>WNFF01004299.1_pt1 | contig 11628 bp, 12 predicted proteins | sample 5400441 | NCBI WGS metagenome assembly WNFF01 (sample SAMN13153345, study PRJNA577476) | soil metagenome | isolation source: 120 cm saprolite under Douglas fir tree site 2 hole 3 replicate 1 | place: USA:California | collected 2015-04-18
AAGGCGTGCCAATACGAACTGAAAACCGAATCCACTAAGGAACGAAGCCCAACTGAACTGCGTTGCGCTTCGTTCCCAGCTCGATTGTAAGTGACGTGGGGAGCTGTCAAGGGTCAAGATGAACGCCCCCTGTTCGGGGGCGCCCTTGACAGCTCCCCACTTCACCACCGGAGGGTTATGCAGATGGAAAGCAATTAATAAGGAAGGCCGCCACGTCGGCCTTGACTTTTATGACCTTCTCATGAAGGCGATTACACTCATTGAGAAATTTGGCCGATCCGGGTCAATGAGTATAATGGCGATGTTTCGCCAACAAAACGACCCGACCCCTCAATGCCACGGACACCTGCCTAGCACGGCCAGGTTCTCCACGCGGCCGCGAGAAAGGCGACCGCGATACCTGCGAAGGAAAGATCTAATAGAAAAGCCAACTTGCCGGTAGGGTAGAGCTCTTTGTATTTTCTTCTCACCTTCATTATCACTCCAGGGTGGAAGATGTAAAATGCGTAGTTTCTCTTGATCAGGAAGCCGCCTGTTGCACAGAATGACCATAGCCCAAAAGATCAAGCCCGAGATCACAGCAAGAACTGGCACCACCGCAACATACAGAGCTAGCGGCATTCTTTGCTCGTTAGGCACCACCCACATCCAGCCTGATTAACCATTGCACATTCTTCGTTGTTTAGAGGCAACACTGGTCGAGCATGCGATAAATCTAACTCCTGGTGGCAGTTATGGCTAATCCCCGGAATAGCTGTTGTAAACAGGCGTTTACATTTACAACCGGGCCAAGTTCGAGATGAGGTGTCTCCCCCGCGCTCCGCGCTCGCACCCTCCCGCGCACGCACCACGCCACCCCGAGCCTCGCGCGCTGTTGGCCGAGCCCCGGCCAGACCATCCCCATGCCATCCCTCCCCGCCCCTTGGAGCCCGTTATTACTAGTTAGTTACTATGGAGGACGGACTTTTAATCTCCTACCTCCTATCCCGTCAATCCGACGAGGGGGTGAGAACATAGCGGGATGGAATATGCATTCGTCGAGATAGTAACCCCACTTAACCAGGCAACGGGCTCACCACCTTGGAGAACCAACGGTTGAAATTGCTTGGCGCACCGCTTATAAGGGTCACAATGCGATTTAGGCGCTCTGTCTTATTACGGAAAGTATTGGGCCCCGCATCGCCTGCAGAGTTGCTGGTCTGGAATGGCCCGGTCATCCGGCAGCACCAGACAATTGACAGGCAACTCTCAAGTACCAAGCTCCGGATGGTCTCGATAAACGTTCTTGAAGAGACTGATGGACAGAATTTTGGCGATGTTTTATCCAGAAGTTATTGACTCAACTGGCGCTTGGCTTGCGACGGCCTGGTGTCACTGAACTGTAAGCTTTAGCATCATCGATTGGGTAATGCTTCCGGAATTGCCTGACACGGTAATGTTATATGTGCCGGCCGGCGTGCCAGTATTCTGGTTAGTGCGTGGTGTATTGCTCCCTCCCCCGCATCCGAGGCATAACAGCGTCATCAGGAACAATTCCGTGGACGTGACGTATCTCCGCTTCCCTCTTGCGCGTCTACGAATCGGCATGAGCACGATCCCGAAAAGAGAGCATCCCATCAGAAGTGCCAGTACTGATGTTCGATCGGGAGTTCGCTGTTTATCGTTCGGAAGCACCTGAGCAACGGTCCGAGCGGTAGTTGCGACGCTTACCGCGACGGCAGCGGGGCTAGTACTAACGAGGTTTACAGGGTTCGGCGCGACGGTGCAATTAGAGGCCGCCGGTGCGCCCGAACAACTGAACTGCACGGCTCCAGAGAAACCACCAGTCGCAGCGAGGCTCAGATTGAATGTGGCGGTCGCGCCGGCCGCAACCGTAGCTGATGACGGAGACGAGCCGGTTGAAATAGTAAAGGTCGCTGGAAGATTACCGGTCAAGGAGATGGCTTGGGGACTGTCCGCAGCATCGTCAGTTATGGTGAGTGATCCTGTGCGAACTCCGGACGCTGCCGGCGAAAATGTGACTTGTATCGTGCAAGATGAAAGAGCTCGCAACGCGGTCCCGCAATCATTGGTTTCGCCAAAATCTCCCGAGGCTTCGATGTGGGTGACCTGAAGGTTGATTGCACCGGTGTTAGTAAGAGTTACCGCCTGTGGCGCGCTGGTTGTGCCAACCGTTTGATCGTTAAATGAAAGGCTTGTCGGTGACAGGCTTGCTGCGGGAGCGCCTCCCTGGCCAGTTAGAGCGATCTGGTGAGGACTTCCCACAGAGCTGTCCGTGATCGTTAAATCTCCGTTGCGTGTACCGATGGCTGTGGGGGTGAACGTAACTTGAATAGTGCAGGAGCTTCCCGAAGCCGTCACGGCTCCACAATTACTTGACTGGACGGCAAAGTCTCCGCCAGCTGCGACGTTAGAGATCATCAGGGGTGCGGTCCCCAGGTCAAAAACTGTCACTGGCGTCGGCGCACTGGTGGTACCTACCAGCTGGGGGTTGAGAAATCGCACATTGCCCGGTGCGATCGCCGCAGCCGATCCGGTGGCGGAAGATATCTTCATGATAACGGCCTCGGAAAAGGTAACCGGCGGCCGAACCGTGGGAGTAAGGCTAAAGTCGAAAAGAGGCTGCAAAGCGTTGAATACGGGGAACCCATTGTAGGCATCTTCTCCCACACTAGCGGAGAGGCCGGCCGCATAGATATTTCCACTGGAATCGACCGCCACCGCATTAAGTTGCTCGCCACCCAGTCCATTGCCGGGTGAAGGGCCTGAACCGCCGACGAAACTCGAGAATAATAACTGACCACTGACGGGGTTAACCTCGCTAATAAAGGAACGAGTCATACCGGAAGCCGGGGTATTCGAATCTATCGGGTTCTTCAGGACCAGGCTGGCATCACTATTGGCAGCGACGTAAACGTTTCCGGAGCTGTCCAACGCCAGCGCTGGGGCAGTCGCGAAACCTGTACTAAGGAGTGTGGTGAAATTATTTCCGAGGCACGTTGAGAACGCTAACGCGCCGGCAGCATTGAATTCTGCGACGAATACTGAAGGCGAGACATCGCCGCAGGACAGCGGTCCATTTCCTCCAGGAAAATTGGACGAACGTGTTATGCCTGTAAGGTATACGTTTGCGGAGCTGTCCACCGCGACCGCAGTGGCCATATCTCCGTTGTCACTTCCTCCAAGGTAACTGGCATAGAGCAAAGAAGAACCGTCAATACTTAGCTTTGCCATGAAAGCGCAATCCTCCACGGAGCACGCGGGCTGGAATGCGCCGGACGTAGTGGGAAATCCTGAATTGGCCGATCCCGCTATGTAGGCATTCCCGGACATGTCCAGGGCAACAGCTCTTGCCTCGGTTCTGTTGTTCCCGCCCAAATACGTGGAGAACACCAATCCGCTACCGGAAGGGTCTAGCTTGGTTACGAATCCGCTCTGGCCGATGCTGCCCAACGAGCCTTGCAGAGCATTTTTGGTAGGAAAGTCATTGGAGGTGGTAAACCCGGTGACATAAGCGTCACCCGAAGCATCGACCGCAATGCCAGCGAAGAAGTCTAACCCGCTGCCGCCGAGATAGGTTCCGTAGAGAACTGCAGTCCCGTTGTTGTTTAGCTTGAGGATCGCGATATTCTGTCCTTTGTTAGTTGACTGGAAGGGAGTGGACCCAGCGGGTATTGGAAGACCGATGTCTGCGGTTCCCGCGAGATAGACGTTGCCCGTTACGTCGATTGCCAGAACTTCGCCTCCTGAAAAACCCTGTATGTAGGTCGAGTAAATCAGTGCGGTTCCAGCGGCGTTAATTTTTGACACAAACGCGCCGAACCCTGGAGCTGGCCGGGTAGGCTGCACGACCCCCGGAGTCACGGGAAAGTTTATGGCATTCGTAGATCCCGTGATGTAGAGATTATCGGACCCGTCTACGGCAATGGATGTGGCAGATTGTCCCGCGGCACCATTACTCGCCCCACCCAGAAATGTTGCATAAACGAGTACCGGATCAATGACCAGGTTTCGGGTCGCGTCATATTGGCCCAATCGAAAAGCAACATGGCCGTGGCGCAGAATGTATTCCGCGGCGACCTCTACTTCCTTCTTTCCGATTACCTGATAGGCCCGAGGCTTGTCCAATCGCACTTCACCATCAGCGACGTGCAAACTCAAGTCGCCACTACCGCTTAACTCCATCTTCTCGACGCCGGAAAAGGCCAAAGCGATGCGCCTGGCATCGGCCCCGGGGTGCACCACGAAATCGTGTTCCATCCGGCTCTGATTGCCATGGTAGACAATATCAACGCCAGGATAAACATCGACGTAACGCACCTTTGCGTATTGGGTTACACTCGTGATCCACTTGCCGGGATCCGATCCGAACAGATAGTTGCTGTAACCCGGTAGCTTATCCTCAGGTTGAATGTAGGGCTGCTTGCGTGCGCCGAGCAACTCAATCGCAAGCTCCTGGTCGCGGCGGCACATTGGTTCTGGCGCGTTACCCGGGTGATGGCTCACACAGATCCAGGCACCACCTGCTGCCAGCGAAGCGGTATAGCCGACTCCGCGAGCGACAAAATCAACTTCCTTTCCAGCCTGTCCATGATTGGACTCAAAAGCCATCGGCAGTGAGACCTTCACCGTACCTCGGGTTGTATCGGGCGTATGGCCGGGCCCCTGTGCAGATGAGCTTGATGCTGCGAAAAGACCTAGGACGAGAGCAACTCGAAAGTCAAAGCCTAGCGATAATCCGCCCATAAAAACCTCCAATGAAGGCCCTGAAATTAAGTTTGCTGCACCCTGTATAGGTCTGGCGGGGGATTAACTTAGGTCAGTCGGCACTAGACCAAGGAACGGTACCACAGTCTTGATCAGCAAGTCACCACTTACCTGCATATTGTGCAACGTCACGTCCAGCCGCAGCTGGAGGGAGGATAAGCTCAGCGGCGTCGCACTGAGCCAGATCTGTTAGTGCGATTTCCTCCATTCACTCCACCTCCAGCCTAAAGTGAAGGCCTATGATTTCACAGGCAGACCGGATTTTCGTCCTTCTCTTGGCAACCCCTATTAATTCAATGTGTATCCCTTAGCATTCGACGGTTCGTCAAAAATAAGCATCGGCACGTCCGTGACTGCTTTAATCGCCTGGCCCACTTCCATCGAGAGATGGACGAAAGGTCGACAAACAGGTGGCAGCACCGACTGAAACGAGAACACCCAACTTGCACCGAGCGAATCAATCGCTCATTGAGAGTGCGGATGGAAGGGTGGCGACAGGGGCAACTCGGCGGGGAGAAAAACGCTTGTCCGAAGAAAAAACAAAAGAACCCACTTGACTCCCACCGGCCTTCTCATGGAAGGCGATTACACCAACAACCCGGTCAATGAGTGTAATGGCGATTTTTCGCCAATTGGCTTTCCCAGCACCAGTGGCCTAGACTCGCTTGAATGGAACGAGCGCCCGACACGCCCCACTCCAAGTACCCGCATGTCTATCCGATAGTGCGAATCGACACACCGATTGACCAGACCGATCCGGCGAAGAAGGTTACGGTGGTGAAGGTTCTGACCTCGCAGTCGGAGGCGGAGGCCGAAGTGTCACGTTTGAGTCAGGTCAACGCGGACAAAAGCTGCCTGTACTTTTACTGTACCAGCAGGCTGATCGAACAGGGTCAATAAGTGAAACCGCGATGTTACGTCAACCATGCATAGGCATTCTGAGAATGATCGCCGGCTCTTTTTTAGAAACCAGTTCATTAGCTCGCCCGACGGATCAATTTCTCGATTGGTGTTGGAAATCGCGTCTTAAAGTCCAACAACTTGGCCCAAAGCGGCGTTATCTTGATGCGAGCCATCTGCTTGTACATCGCGCGCACCTGCGCCTCAAAGGCATCCCACTGGTCGGGTCCAACGCCTTTCCTAGACGCCGCTAGATATTCGGGCGGTATACCGTCAACTATATCGATAGCGGCAGTACCTCGCACGAGCAAAACATGGGGTGGGAAAGCGTTCGTATCAACGGTTAACGCTACCTTCGGATTTGCTTTCAGTGCCGGCACTTTGGGTGCGTCTGGCACAGTACGCAGGACAAATTCAGCACCGTTCCAGTGGAAGCCGATCGGGATCGCGCGCGGAAATCCATCGGGTCCGACATACGCCAATCGCGCGGGAATACTTGATTGCATCAGCTCTTGTGCCAATGGATCGCTCAGCACTCGGGCGACATCTTGTTTCTGCATCACGACCGCCTCCTGAAGTAAAAATGAATGACGGTGTGCCCGCCGTTCATGATAAAGCAAGTCTACGCTCAGATGCATAACTGATGTAAATAGTGATTTCACTCATTGACTCACACGAACAAGCTTTGTCGAGCTAAGGCAGTTGTACAACGCAGAAAAGATTGCCGTCAGGGTCCTCCAAAACGACGAAATCAGAACCGGGGCGATACCTCCACGGATAGCGCCGCGCCCCAAGCTGTAGCAGTCGGTTCACTTCTTCCTCCTGCTCCTTCGTGTAAAGGTCGAGGTGCATCCAATTCCGCCGTGATCGGCGTTTCTCCCGCAGTTGAAACGATAGGTTCGGCCCTTTTCCGTCTGGGTCGCGCAGGACCACCCATCCATCTGTTGCGGGCCGTCTGGGAACGTAGTGGAGCGCGTTTTGCCAGAAGGTCACCATGCGATCAAATTCGTGGCAGTGTATGACAATGGAACCAATTCTCATGCTGTTCGCTCTGGTGAATGATAGCTGTTGCAATCAGGCGTTCTCACCAGTCTGCGCCATTTGTTCGCCAAAATACGGGTGAATGAGTGAAATGGCGATGTTTCGCCAATTGAGGAGGCACGTGCCCACCGTCCGGTTACTTTTACGGTTGGTAAGACTCTTTTGGGAACTCTCAACTGAAAGGAGGCAAGGCCACACTTACCATCTCGTCATTGCCTTTGGGGTCGGCAACAATCAAGGTCACTCTCACAGGAAACTCGAACATCGGGAAGAGTGCCGGGTGGCTCTCTCAGGTAGTGAAACCGTAATCCGCCAAACCGCGATACCCGGCGCCCGGACGTTTCACGGCGTGAACGTAAGCGTGAAATTGTCGGCGTCGCCGACGTCGAGCTCTCGGAACCCAAGCGGGAACATGGTTGTGTTGGGCGGGGTGTCGCAGTGATCAAACGCGTTGTTCGTGACATTGGTCGGAAAGTCGCCTGCCCACGTCGCCCCATCGGTCGCCTCGGCGAAGAAGTACCAGAAGCGGTTCACGTCGCCGACGTCGTTTTCGAAGACGATGCGACACGCCCCAGGTTCCACCCAATACCAACCAATGTTGTGCCAGCCGTTGCCTTCCGCTCCGCATTCCTCCGGCTCCCAGAACGAGATGCAAGTAGCGATGGCTGTTGTGTAGCTATTACAGAATGTCAGTCCCATGGCTACGCGTCCTTGTCGACTGGGCCGGGCTGTCGACGCGGAACTCGACGTTGCTCGTCGCCTGACTCATATGCCGCGCGATCGGCCGGCTGATGACCGGACCTCTGGACCGTGTGCCGGGAATGCGAGACGCCGGCCGACGGGCTACCGACTCGAGGTCTCGAGCCGAGTTGCGACTTGTCTGGCTTGTCGATCATGGAGCTGCCTCCCGGGCGTCATGCTAAGCGAATGGCTGTCCCGAGCGCAAGACGTTTTCAACTCCGCCGCGCTCAGAAAACCAGGTCAACAGCGTTGAATGCATCGGATCAGATTCTACTCCTCGAGTGTCCAACTTACGGCAACTACCGTGGGCCGCACTCGTCGTTATTCCTCCTAGATTAGTCGCCTTCCAAAAACTGGCGTTAATGAGTGTAATCGCGATGTTACGCCAACCATCCGCTCAAATCCCCGCCATCTCCTCTGCCTTCATTGACTTGCCCATTTCACCCACGTAAGATTCGCGCCAGTGATCGGCCAAACCATTTCGCATTACCGCATCGTCGAGAAGCTCGGCGGTGGCGGGATGGGTGTGGTTTACAAGGCCGAGGACACCCGGCTTGACCGCTTCGTGGCTCTGAAATTTCTACCTGAAGACGTCGCTCACGACCGCCAGGCGTTAGAGCGGTTTCGACGCGAGGCGAAAGCAGCTTCGGCCCTAAACCACCCCAACATCTGCACGATTCATGACATCGGCGAGGAAAGCGGCAAAGCGTTCATTGCCATGGAGTTTCTGGATGGCGTGATGCTGAAGTTCCGGATCGCAGGACGTCCCCTGGAAACCGATCTGCTCCTGTCGCTTTCGATTGAGATCGCCGACGCCCTGGATGCGGCGCACTCGGCGGGCATCATTCATCGGGATATAAAGCCCGCGAACATCTTCATTACCAAACGCGGGCACGCCAAAATTCTCGACTTCGGGCTGGCGAAGCGGACGGATCCGGGCACAAGGCGAGAATCGAGGTCAAGCTCCGAGGATCCCACGATCACGTTGAAAGATCTCACGACTAAAAACACTGCTTTGGGCACGGTGAACTATATGTCGCCCGAACAGGTTGCGGGAAAGCCTCTCGACGAACGTACCGACCTGTTTTCTTTCGGCGTGACACTCTATGAGATGGCAAGCGGCCGCCTACCCTTCGATCGAGACACGGAGGGAGCGACCTATGGAGCCATCCTTCACGAGCACCCTGAACTGCCCAGTCAATGGAACCCTCAAGTATCTCCTCAGCTCGTCGGGATCATGGCTAAAGCTCTCGAGAAAGATCGCTCCCTCCGATACCAGCACGCTTCGGAGATGCGAGCCGACCTGCAACGGCTGAAGCGCGATACGGAGAGCGGGCGCATGGCGACAGCAAGTTCAGGCGCGGTAGTGGTCGCGCAGGAGAGTGGTCTCCGAGCAACGATGCCACAAGCGCCTCCGGTATCGGGCTCGGTTTCCACGTCTACAGCCTATGCATCGTCGGGTGGGGTCAAGATTGCCGCACCCAAGGCCCAGAAGAACGAACTCCGGAAGATTGTTGTTTCACTGGCGGCGCTGGTGGTAGTGCTCATCTCAGCCGGGATTTACTACCGTTCCCATCAAGTGAAGCCGCTCACCGAGAAGGACACCCTTGTGCTTGCCGATTTCGAGAACAGCACAGGCGACGCAGTCTTTGACGACACCCTGAAAACGGCGCTCGGGGTTTCGCTGCGGCAATCGCCGTTCCTGAATGTGCTCTCCGACAGTGGAGTTGCGAAGGCGGTGAAACTGATGGCCCGTCCGGCCGACGCGAAACTCACGCCCGATATAGCCCGCGAGCTTTGCCTGCGGGCGGGCAGCAGGGCCTACCTTGCCGGAGCGATTGGCAGTCTGGGCAGTAAATATGTGCTGGAATTGAAGGCGGTGGGCTGCCAGAAGGGAGACACGCTGGCCGAGCAGCAGGTGACGGCAGCATCCAAGGAGAAGGTGCTGGATGCGCTGGGCGAGGCAGCAACCAAGCTTCGCAGCGAACTGGGCGAGTCACTGGCGACAGTGCAGAGGTTTGACGTGCCACTCGAACAGGCCACCACGTCGTCTCTCGAAGCTCTGAAGGCATACACCCTTGCACAAAAAACGGCTCGCGAGAACGGCGCAGCCCAATCCCTTCCGTACGGTCAGCGTGCCATCGAGCTCGACCCCAATTTTGCGATGGCTTACGAGGCGGTGGGCATCCACTACTACAACCTCGCCGAACCGGCGAGGGCTGGCGAGTACCTGGCCAAAGCTTTCCAGCTGCGGGAACGTGCCAGTGTACGGGAACGGCTGAGAATCACCGCGAGCTACTATTCGTCTGTCAGTGGGGAACTCGACAAAGCAGCCGCGGCATATCAGGAGGAGATCGCCAACTATCCGCGGGACATCGCGGCGTATAACAATCTGGGCATAGTCTTCGCCGAACAGGGGCAGTATGAAAAGGCCGCGGAGGTCACGAAGCAAGGCGTACGGATTGAACCGGAGCAGGTGACCTTGCACGAGAACCTCACAGGGTACCTTCTAGCTTTACAGCATTTCGATGAAGCGCGGCAGATCATCCACGAAGCACAGCCACGAAAACCAGATAACTACATATTTCCCGCAGCCCTCTATGCTCTTGCGTTCCTCTCCGCAGATTCCAACGCGATGGCCGAACAGGAAAAGTGGTTTGCGGGCAGACGGGAATACGAGAACTTTGGGCTGGCACTCGCTTCCGACACCGAGGCATTTGCCGGTCATCTGAGCAAGGCGCGAGAGCTGACCAGGCGGGCTGTGGACTCCGCGATCCAGGTTGATCGAAGAGAAACCGGGGCGATATGGCAAGCGGCGGCGGCCCAGCGCGACGCCGCCTACGGTGTTGTCGCAGAAGCCCGGCGATCGGCTGCAGGAGCGCTTAAGCTCGCTCCAGCGAGTCAGGGGGTCGAGGTCGAAGCGGCCCTCGCGTTCGCGTCGGCAGGCGATGCAACGCGAGCGGAGTCCTTGGCTCAGGATTTAAGAAAACGCTTTCCACTGGACACGCAGGTGCAGTCCCTCTGGTTGCCAGCCATTCAGGCGCAGTTAGAACTCAATCACAAGAATCCGGTATCAGCGTTAAAGACCCTAGCAGTTGCGGTCCCGCCTCTTGAATATGGAGCAATCACGTTTGCGGCTAATGCATCCGGTTCCTGTCTCTATCCAACCTACCTTCGGGGCCAGGCCTACCTGGCAGCGGGTCAGGGTAACGCCGCTGCTGAGTTTCAAAAGATTCTCGATCACAGCGGAATCGTCTGGAACTGTTGGACGGGAGAGCTAGCGCATCTGGGAGTGGCGCGTGCGAATGGTCTGCAAGCGAGAACTTCGCAGGGCGCGGATGCCGATGCCGCCCGCGTAAGGGCACTCGCTGCCTATAAGGACTTCTTCGCCCTATGGAAAGACGCCGATCCCGACATCCCCATCCTCAAAGAAGCCAAAGCGGAATACGCAAAGTTGCAGTAATAGCGTGGCCTATCTTTCGTCGACCATCGCCTCCAGCCCCAGCAGAGTAGAAATTCTTAACTGTTGTAAACAGGCGTTCTCACCAGCTTGCGCCGTTTGTTCGCCAAAAACCAAGGTCAATGAGTGAAATCGCGATGTTACAACAATCATCATGCCGACCTCGGCAGCTTCCGAGTAGACGATGATTTCGTTTTTCACCTCGGCCTACTCTCTCCTGCGGTTGGCGGCTCTGCGTCTAGCAGTGAGTTGTGGTCTAATTTCGGCAGCCAATGCTGTCGTCGTTGGGCCGCTTTTGGCATCTCAGCGAACTCGGGGGGAAAGCGTGTCACGAGAGGAAAAAGTCGCAGTTGTCGAGGCGTATCTGAGAGGTTTGGCGGGCAAGGATATATCCAAAATACCCTTCGCCGCGAATATTACCTTTGAGGGGCCACGCGTAGGAAAGCTGATCGGGCGGAACGCTGTGGTCGGATTCTTGACAAGTATTTTGCCAGCCGTCAGAAGCGTCCAGATCAAGCAGCATATTGTCGAGGGAGATTTTGTCGCAACAGTCTTTGAAATGGAGACAATCTTTGGCGTGGATCAGGTCTTCGACCGCGTGCATGTCTGCGACGGTGAACTGAAAGAAATCCACTCGTTTTACTATCCGCAGCCCAATCCAACCACGGGAGTTCCTTGAAGCGGAGTTACGGCCCCGTAAAGTCAGTTGTTGTAAACAG
>WNFF01004652.1_pt1 | contig 11623 bp, 8 predicted proteins | sample 5400441 | NCBI WGS metagenome assembly WNFF01 (sample SAMN13153345, study PRJNA577476) | soil metagenome | isolation source: 120 cm saprolite under Douglas fir tree site 2 hole 3 replicate 1 | place: USA:California | collected 2015-04-18
CAGATTGGAAAAATTACGGGCACCATCGGCGGCACGACGCAATGGCTGCAAGGCTTCCAGTATGACGAACTGGGAAGATTGAAGAACGTCGCCGAGTATCAGAGCGGCAACATGAGTTCGCAGACCTATTCGCAAAGCTACACTTTCGATCGCTACGGCAATCGTTTTCAAAGCGCGAACTCAACCCTGGGTCTGCCTTCGGTTGCTTCTTCGGACTACGACACGACCAACAACAACAATCGTTTTGTGTCCAGTGTTGCGACTTACGATGCCGCCGGAAATATTCTCAGCGATGCCAAGTTCCGCGGCATGAATTACAGTTACGACGCAAATGGCCGCATGACTTACGCTTATCACACGGACAGCGGCGGCGGCACAGACGCGCAAGCCTCGGTTTACGATTGCGCCGGACAACGAGTGCAAACCAGCGCGAACAATGTCACGCGCACGATGGTCTATGACGTGGTCGGACAATTGGTGGCGGACTATCTCGGCAGCAGCGGTTCGACTTTGGAGCGCGAGAACATTTATCGCGGCGGACAACTGCTGGCCGTCTATGAAACACAGTTGATCGTCGCGGCGCAGAGTCTCGGCACTACCCTGTTTACTTCGAGCGAGTATCTCAGTCTCAACCCCGACATCCCAGCCAACCGTGGACAATTTGTGACTGATCTGTACGCCGGTTATCTGGGCCGAGTGCCTGACGGGTACGGTTATCAGGCCTGGCTGAATGCGCTTAACACAGGCAGCAGCCGCGATGATGTGCGGCACGGATTCGCTTACAGCGCGGAGTTTCAGAGCGACGTGGGGCAACTCTGCGTCAGCACATCCAGCACCGGCCCCAACTACAAATATGTTTTGTCAGACCTTCAAGGCACGACTCGCGCGGTGATGAATAACAGCGGCAGTTCAAGCGCGGTGATCGCGCGGCATGATTACCTGCCATTCGGTGAAGAGGTCTGGGCAGGTAGCTACCGTTCATCGAGTTACAGCTACGGCCAAACGGACGCGAATCGGCAGAAGTATGGATTGACTGAACGAGATGATGCGACGGGACTAGATCACACGTGGTGGCGGAAGCTTGAAAGCTTCTCTGGCAGATGGACGAGTCCTGACCCTTATGCGAGAAGCATGAGGGTAGCGAATCCGCAAAGCTTCAACCGCTACGCTTATGTGCAAAACGATCCAGTGAACTTCGTCGATCCTAGCGGGTTGTACTGGGCCCAATCTTGTAGCTTGTGGGCGTGGTTCGATGTGACCGACCCGAAACACCCCAAGCAAGTGAGCGATCCATGGGTGCAATGCACCACTTATTGGGTTGACGATTTCTTGCCCTTTGGTGGTGGAGGAGGCGGTGGCGGTGGCGGACCACAGGGACCGCCAACCCTGAAACCTGACCCAAAGAGAGAAAAAGAATGCGCCGAGCACCGAAGGAACCTCCTTGAAAACCCGACGAATAAAGCGGCAATCGATGCCGCATGGAAGGCCTCGCAGTATGGAACAGCCGGTGCTCGCGAAACTGGAGGGTTGCTCGGACGATCACTGTTGATTCATGCATCCAACCACACTGTCGCCCAACTCTATTTCCCACCGGCCAGCTCAAGAAGAGCCTCCTTGGAGGGACACACGGGATGGGTAAAGAACCAAATCAGCAACAACGCCAATATGGTGGAATACGACTACAGTTTTCACACTCATCCTTTTGATGAAGGTGAACCTAATCCAGATGGTCCGGGAACAACTGGTAATCCGAACAACATCAGTGACCACGATGAGGGGTCGATACGCCAACAAGCTCAAGCTCAACCAGGGCTTCACGGTGTGGTTGTATCCAGCACCAGCATCGTGGTGTACGATAGCAACGGAACGGTGCTTTGCACCTTTAGCAGGTAATATAGTAATCAGCAGGATGAGTTCGAGACAACAACACTTAAGGATTGAAGATTATGAGAGTTCACAAATTACTTGCCGGTACACTAGCTCTCGTATGGCAGTCGGCCGTTGCGTTTCCACCTGACGTTAAGCCCTTTGAGGCTTTTCAACCGGGTAAATCGATTGTGCAGGCTAACTCAGAGGTAAATACAGATTACAGACTCTTCCGACGAGCCGTCAAAGCAGAGTCGCAGAAGCTCGCGTTAAAAAACTTGAGCGAGAGTGATTCTCGCAACGAAGTGCGGATTTGGGTTGGGTTCGGCCTTATAACTCCCAGATGTTTTATCCTAAAGAGGGAAGGCGGAAGCGACAGCGCCACTTACTATTCGACGGAGCCCGACCCTGCCGCAACAGCGCGTGCCAGGAAAACTTCGCTGGTGACATTAACGTTGAAGTCCCCAAAATCCGGCTGGAATGATTTTGAAGCGTTCCTTAAAGCCAAAGGAGTTGACTCTACCATCAAGCTTATCGCTGATGTTGACTATTCGGCCGACCCCGACAGTGAGGCCATTGTAATAGAAGTGAAGTCCCACGCGGGTTATAACATGGTCTTCTTTCCTGCCGACACGAAAAGTCCCGACGGGCGAAAGGCAATAGAGGTCTGCCACAAGATCGAGAGTGAATTTAACGTACGAATGGGATGTTAAGGACTATTTTACCGGAAACGCGATTTACCGAAGAAACGATCCTCGAAGCGAGCTAACATCTTTTCAACACTTCCGTGCACACGCTTGCATACAACCGGCGGCTGCAGGCCTCTGCGGTCAAGTTGCTGCAAAACGCCGGCGCTACGACGACTCCGCTTCCGCCGGTCGCAAGGATGGGGCTCAAGAATTGCTGGTGGGTGGGGCGAAAACCGTATGGCGATACAAAGCCCTTTGAGGGCGCATTACCCTCTCGCGGAGAGCAAGAGGCAGGGGCAGGGCAGGGCAGTGAGCAGTTGACAGAAAGCAGCAACCCGATGCGGGCAGGATACTCGCGCTCCCACTGGCGTCTCACACCACTCGCGTCTTCCATCTACCGCGCCGAAAAACCAAACCACTGACAACCGCCAGAGTTGAAAAGGCGATCGTGATCGCGATGAAGACTCCGCGTGGTCCCATGCCAAACCTAATTGCCAACACATAAGCGAGCGGCAATTCCCAAAGCCAAAAAACGAAGAGATTGATGATCGTCGGCGTCCAGGTGTCGCCCGCGCCGTTGAATGATTGCCCCAAAACCATGCCGTACGCGTAAAAGAGAAAACCGCACGAGATAATCCGCAAACAGTCGATGCCATAAGGAACGACGTGCGGATTGACGGTGAACACTCGGATGATGGGGCCGGCGAACAGGATGAACATCAGCCCGACGATTCCAAGGAACACGACGTTGTACGAGCCGGCTTTCCAGACCGCGCGCTCGGCTCGATCCGGATTGCGCGCGCCGAGCGCCTGGCCCACCATCGTCGCCGCGGCGTTCGACATGCCCCACGATGGCAGCAGCGCAAACAGAATCACGCGAATGCCGACGATGTAGCCGGCGACCACGTCGGTGCCAAAGCTGGCGATGATCCGCGCCAGCCCAATCCAACTGGCCATGCCGATGAAGACCTGAAACGTTGCGGTTGACGACAGCCGCAGCATTCGCCCCATGATCGCCGTTTCCACCCGCAAGTGACGGCGGCGCACATCAAAACCACCCGAACGAACCAGCTTGCTGATCGCGAAGAGCGCGCCTGTCCCCCTCCCAATGTTCGTCGCGATCGCGGCGCCCGCCACGCCCAATTTCGGAAACGGCCCAATGCCGAAGATCAATAGCGGCCCAAGAATGATGTTGATTGAATTCGCGAGCCACAGCACCCGCATGGCTATGGCCGCATCGCCGGCGCCGCGAAAGACGGCATTGATCATGAATAGCATGACGACCGTCACGTTCCCGGCCATCATGATGCGCGTGAACGTCGCTCCCTGTTGGATCACTGCGGGTGAGGCGCCCATGAACAAGAGCAACTTTGGCGCGAGCGGCGCGCCGATCAGCGCAATCACGATCGCTACGGTCAAGGCGAGCAGGATGGCCTGCACCGCCGCGCGCGCCGCGCCCTCGGGATTCTTTTCGCCAATGCGCCGGGCAATCGTCGCGGTGGCGCCGATGCTGAGTCCGATGGCCAGCGCATAGACCAGAGTGAGCAGCGACTCCGTAAGCCCAACAGTCGCCGCCGCTTCCGGACCCAAATGCGACACCCAAAATATGTCGGCGACGGCGAACAGACTCTCCATGAACATCTCGAGCACCATGGGAATCGCCAGCAGGATTACTGCGCGACCGATTGGCCCCACGGTGTAATCGCGATGCGAGCCGCGCAGAGACTCACGAATCGCGGCCCACATTCCTTCGGCTGACTCCGGCACGCCGGTTGGCTCTGCCTCAAGCCCGGCCGCCAATTCCGCGTTGGCGATCAACCCCGACTCGGCGACATTTTCCGAAGCCGGCAGCGTCGGGAAACTTTCAGTTGTTTCAGCAGGATCTGACATTGTTTATCGCGACCGCTCTAGCGATTTCTCTGCGCCCCCCTCTGCGAACTCGGCCGCAACCAAAACAGTTTCACGCAAAGACGCAAAGGAGCAAAGCCGCCAAGCACGTTCACTTTCTTTTCTTTGCGCCTTTGCCTCTTGGCGCCTTTGCGTGAAAAGTTTGCTCAAGAATCCCTTCGAAGAATTGCCAATCAAGGCACGCGCACAATCACCAAAGACACACGGCCATCGCCGGCGACGACTGCCGCTTGAATCTTCGGATAAGACGTTAACTGTGACTCGTATTCCGTCGGGACGAAGCACAAGACCACACCGCCGCTATGGCGAGCAGCGTCGGCCACTTGAGTCACGCCTTCCAGCTTGATTGGCTCGCCATCAGGACCGTAATCCAGGCGCCCGGCCGCGTAGAATTCCGCCGTCCGTTCGATGTTGTGCAATTGAACCAGGCGTGCGGCCCCATATCCGCGAGCACTGGCTGTGGCCAGCAAATCGCGCACGGATTCCGTCCGCGCCGCAACAGGCGCAGCGCACTTGATCGCAACTGCCGCCGCCACGAACGTCGCGACCGGAATCAACGCGAAGAGAGCTTTGCGCATTTGTGGCCGCAGCACCGCAGCAACCCCTACCGCAACGAGCGGCAACAACGCGCCGCCGAGGCAAAGAGAAGTTAAGTGGAGATGGCGAACCGAATACCACCCGCCAACCAACGCCAGTGCGATCAAGAGCGCGCCCGTAAGTCTGGTAATCTTGTCGCCGCGTCCGTCCCGCAGAAAGCATGTCAGACGCTCGCCGGACAACAGCGCGACAGCCGGCATCAAGGGCAGAATGTAGGCAGTCAGCTTCGATCCCGAAAACGAAAAGAAGACCACCGGCACGACGATCCAGGCGAGACCAAACACGCGCAAGCGATCGAGCGGAGCATCGCCGCGCCAGTCCCAAGTCCGCGCAGAGACAAACGCCGCCATGAGCTCTGCTGTCCACGGCAAGGCGAGCAGCGCGAGCACCGGAAGATAAAAATAAAATGGCGCGGGATGGTGATACTTGTTCGTCGCAAAGCGCGCGAAGTGATGTTGAATAATGAATTGATCGATGAACGTCCAACCGTGCCGCGCGATCATCGGACCGTACCAGACGGCCGCAATCACGAGCGTCAACGGCACGCCCCAAAGCAGGCTGAGCACGAATTTGCGCGGCGGCCACTCGCGCCGCAGAAGGAAATAGACAGCAATCACGCCGAACGGAATAACGATCCCGACCAGGCCCTTGGCGAGCAGCGAGAGACCGATAAAGAGGTAGAAAGCGAAGAGAAGCCCGACAGATGCAGACCTTTCCGGATTGACCGCCGGCAAGGATGCCGGCGAACCGCCCGCAGGGATGCGGCCGCTCCCAGCGCGCGCGCTCCTGACGCACCAGACAAAGACGCAGGCGAGCCCGCCGGTTACGGTCATCGTCAGAACGATGTCAAAGCTGGCTGCGCGCGCGAAGACGATTACACCTAAGCTGGAAAGAAAAGCGAGCGCGCTGTATCGAGATAAATCGTTTCTTGTATGTTTTGAGCCCTCCCTCACGGCCCCCACCCCAGCCGGGCTGCCCGTCTGGGGACCCCGGGTCGGGCTAGTGCCCCAAGCGGCGATCCAGTAAACGAAAAGCGCAGTCAACAGTCCGGATATCGCGGGCCCCAGGCGCGCGGAAAATTCGCTGACCCCAAACACGCGATAGCTCGCCATCATCATCCAGTAAAGCAACGGCGGCTTTTCAAACCACGGCAGCCCACCGAGCGTCGGCGTGATCAGATCATGACGGACCAACATCTCGCGCGCCACCTGGGCATAGCGCGGCTCGTCCGGGCCAACTAACGGAACCGCCCCCAAACCGTAAAGATAGAACGCGGCGACGGCGAGGAACAGAAAAGACCAGAGGCGCTTGGCAAGCATTGAAGGTTGCAAGTATAGTCGCTCCTGAGTAAGTAGGCAGTAAGCAGTAAGCAGTAGGCAGATCGCTTCAACTGTTAACTGCCTTCTGCTTTCTGCCTACTGCCTTCTGTTAGTGATAACCTAAATCATAAATGCAGAACAGTAAACCGTGACACTTCGCACCGCAGTCATCGGCGTAGGACATCTCGGCAGCCAGCACGCGCGTACTCATGCCGCGCTGGCGGCGGAAGGGCTCGGGCAGTTTACGAGCGTCTGCGATCTTGATGAGGCACAGGGACGCCGGATTGCCAACGAGTATTCCACGAGTGTGACCACCGACTGGCGCACGCTGGTTGGTAAAGTCGACGCCGTGAGTTTGGCGGTGCCGACCGAATCGCATTGTGAGATCGCTTGCGGCTTGCTCGAAGCCGGCGTTCACGTGCTGGTTGAGAAACCAATCTCGCGCACGCTGGAAGAAGCGGATCGCATGATCGCTGCGAGAAAGAAAGGCCGCGCGGTGTTGCAGGTCGGTCACGCCGAACGCTTCAATCCCGCGCTTGTCGCTTTGCGGCCACATGTGCGCAATCCCGTCTATTTTGAGATTCATCGCGTAGGCCAATTCACGGCGCGAAGCCTGGACATCGACGTCGTGCTTGATTTGATGATTCACGATCTGGACATCGTGCAATGGCTGGTTGGCGAGGAGGTCGAGGTAACTTCGCTGCACGCGGTGGGTATTCCGATCCTGACTGAGCGCGTCGATGCCGCCAATGCGCGACTGGAATTCGCGACCGGCGCGGTAGCGAACATCACCGCCTCGCGGGTGGGTACTGAGAGGATTCGCAAGATGCGTTTCTTTCAACCGCGCGATTACATCGCCGTCGACTACACGACGAATTACGCTTCGATTAGCAACCTGGCGCCGTCGGGGACTCATGGCCCCTGGCCCGGCGTCAACACACGCACGCTCGAGGTGAAAGACATCGAACCATTGCGCGCCGAGACCGAAAGCTTTCTGCGAGCAGCAGCGAGTAGCTCGCGGCCACTGGTGTCGGGTGAAGATGGCCGCCGCGCGCTGGCGCTGGCGCTGCGCACGCTGGAGCAGATTCACGCGCATAGCCTGAGCTCCGGCGTAAGCGCTTTCCTGCAAAATGCTTGAGCGAAGTTGCAACTTGCTTGCTTGACAAAGGGCTTCCAAGTGTTTTCAATCGCTGATATCATCTGCCGCAAAAGGCATGACCCTCCGATGACGGATGAAGAGAGACAAGGCGCAATGGATTTCATCGTCGAACAGACGGCGAAGAATTCTGTCGAGGTTGAAAAGCTAATTGAGGCGCACCGCCGAGCTGAGAATAGATTGGCCTTGACAGAACACCGCTTGGATCGGGATGAATACCGCTTAGATCGTGACGAGCGAATACTGAAGTTGATGCTCAGGGCAGGCCGTCGCGAGCGACAGACCCGAAGCAAGGCCGATGAGCGTTTGACTCACGCGCTTGCGGATCTCGCACAAGCCCAAAAGCGTACTGAAGATTCAGTTGCACACACCGATAGCAAACTCGATGCGTTAGTCGACATTGTCCGCCAGCAACGCAATGGTCACAGCTCGTGATCGGGGCTGGAATACCAACCGTGCCTGCCGGTCTCTCCAGAAATCCCGAAGCGAATCTCTCGCAGATGCTGCGCAGCCGGATTGATGCCGGCGACTTCCCTTCCGCAGTTTACGTCGTAGCTGAAAACGGCAAAGCTATCTTCGCCGACGCCCTCGGTGATGCAGTGCGCGCACCCGAAATGCACGCCGCGACCCTCGAAACGATTTACGATCTCGCTTCGCTCACAAAGCCGCTCGTGACCGGCTTGCTTTGCGCGCGGCTGGTGGAATCGGGCCGGTTGACGCTCGACAGTTCCGTGGCGCAATACCTTCAGGAATTCGATCGCGCCGACAAACATCAGATCACCGTGCGCGAGTTGTTGACACACACTTCCGGACTGCCGGCGTGGCGCCCGCTCTACCTCACTGCGGGTGATAAGGAGGGTGCACTCGCGGCCATGGCGAACGAGAAGCTCGTATACAAGACTGGGAAGCGAGTCGCCTACAGCGATCCCGGCTTCATCGTGCTTGGATTCTTGCTGCAAAGACTGACCGGCGCGCCATTCGATCAACTTGCGCAACGCGACATAATCGATCCGCTTAAACTGCGGCGCACATTCTTCAATCCCGCGCGCGAATTGCGGACAGATATCGCCGCGAGCGAGACCGGCAACGCCTATGAGCTGGCGATGTGCGAGGGCGACCTCTCGTCAACTGCGCCGGAGTCTAAAAGTTGGGCATGGCGCAAGCAAATCATCTGGGGCGAGGTTCACGACGGCAATGCTTATTTCCTCGGCGGCGCGGCGGGCCATGCGGGACTGTTTTCGACTGCGAGCGAGACTTTGCGTTTGGCTAATCAGTTTATTGCCGCGCGCTCCGAATTGCTTTCGAAAGAAACCTGCGACCTGTTTCGACAGAATATGACGAAAGGATTGAATGAAGCCCGGTCGTTTGCGTGGCAGCTCGCCGCCACGAAAGACTCCACCGCCGGTCCGGCCCTGTCGCGAGATGCTTTTGGTCACAATGGATTTACCGGCACTAGTTGCTGGATCGATGCTGAAAGACAGCGCGTATTTGTTCTGCTAACGAATCGCACGCACGATCATCCCCTTCCCTTTATTAACATCAATGCGACGCGGCGCCAGTTTCACACGCTCGCGGTATCCGCCCTCGGCAATCTGTAGCCCACACCGACATGGAGCGAAATCACGAGGCAGGTAGCGGAGGATCGCGGCGCGCCAGAGTTGCCAACTTCCTCAGCCTCGAGCGCAACGTCACCATCGCGTCCGCGGCAATTCTGCTGATCGGCTTTGGCGAGGAGTTGTGGACAAAGTTTTTGCCCAAGTATCTGGAAGCTCTCGGCGCGACCGCGCCGATCGTCGGTCTCTTCGGGACCGGGCAAGATTTTTTTGACGCGGTCTACCAGTATCCGGGCGGCTGGCTCTCCGATCGCTACGGCCGGCGCCGGGCTTTTCTGATCTTCATCGCGCTCGCTTCCGTCGGCTACGTCGTTTACCTGTTCAGTCCTTCGTGGCCCGTGGTTTTTGTCGGCTTAGCGCTGTCGCTGGCCTGGCACAGCATGGCCAGCCCTGCCATCTTCGCGGTCATCGGCGATTCCCTGCCCCGCGAACGCCGCGCCATGGGTTTCACGTTGCAATCAATTTTGAAACGCGTGCCGATCGTGATCGCTCCGATCATTGGCGGCGCCTTGATTGCTTCGCGCGGAGTCCTATCCGGCGTTCACATCGGTTTGATAATCACGCTCGGGCTGGCAGCCGTAACGGCGCTGCTGGTTCTGAGAATCAACATCCCGGTAAAACGCGCCGAAGCCATTAACATGCGCGGCGTATGGCAGTCGTTCCACACCGCGCTTAAACGCCTGCTCATTTCCGACTTAATCATCAGGACGTGTGAAGGCATGACTGGTGTCTTTGCCATTCTCTATGTAACCAACGTCTTGCACTTCAGTGTGGCGCGTTACGGCACGCTGATCGCGATTCAGATGACCACTTCGATTCTGGTTTACATTCCAGCGGGCAAGATTGCCGATCGCGTGGGGCGCAAGCCGTTCGTGATCGCCACCTTCCTTAGTTTCGCGCTGTTTCCGTTGGCCGTAGTGTTTGCCACGAGCTTTGCGCTGCTGGTCGTGGCCTTCGTCATCGGCGGCTTGCGCGAAATCGGCGAACCGGCGCGCAAGGCGATGATCGTCGACTTTGCTCGGGACGATCTGCGCGCGCGTTCGGTCGGGCTCTATTATCTGATTCGCAGTCTTTCGATCACGCCGGCGGCCGCAATCGGCGGCTTGCTGTGGAAGATCACGCCCCAGACTCCTTTTGTTGTCGCCGGCGCGATCGGTATCATCGGCACGATCGTGTTCGCCGCAACCGTGGAAGAACGATACGCGAGTTAGGCGAACGATCATCCGGCCGCGCGCGGGTTACAACTAATCAGCGGAGGCTTTCCGCTGGTCACCAAAGATGATCACGAAACCGTGGCGCGCGCCGCTTTCGTTTACGATGCGCTCTATGCGAGCATCAAGAACAAACCGGTGCGTTGATGCCTTTGGCCATCGGCTGAGGCGCGGCCTGGACAAACAACTTTTGCGAAAGGATTGACAAAAATGAACACCGTTTCGAGAAGACGAGCGATGACTATCATGGCTGCCGGCGGGGCCGGAGTCGCGCTGACTAATCTGGTGGGAGGTGAAGAAGTGAAAGCGACGACCGAGGAACAAGCCGCGACTGCGATTCCGATCGCGCGTGCCTTTGCCGGAAAGCATCAGCCGAAGCCTTTGCCTTTCGATCCCACGAAACTCAAAGGCATTTCCGAAAAGCTGATCAAGTCGCATTGGGAAAACAACTATGGTGGTGCGGTCAAAGCGCTCAACGCCGTCGAGCAGAGACTCGGCGCGATGCTTGGTGACAAGGATCTGCCACCATACGTTTACGGCGATCTCAAGCGCGAAGAACTGGTGCGCACCGGATCAGTCGTGCTGCACGATCACTATTTTGCGAATCTTGGCGGCGATGGCAAGGCCAGCGGCAAGGTGGTTGATCTGATCAAGGAATGGTTCGGCAGCTACGAACAGTGGGAGGCGGAGTTCAAGAGGACAGGAAACGCGCTCGGCGGCGGATCGGGCTGGGTGATTCTTGCTCGCAATTTGCACACCGGCGAAGTTCACAACTACTGGGCCTGGGATCACACGCACGGTGCGACGCTTGGCTATCCGCTGCTGGTCCTGGACATGTATGAGCATGCGTATCACATGGACTACGGCGCTGCCGCTGCTAAGTACGTCGATGCATTCATGCAGAACGTGAATTGGGATGAGGTAAATCGCCGAATGGAAGCGATGCCCGCGCGCAAGTGAGTTTTCCGGCGGGGCTCGGCCGATTGCTGGTACCGGTTCGGCTATTTGATTTCGTTTCGGATGAATCCGATGAAGCTGATCTTGGCACTGCTGATTGTTCTTGCCGCTTCGCTTTCGGCCGTGGCTCAGACGGCGTCTCTGCCTTGAAGCGGGTCGGTATGAGGTGGACAACGGCTCGGTCATCAACGCGATCACTCTCGATCCGCAAACCTTCGCGATCGTCAATCCGTTCGTGGACATCTTTCGCATGCCGCAGCGCCGCTTCGGAATCAATCCACGTCTTGATTACCAACTCAACGCGAAG
>WNFF01004306.1_pt1 | contig 11622 bp, 8 predicted proteins | sample 5400441 | NCBI WGS metagenome assembly WNFF01 (sample SAMN13153345, study PRJNA577476) | soil metagenome | isolation source: 120 cm saprolite under Douglas fir tree site 2 hole 3 replicate 1 | place: USA:California | collected 2015-04-18
CGCCGCCATGGCGTTCCGCTGCTCGCGGTCGCCTTCATTGGCGTCCGGATTCCAGGTAGCGTTGCGGACGCGTTCAATCAGCTCGGGCGTGACCCGATAGCCCTCGATCGACAGCGAATGATAGGCGTCCGTGACGTAGGCTTCATTGACGCGCTTCATGTACGCTTCGATGTTGCGCGGCATGCCGGGCTCTTTAGGAAAACGATCAATCACCGGCTCCCGCATCTTCTGCCACAGCAACCGTATTCGGTTCACATCGGGGGAAGTCTCGCGGGTACGGAAGACCAGGGACGGCTTGTCCGTGAAGGGATCGGTTTCACGCACGTCGTAGCCGGCAGCTGACATCGTCTTCACAATATCGTCTGCGATGCGGTCGCGTCCGATGTTGCGGAAGGCGCCGGCCAATCGTCCGGCGATGACCGTGTGGCTGCCCTCAAGAAGGCGGGCGAGAAGGCCGGAGGCATCACGGATCATCGGCAGCACCGCGCGGACGTCCGTTGAATTATTGGAAAAATAATTAGGGGAACACGCGATCAGGGCCGATTCCGCCGTGAACAGGCGCAGGCCATCTTTTTCCTCCTGGTCCGGAGCAGCCGGCAATGCGATGCGAAGCTCCAGCAGGGAGGTGTCATACGGAAGTTTGGTGACTTTGTTGCCGGCTCCCGGAGACCTCGCCACGAGTTGCCGGGGCACTGTCCAGTTGCCGGCATGCATCGACAACGACTGTTCGGGCGAAAGACACCACCTCGTGGCAAACCGCTCTCTCAGATAGGCGGCGCAGAAACGCCAGAACGAGGCATACCAGGCAGTGCTCTCGCCCTTAACCTCGTCCGGGCGGCTAGGAATGTACCAGCCTTTTATGACTTCCTGCAAAAAGCCATTCGCAACAAGGCGCTCACGGTGCGTACGCGAGAGGTCCTTGGCGCGAATGGCACCTGCTCCCTCCGCGGTCTGGAGCTTCCGCAGGATTTCGAGTGATTGTGCGAGTTTTTCAGGCGGGGCAGCCATGAGGCCTCCTCTGACCGTGTGATTGGCGTGCCTTTATTATCTTATTGTGTAGCACGATGATTATACTATTGCGCTGTACTATTATTATCTTATTATGCTGTACCGTTATTATCTTATTGTGTTGAGAAAACATTAACAATCTACCCTCCACCGACCCTCCACTAGTCGTCGTCATTGGTAGCTCTCTGACTCATCCTTGCACTTAGGCACGTCATGGCATGATTGCAGCGTTGAAAGTCAAGACCAACCAGCGGTACTCGCCGCTGTCGTGAGTCTCGACGGCGAAACCACTGTAGGCCCACAACTGGCGCTTAGTTCAACTACACCGAACGTGCCGACGATGGCACGTCTGACACTGGCACGCAAGATAGCCGCGATCACCCTAACGAGGGGTTTTGAGCGTAATCGCGTTACAACAGCCGTCAGTAAAGGGAGGAGATTCTTCGCAAGAGCATCCACCATTTGCGATCATTCAATGTGGTATTCCTCAGAGGAGGCAGTATGACCAACAGGATCGCCGTGCTGCTGTTGACCGCGTTGGTTTGCTACGTCAGCCCTCAAGGCACAGCACAGAAGACATCGCTAAAAGTGAAGTCCCATTGCGAACTGACGCAGGACGATTACGCGGTGTACGCCGCCTTGATAACCGGGCTGGGCGGGCCTGAAGACCCAGAGGAATCTTGGAAAGGGAAGCAGGTTTTTGTAGCAGATGTCACGGCAGCACCCGCACCCGGTGACACCAAGAGCCATTGGGGAGGGTGGGGCTTCCGTTCCCAGTCCAAAGCGGCACCGAGTCATGAGACAGTGGTTGATTTTGAAAAGAAAGCACGGAATTCCTGCCCTTTGAATTCCGAGCTTGCGAATGCGAAATCTTACAGAATCATCACGAAAGAAGAGCTAGAGAAGGCTTTCAAGGGGGCTGGCTGGGAACAGTTCTATAAGCAATATCCCGAAGCCGGAGGCTACTGGATATTCTCGCGCCCCGGCTACAACTCGTCACGTACTGAAGCCGTGCTGTCTGTGAGCCATTGGTGCGGAGAACTCTGTGGTACCGGCCATCTCTACTTCTTGAGTAAACAGAACGGCCAATGGAAGGTTCAGAATCGCCTAATGCTCTGGATTTCTTAGGATGCGATCATCGCGCCGTGTCAGTTGGAGTAAACAGGGGACCAAAGGCCCGGACGTATGGCTCTTTCGCTATCGGGACCGAGAAATTCCATCAGCGACACGACCCTCGATAACTTTGGGTACAGTCGAAGATTATCCGACCCAGGCGGACGCCCGACGTGCGGCCGAAGGTCTCCGCCTGCAAATCAACAATGGCTTGCCATTGCGCGAGGCCGTTACTTTTCAGGGCCTGATCGATCGCTACATAAGCGAAGAGATCGAGCGGGGCGAGCTGGCGCACACCACCAAAGAACCCGATCTCAACCGCATCAACAAACACATCTCTCCAAAGTGGGGCACATCCCTGCTACGGGAGGTCAAACCTTATCCCGTCCAGGAATGGCTGCGAAAATTCCCGGGCGCTCCAAAGACCAAAAGTCATATTCGGAGTCTCATGTACCGGCTCTTCGAGAAAGCCATGCTCTGGGAATTGATCCCCCTGGAACGCAACCCCATTGGCTTAGTCGAACTCAAGGGGGTCAGCAAACGCCTAAAACCGCCTCGGATTTTGACCGAAGAGGAGTTTGCGGCTCTGCTCAATCAGCTCGACCATCCTTATCGCTGTATGGTCCTTCTGGCTGGGTGCACCGGCCTTCGTGTGAGCGAGGTGATGGGCCTACGCTGGAGTGGGATCGACTTCGAAAGCCTAGTCATGGAAGTCAGGGAAGGATACGCTCGCAGCCAAGTCACGAAGCTAAAATCGGAGTGTTCCCAGGACGAATTGCCGCTGGATCCGGATGTCGCAACCGTTTTGCTCGAATGGAAGCGGCTCTGCCCAGAGACAGAAGGAGACTGGTCTTTCCCAGCCCCCGGACAAACAAACCCTACGATTCTGGTTCGCTCCGGAAGAAAGTGCTCAAGGCTGCGGCGGTACGAGCCAAGATTCGCGGACCAATCGGCTGGCACTCACTTCGCCACAGCTACCGTGCCTGGCTCGACGAGACGGGTGCCCCTCTCGGCGTGCAACAGAAACTTATGCGTCACGCCAGCATCGCGACCACGATGAACATCTATGGCGGTGCCTTCATGGAAGCGAAGCGCAAAGCCAACACTTCAGTGGTGCAGCGCGTGCTGCTTCAAGATCACACCAAATAGCAAAAGGCCGTCCTGTGGACGGCCTCTGTTTTTGCGTTTCTAAGCTTACAGAACCATTTCGAACCACAATCGAAAACCTGAATTCCTCGTAACCCTATGATTGCGTTGGTTGCGGGGGGTGGATTTGAACCACCGACCTTTGGGTTATGAGTCCAAAATGATAAGTAATTTCAACAACTTACAAGACGCGGGTGGCCCTCGAAAAGCCTTGTAAGAAGCGTTAAGGAATCGTTATTGGACAGCTAAAGGACAGCTGGCTAAAAGCGCGCTTTCTAGTCGTCATATGAGATGCACCATCATTCTTTACTCGTGCATTTGCGTGTTGTTGGAGCGGCCACGGTCCTGATTTTTACTCCGCAGGGTCGTAGTTCAGGTTTTGCCCGAGCCACCGCTCGACTTCAGCTACGCTCATTCCCTTGCGTTTGCTGTAGTCGGCGACCTGGTCGCGGTCAATCTTGCCCAGGCTGAAATAGCGCGATTCCGGATGGGCGAAGTAGAGTCCACTCACGCTCGATCCGGGCCACATCGCAAACGACTCCGTGATCAGCATCCCGGTATTCGCCTGCACATCGAGCAAACGCCAGAGCGAGCCCTTCTCGGTGTGATCCGGGCATGCCGGGTAACCTGCGGCCGGCCTGATGCCGCGATATTTCTCTCGAATAAGATCCGCGTTGCTCAGGCCCTCCGCACAACCATAACCCCATTCATCGCGCACGCGTTTGTGCAGGCATTCGGCGAAAGCCTCAGCCAGGCGATCGGCGAGGGCCTCCGCCATGATCGCGTTGTAGTCATCGTGCTCGGCCTTGAACCTGTCGCACAGCTCCTTCAGGCCGATGCCGCTTGTTACCGCGAAGGCACCCATATGATCGTGCAAACCCACTTCCTTCGGTGCGATGAAGTCGGCGAGGGATCGGCACGGTTCGGTGCCCTCCTTATTTGATTGTTGACGGAGGAAGTGGAATCGTTCGAGAACCTTTTCGCGTGTGTCGTCCGTGTATAGCTCAACATCGTCGCCTATGGCGCTGGCGGGAAAGAAACCGTATACACCTCGCGCTGTGATCAATTTCTTCTCAATGATGACATCGAGGAGAGCGTTGCCTTCGCTGAAGACCTGGCGTGCCTGCGCGCCGTGCTCTGCGTGTTCGAGAATCCGGGGATAAATTCCCTTCAGTCCCCAGGTATGGAAGAACGGACTCCAGTCAATGAACTCGCGCAGCGTCGCCAGGGGAAAGTTGTCCAGCGCGCGCAGACCGATAAAAGCGGGCACGGGCAGATCCTCTGCGCGCCACTCGATCGGAGTTCGTCTTTCGCGAGCAGCCTCAAGGGGGACGACACTTAATTTCGGCGCCGAGTGGGCCTTGCGGAGCGCTTCGTAGTCGGCGCGATGCTGCTCCACGAATGCAGATTTACCTTCGTCGCTCAGAAGGCTGGTCGTAACGGGCACTGCTCGGCTCGCATCGAGGATGTGGACTACGGGCTCGCTGTAATGCGGCGCAATCTTAACCGCAGTGTGCGCCCGGCTCGTGGTTGCCCCGCCGATGAGGAGCGGCAACTTGAAGCCCTGGCGCTCCATCTCGCGGGCGACATGGACCATCTCGTCGAGAGACGGAGTGATCAGCCCGCTGAGTCCGATCATGTCCGCCTTCTCCGCCTTGGCGCGTTCGAGGATCTTTTCGCAGGGCACCATCACGCCCATGTCGATGACTTCGTAGTTATTGCAGGCAAGCACGACGCCGACAATATTCTTGCCAATGTCGTGCACGTCGCCTTTGACCGTCGCGAGTACGATTTTCCCCTGTGCCTTGACCACTTCCCCCGCCGCAGCCCTAGCTTCCTTCTCGGCTTCCATGTAGGGAGTGAGGTGCGCCACGGCCTTCTTCATCACGCGGGCCGATTTGACGACCTGGGGCAAGAACATCTTGCCCGCTCCGAAAAGATCACCCACCACGCTCATGCCCGCCATCAGTGGGCCTTCGATAACCAAAAGGGGGCGGCCCAGCTTAACGCGGGCCTCCTCGGCATCAACTTCGATGTACGTGTCGATTCCCTTGACCAGCGCATGAGAAAGTCGTTCCTCAATCGTGCCGTTGCGCCATTCTTCAGCCTTCTTCTCATTTACCGCCTTGCCGACGCCCTTGAGCTTTTCGCCATAGTCCACCAGTCGCTCGGTGGCATCGGGACGGCGATTTAGCAGTACGTCCTCGACAAGCGCCTTCAGTTCAGGCTCAATCTCTTCATAAACCTCAAGCATGCCGGCATTCACAATGCCCATGTCCATGCCGGCCGCGATGGCGTGATAAAGAAACGCGGAGTGAATGGCTTCGCGGACCTTGTTATTGCCCCGGAAGCTGAACGAAATATTCGAAACGCCACCGCTCACCTTCGCGTGCGGCAGGTTCGCCTTGATCCAACGCGTGGCATTGATGTAGTCGACCGCGTAGTTGTTATGCTCCTCCATGCCTGTGGCGACGGTGAGGATATTGGGATCGAAGATGGTGTCTTCGGGGGGAAAGCCGACCTGGTCGACCAGGATGCGGTAGGCACGCTCGCAGACCCGGATTTTGTCCTCGTAAGTCGCGGCCTGACCCTGTTCGTCAAAAGCCATCACTACCACGGCCGCGCCGTATTTCAGAACTTTCGCCGCGTTCTGGTGAAACTTTTCTTCGCCTTCTTTCAACGAAATCGAATTGACGATGCCCTTGCCCTGCAGGCACTTCAGACCGGCCTCGATGATCTCCCATTTCGAGGAGTCCACCATAAAAGGCACCTTGGCGACTTCTGGCTCACTCCCGAGCAACTGCAGGAAGCGCGTCATCGCCGTGACGCCGTCAATCATGCCCTCGTCCATGCAGATGTCGAGGACATTTGCCCCGTTTTCGACCTGCTGGCGAGCGACGCTTACAGCTTCCTCATATTTACCTTCCTTGATCAGCCTGGCGAACTTCGGCGAACCGGCCACATTGGTCCGCTCCCCGATCATGATGAAGACGCCTGGCTGCTGGGTGAAGGGCTGCGATCCCGAGAGACGGAGTGGCTTCGCCGTCGTGGGTTCGGCTGCGCTTGTCTTGTTTGACTCGCTCACGCGCTACTCTCAATCTCGGTCTCGAGAGGGAAGACTTTTTCGGTGGGCTGTGTCCCCCACTTTCGCGGAGGCTGGCCTTCGAGAGCTTTCGCGATAGCCGCGATGTGCTCGGGAGTATTTCCGCAGCAGCCTCCGGCGATGTTGATCAACCCTCCCCGTGCAAAGTCGCCCAGATAACGGGCCATGTCTTGCGGCCCCAGATCGAAGCCGGTTTCCGACAGCGGATTCGGCAGACCGGCGTTGGGGTAACACGAGATCGCCACGTCCGCCTTTTCCGAAAGCTCCTCGAGAAACGGATACATCAGATCGGGGCCGAGCGAGCAGTTGAGGCCCACCGACAAAGGTTTCACGTGCCGCACCGCGTTCCAGAACGCCTCAGTGGTCTGTGCCGAGATCATCGTCTCGCCACCACGCCCCACCGCCGCCGAGATCATGACTGGCAGTTCCTTGCCGTCCTTATCGAACACTTCACGGATTGCAACGAGTGCGGCCTTGGCGTTCAGCGAGTCAAAGATCGTCTCGACCAGCAGTAAGTCTGCACCCCCGGCGATGAGAGCCTGCACTTGCTGCGTGTAAGCGGCTTTGACCTGATCGAAAGTGACCACCCGGAAGCCTGGATCGTCGGCATCGGGCGAGTTCGAGAGAGAAACAGTCAGCGGTCCGATCGCCCCCGCAACGAACCGCTGACGCGAGGTTGCGCTGCCGACACGATCGGCCCATTCGCGGCACTGCCGCGCCGATTGCTCATTGATATCCCAAGCCAGGCTGCCGAGGAACGGATCGTCGACGATCTCTTGGTAGAACGCAGGATCCTTGCGTCCGCCGTGCTCCCTCGGATCGTCGACAAAGAATTCGCTCTGGGTGATATTGGTGGCCCCGAAGGTGTTTGTCTCGATGATGTCCGCGCCTGCTTCCAGAAACCGGCGATGGATATCGCCAATCGTTTCTGGCTTAGTCAGCGAGAACAGGTCACCGTTGTTCAGAAGGCTCTTCGTCGCGTCCTTGAATCGCTCGCCTCGGATATCCGCTTCCGTCATGCCGTAGGTGCGGATAGTCGTGCCCATCGCGCCGTCGATGATCGCGATTCGATTCTCTAGGATCTTTTCCAGAGGATGCTGGTGGGCTTTCTTCATGTCTCTTTGATGACCTTAAGCACCCTTCGATTCGGCCGCTTAACTTTGCAACATTTTCGTAAAAATGCGCTTCTTCATTATAGCGATTGGCCGCATGTCCAAGCCCTGGCGCGTAGAATCACTGAAGTAATCGTGATAGCGTTGAAGGTGCGTTGCAGCCCGAAAACGCTTGATTGAGAAGACGTTGTTTTCGGGCATGGCGACAAGACTCGCAGCGGGGAATGGAAAGAGTGCAACCCACAGCTATTCGATCTCACACCAGCCGAATGCCTTTCGTCGCGGCTGGCGCGGTCACGGGCATTGGCAGCTTGCCTCTCACGTCGGCCACATCGGCGATTCGTTCCGTTGCGGAGTTCTCGCCAGAAGTTCCTTTTTGGCCGCAGTTGCCCCAACTCTCACAACAGGAGAGTATCGTCGGCCAGGGCCTTGGTATTGTCGAAAACCTGATTGAGCCTCGTAATGAAGGCTACGGTTATCAGGTAAAAGAAGGCGAGCTCGATTCGGTGCTCGAAATCCTTCACCGGAGTAGCGGGGAGTTGACACCGGCGAACGCTGCAGGCTTCGGCGCGTTCGAAGAAGCATTGTCATCGGGTCTCTTCAGTTCTGCAGCCGCCGTCAAAGGGCAGATCGAGGGCCCAATCACGCTGTCGGCGTATCTATTCCACAAGGAGCGGCCCTTCCTGGCCGATCCGGCGCTTTTCTCAGCCATTGCGTTTCATGTTTCGCAGATCATCGGTTGGCAGATTGATCGCCTGAAAGCAGCTGGCCTACCCGTCTTGATATTTGTCGATGAGCCAGCATTGTGCCTGGACGCCCCTGTCGAGAACGCTGTTCCAGAAGAACAACGGCTGAGCGCATTGGCGGCCACGCTGGAGGACGCTCGTATTCGCGGAGCCTATGCTGGATTACATTGCTGCGCGGCCCGTCCCTTCGAGCGCATGTGCCGAGTACAACCAGACATCATCTCGTTCGATGCCCATGAAGGACTGGACTCGTTCTTTGCCGATTGGCATGCGCTGGACTTCATGCAACAAGGCGGAACAGCTGCCTATGGAATCGTGCCCACCCGGCCGGGAGTGAACGCCGTCGATTCGGCGAGCATCTTCCTTCGCTGGCTGAAAGCCGCGTCCCTGGCTGGTGATCCCCAGAAATTTGCTCAGCGGGCCATGATCACGGCGACCTGCGGACTTGGACTGCTCGATACGTCTGCCATGGCCGAATCATTCGGAGTCGCGCACAGCGTCAGCAAACTGATCCGATCACTGGCAGGTTCGCCAGAATTGGACGAAGAAGTCGCATTCGGAAACTAGTCTCGATTTCCACAACAACTACATAGGAACTCTAAGAAGTCCTTATTGGACAGTTAACGGACAGCCGAGTTTCGAAGCCACAATTTGCCACTCAGCGCACTGGCTGCCGTCACGAGCAATCTACCTCAACGCAAGTGCTAAGACCATGCTGACAGCTAAAGGACAGCGAATGAGTGTCGGGCTTGCATTGATTGCGGAACAGGTTTGGCAGAGATCGGATCCGTCTGGCGCTGATCTGCCCGGTCGCCTCGAAGCGGATTTTCGCCAGCGTTGAAGAGTCCCCTGGAATTTAACCTTCCGACTTGCCCTGCTCTCCGGCCGCAATCGCTAGCAAAACTTCCTCCAAGCCGACTTGAACTAAGCCGCTTTGCGGCGGACGCATTCGCGTGTTGCTGAGCCGACGGTGGAGGTGATCTGAGTTAGTTTGTTGTCGCAGAGGAGGAACTCTCTGTGACCCATCTACGCCAGATCATGCTTGAGGAACTACGGCGCCGCAACTACGCCGAGTCCACCATCGACGCTTACATTCACACGGTTGAGCATTTCAGTCGGCACTTCCATCGTTCACCCGATCAGCTTGGCCCCGGGCATATTCGCCAGTATCAGGCCGCGTTGTTCACGCGCTGGAAGCTGGCCCCGAACACCGTAACGCAGCGCTTGGCCGCTTTGCGCTTCTTCTATGTACAGGTGTTGAAGCGCGGCTGGAGCGTTGCCGAGACACCGTATCCGAAGAAAGTTCTGCACTTGCCGCAGGTTCTGAGCCAGGACGAAGTGGCGCGTCTGATCGACGCGGCAGAGTCTCCCTTTCATCGCATTCTGCTGATGACCCTCTATGCCACGGGCGCACGTCGCGCAGAAGTGGCGCACCTGAAGATCGGCGATATCGACAGCCAACGCATGGTCATTCATATCCGAGGAGGCAAGGGACGCAAGGACCGTGATGTCATGCTCAGCCCCAAACTGCTCGATGCCCTGCGCGTCTACTGGCGCGGGCTGAGGCGCAAGCCCACCGATTGGCTGTTCCCCGGCAACCGATGGCATACGGCGAGTCATCCGGTCTCCACCAAGGTTCTCTGGAACGCCTGTCAGCAGGCCGCCGAACGCGCCGGTCTTGAGCACAAGCGCATCCATCCCCACACTCTGCGCCACTGCTTTGCCACGCATTTGCTCGAAGCCGGTGCCGACCTGCGAACCATTCAGATGTTGCTGGGACATCGCGACCTGGAGGAAACCACGATCTATCTGCACCTCTCCCGGCGCCATCTCAGCGCCACCGGCAGTCCGCTGGATGTACTCCCCATCCGAGGAGAAGGAGAGCCGACACAGAGCGCATGAACCGGCCTCCTCTGGAGGTGGCCGACATCGTTCGTAGTGCCGGGCAGTCCTTCGTTGAGCGCAGTCGCAAGTGGATCAACGGACAACACGGCGCCTACTTCGCTGCGTTGTGCTTGGCGTACTCTTCTGGTGTGAACTTGCCGCCCTGGACGTAGCTCGCGTTTAGTTCCGTGTAGTGCTTCCACTTTTCGGGCAGGTCATCCAGCGCAAAAATCGCGGAGACCGGGCAGACCGGCACGCAGGCCCCACAATCGATGCACTCTGCGGGATCGATGTAGAGCTGCGGGACCTCATCGAAGCCAGTACGGGCGTCGTCGTAGGTCGTGTTCTTCTTCGGGTGGATGCAATCTACGGGGCAGGCATCGACGCAGGCGGTGTCTTTTGTCCCGATGCAAGGTTCGGCAATAACGAAGGCCATGGAACACCTCCGCCCTATCTGAGCCCACAGTACGCCCAAGGGGAGAGGAGCTTCAAGCGGGAGGCATCGCGTTTGGCCTCCGCTCTGGATGCGGGCGGTTGAACCGCCGACACGAAGGGGTACGGGCAGTAGCCCAGTCGGCATTTACTACGGTTCGACCCGTTCCGCAGGCTCTTGTAGAAATGGGCTCTTCTGGATATGCCGTGAGTGCGCCGAGACGTGCACGTAGGGAAAGCCCAAGAATTGTCTTGCGGAGACTTCCGTTATTTCCAAGCAATTAAATTTCGACGGTTCCGCTTTCGCCAGCACTCGCTCCATTGCTCTCCGTACGGTTCTCTCTCCCCAATAACCCAAGGCGGTCGCAAGCCGGTAGGTTTCGAGCTTCGTGGGTTTTCCTTCGATGTCCTGGCCGACGAGTCACGAAGTCGCGATAGTTCGTTACCAGAACCTGGCGGTATTTGCCCCAGTAGCGCGTGACCTGCAGCCCGTCCGCTACGACCCAGGCATCTTCGCTGGTCGGTTTGATTTCGATAACACCGCGCGCGGGAATCGTGCCCTCGGCTAACTCTTCCTCGGATCGGCTCTGAAACTGATCCGGCGTGAAGAGTCCGCCATCGGGAATTCCGGCTCCCCGGTTCTTGATATTGATAATGCAGCGGACGCGCGGCTTCAGCGCTTTGCCGACACCGTTGAGCAGATTGGATATGGCGGGGTAGTAGGACGTTTCCTTGACTGCGCTCCCGGATGAGCGAATTTCGTGCAGTTCGTGGAGATACTCCTGAAGCAAATTCATGAGTATGGGTGAGACCCATCTTCACTATACGGGCGACTCTCAGGCCTAGCCACGGAAATTACTGATAACAGACTGCAATTTTTCTGGGTTATGCATTTGACGCAGGATATGCACGTTAGATACCATTCCGCGTTAGGCGCATGGTCCTCCGTTTATTGGGGAACCAATGAACTGGGGTTATGCGGAACGCGGAGGTGTATCCAATGGTTAGCCGCTGGTTTGTGGCGTTCATGGACATTCTCATTGTCGTTACCTGCGGAATGCTCATTCCCGAAGAATTG
>WNFF01004310.1_pt1 | contig 11619 bp, 10 predicted proteins | sample 5400441 | NCBI WGS metagenome assembly WNFF01 (sample SAMN13153345, study PRJNA577476) | soil metagenome | isolation source: 120 cm saprolite under Douglas fir tree site 2 hole 3 replicate 1 | place: USA:California | collected 2015-04-18
GGCGCCAGAATCGACATGTTGGGTATGGCGCTCATAACGCAGACGTCTTCGATCGTATGATGGGTACCGCCAAGGGACGAGTACGACAGCCCACCGCCAACTCCGACAACGGTCACAGGCAGATTCTGGTAGCACAGGTCGTTTCGCACCTGTTCAAATGGCCGATAAATGGTGAAGTTGGCAATCGTATAGGCGAAGGGCTTGTATCCCCTGAGGGCGAGGCCCGCGGACAGTCCGATCAGCGTCTGCTCGGCTACCCCCACATCCACGAAACGGCTTGGGAATTCCTCTTTGAAATTTGCCATTTTCGAGGCGGGAGAGATGTCCGCGACGACCATAAAAATGCGCGGGTCAGCCTTAGCCACGTCGTAGAAGGTTCGAGCGAAGGCGTCCCTCATAGTCACTCGTCCTCCAGTTCCGCAAGCGCCTGCTTGTATTCCTCGGGGTTAGGTGAGCGAAAATGCCATATCGGTTCATTTTCCATGTAGCTCACACCTTTGCCCTTGACGGTTTTCGCGATTATCGCCAGCGGCCTGTCCAGGTCCTTGGCCTCAGCCGCGCCTAACAAAGTCTCCTGGTCGTGCCCGTCCACGCTAGTGGCGTCCCATCCGAAGGCGTGGAACTTTTGCTCAACCGGATAGATATTCGGGTGATGAACACTCGTCTGGCCACGGGAGATGAAGTCATTGAGGTCAATGAACACCACAATGTTGCGGGCGCCGATGCTCGGAGCGAGCAGCACAGACTCCCATGTCGAGCCTTCCATCAATTCCCCGTCGCTCATGACAACGTACGTCATGGAATCGAACCGTGACTGAGCGTTGGCCAGCGTGATCCCGAGGGCCATAGGAAGCGCGTGACCAAGCGAGCCAGTGGACGCCTCTATTCCGGGTAAGCCATAGTCCGGATGTCCTCCGAGCCTGCCGCCCAACTGGCAACAAGCATCCAGATCTTCGCTGCGCAAAATTCCCAATTGCTCGAGCACGGCGTATTGAGCCATTGCGCCGTGCCCTTTCGACAGAAGAAAAGTGTCCCTGGTGTCGCCGTTCGGCCTGCGCCGCATCAGCCCAAAGTAAATGATGTCAACTATTTCCAGACAACTGAACGCAGGCGCGATATGAAGAGCGGAGAGTCTCTGCGATATCTCGAGGATCCGCCGGCGCATCGCTCGGCATCTTGCCTTAGAGCTTGCTACCGTGAAACTATCGTGGGTTCGCTGTGCAATTTGTTGCATATGATCAGCCCGTGTAGAACTCGCGTATGCGGTCCAACATGTAGGCGATTTGCGTAGAATTCACGAACTGGTGCGCGGGCAGCGTGATCAGTTCATCTGCTTGACGTTCGCTAATCGGAAAGGCCCCTCTGCGGTATCCCAGTTTCTCGGCCGCCTGTTGCAAGTGTAGTGGTACCGGGTAATGCACTTTCGCTTCGATACCCTTCGAATTTAAAAAGTGTAACAGCCGGTCGCGTGATTTGAAACACGCCATGTAGAGTTGGTGAGCTTCCACGTTCGTGGCCGGCCGCTCAGGGACCCTGACAAATCCGGCGAGCGCCTTGAGCCCCTCATCCAGCAGATGTGCGTTGTGATTGCGGACTCGCACCAGGTCCGAGACGGTATCTAGAACCTTGTTCGCAACGATTGCCTGAAAAGGTTGGAGTCGCATGTTGACTCCCCAAAACTCGATGTGGTTCCGATCCACCATTCCGTGATTGCGGTACTTTCGCATCCATTCCGCGAGTGAGTCATCATTGGTTACGACCATCCCACCGTCACCCATGACGTTGAGAGGCTTCAGCGGATGCATGCTGAAGGCACCCAGCTTACCGATGGTGCCCGCGTGCCTACCCCGGAAGAAGGCTCCCACTGCGGGACACGCGTCCTCAATGACGGCGAGTCCGTAGCGCTCGGCGACTGCCATCACACCGTCCATATCGGGGGAGCATCCCGCCCAATGTACCGGCAGTATGGCTCGCGTCTTCGCAGAAATCACTGCGGAGAGCTGGTTTGTGTCCATCTGAAACCGCTCGTCACAATCCACAAATACAGGCCGAGCGCCAATGGCGACGATCGCTCCTACGGTGGCGTAAAAGGTGTTTGATACCGTAATAACTTCATCGCCGAAGGAGATGCCAGCCGCCCTCAGTGCGAGTATCAGGGCATCTGTACCGTTGTTTGTACTAACGCAATGCCTCGCTCCGACATAGGCGGCAAACTTCGCTTCGAACCGTGCCACGAAGGGGCCGATGGTGAATTCCCCGCTTGCGATCAGACGTCGCCATTCCTCGAAGTAGGGCTGAGGATCGGCGAACTGCAGCGGAAGGTAGTTGAAGGGTACGATCACTGTGTGGGGATCCCTGGGACATGCGGAGACTTGTTCTGGAATTCCTTTATGAGTCCAACGACGAGGTCCTGCTGCTCGATCGTCATCGTCGGAAACAGCGGTAAGCTCAGGATACGCTGAGATGCTCGCCACGTTTGAGGCAGGCTGGTAGGGCCATAACCGAGGTCCGCCGCAGCCGGTTGCATATGGATAGGCGTGCGGTAATGTACCAGCGCCTCGACGCCGTTCGCCTGAAGGAACCGCTGGAGTTCGTCGCGCCGCTCAATCTGGATCACATAAGTTTGGTATACGCAGTACTCTCCGTGACGTTCCTCCGGCACTTGCGCAAATCCCTCAAGCAAAGCGCTGTATCGATGCGCTAGTGTGCGCCGTTTCTCGGTCCAGCCTTCCAACTCATCCATGTGTACCGCTAAAAAGGCGGCCTGGAGCTCGTCGAGCCGGGAATTGTACGACCAAAAATCGCATTGCTCCCGGTTCTTCAATCCGTGGTTTCTCGCACGCAACAGTTTCTCATAAAGAATCGCGTCGTTTGTAGTGACAATGCCGCCGTCGCCGTAGGCAAAAAGATTCTTCAGCGGGTGTAGGCTGAAGGCAGCCGCACGGCCCCATGATCCGACCCGGCGTCCATTGAGACTGGCGCCCACCGCTTGGGCCGCGTCTTCCAACACGAAAATGCCGTGCTTCTCGCCAATAAGGCTGATCTCCGGCATATTGGCCGGGCGACCGGTAAGGTGCACCGGGACAATTCCCTTTGTTCGCCGCGTAATGGCACGCTCAATTTGCTCAGGGTCGACATTCAAGTCTTCATTAACATCAACGAAAACCGGTGTGGCACCAGTCAAAGCGATGGAAGCAGCAGTCGCAACGAAAGAATTTGAGACCGTTATGACCTCGTCGCCGGGTCCAATTCCCAGCACTCGCCACACTAAATGTAACGCGAAAGTGCCATTAGCCACCCCAACTCCGAATCGTGTGCCGCAGAATGCGGCAAATCTGTCCTCGAACGCTTTTAGGTAAGGTCCAAGTATATAATGGCCACTTTCGATTACATTCGAAAACGCCCCGAGCAGCTCGTTTTTGATTCCCGCGGTCTGGCCTCCCAGATCCGTATAAGGGACTATGTATTTACTCATAACAGTACCTGGCGCCGCAGCGCATAACCTCGCCTTCTCCACGGTTGGCAGCCGGTATCTGACTAATGCGGTGCAAGTTCAGTTTCCCGATGCTTCTCATCACCCTTAGTCATCTCGAAGACCGTGCGAGCGATCCCGTCTGAAAGCGCAGTGGCCCGGAAACCTGGACAAGCCTTAATCAATGCCGTGGTATCAAAATGGCGATGTGCAATCGGGTTAGATCGGGTCGCTCGCTGAAGTACGGTGGGCCGTTCTATCGCAGATATAACCATACTCGCAACAGTGTGAAACGAGACGGCCTCTCCTGTGACCGCGTTGATCGTCCCGACGCTGCGATGAAGCAGGCATAATTCGATAATCCTGACAACATCAGCGACGTACACATGATGGCGTCGCTCCTCACCGTCGCCAAACAAGCTGATTTTCCCGGTCTCTAGAGCGTTTCGTATGAAGCGATTCGGTCCGTAGCTATTGTGCGTATCGCGAGCCCCATAAATCGCGCACGGTCGGACGACCACAAAGGGAACGTCATGCGATCCACAGGCATTCTCGAGCATCTTCTCGCGCGCTACGTGAGCCAAAGCATACAGCGAGGTCGGTTCGCAGCTCGAATCCTCGTTAAGCAGTGAAGAATGACGCGCGTCGTAAACGGCATCAGAGCTGACATAGAGCAAATGCGCGGGCGCCTTTCGAAGTATCGCGCCAGCGATGCTTTCCGCCATGCGAATGTTTTTCATGAACGCGGCGATGTCACGACCTTTCTCAGGCGGGATGCACGCGGTCATCACTACGGCGTCATCCGTACGAAAGAGCGCCGCCAGTCGCTCGGCAGCCTCGCCGCCGGTCAGATCTATTTCCTTGCTGCTGACCGCGCGAACGGGAACATTCCCCGTCGCAAGCCATGACGACAGTTCGAGTCCTAAAAACCCTCGCGCTCCCAGCAGCACGGTCCGCGCGGGCCTGGTCCGCTGTGTGAATGTGTGAATCAGCATGCCCTGGCGCCTAATCGGTTGTAAGTAAAACCCAATTGAAGACAGCGCTGCTGATCCAGAATTGCATATGGGTCGAGAATGTGATGACCACGCATTGCATTCTCCACGTCTTTGAGCGGGACACGTGAAAAACTATCCCAGGGAGTCATCACAACCAAAGCGGTAGCGTCCTGTACCGCCTCCAAAGCAGACTCGCACGTGCGCATATGAGAAAATCCCGCGGATGAGATTTGAACTGCGGGGTCGTGCACTGACCATTGGTATCCTGCCAGCGAGCGCAGCAGCGCGAGGGAGGGAGAGTTCTTGGTGGAATGTGTATCGGGTTTGTACGACAAACCCCACATTGCGAATAATGTGCCCGCGGGATTGGACAGAAGGCCAAGTCGGAATAGCCGCCTTAATGCCCAATCACGGATGTAGCTGCTGTTCTGCTGCAGCGCGCCGATCACGCGAGAGTCACTCCCAAATTCTGCCGCAAGCTTCTCCACGCTGACGAGATCACGCTCAAGGTTTCCGCCAGCGATACCAAGTCCCGGTGTTAGATACGCGAATTCGCCGATGCGCCGGTCCAAACGCAGAGCAGGTGTTATTTCGGACCAGTCAGCCCCGATTGATTCGCACAACTCGGCGAGCGAATTGCTGATACAGACTGAGGAGGCTAGCAGGCAATTAATCGCGAGCTTGCAAAGTTCTGCGCTCTCATAGCGCATTGTAAGGATCGGACAGCCGAACGCTTGCAGACAATGCCGATAGAGCTCAGGTAGAGGCCGTGCGGGATTGTTGCTGCCAACGATGTAGCGTTCCGGATGGACTGCTCTCTCCACCGCGTTGCCGAAGACAAGAGTCTCCGCTTGATAATACAGTTGACACCTGGAACCTACTTCCGAGGCCAGACGCCTGCAGAAGCCCGGCGGTACCTGACTCAAGAGGGTGACTGCCCGTCCCGGTACGGCTTGCGCGGTTAGAGTCTTGATTAAAGCTTTCAAGGGCGCGAGGTCACTGTTCGCGCTGTCATCAGTTTGGACATCCAGTGCCACGAAAATCAGTCCACATTGCTTCAGGGCATCCGGATCGCTTGTGTAACGAATGCGTTCGCTGTGAGATCGAAAAAGCTCTTCCAAACCCGGCTCGCGAATCGGGAACCTGCCGGCGGTCAGCTCTTTCGAAAGGCTGTCTTCGCTGTCGAAGGCGACCACTGAAAAACCTCGCGCCGCTGTCGCCAAACTATAAACGATGCCAAGGTGGGAGAGGCCCGCGAAGCCTATGAGGCTCTGGTCGGTCATGGCAGTGTCGATATCAATTCCTGCAACTTGGATTGTATCCAGACGTCATTTTCGATATTAGTCCCGGCGAAGCTGCACAGTGATTTGAAATGTCCGTATTCGAGCTCCCAAGTCGGATCCTGGCAGGCTAATGTCATTGACTCTTCATCCGGCACTCCGCTGGGGAATTTCCGCTTGCGCACTGTTAGCGTGCTTGGCCCCCACTTACACAGGCCATTGATATGTGCGCTACCCTGCTCACCATAGACGTCTGCCTGGAATGTATTTCGCCAGGAAAGCATTGTGATGTCGCAATCGATTGGGAAGCTTCCCTGAAAGCCGAAGATAACTCGGTCAAAGGCTTGATTTTCGAAACTGTCTGCACGCCAGATGCGACATGGACCCTCAACTTTGCCGAACAAGAAGAGAATCGTATCGAGCAGGTGAGAGCCGAGATCCGGAAGAACCCCAAATCCCTTGTCGCGCCAAGGAGAATTTCGCACATCGCGTGCCGTCCCGTTGCCGTAGAAAAACCGGGCGCTATAAATCAGGCCTAGACGTTTGGCTTCGATTGCCTTCTTCAGATTCAGAATATGGGGCTCGAAGCGATGATTGTACGCGGTATAGCACGCCACCCCATGCTGCCGTGCAAGGGCCTGTAGTTCTCCCAGATCTCCGGGACTCTCACCGATCAATGGCTTTTCGACAAGCACGTGCTTGCCGTGCCTTAGAAGGTACCTCAGAATCCCCAACTTGACAGTGTCAGGCGTGCAAACCAGGGCGGCGTCGTAGCGTTCCCGCGGTACTTCCTCTACCTGCCTATACTGTGCCTCGCTGGATATCGGATCGACCGCCGCCACCAACTCGTCGCCGAGGCATGCCAAACGCTTTTTACCCTGCACGCCCTGGCCTATAAGTATTGGCTTCAAGCCGCCGCCGTCCTCTTCCTTAGTTCAGGAACCGGTTGCATATCTGCCTGCTTCTCAAGGCGGTCAAGCCGATCGATCATTTCCTTCTGTTCGATCGGCGTGTTGCCTTCACGCTCGCAAGCCAGTGCAGCTGCGACTGAACCCAAAATTGACGCAATGACGGGATTCGCTGTTAGAACATGCGCCAGGGTCGCCGCCGCGAGGAGCGCATCTCCCGCCCCCACAGCGTCAACCAGGTGTTCTACAAAGGAATCGACCGTAAAGAACGAACGCACGTTAAAATCAGGCTCGCGGTAGGTGATAATGCCACGCTCTCCAAGCTTCAATATGAGACATTTGCAATTGGCTCGACGGAACAGGTCTAGGGCCAACGGTCTGATTATCGAATCCTGATCTCCCAGAGCGAAACGCGCCTCCCGCTCGTTGGGCGTGATTAGATCGAAGCCGGCAAAGTCGAGAATATTGCCCCAACGAGTCGCTACCTGGCTGTCCGCGACCCTTAATGGACCAGTGGGCAACGCCTCTATGAGTGTTGGAAGAGTCGACGAATTGAAGATCCCGTGCCGAAAGTCGCTGAATACAATCGCATCTGCCTCGTTGTCGCGAATCGAACGCGCAAACCCCTCAGCGAGCTTTTCCGAAATCGTTCGGTTGTCGACCGAATCAACCTTCAGCAGATGATATCCGCCAGCGGTGAATAAAGTTTTCTGAGTGGTCGGCCGCGTCTCATCGATGGTCGGTTCGCAACGCACGCCGCTTTGCCGGAGGTCCCTGAGAACGATGTCTTTGAGGCGATCGTTGCCGAGTACGGTGGTAAAGGTGACATCAGCTCCAGCGCTCCTCATATGTTTGGCGACTATTCCTGCGCCGCCGATGAAGTCTACTTGTCGATCGAACTTAACGCTAAACGTCGGAGTCTTTGTGTTTCCGCCGATCAAAGTACAGTAGGTGTAGGAGTCAACGATAGTATCTCCGACTATATGTACTTTTACCCCATTCATCTGGTGTACTACATCGCGCAGGTGATCAAAGGTGACGCCCTCCGCGTCCATCAACGCAGCCAACTTATGATAAGCGAGATTTGGCAGTTGATTATCGAGGATTGCGGAAGAAGAGTAGACTATATCGCCCGGGGTGAAGATCAGCTCACCGCCATAGCTCTCCACCACTTCCAGTTCCTGCCTGGTCTTCAGATGTATTCCTTCGCGACTATATTCGTAGCCTTTCGCGAAATAGTCCGGCTGTATGATCCTTAGATTCTCAAGCGGAGTTGGGTTCGGATCTATGAGCACATAATCGACCATTTCCAGAGCCGCGAGATTCATTGCCCGCAGGTCTTCGGGCACAAAAGGTCTATGATTGGCCTTGAGGATGTGTGCGTCGCTTGTCAGGCTAGCGATAAGGATCGAAGCTTTGCCCTTCGCATAAATGAGATGCCGGATGTGTCCAGGATGTACTAGATCGAAGGCGCCGTGACACATAATGACTTTCTGCTTGCGCGGCGGCGCGCCCAAAAGCTTGCTCAGCTCAAGTGGTGTTTTGATTTTTCGCTCGATGAATAACTTTTCAGCGGCCGTCATATCGAGATCCCCTGCCATCCTTTGCCAAAAACGTAAACCAGTTTCTGGTGGCTTCCGCGATAGAAGCAGGCTCCCATATGGGAGCTCCGCGCCAATAGTCGATATGATCGAGCATCGTCCGCACCCCATCCTCAAAGCGCACTTTCGGGACCCAGCCTAGTTCCGTGCGGATCCGATCGATTGCAGCCCACGTGCAGTCGGGTTCACCAGGCCTCTTCGGAAGGTAGACACGCTCGCCGCCCAACAAGTCCGCGAGAGTGTTGACGGAGTGCGGACTGCCGGCGCCCAGGTTGTATACTCGGCCGCTATGAACTGTTCTGGCGGCGAGATAAAATGCCCAAGCCACGTCCGTCACGTACAGAAAGTCGCGCGTCTGAGTTCCGTCGCCAACAATCGTCAGGGGTTTTCCCGCCAGCTTTTGCGCCAGGAATACACCAAACACCGCACCATACGCCCCTGTCGTGCGCGAGCGTATGCCGTAAGCGTTGAATATTCGAAGTGAGTTAGCCTGCATGCGGTACACGCTTTCCCAGTGAAGCACCGCTTGCTCGCCTTGATACTTGCTGAGTGCGTACGGATACTGGGGTTGGATCGGCGCGTTCTCGGAGGTGGGAAGCTCTGTCGCCGAACCATAACAAGAGGATGAGGCAGCATAAATGAACTTTCCCACAGCCGAATGGCGGGCACACTCCAGTACGTTTACTGTTCCCAAGACATTGGTGCGCATATAGTCCGCTGGCTGGTCAATCGAAGGAACGATGTCCCCAATGCCAGCCAAGTGAAAGACGTATCGTGCTTCATGGAAGATAGCGTCATTCGGGTGCAGCGTGCAGATATCTTTCTCCTCAAGGACAATGTCGGCGCTGCCGGCGTGATGCTCCAGGTTTTGCAAACGTCCCCCAGCCAAATTATCAATCACGTGGACACGGAAACCCTCACTAATCAGGAGGTCTACCATGTGGCTGCCGATAAACCCGGCGCCTCCGGTTACAACTGCGATCGGTTTCGGACTGTTCACCGCAATTCGAGTTCCTTGACGGTCTTTACATTGACGTAGGCGTCATTGGTGAGACTTTCGTGAAACTTGCCACTCTTGAAGGCCCAGCAGATGTCACGCACCGCGTCTTGAATCGTGAACTGTGGCCGATACCCTAGCCGATCGGCAATTTTACGCGAACTCACGTGGTATGAGCGATTGTCGTTAGTTGTGGTGGCTTCGACACGAATTGGCGCCTTCTCCGGAAACTCCAACTCGACAACTCCCTTAACAATCTCGGCCAGTTGGGACACCGTATGGTTTTCGTATCCAACGTTGAAGACCTGGCCGGCTACTAATTCATTCGGATAGCCCAATGTTCTCACATACAGGTCGGTGACATCACGGATGTGAATGTTGGGGCGCTTCTGCGCACCACCGAATACCGTAATTACACCCCGATTGATCGCATGATTGGTCAGAATATTCACCGTCAAGTCGAAGCGCATGCGCGGTGAGTATCCACAAACCGTCGCTGGCCGCAGGATGACGGGCACAAAGTTGCTGGAACCCTGCTCGAGCAAAATGGGCTCGCAGAGCCCCTTATACTTATTGTAGTCGGTGAGCGGCACCAGCGGATGCTCTTCTGTAACTTCGGGCGCGTCACTGACTCCGTACACCGAGCTTGAAGATATGTACAGGAAGCGCCGCACTCCGGCTTGCTTGCTTGCCAACACCAGCGGCTCGAAACAGTCGTAGTTGATGGTCTTGCTGAGTTGCGGATCCAGCTCAAAGCTCGGATCGTTGGATATACACGCCAGGTGGATTACGTGGTCGCATCCCTTAACCGCAGCGGCAAACGCCCGGCCATCCCGAATATCACCCTTCACGATCGTGAGGTTTGGCGAGCGCAGCAGCCCACCGGAGCCAAATAGCATTAGGTCGTATGCGATGACTTCGTAACCGGCGGCGAGCAACTTGGGGACCAGAACGCAGCCCTTGTAACCGGCACCGCCGGTAACCAAAACCCTTTCCATCTATTCTTCCCGTTTTTGTTGGGCGGTCCCTGCTCCTTCGGGAGGACCGCACACTCGCTCTCTGGCGTGGGATCAGCGGTCTGTCGTGCTCAGTCGACGCTGGCCCCGAGATATCGATAGCGACCGGACTCCGACCTATTCCTACTGTTAGGGCGTGTTTAAAGCAAGTAGCTAGCGAAAGGGAGGGCTCTAACAGCATTTTTCTGGATGAAGGCGTCCAAAGCAAGGTACCTAAAAGTTAAAGGTGGAACCGTCTGTCAAGCCTCAGCATCTTCAGGCTGATGGGCGAGCAGCGCCCGTGATGTGTGTCGCTCATAACGATGCTCCTCCCGCCAGCAGGCTCAGGTAGGGATTGGCAACGGTAGTCGCCACCGTGACCCCCGGCAGGGACGGATGGATCTTCAGGCCCAGCCGCGGCGGGCCGCGTTCGATCCGGCATGGATGCCAAAGAATCCAGCACCTCCCGTCACCAGCCAACGATCGGAAAGCACTCCCTCGTTGCGACGAGAACCGTCCGCAACTATGCACAGCAGTCGACGCCGCTCAGATCACCAAGGAAATTAAGTGCTGGTCCCGCCAGTATAATCAGCCTATTCGCGGCCCGCCTCGCCGATGATCCAGGCTCGGGCTCGTTACATCGCGCGAGGTGGTTTTTGATCGCGCGGCGAAACACGTATTGGCCCTAGCGCGGTGTGGGTTGTGCGGGTGGACTTAGGGCATGGGCTTCAAGGACCTCTCGCACTCGCTCGCACTCTAAGCGTAACTCTTCCAGCATCGAACTTGCCTTATCGACCAAGCCGGCGCGCGCCGCCTGGTCGATGGCATCGGCCAACTCATGCATTCGTTTGGCGCCAAACGTGCCCGCGGTCCCTTTGAGCGTATGCGCTATCACGGCTGCGCGGGCGCAGTCCCGAACGTCGAGCACCTGCGCCAACTCGAGCATTCCTTTTGGCACCTCCACATTAAACAACTCGATAAGTTCCCGGAGGAAGTCTACTCCTTCCAGCCGGCGAGCCCGCCGGTAATGGCGGGAACGACGCTCCCGCAGCTCGAGAATCGCAACTCCTTGCACAAAAGACGCCGGCTGACGGCCACGCTGGGGATGTCGCTGGGGCGATCATGCCCGCTTCAGAGCCTATAGCTACTGCGGCGGCAAATGGTTCCGCCACGGCCAGTCCTGGTGCGCATGCCACGGACGCAGTCTGTGATCAGGAGACGATCAGCCAGCTCCGGCTGGAAGGAGTAGACTTCCTCCGGGAACTTATCGAGTTGTTTAATGTGGAGGTGCCAAAAGGAATGCTCGAGTTGGCGCAGGTCCTCGACGCCGGGGACTGCGCGCGCGCGGCCGTGATAGCGCATACACTCAAA
>WNFF01004311.1_pt1 | contig 11617 bp, 8 predicted proteins | sample 5400441 | NCBI WGS metagenome assembly WNFF01 (sample SAMN13153345, study PRJNA577476) | soil metagenome | isolation source: 120 cm saprolite under Douglas fir tree site 2 hole 3 replicate 1 | place: USA:California | collected 2015-04-18
GCCGTCTGGCGATTCTCTGGATGATCAGCGGGATTCTGCGGCTGGTGGGAATCGGCTGGATGATGATCTTCGGCAGGGTGTTTATGCCGCAGATGCGGGGCTGGATGGGCCCGGCCGTATGGCCCTTTGGGGGCAGATGGGGCTGGGACTTTCCGTTTAGGGGCGGCCTCTTTACGCTGGGCATTGTGCTGGCGTTTTTCGGCGTGCTGCACCTGGCTCTGGCGTGGGGGCTTTTCGAGCGCGAACCGTGGGCGCGGTTCCTCGGGCTAGTTCTGGGATTCCTGGCGCTGGTGCGGTTTCCATTCGGCACGGCGCTGGGAATTTACACGCTGTGGGTGCTGCTGCCGGAGAGTTCCGGCAAAGAGTACGACCGGCTGGCGCAGGGTGACGGGCAGTTGAACTCGGCGACGGTTTCGTCGTGAGGGATGGGAAGTGGAAAATTGAAATTGGAAAGTAGAAATTAGAAAGTAGAAAGTAGAAAGTAGAAAGTAGAAAGTAGAAAATAGAAAATAGAAAGTAGAAAGTAGAAAGTAGAAAATAGAAAGTAGAAAATAGAAAGTAGAAATTAGAAAGTAGAAGTTAAAAGTTAAAAGTCAAGAGTTAAGAGTTAAGAGTTAAGAGGTAAGAGGTAAGAGGTAAGAGTTAAGAGTTGAAGAGAAGAGGCCGGCCTGGGAATGCGGCCCTACGCAAGAAAAATCGAAAAGGCCGGCTTGAAGGCCGCCGCTACGTAAAACGTGCTACGGAAAAGGCGGGCAGCTCTGCACGGGGCATGTGAGGACAGGTAGTGGCGCAGCATGCTGCGCCACTACAAAGAAATTCAGAGACACCCTGCCTAGAATAATGTGACAGCGAAACCTTGACAGCATGAATTAACCGGCCTACGCTCGCGCGGTTTGCGCATCGGCGCGAAGGATGAAGCAGCGGAGGCGATCCCATGGAAAAGATGAGAAAAGACGGAAACGAGGAATTGGTGCGTTTGGGGCGAGGCCGAGCGGCTTTTGCTTGGACGGCCTTTGTTTGGGCGGCTATTGCATGGATGGCGTTGTGCGCGGCGATGGTGTTGCCGGCGCGAGCAGCGGCGCAGAAGTATGAAGTGACGGTGGAGCGCAACGTGGCCGCGAAGATGCGCGACGGAGTGACGCTGCGCGCGGACATTTACCGGCCGAAGGCGGAGGGAAAATTTCCGGTGCTGCTGGTGCGCACACCTTACGACAAAACCGGGACGATCAATTTTGACTTGAGGGCGGCGGCGCGCGGTTATGTGGTGATCGCGCAGGACGTGCGCGGGCGGTTTGAGTCCGAGGGGGAGTGGTACACGTTCAAGCATGAGTCGCAGGACGGGTACGACACGGTGGAATGGGCGGCGGCGCTTCCCTACTCGAATGGGAAAGTGGGGATGTTTGGCGGATCGTACGTAGGGGCGACGCAATTCCTGGCGGCGATGGCGAAACCGCCGCACCTGGCGGGGATTTGCCCGAACGTGACGGCGTCGAATTATCACGACGGGTGGACGTATCAAGGCGGGGCGTTCGAGCAGTGGTTCAACGAATCGTGGACGACGAGTTTGGCGATGAACACGATGCGGCGGCGCGTGGACTCGAGCGGCAATGCGATCGGGTGGACGAAGGTTTTGCCGTTGCGGGCATATCCCGTGCTGGAAGCGCCGGAATCGGAGGGGCTGGCGCCGTACTTCACGGACTGGCTGGCGCATCCGAATTTTGATGAGTACTGGAAGCAGTTGTCGATCGAGGACCACTACGCGCAGATCCAGGTGCCGGTTTACAGCATGGGCGCGTGGTACGACATTTTTCTGGGCGGCACGCTGAAGAATTATATGCGGCTGAAGACGGAAGCTGGAACGGAAGCGGCGCGCAAAGGGCAGCGTCTCATGGTCACGGTCGGAGGGCACGCCGGGCAATCGAGCACCGGGAAGGTGGGCGCGGTGGAGTTTGGCGGCAAATTGCCATTGGATAGCGAGGAGTTGACGCTGCGTTGGTACGACTGGCTGCTGAAGGGAGAGGCGAACGGGGTCGAGAAAGAAAAGCCGGTGAAGATTTTCGTGATGGGAAAAAATGAGTGGCGCGAGGAGGAGGATTGGCCGCTGGCGCGCGCGAAAAATACGAAGTATTACCTGCATTCGGCGGGCGCGGCGAACGGATTGAGCGGTAGCGGAGCGTTGAGTACGGTGGCTCCCGCGGAGGAGAAGGCCGACCAGTACGTTTACGACCCGAGCGACGCGGTGCCAACGATTGGTGGGCCGCTGTGCTGCGGGGCGCTGCCGACGGGAATTGGGCCGGAAGACCAGCGGCCGGCGGAGGCGCGCGGCGACGTGCTGGTGTACACCACTTCGGCGTTTGCGAAAGACACCGAGGTGACGGGGCCGGTCTCGCTGGATTTATATGTGAGCAGCTCGGCGGTGGACACGGACTTTACGGGGATGCTCGTGGACGTTTGGCCGAATGGATTTGCGCAGAACTTGACGAGCGGAATCCTGCGGATGCGTTATAGGAATTCGCAGGAAAAACCGGAGCTGGCGAATCCGGGAGAGACGTATCACATCAGCGTGGACCTGTGGGCGACGAGCAATGTGTTTCTCGCGGGGCATAAGCTGCGGCTGGAAGTCTCCAGCAGTAATTTTCCGCGCTTCGACCGGAACCTGAATACCGGGGAAGAACAGGCGCGCGCGACGCGGATGGTCAAGGCGACGAATGTGATTTATCACGACAAGGCGCATCCTTCGGCGCTGATCGTGCCGATCGTGCCGTAATAGGAATTTGCCGGTGACTGTTGACCCGAGAGAGGTGACTGGCAAGCGAGCACAGCCTAGATTGTGTTCAATCTCATGACATGCTTTACGTCGTGTTATCAGGACATCCCTTGTACTCGCCCGGCCGGAGATTGACAGTAGAGGGGCGGCGGCCCTATGGTTTCGCGTAGAGATAAAGTTTACATTGGACAATCTGGAGCAGAAGTACGCGCAAGCGAAGTAGCCGTGGAAGTGAGGGGTGACGTCGCCCGTGGGTTCGACATTTTCCCTACCAGGCATGCGCCGAGGTTCCCAACCAGGCATCTGACGAGGCCCGAATTTATAGATGGCGCGAGCAGACGATGTTGCGAGCAAGCGATGGTGCGAGCGAAGGGCCACGGGCGAGACCGAGTGCGAAAGGAGAATTTCAATGAGGAGACATGTGAGGAGACATGGAGCCAAGCTGGTAGCTGTTGCTATTTTCGCCGGGGCGGCGATGATTGCGTCGTGCGCTAAGCCGTACCACGAGGAAACCGAACGTTATGTGTTCGTGGCTACGAATATTAATTTGCCGTACTGGCAGGAGGCGCGGGCGGGGTTTTTGGACGCGGCCAGAACGATGGGCGTAAAGGGGGAGCTGACCGGTCCGACGACATACGACCCGAGCGGAGAAGTAGGAATTTTTCGCCAGATCGTGGAACAGCAGCCCGCCGGAATCTGCCTCTCCGCGGCGCGGCCCGAGATTTTCCAGGCGGAGATTGACAAGGCGATGACGCACGGCATCCCGGTAATTTGCGTGGATGCGGATGTGCCGGATTCGAGGCGCGTGATGTACATCGGAACGGATAACGTCAAAGCCGGCAGAGAGAGCCTGAAGCGGATGGCGGCGCTGGTTCCGGGTAAAGGGAGCATTGTGGTCATCACCATTCCGGGGCAGCATAACGTCGACGATCGAGTGGCGGGCGTGGCGGACGCGCTGAAGAATTTTCCCGGGCTCAAGCTGACAAAGATCCTGGATGACAAGGGCGACGCGCGAAATGCGTTTGACCAGATCTCCGAGCTGATACAGAAGAAAGAAAAGGTTGACGGAATTATTTGCCTGGAGGCGACCGGGGGTTCCGGGGCGGCCGAAGCGCTGCACCGCTTCAGCATGGAGGGCAAGCTGCCGATCGTGGCCTTCGACAACGATCCGGAGACGCTTGATTTGATCGAGAAGGGCCAGATTACGGCCACGATCACGCAAAAGCCCTACGTCATGAGTTACTACGGGCTGAAGTTCCTCGACGACTTGCATCACAACGCGGTACACCAGTTCAAAGACTGGCGCACCGCGCCGGCGACGCCTATGCCCACGGTCGTGGATACCGGCACGGTGGTGGTGGACAAGAGCAATCTCAAGGTCTATCGCGAGGCTCTGGCCGCCCACCCCGAGCCGATGTAGAGATTACAGACCCGGCGCGGATCGGGACACAAAACCCGCATCGCCTTGACATCGCTGTTGACTCGGCCTACACTACGTAGTTTTTAGGTGGTCCCGAAGAGCCCGCAAGGGGCGGGGCCACCGAGGACATGACCAGAATAGGGGCATGCACACAGAGGCATGCAAAAGAACATGAATAAAAGCACGGACAAGGTCAAGGCGGCCATGGACAAGAAGAGGCTGGAGTACTACAAGAAGAAATTGTTGACGCGGCGAGAAGAGTTGACGAAAACCATCGCGCGGACGCAGGAGGAGGGCCGCACTGCGGACGACGATCCGACGGTGGACCTGGCAGACAAAGCGGCGAACTCCTATACGAAGGAGTTTCTGTTTGGGATGACCAATACGGACCGCACCGTCCTGAACATGATCGACGCGGCGTTGAAGCGCATCCAGACCGACGAATACGGCGTTTGCGCGAATTGCCAGGAGGAGCTGCAGCAGAAGCGGCTGGAGGCGGTGCCGTGGGCGAAACATTGTATCGCTTGCCAGGAAAAGATGGAGCAGGGATTGCTGCAATGATTGGCGAGGAAAGATTACAAGCGCGGGTCTAAAGACCCGCCACTACAGGACCAATCCGGAAAGTTAGATTACTTCGGCGTACCTTCCCTCTTTAATTAAAACGTGAAAAAGAGTAGAGTTCTGGCGCGTGGCGGACGGAAGCTCATCCAGCGGCATGGCGGCAGAAGGGCGGCGAGGTGTGCGCAGCTGGCTCAGCGCCGGCCGGGGCTGGCTCGGGGAGATCAGCGACGCGGTCGTCAGCGTGTTTTTCCCCTCCGGATGCCGAATCTGCGAGAGGCTGCTGACGAGCGCGAGCCGGGTTCCCCTCTGCGCGGAGTGCCTCGCGTCCTTTGAACGGGTGCCCGACATCATCTGCGAGGTTTGCGGGCGGCCCCTGCCTGGATTGACGCAGAAGGAGGGAGAGCCGCTGCTCTGCCCAGCTTGCCGGGACAGAACATACGCTTTCGACAGGGCCCGAAGTTTTGCGGCGTATAAAGACGCCGTAGTGCGGGCGATTCTGCTGCTGAAATTCGAGCAGATCGAGCCGCTGGGGGCGTGGTTTGCGCAGCGGCTGGCCGAAGTGGTTAGCGCTGAAGGAGATAGGCTGGCGGCGGACGTGGTGGTGCCGGTCCCTCTGCATCGCGAGCGGGAACGCGAGCGGGGGTACAATCAGGCGGCGCTGCTCTCCAAGCCCCTGGCAAAAAGGCTCCGACTGCCGCATAAGGCGGTGCTGCTGATGCGCACGCGGGCGCGGCCGGACAAGCAAATCTTGAGTTTAGAGGAACGGTGGGAGTCCGTCCGTGGCGCTTTTGCCACACGTCCAGGCAGCCAAGTTGACAATCTCCGCGTCTTACTGGTAGATGATGTATTGACTACTGGAGCGACACTGGATGCCTGTGCACGCGCGCTGCGGGAGGCGGGAGCCAAGGCCGTAATTGGGCTGACCGTGGCGCGGGCCATCAGAAACCCCCTGCCAGACGCCAGAGAGTGGTAAGATAGAGCTGTAGGAAAGCGCGATGGGCGCAAACCGGCACATGTCGGTGGATTCCCGGGGGCGCTATACCCCCGAAGTGGCGGGCGAGGTTATGCCCGGGTCCGAAGGTCCCGCAGGCAGTAGATCCCACAACTTGAATTCGACGCGACGCGCATCCCTGATGCAGGAGCCGGTGCTGGTACTGAATGCCACCTTCGAGCCGATCAACGTGACGGCGGTGCGGCGCGCCATGGTGTTGATGCTGAAGGGCGTGGCCCAGGCCGAGGAGATGCACAACACGGAAGTACATTCGGCGGCGCATGCGCACAGAGTGCCGTCGGTGATCCGCCTGCTGGCGTACCGGCATATACCGCAGCAGAGCCGGGCGCTTTCGCGGAAGAATATCCTGCTGAGAGACCGCAACACCTGCCAGTTCTGCATGCGGGTATTCCCGAGCTCGGAACTGACGCTGGATCACGTTGTGCCGCGGTCGCGCGGCGGGCGCTCCTCCTGGGAGAACCTGGTGGCCTGCTGCTACCGGTGCAATAACAGCAAGGGCGACCGGACGCCGGAAGAGGCTGGGCTAAAGCTAGCGCGGAGACCCCGGCCGTTTACGCTGCACACCTCCAGACAGCTCATGCGGCTGATCGGGCACCGGGACGAACGCTGGCGTAAGTACTTGTTTTACTGAGATTTACGCTGCCAAAATTATTTTGAAAAAAGTTGGCTGGGGAAGAAACCTTTTTTGCTGGCCGCCATCTAACTCAGTAATACCACTTCGAGGACACACCCCGGGAGGCGGTTAGGGCAATGCCCTAACCGCTTCTCTCCTTTTCAGGGCAATTTTCCACAGATAGCGGTCTTGGCCGCCAATTCCACTAAGTCAATTCTTTCCGCAGGGGATCGCTCCCGCTTTCTCCGAGAAAGTGCAGTCCCCTGCTAGAATGCGCGCTATGCGTCCCTTTCTGCCATTTCTGTTTTTGTTGTGCTTTGGCGTCTCGCTCCAAGCTCAATGGTGGCAAGTTCAAACCAGTGGCATCGATACCAATCTGCGAGGCGTTAGCACCGCCTACACTCCCGATGCAAAAGGCGTGCCCGTGCCGGTGGTTTGGGCGTCAGGTTCCAACGGCGTGATTCTGAAATCCCTCGACGAGGGCAAGACCTGGAAGCGCCTCCACGTCGCCGGCGGTGACGCCCTCGACTTTCGCGGCATCGTGGCCTTCAATGCCACCACCGCGTACGTGATGTCCAGCGGCGAAGGCGAAAAATCCCGCATCTACAAAACAACCAACGGCGGCGAAACCTGGAATCTGCAATACGCCGGCAATCGCAAGGACTTTTTCCTGGATGCGCTGGCTTGCCATTCGGAGAAGGATTGCGCAGCGCTCAGCGATCCAATCGACGGCAAATTCCTGGTCCTCGATATAAAGGACGGTGAGCATTGGAACCCGCTTCCCAACGACAATATGCCCGCAGCGCTCTCGGGCGAAGGCGCCTTTGCCGCCAGCGGAACTTGCCTGCGATATGGCGGGCAGGAAATCGCCTTTGGCACGGGCGGCGCGCGGTCCGCCCGTTTCTTTCACTCGCATGATCTTGGACAAACGTGGACCATCGCAGAAACCCCCATCGCCAGTGGCAAACCCTCCGCCGGGATCTTCTCCCTTGCTTTCGGTGACGGCCATCTGATCATGGCAATGGGCGGCGACTACAAGGAACCCGGCCGCCCATACCAAGTTGCGGCTTATTCCCTCGACGATGGCAAGACCTGGCAACTCGCGGCACAGCAGCCCGGCGGCTACCGCTCCGCTGTGGCCCACATCGATGATGGGCGGTGGGTGGCCGTCGGACCCAGCGGCCAAGACATCAGCGATGATTTCGGCATCCACTGGAAGCACACGGATTCTCTGAATCTCAATGCCGCGGCTCTCCTCGACATCCGGACCGGATGGGCCGTCGGCGCAAACGGCACCATCGCGCGCTTCGTCAATCACTTCGGACACGAAATTCATTACCGCCAGCCGCATGGCCGGCAGCAGCCACCCGCCGCCATTGCCGACTAAATCCAAATGGTATAGTCTCCCGCGTTGCAGCGGCCGTATAGCGAATCATTTCCCATTCCATGCAACGCGCAACAGGAGGCATTGATGGCAAGTTCCGTTTATTTGGGGGGCAACAAGGACGAGCACGCGAAGAATGGCGCCGAGGAAAAAAGCGCGACAGCGGCGAGCGAGACGCCTTTCGCTGAAGTCTGTCCTCCGATCGACCGCCGCGCCTTTCTGCAGGGCGCTGCTGCTGCCGCTACATCCCTTGCCATGCCGCGCTGGGCGCAAGCGCATCCCAGCGACCTCGACGCGATTCACGCGGAAATCGCAAAGCGCCACGACGAATCCGTCAAGCGCCTGCAGGACTGGATCCGCCAGCCGTCGATCGCTGCCGAAAACCGCGGTATGAACGAGGGCTGCGAGCTGACCATGCGCATGCTGCGCGAAGCGGGATTCCAGCAAGCGGTGAAAGTTCCCACCGACGGCCAGCCGGGCATCTTCGCCACGCTGGATGCCGGCGCTCCGCGCACCCTCGGCCTCTATTTCATGTACGACGTCAAGCAGGCCGACCCGGCCGAATGGTCGTCCCCGCCGTTCGAAGCCGCTCTCGTTGATAAGCCCGGCCTCGGCAAAGTCGTCATTGGCCGTGGCGCCGTAAACCAAAAAGGCCCCGAAGCGACTTTCTTCGCCGCTCTCCAAGCCATTCGCGGCGCCGGCAAAAAATTCCCCGTAAATCTGGTATTCGTTGCCGAAGGCGAAGAAGAGATCGGCTCGCCGCATTTTCCGCAAATCGTGCACCGGCCCGAGGTGATGGCCGCGCTCAAGAAGTGCTCCGGCATCTTCATGCCCACCGCCTCGCAAGGGCTCGACGGCGTGGTGACCATCACGCTGGGCGCAAAGGGAGTAATCGAGTGTGAGCTGATTTCCAGCGGCGAACGCTGGGGCCGCGGCCCGCGCAAGGACGTGCACTCCAGCAACAAAGCACGACTGGACAGCCCCGCTTGGCATCTCGTCGAAGCGCTCTCCACACTCGTCGCGCCAGACGGCAACGATCCCGTTATCGAAGGCTTCGCCGCTAAAGCCCGCCCGCTTTCCGAAGCTGAAAAGAAAATGATCGCCGAAGCCGCGCGCCGCCTGAGCGAAACCGACGCCAAGAAATTGCTTGGCGTTGAGCGCTGGGTGCACGACGTCAGTTGGCAAGAAGCTCTAGAACTGCTCATCTCGCGTCCCACCGTCAACATCGAGGGCCTCGTTGGCGGCTACACCGGCCCCGGTGGAAAAACCATTCTTCCCGGCAAAGCCACGGCGAAGCTCGATCTCCGCCTCGTTCCGGACATGACCGCAGCCGAAGCTCTCGCCGCACTCAAAGCCCATTTGGCGAAAAAAGGTTTCGGCGATATCGACGTGCGCATGACCGGAGGCTACGATCCCACCAGCACGCCCGCGGATGCGGCCATCATTCGCGTCGAAACAGCCGTCTATCGCCGCGGCGGCATTGAGCCCGTCCTTCTCCCGCGCAACGCCGGCTCCTGGCCCGGCTACGTTTTCACCGGCGATCCGCTGCGCCTCCCCGCGGGACACTTTGGCCTTGGCCACGGAAACGGCGCGCATGCCCCGGACGAGTATTACGTCATTGAATCGAACAACCCGAAAATCCAAGGCATCGACGGTGCTACTCGTTCTTACGTGGAATTCCTGTTCGAGCTGGCGCAAGCGAGTTGAACTCGCGTCGCACTGCAAAACCAAATCTGTCTTGTTTGGCAGGCAGTTGAGAAACTCGAAATTGTCATTCTGAGGGCAGCCGGCGAGGATGCCGGAAGAATCTCAACCTCGAATGTTCCAGACGCTCAATAGAGATGGTAATAGCCGTCTTGCCGGCCTAGCCGCACCGCAACCCCGAACAAATTGGAAAGATGTTCCTCGGTGAGGACGGAGGATTTCGGCCCGTCCGCGAGGATGCGTCCATCGCGCAACAGAATCACGCGCTCGATCTCTGGAATGATTTCGGAAACGTGATGGGTCACCAGCAAAATCCCGAGCCCGGATTGCGCAAGCTCGCGCATCGTCTCGCGAAGCTGGATCTGCGCGCCGATGTCCAGCGCGTTGCTGGGCTCATCAAAAAGCAGCGTCTGCGGCTCGTGCACCAGCGCCCGTGCAATCAGCGTTCGCTTGGCTTCGCCGGAGGACATGTGCGCCACGGGTCGCTCGGCCAGATGCGCAATGCCTAGCCGCTCGAGGGCCGCTTCGGCTCGCGCCAGGTGCCCGGGATCAGGGTGGTGGTGCGGAAATATCTGCGTGCTGCTGAAAAAACCGGAGAGCACCACGTCTCGCCCCGTTGCGTTTGTGGTGCACGACGCCAGCAAGTCCGGCGAAACAATGCCAAGCAGCGAGCGCAGCTCGAAAACATTCCACCTCTCGCGCCCCAGTATGGAAATGCAGGACCCTTCCCGCGCCAGTGGATAGCACTCCCGCGTAATGGTCTTGATCAGTGTCGATTTGCCGCAGCCGTTCGGCCCCAGGATACACACGTGCTCCCCGCACGCGATCTTCAGGGTGATGTCCCGGAGCGCCACGCGGTCACCGCGCATCACGCTGGCACGTTCAAAGGAGAGCAGGGGCGCCGGAGTGAAGTTCATTCTGGGCTCAATGGCATGGACCGTTGCGTGGCCACACGTAGCAAACGACAACGTCATCTTAACCGAGCGCAGATATCAAGCAAGGAACCAGGGGACGCGAATAAGCGAGGAAGCGAAAAGGACTAGGCCATCGGCGCGAGAGCCTGAAAAAGATCATGATGTTTCATTTTGAAACCGTCGCCGGTTCCACACGGGCCAAAAAATAAAAAGGAGGTGAAAACGGGTTCGTTCTCACCTCCCGGGGTGGTTGGGGTGTTGCGTGACAATAACTTTGGCGGCTCAGCAGCTCTGCCCTGCCGGGCAGGTCTGCAGCCTCACTCGCGCGCTGCTTTTGGCAATTCGTTAGGAGACTCACCACCGAAAGCTTGTCTTTGTGGAATTTGTAGCACCGCGACACGCACGTGTCAATGTCAAAAAATGGGACAGATCGATGGGGAAAAATGCGACCTTTCTCCGCTTCACCCTGGATCGTGAATGTCTGCCTCGCCTGCTCATTGCCGTTCGGAGTGCTTCAGCTCGATCCCTCTCGACTTTTCGCCTGGTCGAGTGTGCCACGATGAGGACGTGCAGCGGCGCCATCGATTTCAAAGTGCCGAATTCTTCGAGTGTGCCTGGTTTCATTGGGACTCCCTGGAGTTGTTGGACGTGATGGCTTTAGGCCGCGGAATATCGTTGACCATCAGCCAATACAGGCCTCCGAATTGCCGGACAACTCTTCGCCGGAATCGCGGAGCCGGGTTCATCTCTTCTCAGCCCCATCGGATTTCTTGCGCGATGCCGTTTCATTGGCAAATGGCATCGCCGGGAGCCGCAACCCCGCCTCCACACTGTCCAGGAGTTCAGAAAATGTCATGGCTTCCTTGGGCGACCAGAAACGTGCATTCATGCGGAGTTCGAGCGGACCGCACGGGCCCTTGTCGCGATTGAGCATGGCAATGCGCTTTTCCAGGCGCTGGCAAAGCACCGGTGTGCTGGGCTGCGCGGCGTCGACGGCCAGAGCCGCAAATTGCGACTCGCCAAGACGCGCTACGACGTCCGTCCCGCGGAAACCGCCGGTTAGCAGCGCAGCTACTTCGCGCAAGGAACTCTCGACGGCGATGGGACCATATCCCGCGCGCAGCGCTTCCAGATTGTCGATTCTCATGCACAGCAAGACCAGCGTGCTTTCCCTGCGCTTGGCCGTTTCCATCGCGCGCTTCCCGAGCGTGAGAAAGCCTTCTCGGATATAGAGTCGCGTGA
>WNFF01006175.1_pt1 | contig 11617 bp, 8 predicted proteins | sample 5400441 | NCBI WGS metagenome assembly WNFF01 (sample SAMN13153345, study PRJNA577476) | soil metagenome | isolation source: 120 cm saprolite under Douglas fir tree site 2 hole 3 replicate 1 | place: USA:California | collected 2015-04-18
GGTTGACGGCACCGCTTGGAAGACGAAGCCGAGCTGGTCCATCGTTGCCACCGAGGATCGCACCGTCCATCCCGACCTGGAACGCTTCCTCGCCAAGCGCATGGGCGCAACGACCGTCGAGGTGAAGAGCAGCCACGTGCCGATGCTCTCCCATCCGGAACGGGTGATCGCTGTAATCCGTGCCGCCGCAAAGGCCGTGCAAGGAGCCACCCTAGCGACAGTCTGACGCACCTCAGAGGCGCTGGGCGGAACAGCCCAGCGCCTCGCGCGCCAGATGCGCGCAAGGCAGCAGCGGGTTGATCTGAAGGCGTTCGAACATCGAAATCAAGTGGTCCGAGTGGATCCTTACTGCAAAGGAGAAGGGTCATGAAAAAGCATTATGGTGTCGCTTTGTTCGCAGTCGCGCTGATCGCCACGACTGCGCTAGTGGGGAGAAGTCAGAAGGTTGCCGCGGCAGCATCAGCGCAGCCGGCTGGCATCAAGAATGTGGTGTTGGTGCATGGAGCGTTCGCCGATGGCTCCGGCTGGGCAGCCGTCGCGAAGATCCTCGAGAAGGATGGCTATACAGTGTCGGTGCCGCAGCCCCCCGAGACCTCCTACGGCGAGGACGTCAAGTACACGAGGGCGGCCATCGACGCCATGGACGGGCCGGTGGTCCTCGTCGGCCACAGTTATGGCGGGTCCATCATCACTGAGGCCGGCAACGATCCGAAGGTTTCGGCACTCGTCTACATCGCCGCCTTTGCACTCGATGAGGGTGAGAGCCCTGCGTCGATCGAACAGGCCCTGCCGCAAGCCTCCAAGGCGTTCAAGCCGGACAGCGACGGCAACTGGTGGATAGACCAGGCGCATTTCGCGGCCGACTTCGCGGCGGACGTTCCGCCGGACGTGTCTCGCTTGATGGCTATCTCGCAGGTGCCGATCTCCACCAACTCGTTCACCCACAAGGTCACGTCGCCCGCCTGGAAGACCAAGCCCACCTGGTACATGGTGGCTGCCGCAGACCGGTCGATCAATCCGGACCAGGAGCGCATGATGGCGAAGCGCGCCCGCGCCAAGACGATCGAAGTAAATGCCAGCCATGTGGCCTACATGTCTCATCCGAAGGAAACAGCCAAACTCATCGAAGAGGCGGCCACCTCCGTGCCCGCGAACCAGTAGTCATACGCTCCCAGACAAAGTGAGCTCCGCCGATCCGGTTATGATCGGCGGAGAGTTTGTGAAGCTTGGTGGCCTAGCCGTTAGACCGTGCTCGGCTGTCGAGCGCGACGCAACCGGCCGCGTCCTCGGGTACGTACAGGGGTATCCTGACGGTCGAGTAGTCCGGGCCGCCAGGATTCCCTAGCGACCAGGCACACCTGGAGGGACTGCGGGACGCGCGAACGCCGTGCGCAGACGCACCACGGCGTTCCGTGACGAACCCGCCTTCACATCAGATTAAGCGGCAGGGGTTTGCCGCGATTAACTTCTGACCGGCCTCCCGAGCCTTCCTCCGGCGGTGTCCGACCCTCGCTGCCACGTAGTGCCATAGGTAGTGCCAACGAGGGCGTTGCTGGCCAATGCTAACCGAGCCTCATGGCCCCGTAACTTGTTGAAAAACCAACGGCCAGCGTCGGTGGACGCTGACCGTTTTCGCTCCGGAGGCCGACGCTGTATCCAGCTGAGACACGGAACCGAGCCGCATCCACTGGTTCACGAACGGGAATACTGGTCGAAAAATGATTTCCCAGAGCGTCTTCCGGGTTTGCGGTGACAACGCCCGCTCAAATAGGGCCCACGGGAACGCTGCTGCTCGTGGTGCACCCTGGTCGACCTGTGCCATCGGCCGGGGTGGTGTCTGGGGTGCCGCTATGGGGTTTCAGGGGTCGCGGGTGCAAATCTCGCCGTCACATGATCTGCAGTGCCCACTTCAAAGCAGCTCCAGGCTGTAACTCACGCGTGTGCCCTCTCCGTCGATTGCCTCGTCGCTGGAGCCTTTGACGGTGGCCGCGCGAGAAGTATCGCCGCACAATTTTTCCAGGGTCTGCCGCCGCTACAGCAGCGAGCACGCCTCGGTGAACCCCAGCCGACGAAGGCGCGGGTGCAGCGTGCTTGGATCACCGTACCCGAGGCACCCTGCAGGCTGGAATTCCGCTTCGCGGTCGTCTCAACCATCTCCGGGCTGCTCTCAAAGAGCTTCGCCATCCCAGGGTTCTGAGGGAACAGCTTCGGCAATTGCTCGTAGAACTTCAGATCGTAGGCGACGATCACGGTGATAGGAGCGGTCATCGTTTTCTCAACGTTGAGCGGGGCGAGCGCCGGGCGGAGCCGCTCCTTGGCTTCCTTTGACCGGAGAAACGCAAACCGCGCGGGCGCGGCGTTCGCGCTCGTTGGCGCCCACTTCAGCAGGTCGTAGAGATCGCGCAGCATATCATCCGTCACGGGCCGCGGCTGCCACGTCGTGTACGAGCGGGCTTCGCGAAAGAGTGTGTTCAGCGCCTGATCGTCGACCGTTTGACCCATGGTGGCTCCCTCCCTCGTTAGTCGTCTGCGAGCCCTTGGCGCACCACGGGCGCGACGCGGGTGCCGATCACTTCGATGGCGTGCATGAGTTTCGCATGAGGCAAAGAGGACGCATTCATCTGAAAGGTGATTCGGGAGATGCCGCCTAGCGCTTCGCTATGTCGAATGATCTTCTCGGCCACTTCGTCCGGCTCCCCGATGAGCAACGCACCGTCCGGCCCGCGTTGGGCGTCGAAGCTCTCGCGGGAAACGGGGCCCCAGCCCCGTTCCGCGGCGACGCTGCTGACGGCCTTGGCGTAGCCGGGAAAGAAGTCATCGCCGGCCTCTTGCGTCGTCGCCGCGACATAGCCGAGAGCGTGGACGCCCACCTTGAGCTGTGCGGGCGAGTGTCCGAATCGCTCGCCGGTCTCCCGATATAGGTCGATCAGGGGCCGGAAGCGCCGCGGTTCGCCGCCGATGATGGCGACCATCAAGGGAAGCCCCAGCGCGCCCGCCCGGGCGAACGACGTGGGCGTCCCGCCGACGCCCAGCCACATCGGCAGCGGATTCTGCACCGGTCTCGGGTAGACGCCCTGCCCCGTCAGGCCCGGCCGGAATCGCCCCGTCCAGTGGACGTGCTCGTTTTCTCGGATCTTCAAGAGCAGATCGAGCTTGTCCTCGAAGAGCGCGTCGTAATCTTGCAGCGACAGACCGAACAGGGGAAACGCGTCGATAAACGAGCCGCGTCCGACGACCATTTCCGCGCGACCCTGGGACAGCAAATCGAGTGTCGCAAACTCCTGAAACACGCGCACCGGGTCCGCCGCGCTCAGAACGGTGACGGCGCTGGTGAGCCGTATCCGGCGGGTGCGGGCCGCGGCCGCTGCGAGAATCACGACGGGAGCTGAGTCCAGGTACTCCCGGCGGTGGTGCTCACCGATTCCAAATGAGTCCAAGCCCACCTGGTCCGCATACTCGATCTGTTCGACCAGGTTCTGCAGGCGTTCCGACGGATCGACCGCTAGGCTGGTGTCGTCGTAGGCGGCCGCGAAGCTGTCAATGCCAATTTGCAACCCAGGCCTCGCTCCGTGAGTGGGATCGCTCACGTCAGATTGTGACAGGGTCACCGAGCCTAACCCGGCTGACATTCGCCGCCTATCATGACTTTCTATTAGGAACCCAGGACGGAATGCTGCCATAATTGGAAGGGGGCCGTTTAACATGTCTACCTGGCGGGGCAGATGCGGGAAGCGGACGTCGTAAGAGTCGCACTCATGAACGAGTGGACGGACAAGCCGATCACCTTCGTGGCGTATGGCGGTGTCGGCGGTTAGTACGCAGTGAGGGGAAGCCACCATCATGTGTTTCCATGAGATGCGCCGGGCAGATAGATCTGCGTTGATGCTCAATCTGGCGCCATCGCCGTCACGGACTAATGGAAAGACGTGATAGGCAGACATATCGGCCGGAATTAGCCTCATCGAACATCGCCTTCGACCGAACCGGCACCTCCACCCCTTACTGCACGCCCCTATCCATTCATGAAGGGCGAACGAGGACACCGATGGAACGCCACTTGATCGTGACCGCAGCGCTGACGGCGCTGCTGGCAGCCTGCAGCGAACACACGGCCCCCAGCGCGCTCAACGGCCCCCGCGCCGGCGTCGTTGGTACCCGCCTCGGCCAGAACGTGGATCCCAACCGACCCGGTACCACCGTAATCGTCTATGACGACTTCCACAAGCCCGGCGGCTACACGCTCGCCGACTACAACGCCAAATGGTCCGTCACGCTCGGCGAGATGGCCATCCAGGACACGCGCCAGTTCGACAACCACACGTTGTCGATCGCCGCGACGCCGTTCCGGACGGGCGCCGATGCCAGCATCTTCGATCACGGCAAGTACACCGCCATCAGCAAACAGGTGTTCGCGGTCCCGGCGATCGGCTCCATCACGGTCTCGATCGACATCGAGGCCGAAACACCCGGCACCATCGACGGCCACATCGTTCACGGTACCTATGTGCAGTCAGGGGCGCCGTACGCGGCGAAGGTGTTGCAGGGTCAGCAGGCCGCCGTCACGCTCCACATGATCGACTTCACCACCGGGCAGCTCTTCGACTGGTTCGTGTCGGGGAACACCGCGTTCCCGCTCATCGAGCGTCTGCCATCGAGTGTGAGCGGCTCGGCCGCGCACGTGGGCATCGACAAGATGTACACGCAGATCATCGCCGAGGTGCCGATCGCGGCCGGCGTCCCGCACACGGCGGCCATCCGCTACTCGCGCAACCGGCGGGGGGCGCGCGTGGAATACTTCCTCGATGGCGAGCGCGTGTCCAAGGTGGACCAGGTCGGCATTCCCCTCGACGTGCAGGGGGTGAAGTTCACCGGGATCTACCCTTCCCTCGGACCGGGTGAGCTGCTACGGGACAAGATCAACTCAGTGTTCATTGCCCACGGCCTCTTTAGCCTGCTCGACGCGTTCCCGTTCCAGCACTCGGAGGCGCCGGCGTTGAATGTCTCCATTCCTATGAAGGAGCGTCTGTTCGGCCAGGGCGCAAAGGCTAGGTTCGCCAACGTCGTCGTCACAATCGAAGACAAGACGAAGGCGGAAGGCGAGCTCGGGGAGGGCAAGCGCGCCCGCGAGGAGTGAGCTGAGCAACCGAGTGCCCGTGATGAAGACGATTTCCGGATGCGGTTGGCCCGCAGCTGGCCTTGGAGATCCAGGCCGTTGATATCCGGAAGGTCAACGTCCAGGATCAGGCACGCCGGCGGGTCGGGTTTGGCAAACGCCAGGTACTCGGTGGCGGACCCGAAGGCGACGACATTCAAATGGGCCGACGTGAGGAGCTCCTGCAGTGCCTCGCGCATGCGGAAATGATCGTCGACCACAAACACGATATGATCCTGCGTGCTCATCACGACTCTCTTGAGGAGATCGGCAACGCGAAGCTGAAGACGGCTCCGCGCGGGCTGTTTCGGGCGGCCCAGAGCCGCCCCTCGTGAGCCTCGACGATCCAGCGGCAGATCGCGAGGCCCATGCCCATGCCCTCTTTTTTCGTGGTGAAGAACGGCTCGAACACTTTCTCCACATCGTCGAGGCCGCTGCCGCGATCGCGGACCTCGATCAACACGCGGTTCGTCCCGTCGCGACGGGAGCGAATGTCCAGCACCTTCGGGCGGCTATCTTCGGACGCCATCGCGTCGACGCCGTTGCGCGCCAGGTTCGCGATCACTTGCTGCATCTGCACCGGGTCGGCCCAAATCGGTGGCAGATCGTCGGCCAGATCGGTGGCGATGCTGATGTTCCTGCTGGCAACTTCGTCGGTCAGCAGCCGGTTCACTTCGCCGATCACCTGGTTCAAGTTCACGAGCGTTCTCGACAAGTCGGCCCGCTTGAACAGAGCTCGGATGCGGCTCACCACTTCGGCCGCGGAGGTTCCGTCGCGAACGATCCGTTCCGCAGCGAGCCGCGCTCGTTCGAAGTTGGGAGGGTCGGCTGCCAACCAGCGCTGACAGGCGTGACCGTAGGCGACCATCGCCGCCAGAGGTTGGCTGATCTCGTGGGCAATGGAGGCGGCGACTCCAGAGACCGCGGCAATCTCTGAGGCACGGGACAGCTGCGCCTGGGTCGCTCGCAGGGCCTCCTCCGCCTTTTTCAGGTCGTCGATGTCGACATGCACACCGTACCAGCGGACGACGCGGCCATCGCCATCGAGCAGGGGTTCAGCGTGTACGTGGAACCAACGGTACTCTCCGTCCGCCTTGCGAAACCTGCACGTCGTATCGAGCGGCGTCTCGGTCTCGCGGGCCCAGGACCACTCTCGTGAAGCAGTCGCGACGTCATCTGGGTGAACGATTTCTCGCCACTTCTCTTGAGCCAATGCGGCCAGCGGCCTGCCCAGGTAATCCGCGTAGCGTTGATTGATGTAGTCGGGCTCGCCGTCCGCGCTGGTGCGCCACACCATCGCCGGCAGGGTCTCGATGAGCAAGCGAAGCTCCTGTTCGCTCTTCCGCAGTGCTTCCTCTGCCCGTTTCCGATCGTCGATGTCGGTTCCGCCCGCATACCAACGGAGGATCTGTCCCTGCTCGTCGCGCAGCGGATGGTAGCGGACCAGGAACCACCGGTACTGGCCATCCTTGCGCCGTACGCGCCACTCGATCTCGAATGGCATCTTGCGGGCGAGCCCCTGGAGGCGCTCATCCTTCAGTCGGGCCCAGTCGTCGGGATGGAACAAAACCGGATTGCCCCGGGAGTCCGGAGTCATCAGCTGTTCCATGGTGAGGCCCGTGTAGTCGAGGAGGGGTCGGTTCGCATACCGGCCAGTCCCGTCAGGGCCGAGGACGGAGATGGTCTGCGGTAGGGCGTCGACGATGCCCCGCAGCTCCTGCTCGCTCTTGCGCAGCGCGTCTTCCGCCTGCTTGCGGTCGTCGATGTCGACGGCCACACCATACCAATGGACGATGCGGCCCGCCTCGTCGCGCATCGGCTCGGCGCGCGCCTGGAACCAGCGGTAGGAGCCGTCCGCTCCCCGGAGTCGGGCAGTCAGGTCGAACGCCCCTTCCGTCGCGTGGGCGCGAGCCCACGCCCCGGCAGCCGCCTCGAGATCATCCTGATGGACCATGGCGTTCTGCACCTTGAGTTTCACGAGGTCGTCCAGGGTTCTACCGAGGTCCTCCGGACCTCTTCCGACGCCGTCCAGGCCTCTCCCGGTATAGTTGGCCAGACGGGGATTGATGTAATCGGGTTCGCCGTCGGGCGTCGCGCGCCAGAGCATCGCCGGAAGCGTTTCGATCAGCCGGGTGAGGCGCTGCTCGCTCTCGCGCACGGCGTCGTCCGTCCGCTTTTGCTCATCGATGTCGATGTCCACGCCGTACCAGCGCAGGTCCTGGCTGCCGGGATCGCGGACCCGCAGTGCGGAGACGCGAAACCAGCGATAGCTGCCATCGACTCGCCGCACCCGGTGTTCGACGAGATACGGCTCCCCGGTTGCGACGGCATGCGACCACGCGTTGAGCGTTGCAGCGACGTCCTCGGGATGCAGGACTGCAGTGTTCGACACGTCCTCGATGCGTTTGCCCGTGAATTCGACCAGCCGCGGAGTCACATATCTCAGCTTCCCGTCCTGCCCTGCCGACCACGCGAATCCGGGCATGTGCTCGACGATCAAGCGCGCCTCGCGGTCGCCGTGATCAGGCGACTCGTCAGTAGCTGCTGTCAGGGCAACAGTCATGGGAGTTCCATCCAGGTGGCGGCGTGCCTCTACTGGCCTGATACAAAGGTGGCGACCTCGGGCATCGGAACAATAACAGAAAACGGTTATGGCCCGCCTTGCGGCGAGCGACCGGCATGCCGCGTCGCGCCCGGGCCGATCGCCCGGCTATTAGAAAGACCCGATAGGCGAAACCATCGCGGGGGATTAGCGTGCATCGCGCCTTTCATGGAGAACACCGATGCATCGCCTTCGGATCGTGAGCGCAGCGATGACGAAGCTCATCCAGCCGATAATGCCTTGCTGACGGCCGCGAGCAGCTCCTGACCATTGAACGGCTTGCGGAAGCACCCCCGGCCGCCTTGAGCGGCTGCCATCGCCTGGTCGGGCAGATCACGACCCGTGATGAAGATGACCGGCAACTCGGGGCGGGCGGCGTGGGCGAGTCGTTGGAGTTCGAATCCATCGATGCAGGGCATACCGATGTCCGAGATCAAACAGTCTATGCCCGCGAAGCCGCACTGCTCCAACAGCGCTGTAGCAGACGTGAACAGACGGACGGCATGGCCGGCCGATTCGAGCAGGCTTTCGAGGGACTCGAGGATCCGAGGGTCGTCGTCTACGACGGCCACGACGAAGGTCATGCGCGGGCGCCCCGGGAGTGGACGACGGGAATTCCCAGCGTTCCAGCCATCCTCACCAGTTCGGCAAGCGACTCGGCCTTCATCTTCTGCATGATCTTGCCGCGATGAATCTGGAGGGTGACCTTGCTGATGCCGAGCGTCGCCGCGGCCTGCTTGTTGAGCAGCCCGCTGACCACGAGGGGGAGGACCTCCCGCTCACGCGGCGTCAAGGCTGACAAGCGCTGCTGGAGCGTGGCCAGCTTGAGCCTGCTCAGTCGCGCTTCACGATCCTTCGCAAGCGCGGCCTGGATCGCTCCCAACAAGGCCGACTCGCTGAAGGGTTTTGTCAGGAAGTCGACCGCTCCTGCCTTGAGCGCGCGCACGGAACGCGGCACATCACCGTGTCCCGTGAGGAAGACGATTTGCGGGCGCCGCTCGGCGGCAATCTGGCCTTGAAGATCGAGGCCGTTGATGTCCGGGAGTTCGACGTCCAGGACGAGGCACGCCGGCAGATCGGGCTGCGCAAACGCGAGGTATGCGGCGGCGGAGCCGAACGTGACCACATTCATATTCGCAGACGTCAGGAGCTCCTGCAGCGCTTCGCGCATGCGAACGTCGTCATCGACGACCAGCACGATATGATCCTTCGCGCTCATCCGGGATCGCTCGCGCCGATCGGAAGCGTGAAGCTGAAGGTCGCTCCCCGCGGCATGTTGCTCGTGGCCCAGAGCCGCCCCCGATGCGCTTCGACGATCGAACGAGAGATCGCCAAGCCCATCCCCATGCCCTTTTCCTTCGTGGTGAAAAACGGCTCGAACACTCGCTCCACGTCCTCGAGCCCGCGCCCGAGGTCGCGGATCTCGATCAGCACACTGTTCGTGCCGTCGCGCCGGGAGCGAATGGACAGCACTTTCGGATGGCTCTCCTCAGACGCCATCGCCTCGACGCCGTTGCGCGCGAGGTTGACAAGCACCTGTTGCATCTGCACGCGATCGGCCCAGGTCGGCGGCAGATCGTCTTCCAGGTCGGTCTCAATGCCGACGTCCCTGCTGGACAGCTCGTCGTTCATCAGCCGGCTCACTTCGCCGATCACTTCGTTCAGGTCCAGCAGGGTTCTCGTCGACTCGGTCCGCTGGAACAGCGCGCGGATGCGGCTCACCACATCGGCTGCCCCGTTCCCGTCGCGAATGATCCGTTCCACGCTGAGCTGTGCCCGTTCGAGGTTGGGAGGCTCGGCTGACAACCAGCGCTGGCCGGCGTGCGCGTTGGCGACCAGCGCGGCCAGGGGCTGGCTGATCTCGTGGGCGATGGACGCCGCCAGCTCGGCGACCGTCGCAAGCTGGGAGGCGCGGGACAGCTTGGCCTGGGTCGATCGCAGCGCGTCCTCTATTCTCTTGCTGTCGTCGATGTCGACTTGCACACCATACCAATGGACGATGCGCCCATCGACGTTGCGCAGTGGCTCGGCGTGGAACTGGAACCAGCGATACACCCCATCGGCTCGGCGGAACCGGTACTGCCCAGCCAGCGGTGATTCGGTCTCAAGCGCCGCCGCCCACTCGCGCACCGCCGTGTCAACGTCATCGGGGTGCACGATTTCTCGCCACTGTTGTTGCGTCAATTGTGCTACCGGCCTGCCGAGATAGTCGGCCAGGCGTTGATTGATGTAGTCGGGGTCGCCCTCGGGCGTTGCGCGCCACACCATCGCCGGCAGCGTGTCGAGAAAGAGACGAAGTTCCCGCTCGCTCTTTCGCAGAGCCTCGTCCGCCTGCTTGCGGTCGTCGATGTCGACATCCACGCCATACCAATGGATGATCCGGCCCGCTTCGTCGCGCAGCGGCTCGGCAATGGTATGGAACCAGCGATACGAGCCGTCCGCTCGGCGGACCCTGCCGGTAACGTCGAACGCGGTTTCCGTCTCGCGGGCACGGCGCCATTCCCGGACGAGCCTCTCGGCATCATCCGGATGGAAATAGGAGCCCTGCCATTCGGGATTCGCAACGAGCGCCAGGGATCCACCGGTATAACTCATCCACCGGTGATTCACGTAGTCCGCCTCGCCGTCGGCGGTTGTCCGCCACACCATGGCCGGCAGGGTCTCGATGAGGAGGCGCAGCTCCTGCTCGCTCTTCCGCAGCGCCTCTTCCGCCTTCTTGCGCTGGTCGACATCGACATCCACGCCATACCAGTGGATGACCCGGCCCGCTTCGTCGCGCAGCGGCTCGGCGCGCGTGTGGAACCAGCGATACACACCGTCCACACCACGGATTCGGTGGATGACGTCGAAGGGGGTACCCGTCTCGCGCGCGCGAGCCCACTCCCGCGTCGTCAGGTCCGCGTCCGCTGGGTGCACCAGCTTCCCTTGCCGCTGGAGATTGACGACGTCCGCCAGACTTCTCCTGCCATGACTTGCCGCCCGCCAGTTGATGTAGTCGGTCTCGCCGTCGGGTGTCGTGCGCCACACAATGACGGGCAGGGTGTCGAGAAACCGACCGAGGCTCTGGTCGCTGGTCCGCAGCGCCTCTTGCAGTCGCTCGCGCTCCTCTAGCGCAACGCGCAAGCCCTTCCCCCTCGCCCGCAGTTCCCGGTATTGCATGAACAGGCCGACGATCGCCGTCGATGCGAGCGCAACGAGGAGGTACGGGTAGGGTGCGCCGAGGCGCCAGGCTACCAGCACGCCCGCGCAGCACGCCGCGATTGCCAAACTCAGACGCCGCAGGTCGGAAGACACGTTCATGGCAAGAGTCATCGGACTCGATCCAGGTTGCAGCGTGCCCCTGCTGGAGTCGTGCCAGCATGAGGCAACGCCGACCATAGGGCAATAATAGAAAGCTGTGATAGACCGCCGCACGGCGTGCGCGCAATTATGTGGCACGGTCGCCGGAAGCGACTCACCTTTCACTCTAACAGGAACCCCACCATGGCCGCGGCTTCAGCCGCAGTGGCCAGCACCGCTCGGCGCCTGAGGAGCTCATCGAACCTGGGCTCGCGGGTTAAGCCCTTCGTCTTCCTGGACTTGAAACCCACATCGTCAGCGATCGAGGGGGAGCCGCCCCGCGGGGACGCGGCGGCAGGAGAGCGACGCGACGATCCGGCCGCCCGCGTCTCCGGATCCCTGCTGCCCCAGCGGGTCGACACCCAGCTCCGATCGCTGGAACGGTCCGGGATGTCGGACCGGGATGCGACCACCGCGCTGCGCGAGACGGTGGAGGCCATCTGGACGGTCGTCGAACACAGGTCGTCTGAGGGGGCATTGGACGGATCGCGCCGTGACACGAGCGCGCTGCTCGCCCGCCGCGA
>WNFF01006449.1_pt1 | contig 11613 bp, 12 predicted proteins | sample 5400441 | NCBI WGS metagenome assembly WNFF01 (sample SAMN13153345, study PRJNA577476) | soil metagenome | isolation source: 120 cm saprolite under Douglas fir tree site 2 hole 3 replicate 1 | place: USA:California | collected 2015-04-18
TGTAGCGATGATGATCGGCAAAGGCCCGGCGAGCGCCGATGCGGATCCCTGCGTCCGCGAGCGTTGCGAAGAATTTCTGCGGATCGGCGATGCCGGCGAACGCCAGCACGTCCTTGCCGGCAAGCGCCGCGAGCGCTTGGGCGTGGGCCTCGAGCCGGCCGCGGAACACCGGGATTCCCAGCGCCTCGGCTTTGGCGAGGACGCAAGCGGCCGCGGCGATTTCGCCGACCGCGATCAGCGCCTGCGTCCGTTCGAGCTGGATTTCCAGCGGCGCGCGCAGCGGGCCGGCCGGGAACACGCGAGCATTGCCGATGCCGCGGCGCCCGTCGACGACGAGAACGGCAAAGTCCTTGGCAAGGGACGGATTTTGGAAACCGTCGTCCATGACGATGACGCTCGCCCCGCGCTCGCGCGCAAGCGCAGCGCCGGCCGGCCGGGCTCGCGCCACGACCGTGGGCGCGATCCCGGCCAGCAGTAGCGGCTCGTCGCCGACTTCCCGGGCGCCGTGTCGCCCCGGGTCGACGACGAGGGGACCTCGAGCGCGGCCGCCGTAGCCGCGACTGAGAAAGAACGGCCGCTCCCCGGCTGCCTTGAGGAAACGGCCGATCGCGAGTGCGGCCGGCGTCTTGCCCGCGCCGCCCAGGGTCGGATCGCCGACGCAGATCAATGGCACGCCGGCCGCGCTTCCGGGCCGGCGCATGCGGGCCGCCGCGGCCCAGCCGTAGAGGCCGGCAACGGGCGCGAGCAACGCGGAAGCGATCCCGGTTTCCTGCCAGAACGCCGGGGCGCGCAAGTCAGGTTTGCTCCAGGCGAAGCTGCATCAGGTAGGGTTCGAGCGCGGCAAGGGTGCGATCGAGTGCGCCGCCGAGCAGCTCGACGGTGCGAAGCGCCGCTTCCGACACATCGCTGCGTTCCGCCGCATCGGTGAGCCAGGAGCCGAACCGGACGGTGAGCTTGCCCACGTCGGTGACCCGCTCGGCGCCGCGCGCCTGGTCGAGCGCGGCATAGATCTCGGTGAAATTCCACACATGCGGTCCGTGCAGGATCGCGGCCCCGAGCTTGGCGGCTTCGATCGGATTCTGACCGCCGTGGCGCACCAGCGAGCCGCCGATGAAGACGATCGGGGCCAAGCGGTAGAGCAGCCCGAGTTCGCCAATCGTATCGGCGACATAGACGTCGGTGCCGCGATTCGGCAGCTGGCCCGACGAGCGCATCGCCCCGGACAATCCGGCAAGCCGGGCAATGTCGAGGATTCCCGGCCCGCGCTCGGGATGGCGCGGAGCCAGGATGGTGACGAGCCCCGGGAAGCTGTGGCGCAGGCGGCGATGGGCATCGATGACCAGCACCTCTTCGCCGGGATGGGTCGACGCTGCGGCGATCACCGGGCGCCCGGCGATGGCGCTGCGCATCGCCGTCAACTTTTGCGCATCGACCGGCGGCGCGGGGACATCGAGCTTGAGATTACCGGTCATGTTGATACGGGGAGCGCCGAGATGGGCATACCGATCGGCGTCGAGCTCGGATTGCGCCAGGCAAAGGTCGAAACGCCGGAGCAGCGCCGCGATGGTCGTCGGCGCGTATCGCCAGCGGTCGAACGATTGCGCGGAGAGCCGGGCATTGACGAGGATCAGCGGGATGCCGCGGCCGGTGCTTTCGATGATCAGATTCGGCCAAAGGTCGGATTCGGAGAACAGCGCCAGATTGGGTCGCCAATGCTCGAGGAAGCGGGTGACGAACTTGGGCGTGTCGATCGGAACGAACTGATGGATGACTCCCGGCGCTAGCCGCCGCTCGGCGAGCTTGGCGGAAGTGACGGTGCTGGAGGTCATCAGCACGGCAAAACCCTTCGCGCGCAGCCGCTCGACCAGCGGCATGAGCGAGAGCATCTCGCCGACGCTGGCGCCGTGCGTCCAGATCAGCGGCCCGGGCGGTCGCGCGACCGCGGTCTCGCCGCGCCGCTCGCCGATCCGCGCGGGATGCTCCTTGCCGCGCTTGAGCCGCTTGGCCAGCAGGATCGAGGTGAGCGGCGTGGCCGCGGCCGCAAGCCGGCGATAGCTGCGCAACGTCAGCGGCAGGCGCTCAGGCACGATGCCGATCCTTTTCGGATTGGTCGGCCAGCGTATAGGCCCGTGCGGTGGCCGCGTTCAATGCGGCCTCGACCTCGAGGCGATAGCTCTCCAGCGTAGCCTCGCCGGCGTCGGCGGGAACCCGGATCCTTTCGCCGCCCACCAGGGCGCCGCGACCGAACGGCAGATTGATCGCGGAGCGGTCCCAATTGTCGAGCTCGATGCGAAGGCTCGTGGCGATCGCGACCGGGAAGATCGGCCGCCCGGATTCGCGCGCGAGCATCACGATGCCGAGCCCCACGACGCGCGAGATCTTCGGCACGTCCGCGGTGAGCGCCACATTGTAGCCTTGCGCGAGCGCAGCGAGCATTTCCCGGAACGCGGCGACGCCGCCCTTGCGGTCGTGCCGCCGGCCCGGATCGCCCGAGCCTCGGATCGTCGCGATGCCCAGCCGTTGCGCCGCAATGGCGTTGATCTCGCCGTCGTGGTGACGCGAGATCAGCACTTTGACCCGATGCTGCGCCCGCTTGATGAACGGCGCCATGAAGTGCTGCCCGTGCCACATCGCAACGATCAGCGGCAGATCCGGTTCGACCGCCTCGTAGATGTCGGGAGGGTCGAGCGCGAACCGCGAGGTCTTCCACACCAGCCGCAAGTAAGCGGCCGCAAGCGTCCCGAGCGTCACCTGCGTCGAGCGCGCCCGGCCGATACGCTTCTGCAACGAGGACATGATGTTGAGAATTCCGCGCAATCAACTTATCGAAACCGCGGCGCCCACGCCCGGGTAGAGCCAGCGCTGCAGATGAACCAGGAAATATCGCGTCCGCGCATCGAGCTCGCCGGCGAACACGAGGTGGAACGATTGCCGCGAGCGAATTTCCTCCGCCATGTTCGATCCTCCGCGGCCCGAAGGAATGTTCACGCGAATTCGCGCTTGCGCGCTTCGACGAGTTCGAGCAACGCGCGATGCCGGCCGCGGCCCGCGGCGACCAGGGCTTCATGCACCGGTTCGGCTCGATTGTAGGTGAGTACCCGCCCCTCGATATCGGTCAACGCACCGCCTGCTTCGTGCACCAAAAGGTCGGCCGCCGCAAGGTCCCAGTCGTTGCTCGACCGGCTCGCGAACGCAACATCGAGCGTGCCCTGGGCGACGCGCGCGAGGCGCAACGCCAGGGAATGAATTTTCGCCACCGTCTCGATTGAAGGGACGATCGCGGCAAGCTGGTCGAGGCGGCGGCGCGGGCCGGCGACGCGCGCGCCGTCGAGCTTTTCTCCCTCGCTCGCCCGGATCGCCGTGCCGTTCAAGCTCGCGCCACGCCCGGCGACCGCCGCGTACAATGCGGCTTCTGGCGGAGCAAAGATCACGCCGAGCACCGGACGGCCCGCCTCCACGAGCGCCGCTGCGATCGTCCAATCGGCCATGCCGCGGATGTAGGCGCGCGTGCCGTCGATCGGATCGACGATCCACACCCGCTTTGCCGCGAGCCGGGCCGGATCATCGCCGCTCTCCTCGGAACGCCAGCCGTAATCCGGGGCGGCGGCGGTGAGGCGCTCGCGCAGCAGGCGGTCGACGGCGATGTCGGCTTCGCACACCGGGGAGGTGCCGTTCTTGGTCCAGATCTTGAGCTCTCGCCCGAACATGCCGAGCGCGAGCGCGCCCGCCTCACGCACCGCATCGACGAGAATTGCGGAAAAGGCACTCGGCTCCGCGCGCGGATCAATGGCCGGCAACGGTCATCCCTTCCACCCGCAACGTGGGCGCGTTGGTGCCGTAACGGAACACGAGGTCGTTCGCCGGTTCCAGCGTGCGAAACATCTCGATCAGATCCCCCGCGATGGTCACCTCGCTGACCGGGTAGGTGAGCTCGCCGTTCTCGATCCAGAAACCGGCCGCGCCGCGGCTGTAATCGCCGGTCACGAAGTTGACCCCCATTCCGATCAGGTCGGTGACGTAGAAGCCTTGGCCGATGCCGCCGATGAGTGCTTGCGGCGTTCGCGCTCCGGGCTCGAGATGGAGATTGGTCGGGCCGGGCGAGGGTGCGGAGGATACCCCGCGCTGGGCGTGGCCCGTCGTGGTTTGCCCGAGCTCGCGCGCGGTCGCGCAATCGAGCAGCCAGGATTTCAGCACGCCGTTCTGAACCAGCGCGATCGGCCGCCCGGCCACGCCTTCGGCATCGAACGGGCGCGAGCGCAGGCCGCGCCGCCGCAGCGGATCGTCGACGATGCCGATGCCGGGGCGGAACAATGACTCGCCGAGCTTGTCCTGGAGAAAGCTGGTATGCCGGGCGATCGCCGCGCCGTTGATCGCCGAGCCGAGGTGGGAAACCAGCGAGCCGGCCACGCGCGGATCGAACACGATCGGCACCCGGCCGCTGGGGACCTTGCGCGGATTGACCCGCTTGACCGCCCGCTCGCCGGCATTGCGGCCGATGGTGGCGGCGGCGTCGAGATCGGTCGCGTGCAGCGCCGTCGAATAATCGTAATCGCGCTCCATCGCCGTGCCCTTGCTGGCGATCGCCGTCATCGCCAGCGAATGCTGCGAGCCCAGATACGCGCCGGAAAAGCCGCTGCTGGTCACCAGCACCATGCCGCCGATGCCGGCGGCGGCCGAAGCGCCCGCCGACTTGGTCACGCCCTTGACCGACACCGCCGCCGCCTCGGCCTCGAGCGCGAGCGCTTCCAGACGCGCGACGCTGGGCAGCTCCGGATCCGCGAGATCGAGATCGGGAATGGTCTTCGCGAGCAGCTCGGGATCGGCCAGGCCGGCGAACGGGTCCTCCGGCGCCGCGCGTGCCATCGCCACCGCGCGTTCGGCCAGATTGGCGACGCCGTCCTCGGAAAGGTCGTTGGTGGAGACGACCGCCTGGCGACGGCCGACCAGCACCCTTAGCCCGAGGTCGTCGGCCTCGGCGCGCTCGCTCTCCTCGACGGCAGCGTCCCTCACCTCGACCGCAAGCGACGCGGAGCGGACCGCGACCGCATCGGCGGCATCGGCACCGGCGCGCCGCGCGGCTTCGACCAGCCGTTGGGCAAGATCGACGAGGGGGGATTGATCGAGCAGGGAGGACATGATGGGAGCGGTTCCGGTCTAAAGAGCAGAGCCGGGTTCGGCAAGGCTCAAATGTGCCTCGGACCCGCGCGGTTCAAGGCGCTCGGGTTCCTCCGGCGCGGCGGCTCGCGTGCTCACAATGCACGCAAAAGCTGCGTCGCATGCGCTCGTGAACGCTGCGGCTTTATGGATCCCGGCAAGCTCTCGTCAATCATTCCGCGCAAGGCGGCGTCAATCATGTGCGGCGAAAGCGCCGCCGACACCGGCTCTTAACCAGGCTTTTTAAGCGGATTCCGACGCCGCCGCGGCATGCTCCCGGACAAAGCCCGGGCATCAAGACTCAGGGCGCGCAGGGAGCGCAGTTTGAGGCGTCAACGGCAGTTCGGCGGGACCATGCCTGCCGGGTCGAGCCGCGCCGTGCGGCTCGACCCGCTCGCGCTTCCGGTCCGCTTCACGGCTTCCGACGCCAGCGCGGACGAGCGGGTGCGATGGGTCGAGCTCGACCGCGAACGTGTCGTGCTGCGCCGCGCGGTGCGCGGCATCCCCATGGCGATCCAGCTTCCGGTCAATGCCTTCCTGGGCGTGGCACTGCATCTCGTCGCCACCGCGGGGGGCGAGTGCGTGACCCTTTCGCTCGAGCATCGCGATCCCGCGCTGAGCGTGCCGCTGTTTTCGCAGGCCGACGGCAATGACGTGATCGCGGATTGGCAGCTGTGGGCGCGCACCCTGCGTTTGCCGCTGCTCGTGGCCGACCGGGGCGGCAATCTTCGCGAACCGTTCGAGCGCATCGGCGGTGTGCGGCTCGAACCGGTGTGTCCGCGCCGGCGCCGGCGCAATGCCGTCAAGGCGCGCCGGCCCTCGATTCTCCTGCGTCGGGCCTTGGCTCCGCCCTCGCGGCAGCTGGCGGTGCATCGCGGCGAGCGCGAGATCATCGCGCGGAGCTGACCATCACCACCTGTGCCGCGCCAGGCCATCGAGCACGATCGCGGCGAACGGCACGAGGCCGGCGTCGCGGTCCGACTTGAACACGGCAAGGCACAGCGCCGGGTCGGCGATATCGAGGCGATTCACGGCCACTCGGCCGATCGCAATACCGCAGGCACCCGGGTGGCGAGCCCCGGGCCAATGTCCGCTTTTGGGCGCAACCCGGAAAACATATGCTCAAGGGAGCTCTTCGCCTTTCAAAACGGACAACGGTCCGGGTAAGATCGGCTTTGCGCAAATTCTGCGCTGGCCGCTTCTTCCCGGGGTGTTAGGCTTGGCATTCGATAAGACCCATCCACCGAGGCGGGCCATGCAACGGCGCAAGTTCATCATGGCACTCGGTGGCGCAGCGGCTGGGTGGCCGCTTGCCGTGCGTGCGCAGCAACCGGCAGGGCGGGTCTACCGGGTGGGTTACCTCGCGTTCGCGTCGCGGGAACAACAAATCCATCTCAGCAAGGCGTTCGAGGAGGGCCTGCGGAGCCTCGGCTACCGCGTTGGTGAGAATGTTGTCATCGAATACCGCTTCGCCAACGGCCACTTGGAACGGCTGCCAACGCTTGCTGCAGACCTGGTCCGGCTCGCTGTGGACGTCATCGTTTCCGGGACCCCTTCGAATACCGTTGCGGCCATGAAGGCGACCACGACCATTCCGATCGTCATGACCAACAGTTCCGATCCGGTCAGTGCCGGTCTCGTCGCTAGTCTGGCGCGTCCCGGCGGGAACGTCACCGGATTCAGCTCGGACACGGGCGACGAGATCAACGGCAAGCGGCTCGAGTTGCTGAAGGAAACACTGCCGAACCTCTCGCGTGTGGGCATTCTGTGGAATCCGGACTTCGCGCGCAATCAGAGCCGGTTGACGTCGATGAGGGAAGCTACCCAGGCGCTGGGGTTGACGCTTGTCCCGGCCGAAGCACGCGGGCCGGACGCCCTTGAACAAGCGTTCGCGACGATAATGAAGGAGCGCGCGCAGGTGCTCGTCGTGCTGAGTGATGGTGTGCTGTTCAACTATCGCGGCCAGATTGGCGTCATGGCGATCAGAGATCGGCTGCCGGCAATCTCTGCCGTGAGAGAATACGCGGAGGCGGGCTTGCTTCTGACCTATGGACCCGATCTTCAAGATCTATTTCGTCGATCCGCCGTCTTCGTCGACAAGATTTTCCAGGGTGCGAAGCCTGCCGACCTGCCGGTCGAACAACCGACCAAGTTCGAATTTGTGGTGAACCTCAAGACCGCCAAGGCGCTCGGCGTCGAAGTGCCGCCGTCCGTACTCGCCCGCGCCGACCAGGTGATCGAGTAAACCCGGCAAGTCTCCTCGTGGCACTTCTCGTCGACTCGCTGCGGCGCGCGGTTTGACCGCACTCGGGAGGCTAAGCGGACCTTTTGCGGACATCGCAGAACCGACGCGATTGACCCAATCCGGACATCTTACCGTTTTTCAGGCTAGTCAATAGTCCTCGAAGCGATCAAGATGGCTCCAGGTGCGGCATTCTGGGAGGCAGTAATGATCATGCGCGCGATTAGGGTCATGTTTGCAATGGCGGCTATCTGTGTAGCCGCGCCAGCATCCGCTCAACAGTCCGATCAGGAGAAGCAGCAAGAGATTGCGCGCCTCGGTGCCAAATTCCTCTTGCGGCAAGAGATTCAGAGTTTCGGCCTCAAATACATGGACAATCTCGAGAAGCAAGATGCTGCTGGTGTCGCTGGCCTCTATACGAAAGACGGTATCTTAGTGTCTTCCACGGCTGTCGCACTGGGACCGCAGGCCATCGAGCGGTTTTATCAAGACGAGTTCAAAATGGGCCCCCTGCGTCGACACTCGACACTCGATGAAGTTTCGCCTCTTGGGAGCGATGCAGTAATAGGAAGGGGCGAGTTCCATGTAACTGGCCAGGGCCGAAACAGCGGCACAAACGCCGACGGCCATTGGGCTGCGGTATATGTGCGCGAGGGCGGAACATGGAAAATTCGGCTCCTGACGCAGGTTCGGAACGCACCACCCACCGGCGTCAAGCAGTAGCGCCGTCGCGCCACCTGGAACGAACAGATAGGTTCGGTAGCGGAAAAGTAGCCCCGGCACTAAGTTCCTGGCCCGATCGGTGATCGATAGGGCGATGTCTGCAACTGGCACGACTCAGACGAGCCGATCACCGCTGGAAATGTCCGTTCATTGGGGTGAAGCGGTCAAGGAGACTTCACGCTCGAAAGGGCGCGATTGACCCAATTCGGACATTGGATTGCAGAGGACAACGGAACTCGTTAGCAATATAAGTTCGTCAAACGTTACGGATGCAAGGGGGAATGCCATGACCTTCAGCCGCCGCGACCTCGCAACCATTCTCGCCTTCTCAGGCCTGAGTGCCTTAACCCCGACCGCATCGATTAGGGCGGAGGATGATGCCGCTATAGACCAGGCTATTCAAGCGCTTCGCCAGGCAATGCTGGCGAAAGATAAGGCTCAGTTGGAGGTGCTATGCGCAGAGGAACTTACCTATGGCCACTCTTCCGGGAAAATTGAGAATAAGGTGGAATTTATCGCGAGCGCCACGAACCCAAACTGGCATTGGTCCACGCTTGATTTCGTACAGACAAACAGGAAGATGAGCGGTGATATCGGGATTGCCCGTGCGGTTTTGACTGGCGTGTATGAAGCTGGGGGCAAAGTCATTCCTATTAAAGATGGCGTGCTCATGGTCTGGCAAAGGCAGGGCGGCCAATGGAAGCTGATTGAGCGTCAGGCGTATAAAACCTGAGCTCGTCCGTCGCCTGTGTGCTCCGCCTAGCAATTGACCTGGGACGGACGTCGGAGCTTGGTCAGGGTGAGATCGGTTTGCGCAAATTTCTCGCTGGCCGCTCATTCGTAAGGTGTTAGGCTTGGCATTCGATAAGACCTATCCACCGAGGCGGGCCATGCAGCGGCGCGAGTTCATCGCACTACTTGGCGGCGCGGCCGCCTTGCCGATCGCCGCTGCCGCGCAGCAGCCGGACCGGGCCCGCCAGCTCGGTATCATCATGGCAGTAGGAAAGACTCCCGAGTATGTCGCCGCCCTTGCGGCGTTCGAACAGGTTCTGGGGTCGCTTGGCTGGAAACAGGGTGACAATCTTCGGATCAACGACCGCTGGTCCGCCGGGGGCCAAGAGCGCACGCGCTCCGCCGTCAAAGAGATCGCAGCGCTCAATCCGGACGTCATCCTCGGACAGTCGACGGCGGTAGTCGAGGCCCTCCTGTCGACGACCCAGACGATCCCGATCGTTTTCGTGCACGTCGCCGACCCGGTCGCTAGCGGTTTTGTCTCAAACTTGGCGCGACCCGGGGGAAACGTCACCGGCATCACTAACATCGAGCCATCGATTGGCGGCAAGTGGCTCCAGCTGCTGAAGGAGATCGCGCCCGCCGTGACGCGGTCAGCGTTGCTTGTCAACCCTGACACACAACCAGATCGCGGTGTAATGTTCCTCAATCCGTTCGAGGCTGCCGCCCGCTCCCTGGGCGTGACGTCGGTAAACGTGATCGCCGACGCCTTTTTTGCCAGCCATAGCACTCAGATCGTCGCCCTCGCCGAGCGTTTCCGGCTGCCTGCGGTCTATCCTTACCGGTATTACGTCGCCCAGGGCGGGCTCTTGAGCTACGGAGTCAACAACGTCGATCTGTTCCGGCAGGCTGCACCCTACGTCGATCGCATTCTGCGAGGCGGGAAGCCGGCCGATCTGCCGGTCCAACAGCCCACCCGCTTCGAGCTGGTCATCAACCTCAAGACTGCCAAGGCACTCGGTCTCGAAGTTCCGCCGACGCTGCTCGCGCGCGCCGACGAGGTGATCGAATGAGACGGCGGGAGTTCATCCGGGTTGCCATCGCGGCCGTCGCGTGGCCGCTCACAGCGCATGCGCAGCAGGCGGGGAAGATGTATCGGGTCGGCGTGCTGAACCCGGGTCCCGACTCGATCACTCCGCAATGGCAGGCATTTGAACAGGGTCTTCGCGAGGAAGGTTTTGTCGAGGGCCGGAATTTAATATTCGAACACCGGTTCGCAGAGGGCAACCTCGAGCGCCTGCCGGCCATGGCAGCCGAACTTGTCGGGATGAATGTCGATGTCATCGTCGTGCGGGGGCCGGCCCCGATGCAGGCAGCCAAGGCTGCGACGACGAAAATTCCCATCGTCATGGATGCGGGAAGCATTGATCCCGTCCGAGAGGGCCTCATCGCCAGCTTCGCCCGGCCAGGCGGAAACATCACTGGATTGACCTACTCCGACTCACCCGAGCGGTTCGCCAAAGAGTTGGACGTGCTGAAGGAGGCGGTCGGCCCCATCTCTCGCATCGCCATCCTCTGGGATCTAGATGCCGAATATTATCGCCGAAGCTGGTCTCCCATGATGGAGCGTGCTGCCGGCCAGCTTGAGCTCCGTATTCTCGGACCGTTTCAGGTGCGGAATGCTGCTGACATCGAGCGTGCCTTCGTGGCGATGACGGAGCAGCGAGCCGAAGCGGTCCTCGTATCTTCGGGTTCAGTGGCTTTCCCTAACCGAACACGAATCGGAGAGCTTGGTGTCCGACATCAGCTCCCAATCGTAGCTGCCTTCAAGGAGTTTCCGCAAGCCGGCAGCTTGATAAGCTACGGTCCGAACCGGGTCGCTATTAGTCGGCGCGCTGCTGCTTTTGTGGGCAAGATTCTTAAAGGTTCCACGCCCGGCGAATTACCCGTGGAGAACCCAACGACGTACGACCTGGTCATCAATCTCAAAACCGCGAAAGCGCTCGGGCTCGCGATACCTCCCGCCCTACTGATCCGCGCCGACGAGGTGGTCGAGTGAAGCGGCGGCAGTTTATCACATTGCTTGGCGGCGCGGCGGCGTTGTGGGTCCCGCGCCACTCATCCCAAAAGCCCTGCCTTCGTTGAACCACGCTCTATTTACATTCGGCGCGGTGAGATACGGGTAGATTTCGCACGATGGGTCGAAGGCAATGGCGAATACCATCATGTTCAACGGTTATTAAATGCTAGCGTCATGGGTCAGCGGTATATCGGTCTTAGATTTCTCTCAGGATGTGCTGAAGTTGATGTAATCGCATTTTCAGTTTGCGATGTCTATCCGTCGGACCCGTAAATGGCGACGCGGCTTCTATCAGGTTGAACGTCGTGGCGGCTGGTAAGGGAGCGGGGAGCGATTGATGACTGGTGTATTGACTAACCAACAGCGTTCCGATTGCACTTGCTAACGCTATCGGCAGACCCTCATGAACGAACTTCCGGCAGAAGGTAGAAACCCAGGAGATGACGCGCGCAATAGTCATCGTTATCATCCTTCGGTAGCTGGCGGAGAGATCGTTGGTACCCAAACAATATGGCCCCACTTGGACAGGCTCCGCCTCGCATTTCCAAAGGGGATTTTATGGCGGGCAAGGGAAATTACGCTGAAAATGTGTCAGCCTTGCTGAGCCAGCAATGCCCCTAGGGACGTTCCTGGTATCATGACGACGACTGTCAGGTCGGAGTGTAGCTGGACGGAAAGCCCC
>WNFF01004315.1_pt1 | contig 11610 bp, 15 predicted proteins | sample 5400441 | NCBI WGS metagenome assembly WNFF01 (sample SAMN13153345, study PRJNA577476) | soil metagenome | isolation source: 120 cm saprolite under Douglas fir tree site 2 hole 3 replicate 1 | place: USA:California | collected 2015-04-18
GAGTGGCCGGTTTTCGCGGAACTCAATATCGGTGCGAGTGAGCAATTTTGTACAGACGCCCGCAGGGCGATGGGCTCAGAACTCCGCAAGCTACGCAGACGAATCATAAGGCGTCGCGTAGCAGGAGAGGGGTTTCAAAATGTCAGAGGCCGAACAGTTCCGGCAATATGCCGAGGAGGCCATGCGCTGGGTTCGCTTGGCCGGCAACGAAAGAGATCGGTTAGCGCTGATTAAACTTGCGCGCACATGGCAACTTGCGGCGGATCAAGCCGAGCGCATTATGGCCATTAAAGAGAGTCCCGCTCCAGAACGCCGGGTCGCGTGAGGGCCGCCTCAGTTAGCGGCCTCGTCGTTACTGTTCGCCGGGGCGCGGCGATCGTTGCGCCAATGCCGCCTCAATCTTGATCCCACCATCACCCTTGTAGATCAGATCGAAGATGTTGGCGGCGGTTTGCAGCCACTTTGCGCGCGCTGTTGCGGGCCATTCGGTTTCGGGCTCGGGTAGAGTTCGAAGCAACCCTTCAATAAACGGATGGCGAGTTGGCGGAGTGGTTCCTCCGCCAGTGTCCTTGCTGTCATTTTCCTTCGGCTTTTCCTCGCCCGCTGGGCGCTCGCTTGCCGAGATACCGCCAGGCATGACGAGCCGATCCCGGCCCATTTCGAAAAAGCCAGCGGTGCCGGCCGATCGCTCGAATGTTTGGCGGGCACGGTCCGACTGCTTTTGCGCAACTCCCAACAGCGTAATTTCTCGCGTCAAAGCCGCGGTGGGGGGAAGCACTTTCCCGCGATAGTGTTCATGCAGCTTGTTGTACAGGGGCACTGCCAAGAACGCCTTGACCTTGGCTTCGCGCGCCCGAGCGGCGTCTACAATCATTTGTCCGAGCGAGGTCAAACGAAGGGCGCCGCTGCGATCTGATTCGACGAGACCGAAAAGCCGAGCTGCCGAGACCCGCATGCGATAACCGCTGCTGTTCATGCTCTGCTGGACCGCCGCAGCAAGCTGGTCGTGCTGACACGGACTAGCTCCGGTCGTTTCGTGAATGCCACGAGCAATCGAAATCGCGTCATCCAGATCCATGTAAGGGAACGCAATCGTTGACTGCTCCCGCTTCTGATCCTCTTCGCCTTCCAAGGTCTCGACCTTCGCATTCACGTCTTCGGCGGGCATGGCAACCCTCGATTGACCAACGCATTCAGCAAGAAGCTAGACAATCACGTTGCGGCGGTCGCGCTCTATGTGGCGCATTACAATTTCTGCCGCGTTCACGAAACGCTCGGGACCACCCCGGCGGTTGCGCTTGGCCTCACCGATCATGTGTGGTCGATCAGCGAGTTGATCGACGCCGCCCATGCGGCTGTGCCACCGAAGCCCACACCGATGGCGCCGGATCGACGGCGGCAGTTCCGTGTAATTGAAGGGGACAGGAAGGATTAATATGCTCTAATCCAACAGCCATCCCATTCGTATTTGAGTCCGCCAGTTGTTACCGATTTTCCATCAAGGGAAAGTGCAAAAGCATGAAGCCCAAGCTTACATCCATTATCAAGATTAGCACACTGACGATCTGTCTTGGTAGCTCGGGCGCGCAAGCGACCTTTGTTGCTGCCATCTTTAATGACGATACGTTTGTTATTGGAGCGGATAGTCGAAGGATGACTGAGGGCGGCCCTGTAGACGACACTTTCTGCAAAATTATTGTACTCACCAATCAAGCGGTCTTCACAATGCTCGGCGTGCCTTCGGTAGCCATAGGAACGCAAGGTCTCAACATATTCGACTTGAACAGGCAAGCCGCCATCGGAACAACAAATCTTTCCGAAATGGCAAGACGATTTGGCAGCATGGCAACATCGGAACTGAACCGGATAAATCCGCAACTTCGCACACAATTTCGACGAACCTCCGGTTACCCAGTCATCGCTATTGGCGTTTATGGCGGTTTCGATGCATCCGGCATTCCCTCTTTGTCTGTCGTAAGAATCTCTCACGACGAACCATCGAACAATTTCATCGTGCTGAACCAAGAAAGGCGGTCGGATACCAACGCCGTAATTGTTTTCAACCTCCTGAATGAAGCGAACGAGATAATGCGCACCGAGGAACTGGCGGCCATCCAGCGCAATTTGACTGTCCCAACCGCCATTCGATTTGCGGGAGCGGTGGCGACACTCATTCGGCAGATGATTTTGAGACGGGTCAATGCAGAGGTCGGTGGCGTGCCGACTGTTCTTATCATTGAAAGAGGCAGGGGCGCGTATTGGTTCACCCGCGCGAGCACCTGCCCCAACCTCAATTGAGATGGCGATAGCAACCCCAATAATGCACAGCCAGCAGTGGCCGGTTTTCGACCGGCGAGTGGCCGGTTCCGGCCAGTACCCACCGGACGGTAGTGTCCTAATTCCGAGGCATCTGTCCTAATTTGATTCGCCGGGTGTCCTAATTAGGCGTAGCGTCGAATCACCATCGGCAGCGACCCTTGGTCAGGCGCCGGTGGCTGAGAGTTCGGTAGCGCTCCCGCCTGCACAGGGAGCACGTCATGGCAACTCGTAAGATCAGCCTCAAAGTAGTTCACGCGCCGGCAGTCGGCGTCGTCCTGGACGCCCCGCCCGTGCTCAAGGCGAGCGATCAGTCGGTGGACTACACCTGCGGCCGCTGCGGCACGACCTTGCTGCACGCCGAGGAAAACCAAGTTCGCGGTGTCCTGCTGCGCTGCACAAACTGCGGATCGTACAATTCAACGGATGCGTAGGCCGCCTCAGTTGGCGGCCTGGTCACATCGGCCTACCGCTCTTGTCCTGAAGTGGAAGCGCGAGCGTTTCATCATATCGCGGATGAATGCGATCAATCTTTACCTCGAAGTCTTCATATTCGTTGCTCAGCTTCAGGTGATGTCCGCTGCGCCACCTCATTCTTGATCGGCCCCCAGACTCCAATCCCTCCCCCGCAGGGGGAGGGTGGCCGAGCGCAGCGAGGCCGGGTGGGGGACCAAGCTTGCTATGCCGGGCGATCAGCAAGAACCCCCACCCGACCCGCCTCGCTACGCTCGGCGGGCCACCCTCCCCCGAAGGGGAGGGATAAGAAGGCCGAGCCAGCTGCGCATAGGCGATCGCCCTCCCCCTGCGGGGGAGGGATGAATACCGCGATTCAGCCAGTCAAAATCACTGTGTCGAGGTACTAGGGGCATCACGCCGAGATCGGCAAGGTTTTCTGAAAGGCGTTCAGCCGTCTATTTCACGGCGTCACGTCTCACGCCTCGAAGCGGAACAGCCGGAAGAAGTCCGTCGGATCGACGAAGACTTGCCGCGCCTCACCGAAGCCGGCCTCGCGGCCGAGCTCGCACCAGACGGCTGAGGTCTCGGGGAAGTCGCAGGTGGTGACATGGTGCCGGATCTGATCCCATTCAGCCGGCGTCAACACGCTCCACAAGGGCTTGTTCGTCCGCATGAAACGGTCGAGAAATGCGGTCCGATCCTCGTCGGCCCGACGCGTCGGCTCGTAGAGCAGAAAGATCCCGCGGGCCCCGATGGCGCCGCGGATCGCCTTCATGAGGCGCAGCTTGTCGTCAGTCGCCAGGTGATGGACCGACAGGCTGCACCAGGCTGCGTCCGCATGCTTCGGCCTGCGCATCATGGCTTCGACGAAATCGCGGTGGTCGAGATCAACTCGAACGGCGACCCGGCGAGATTGGCGGCGGCGAGCTCGAGGGCTGACTGCGACAGGTCGATGCCGTGATAGTGGCGGACTTGGGTTCCACGCAGCGCGGCCTTCATCATGCTGGCATCGCCGCAGGCAATGTCGAGGAAGGAGAAGGCCGCGGTGAAGACCTCGTTCAGGGTCTGCTGCAGAATATTGCCGATCTGTCGGTGGGCCAGACAATCGCTTTCGACCAGCTTGCGGTAGGTGGCCCACTGCTCCTGGAATTGCGCAAGCGCCGCGGCGTCCACAACGGCGCCGCCGGGTTGGAATTGATGAATATGAACGTTGACCAAGGTCGCTGCCTCCTCAAACCTTCCGCGCTGTTGCCGTTCGATCGAGATCAATGAAAGCCACCAGCTCTTTCGTCAGGTCGGTGAACAGTTGAGCACCGAGCGTGCTGCCATGATAGCGAACCTAAATCATCCGCATAATGATGCGGGCGATCAGATCGGCACCTCCGTATCTGCGGGCGGATATCGTTTGGCTCCATTTGGCACATTCGCGAGCATAAGCAGGCTTCGTAATCACATTCTCGATGGCGCGGCGGACATCGTGTACGGCGATTTGGTCCATCGGAACGAATTCTCCGCATCCCAGCGCGGCCAAGTTTCTCGCGTTGTATTCCCGTTCGGCATGCGTCGGCACGATTACGCTGGGAATGCCTGCGCTGATCGCAGTCAAGCACGCGCCATGACCGCCATGATGAACGATCAGGTTTGGCTTGTAGTCAGGCGATATGACGCGCCATGGTACGATCTCAAGCTGAGGTCCCTGGTATTCCGGAATATTGAACTGGTTGCCGCCGGTCGCAACGGTCACCGTGGCGTGAAGACCGCCTAATGCACCGAGGCCGACGTTCAAGAGCGTCTGTCCCGATGGCCCCGCTATATCTTGTGGTCGACCTGGATAGAAAAATATCTCCGGCATGGCGTTTGCGGACGAGGATCGATCCGCCGAGGGGAGAGGAATGAGTTGATTGCCCAAGATCGGCCCAACATAGTGAAGCGAAGGGGGCGCACCCTGCATGGGATCAAATTCGGGAATCGACGGGACGAACGTGACGTCACCAACATCCAAATACTCGGCGGATTCAACGCCATCGACGCCATAATGGGCGAGAACCTTGTTGATGGCGGGTAGCGCAGAGGGCATCCCCTCCGGAACTTCTTTCCACCAGGTGATCGAAGCGAATTTTCGGAACGGCAAGAAAATAGACTGCGAGATCGTTATGTGTGGAATTTGCAGTGATCTGGCCGCGAGGGCAGCCACCGGGTTGATATCGGTGACAACGACTGCAGGGCGCCCAGCGGATATCGCCCTTCGGTAGGCCTCGACGTGATCGAGGAGCGCCGCAAGATTTTCGAGGTCGTGAAGCGCGAGAAAATGGTAAGGTGACCACCATCCGGCTGCCTCGTCCGAGGGCGCGTTGAATTCAGGAAGATCGAGCTCGATCAAGTCGAACCCGGCGGCGCGAATTTTAGGACCAATTGCCCCTCCGATGGCAAACGAGCTGGTGATGCCATGATCGACCAGTCGATTGGCAATCGGAAGGGTACGAACGACCGGACCCCAGCCCGCACTCAGGAAAAAGAACACCACCTTGTTTGAACGAACGGAGGACATGCTGGATTTGACCGCGTAGTGTTACGGCGTCAAGTCGCCCCAATCGAAGTAGGTCGTTTGGGAGGTCCTGTTCTGGGAGGGTGCTTGGCCGGCATCGCCAAATCACGGCGCGTTCATCCAATCAGCAGCTCCAAGGAGCACCCATGAAGCTTGCGTTTTTCGACGACTTCAAACTGGGCGTGGTTGCGGACGACGAGGTGGTCGACGTGACCGACGTGGTGAAGGACATTTCGCGGCTTGGCCCTCAGGACGTCATGCGCGGCCTGATCGAGCGGTTCGACGCGCTCAAGGGCAAGCTCGCGGACGCGGCTGCGAAAGGGCAGGGCAAGCCGGTCTCGCAGGTGAGGTTCCGCCCGCCGCTGCCCAGGCCCGAGAACATCATCTGCATGGCGGTGAACTACATGGAGGACGGTACCCTGCCGGAACCCGCCCCCGTCAACGCCTTCATGAAATCACCGAGCGCGATCATTGGCGACGGCGACACCATGGTGCTACCCGATATGGCGGCTACGATTTTCGAGGGCGAGGCGGAGCTGGCCGTTGTGATCGGCAAGCGCGCCTCGCACGTCAAAGCGGCCGACGCGATGAGTTACGTGTTCGGCTACACCAATTTCATCGACGGCTCGGCGCGAGGCGTGGTGCCGCCAACCAATGTCTTCTATCAGATGAAGTCGCGCGACACGTTCGCCCCGATCGGCCCCTATATCGTGACGGCCGACGAGATCAAGGACCCGCACCAGCTGCAGATCAGGCTCACGAACAATGGTGTTGTGATGCAGAATTTCAACACAGACGACATGGCGCATAAGATTCCGCGCTGCATCGAATGGGTCACGTCGATCCACACGCTGCAGGCCGGCGACATTCTCGCAACCGGCACCAACCATCGAGGGCTCAATCCGTTCATGGATGGCGACAAGATCGAGCTCACCTGCGAGGGCTGTGGCACGCTACGCATCACCGTGGGTGACGATCTCAAGCGCGTGTGGGCGCGTATCACCCGCCTGCAGCACAAACAGAGTGGGGTTGAAGGCGTGCACACCAAGCAAACCAGTGGCAAATACGCTCCGGCGAAGTGAGTCGGCGCTGTCGTCTGTGCGGCTTGCTCAGCGGTTGTGCCGATCAGCCCCGCGGAGCTGCTCATCGCGAAGTAAGCGCCGGGATGGGTCGTGGCCAAGCATCTTGAGCCTGCAACTGAGATGATGCGCGCCCGCGCAGGCCTCCATGCCGGTCAGGCGCGACGGCAGGTTGGCGAGCCGTGTTTCCCGTGCGAGACGCAAGCGCGTTACCTTTCGATAGATACAATCCATCTTCTTCGCAAAAATTTCGACCGCAATCGGCCCCGCCTCACCCCTCCGGCCGAAACCCGAAGGTCTGCTCGAACCGCCTGGCGTAAGCGGGCCACACCTGCGGATTGACGATGCGGGGCGGGCGCTTGCCGTCGAGCGTCATGATCAGCTGCTCGGCCGCGATCTTGCCCATGTTGGCGCGCGCCTCGTGGGTCACGCCGGCCATGTGCGGGCTCGCGATCACGTTGTCGAACCGCAGCAGCGGATGGTCCTTGGGCGGCGGCTCCTTGTCGAAGACGTCGAGGCCGGCGCCGGCGATCCGCTTCTCGCGCAGCGCCTGCTCGAGCGCGCGCTCGTCGTGGATGAAGCCGCGCGCGGTGGTGATGAAATAGGCGTGCGGCTGCATCAGCGCGAATTCGCGCGCGCCGATCATGCCGCGCGTCCCCTCGTCGAGCGGGCAGTTGATCGACACGAAATCGGCGCGCCGCAACAGCTCGTCGAGCGTGACCTTGGCGGCGCCGCGCCCCGCGATGGTCTCGTCGTCGAGATAGGGGTCGCAGGCGATCACCTGCATGCCGAGGAGCCCGCGGCAGAGCTCGGCGACGCGGCGGCCGACATTGCCGATGCCGACGATGCCGATGGTGCGGCCGCGCACGTCGCTGCCGGTGAAGGCGGCGCGGTCGTGCATGGTGCCGCCGCGCAAGGCATGGTTGGTCTGCACGATCTGCTTCGACAGCATCAGCAGCATGGCGAGCACGTGCGTCGCCACCGCCTCGGCGTTGCCGCCGGTCTGGTTGACGACGAGAACGCCGGCGTCGGTGCACTCCTTCACGTTGACGGTGTCGAAGCCGGCGCCGGTGGTGGACACCACGAGCAGGTTCGGCATGCGCGCGATCAGCTCACGCTGGGCGTGGAAGCGCGTCGGCAACTCGTCGCGCGCCGAGCCGATCTGGTAGGCATGGGCGGCCGCGATGATCGGGTGCACCGCCGTGTCGGCGTCGTCGTTCTCGAGCTTGTCGAGCCGGATTTCCGGCCGCTGCGCGATGATGTCGAGATAGCATTGATGGGCGACGCGGCGCACGTAGAACACGCGCTTGACGTTGTCCTTCATGGTCGCGAGGTCCTCGATGTCGGCGGCGGTCGGCGGCGAGGCTCATGCCGGCGGATGGCGGCGGAAATATTCGGCGTCGCGCGGGTCCTGCTTCCACGCCGCGTTGCCGCGCCATTCGAGGTGGTGGCTCGCCATGTCGGTGCCGTAGCGCACCCGGAAGAGGAGCGTGCGCTGCGGCCCGTTGACGTATTCGTGCACTTCGCCCGGCGGATGGACCACGAACGCGCCCGGTACGACGTCGACGGTCTCCTTCTGCGTGCGCATCTTGCCGCCGCCCTGGAAGCAGAAATAGATCTCGGTGGCATCCGGGTGGCAATGATTGGGGCTGATCTGACCCGGCTCCCAGCACGCGACCGTGACGTCGCCGTCGCCGATCTCGCCGAGGATTTTCTCCACGTGCCGCTTGGGATTCCACTCCTGCTCCCGGTGCAGGTTGAACACTTGCATGAGCTTGTCCTCCGGCGGCGTTATGCCAGTCCCTCGACGATGCGCAGGTCCCGCTCGGCGGCTTTGTCAAAAACCTTCAGCGCCGCCTGGTACCCCTCGCTGTCGTGGGCGGCGACCGCGCGCTCGACGCTGTCGAACTCGATGATGACGACGCGCTGCGCCACCCCCATTTCATAGGCCTTCGCCGCGTTGCCGCGCGCCAAAAAGCGCCCGCCCGCCGCCGCGATCGCCGGCCCTGCGAGCTTGGCGTAGGCCGCCAATGCGTCCGGATTCGAGATCGAACGATAGCACGCTATCCAATAGGCCTTCGCCATTGTGGTCTCCGTCTGTGCGCCCGCCGCGCGGGCGGGACGTGCGGGAAGGGCGGGAGCCTACCCGATTGTCGGCGCGAAGGGAGCCCCGGGCCGCGGCGCAAGCGCGCGGGCCCGCTTGGCGCGCGGACCGCCTTGCCGCAACCGGCATATGCGCTACCATCCCCGCCCCGAGCTTCACCCCCGGAGGTCAGCCATGACAATCAAGACTTGGCTCGCGCTCATTGGCGTCCTGGCCATCGTCGCCGCGATCGGGGCCGGGGTGTTCTTCTTCGGCGGCTACTTCAACGTCGCCGCATCCGTCGAGAACCCCGGCATCGTCAATTGGGCGCTTGCCCGCGTCAGCGCGGCTTCGGTGGCGCGGCACGCGACCGACACGCCGCCGGGCGCGCTCGACGATTCCGCGATGGTGCAGCGGGGCGCCCGCGCCTATTCCCAGCGCGGCTGCCCCACCTGTCACGGCGGGCCCGGCGTCAACTGGGCGAAATTCTCCGAGGGCCTCAATCCCGACCCGCCCGACCTCAAGGAGGTCGCCAACGAGCTTGAGCCGCAGAACCTGTTCTGGGCCATCAAGCACGGAATCAAGATGACCGGGATGCCGAGCTTCGGAAAGATCGACGTGCCCGACGACGAAATCTGGAGCATCGTCGCCTTCGTCAAGAAGCTGCCGAAGGTGTCGGACGCCGAGTTCAAGAGCTGGACCGCGCCGCCGGTGATCACGACCGTGCCGCGGTAGGCCGCATCGGGTTGCTAGCGTTCCCGCGTCAGATAGCGCTTGTCGAGCATCGCGTGGATGCCCTTGTTGCCGTTGACGACCTGGGTCACGCGCAGGTCGGCGGCGAGGCTGGCGAGCGTATAGGCCTGGTAGCGGTCGAGCCCGGCGCGGGCGCAGATGAGATCGAGCAGCTGGCGCAGCGCGATCACCACGCAGTCGTCGAGGTCGGGATCGAACGCCATGGTGATGACGTGGGTCGGCGTCTCCGCCATCGGCCATTCGAGCCGCATGTCGGCGCGCGCGGTGAGGCGGAAGGTGCCGGTGAGCCCGGTCTCGACCGCGGTGATGCAGACCTCGCCGTCGCCTTGCACGCCGTGGCCGTCGCCGACCGAGAACAGCGCGGCGTCGACGAAGATCGGCAGGTAGAGCGTGCTGCCGGCGACGAGCTCCTTGTTGTCGAGGTTGCCGCCGTTCTTGCGCGGCGGCAGCGTCGAGATCGTGCCCCAGGCCGGCGGCGGCGCGACCCCCATCACGCCGAAGAAAGGCGCCAGCGGCACCTCCTGGCCCCAGGGCAGGCGCCAGCGCTTGCGGGCGCGGTCGAGCACGATGTGGATGTGGCGGCTCTCGGGGAAATCGTAGGGCAGGGCGCCGGCGAGCGGGCGCACGGAATTGTAGCCCCAGTCGTAGAGCACGTCGATCGCCTCGATGTCGACCTGCAGAACCTGCCCGGCTTTCGCGCCCCTGACCGCGACCGGACCGGTGCAGATGTGGCCCGGCACCATCTTGCGCGTGACCTGCTCGTGAATGGCCGGGAGCGCCTTCGGGACGACGAGCGGCGGCGCCGGCATCAATTCGGGGCCGCCCGACACCGTCGAGATGGTCACGCGCTCGCCGCTGTCGACGGCCAGCCGCGGCTCGAGGCCGGCGTCGAAATAGCCCCAGTGCACGGTGTCAGGGCCGGGTTCGAGGTGAGGGACGGGCATGGCGCTTGGTCCGCCGCGGGGGAAGCGGTCACCACAGCATGTTTCCGCGGCCGATCCAACGGGTGAATCAACTCACAGCGCCGCGACGGTCTGCACCTCGATCAGCAGCGGCTCCTGCACCAGCCGGTCGACGATCAGCAGCGTGTTCGGCGGATAGGCGCCGCTCGGAAACAGGTGCGGGAATTCGCGCAGGCGGTAGGCCATGAACTTGGCGATGTCCTGCGAATGCACCAGATAGGTGGTGAACTCGACCACGTTGGCGAAGCTCGCGCCCTGCGACTGCAGCGCCGCCGCGATATTGGCGAAGACCTGCCGGCACTGCGCGTCGAAGTCGCCGCCGACGACCTGACCGGCTTTGTCGGTCGCCACTTGACCGGCGATGAACAGAAACTCGGACGCCTTCACCCGCGTGATCTGCGAATACTGGCCGAGCGGCTTGCCGAGCGCGTCGGGATTGAGAATCTTGATCTCGGGCATGGCCGATCACGCCGTCTCGTCGGCGCCGGCCGCGATGTCGATCTTGAGCCGCTTGAGCATCTTCTTGAGCACCGCGATCTCGGCTTCAAGCTTGGCCACCCGCTCGGCCAGGTCGCCGTCGGCGGGCTGGTCCGGCGTCCCCGCGGCGGTCGCAAAGGCGATGCCCAGCTCCTCGCCACGGCGCCACTGCACGTGGGCCCGCAGCATCTGCTCCTTTTGCGGGATGTGGAGATCGACCACGTCCGGAACGCTGACGGTATCGGAGAAGATGAGCCGGGCGCCGGTCTGCGAAACGTCGCGGATGAGGCAATCGATCGCCGAGCGGCGGTTGTTGAAATAGATGCAGCCGCGCAGGAAGCTCTTCTGGCGTGTCGATCGGCGGCGCTCGCTCATTTATACGTTCTCCCCAGGCGGGCAAACCAACGCGAGAGTATCGGCATTGCCTTAACGATTTCTTTACCGCCCCGCGCCCGGCCGGAGCACGTCGTTAGCGGCTTAGCTCGGTCGTCATGCCCGGGCTTGACCCGGGCATCCATCTTCTTCGCAAAGGGATTCCTCGCGAAGCAGATGGATTGCCGGGTCAAGCCCGGCAATGACGGTGGAGGTTGCCGCAAACCTTTCGGCCAATCCCAGCACGATGGTCACGCGTTCGGGATTACCGGCAGCAGCAGGTGCGAGGGATGCTGCGGGTCGTGGTAGACCTTGTGCAATACGGTCTTGCTGCTGCAGATGTGGTAGGGGATGTATTCCACGTTGGTGGCGCCGCCCACGCCGGTTGCGACGTCGAGGCTCGTGATCTCGACGCAGATGCGGTGGCCCTGCCTGAACCGGTTCGCGGTCGCCATGATCTCGATCGCGTATTCGTTGATCTCTCCGGGCACGACCGGCTTTTGCGCCGCCCGCGTGAGTGGATGCCACGGCCGCCCCGGCAGCGAGCGCGCGGCATCGAGCGCCCGA
>WNFF01004316.1_pt1 | contig 11610 bp, 6 predicted proteins | sample 5400441 | NCBI WGS metagenome assembly WNFF01 (sample SAMN13153345, study PRJNA577476) | soil metagenome | isolation source: 120 cm saprolite under Douglas fir tree site 2 hole 3 replicate 1 | place: USA:California | collected 2015-04-18
CCACGCGGCGCTGGAGTTCATCAGCAAGTTTCAGCGCGAGGACGGCAAGATTCCGCACGAAATTTCGCAGGGCGCCAATTTCGTCGATTGGTTCAAAGGCTATCCGTATCCCTACGCTTCCGCTGACGCCACTCCGCTGTATATCATCGCCGTGAATGACTACGTCGTGGAGAGCGGCGACACGGCGTTTGCCAAAGAGCAGTGGGAACGTTTGCAGAAGGCTTATGCGTTTTTGAAATCGACTTATGACGAGCGGGGCTTGCCGCAGAATTTTGGTTTCGGGCACGGCTGGGTGGAAGGCGGACCGCTGTTGCCGGTTAAGACGGAGTTCTACCAGAGCGGGCTGGGAGCGGAGGCGTTGCGCGCGCTTTCGAATCTGGCACTGATAACCGGCCATGAGGAAATGAGCAAGACGCTGGAGAAAGATTTTGAGAAGCAGCGAGCGCTGGTGAAGGAAAGCTTCTGGATCGCGGAAAAGAAACGATTCGCATTCGCGCTGGATAAGAATAACAGCAAAGTAGACGAGCCGAGCGTGCTGGCGACAGTGCCGATGTGGTTTGGCCTATCCAGCGAAGCGGATGCGGCAGCCATGATCGGACAACTGGCGGATTTCGATCAGCGGACCGATTGGGGGATGCGCATCATTTCGAATCGTTCGCCGCTCTTCAGCGGCGGCGGGTATCACTACGGTTCGGTTTGGCCGCTGTTCACGGGCTGGGCGTCGGTGGGCGAGTACCGCTATCACCAGACGTTTCCTGCGTATGCCAATTTGCGGGCCAATGCCCTGCTCGCGCTGGATGGCTCGCTCGGCCACGTGACGGAAGTTCTTTCCGGAGATTACTATCAGCCGCTGTCGACGAGTTCGCCGCACCAGATTTGGTCGGCGGCGATGGTGGTGAGCCCGGTGTTGCGCGGAATGCTCGGGCTGGAGACGGATGCCATTCATCGCAGCGTGAGATTGACGCCGCATGTGCCAGCGGATTGGACGCGGTTCCGCATCGGGAACGTGCGGCTTGGCAAGAACACGGTGTTATTGAATTACAAGAAGACAGACGAGGGAATTCTTTTGGAGATGGGCCTGACTTCGGGGAGCGAAGAGTACACCGTGGAGTTTCGTCCCGCGATCAGCCTGAAGGCGAAAGTGCAACGGGTGGAGTTGAACGGCAAGCCGGTTCCCTTCCAGGTGGAGACCGGGGAAACTGACCAACACGTTGTGGTGCAGTTTCCAATCGCGTCCGGCAAGTACTTTCTGCGGATTGGCCTGCTGAATGAGTTTGGATTGAGCGAGCAAACTGTCTTGCCGGCGCTCGGCAGCGCGAGCCGGGGTCTACGGATTCTTTCGGAAACGTGGACGGCCTCGAAAGATCAACTTGCACTAGAAGTTTCGGGGGTGGCAGGCGGCGAATATGATCTGGGAGTATGGAACGCCAGCTTGATTCAAAACGTGGAAGGAGCGGAGTTCCATCCGGGCGCGGCGAAAGCGACGATCGGAGTTCGCATTCCGCGAAGCAGTTCAGAGGCGTATCCGCACCTGAAGATTGTCGTGCATTTTTCGGCGGAGCAGAAAAGAGGCAAGTCGGGAAAGCGGTAGCTCGCGGGTGAATGTGGGTGGCAGATTCCGACGTTGAGGTCCTGAGGGCATCCTTATCGGATGCCCTCAGGATGACACGGCTCTTAATTTTGAAATATTGGGCGGGAGAGTTGAGATTGAGAGGAGGAGGCGTGTTTAAAAAGATTTTTGTCCTTAGCGTGTTGATTCTGGGCCTCGGAGCGTGCGTTCCTTGGATGGAGGCGCAGCAACAGACGGCGGATGCGGAGGGGCACGCGTGGTGGCAGCACGCGGTGTTTTATGAAATTTATCCGCGGAGCTTTGCGGACAGCAACAACGACGGGATCGGCGACCTGAACGGGATCGCTTCGAAACTGGATTATTTGAAAGAGCTGGGCGTAGACGCCCTCTGGATCACGCCATGTTTTCCATCGCCGCAAGTGGATTTCGGCTATGACGTTTCCGACTACGAGGCCATCGACCCAATGTATGGAACGATGAAGGATTTCGATCACCTGGTGAGCGAGGCGAAAAAGCGCAACATTCGAATCATTCTCGATTTCGTGGTGAATCATACTTCGGACAAGCACAAGTGGTTCCAGGATTCCAAATCTTCCAAGACTTCCGAGCACCGCGATTGGTACATCTGGCGGGATGGCAAGGGAACCGGCCAGCCGCCGAGTAACTGGCTTTCGACGTTTGGGCTGTCCGCGTGGAAGCTGGATCCCAAAACCAACCAGTATTACTACCACTACTTTTATCCGGAGCAGCCGGACTTGAATTGGCGCAATCCGGCGGTGGAAAAAGCCATGCTGGACGTGACGCGATTCTGGTACAAGCGCGGCGTCGCGGGATTCCGGCTGGATGCGGTGGACACACTGTTTGAAGATCCCAAACTCACGGACAATCCGGTGCTGCCGGGAACGGACAAATTCGGCCGGCCGAACATGGAAGAGAAGTACAACAAGAAATTGCCAGAAGTGCACGACGTGATGAGGAAATTGCGGAGCGCCGCGGACGAATATGGCTCGGTACTGATCGGCGAGACGTGGACCACGAACGTTTCCGAACTGAAGGACTATTACGGGGCGAAGAACGACGAACTGCAACTGCCCATGGATTTGATGATGACGGAGTTCAAGGGGCTGTCGGCGGATCGCTACCGCAAGCACATCGCCGCAGTGGACGCGGCAGGGGGCTGGCCCACGTACGTGATCACCAACCACGACATCGTGCGGTCCTACACGCGTTACGCGGACGGGGCGCACAACGACGACATCGCCAAGATGATGGCGGCGCTCTACCTCACGCTGCGCGGCACGGCCATCATGTACTACGGCGAAGAGATCGGCATGGAGAACAACGATCCGAAGAGCAAAGACGAAGTGCAAGACCCGATCGGAAAACTGGGCTGGCCGTTGGAAAAAGGCCGCGATGGCGAACGCACACCGATGCAATGGAAGGATGGGCAGAATGCGGGTTTCAGCAAGGCAAAACCATGGCTGCCGGTTCCGGCGAGCGCCAAATTGCACAACGTGGCAAGCGAAATCAAAGATGAGAATTCGATGCTGAGTTTCTACCGGCAACTGCTGGCGTTGCGGCACAAAGAACCAGCGCTGCTCGAAGGCGATTTCCAACTGTTGAACGGGGACGATCCGAACGTGCTGAGTTACACGCGGCAGTATAAGGATGAAGCGATCCTGGTAATGCTAAACATGTCCGGCACGGAGCAGCAGGCGCGGCTGGACATTTCTCCCTTGGGGTTTGGCACAGCGCGAGTCAGCGTGCTGCTAACGAGTTTTCACAAACCGCTGCCACCGGCGAGCGGCACGGTGCCGATGGAACCGTACTCTGCATTCATTGCCAAGATCACAAAATAAATTCGAACTGCGAAGTTGCAGGAGTGAGAGTGCAAAGTGACTGGTGACTCGTGACTGACGGAAGCCCGGCTAACAGCTGGCACTTGTGCAGGATGGCTTGCCTGCTTCTTCTCCTTTTGGACTCGGGCTTCAGCGCTCTCTGGCCGACAGCCCGGAATTCGCAGGAGTAGAAGTGTCCGTTACCGATTTTAGCTGTTGCAGCTGGGTCTGGACCTTGGCCCAGGCTTTGGCGTTGCGTTTCGTGGCATACGGCGCATCGGGCTCGGCAAAAAAGCGCAGAAGCTCGGCCTTGACTTCCGAAGAAGCGCCCGCGAATTTAAGTTCCGCCAGCTTGCCCAGCAATTGCGCATGGGCGTCATCGTTCAATCGGTATTTTCCGGGGCCAGTGTTCTCGCCAACGTCGAAATTATTATTGGGCAGGTCCAGCCGGCCTTCGCGAAGCTGTGTTAAAAGTTCGCGATAGCGGTCGAGCGTGGTGTTGAAACTGGCTTCAAACATCTGTTCGGTCTGGGGAGTAGGAGTCTTGAACTGCAGGATCTGGAGCGGGCCGAATTTGGGGATCAGCTTGAAGAGAAACGCGAGAAAACGCTCGCCCGGACTGGGCTTGCGATAGTCCTTGCCCCATTCGTGTTCATAATTCGAGCGCGACAGATTGAAGAGAAATTTTCTTTTCGTTGCGTCCGGAATGTCGTCCTTGATCTCGTCTTTCTTGAGGTGCCAGGCGATGCGCGTGGCTTTGGGAATGAGCTTGCTGACGTCGCGGCGGTAGGAATTGAGAGCCTTGTCTTCGTTTATGAGCACATTTTTCAATTCGAGGCCATAGGTCTCACGGAAGGATTGATCGAGAAGCGGGCGGGAAACTTCGAAACCGATGAAGTCGTGATAGCTGTCCGGAGCGTAGCGCTCGCGCGCGATTTCGAGAACGTCAAAACCAAACTCGGTTTTCACGTGCGCCAGCCGGCTGTCCTCGAACGAAACGCTGTCTCCAAATTTCTTGCGCAGGCCAGGATACAGAATCGGAACGGCGCGGTTGGTGCCTAGGCGGTGACCGTTGTTGTCCGCGGCGTAATGGGCGAGCGCGCCGGCGGCGAAAGCGTACTCGTTGACATCTTTGGCGTCTCGCAGCAGCGCCAGGATGAAATCGCCGCTGCGAACATAATGAGTGAGGTCGCTGAAAAAAGGGCTGCCGTAAGGGTAGTAGCCCATATCTTGAATGATGGCGCCGCCGTAGGCGTAGGCTTGCGCCCGGCTTAAATCTTCCTCGGTGGCCTGCGGGAATTTTTTCAGCAGGAGCGGCTTGATGTGCGTCTCCCACACGGCATCGATGATGGCTTCATGTGAGAGGACCGCGTAGGCGTGAGCAGGAGTCGGCAACGCCAGCGGAACGCAGATCAGGCAAACGGCGATCAGACGAGCGCGAACGAGCAGGTAGCTCATGATTGCGGATAGTAACGGAATACGGCGTTTCGCCTCCACGTCCGAGAATAAAACAAAACGGCCCCTTATGGCTTGAGGAGCGGCTGGGCGAAACGAATGGGCACGCCAAAATTCGAACCGCCAAAACCTTTCACGACCGCGAAGGTCACGCCAATGACTTCTCCATCGTGATTGATGAGCGGGCCGCCCGAACTGCCGCTGGTGGTCTGCGCATCATAGACAATTTTGTCCGGAAGAACGTCACCGATATGGCCCTGCGTCACCAGCGGGCGGATGAGTTTGCGGCGGAGGAGTTCGTTGACAACCTCTGTCGGTTTCCCGCCGGTGCTCTTGGCGATTTCGTTGACGGCATCTTCACCAGCGCGAGCGAGGATGGCGCTGATGCCGGTGGCGTAGCCGAGCGAGAGCAAGGGCTGGCCGCTGACGGCCGCATCTTTGCGGGCATCCATTTTCAGGATGCGTTTTTTCAGACCGGACAAATCACCCTTCAGCACCGCGAGGTCCGCTTCTTCGGAAATTTCGGAAACGCTGACGGGAACGCCGACGGCCGCATCGGGGAAATAGGCGGTCAGTTCGGCGACAGCGGGACTAAGCCCCTGGCTGGCAACGCCAGCAAGCTCGTCGTTCTTCCACCAGGGTTGCGCGACATGATGATTGGTGAGAATGCGGCCATCGCCGGCAATGAATCCGGTGCCAAAGAAATCCGCGCGAACCTCGGGCGCGCGGCCTTCCAACGTATACACCGGATTGCCATCACTGTCGTGGAGCGGCTCGCCATCCGGATTGATCCCGCCGTAACGCAAGGGGCGGCCGGAGGCGCGGTCGACGAAGGAAACGGATACATGGAGGAGGCACACGCTCGGCGCATAAGCGCGGATCACCTCTTCGGCGGATTGCGACTCGGTCTCCACGCGTTTGAGCCGGCTGGTGGTCTCTTCGAGCTGCTTGCGGAGCGCGGACACGTCGCCGGGTTCAGCGCCGGAGAGTTTCTGACGCAACTCCTCTGATTGCTGCTTGAGCTGCTCCTTTTGCGCGAGTGCATCGGATTGCTGGAGATTGGCGCGCACGCTGCGGGCATCCGCCATCAATTGCTCCTGGCGGTGAGCGCCACGCTCGAGCTGGGCGATCATGGAGTAAGCGCGCTTGGCTTCTTTGTCGGCGCGCCGCGAGTAAAGAAGAAAAATTCCGGCGATAGCGAAGGCGACGGTAAAAAGAGCGGCGACTCCGATTTTCAGGGCGCGCCCGAGGGAAAAAGCATCGCGGGTCATTTTTTCGGTGACGGCCAGCGCCTGGAAAGCGGTCTGCGCCATCTCGCGGCCTTCGTCGGCGATGCGTGTTTTTTCATGGAGTTCGTCAAAGGCATGTTTGTCGCGCAACTGAACACGGATGCGCGCGAGCAACTCCGCGCCTTCCCAAGGCTCCGTAAGTACCTCGTCGGCGCCAAGATCGAGGCCGCGGGCGCGCTCAGCGCCCCCACCCTGGATGAGCAGAATCACGCGCGTCCCTGAGGTGGTCGCATTGCCTTTGACTTCGGTGAGGGCATCGCAGCATTGGATGTCGGCGAGGTCGGCGGAGAGGATAAGGAGGTCCACGCCGGCGTCCTGAACAAACTTGAATCCTTCGGCCTGGGAGGAGGATACGGCCACGTCATAGCCGGCCGAGCGCACCAACTCCTCAAGCACGGCGCGGGAGGCCGAATCGGGTTCGACAATTAAGATGCTTTGACGTTTCGTGGACAAGTTCGCGCCCTTTCAACCCTTTGGATATCTCTCTTAAACTTCCTTCTGCTTCCTGTTCCCTGCCGCATTGCTCCCCTTGGCTTCAAGAGAATAACGGGGGACACTCTTCTGATGCGCACAGTTGGATTCTGACACAAACATTTTATGCACGGAAATACGACGGGAGACTGACGCGGCTTGACAACAGAACGGGCCGCACCGTTCAAAGGTAGACAGATGAAGTTAAAGCGACGAACCGTCCGATGGCACAGAACTAGTATTTGCGAAGGACGCCGATGACACGGCCCTGAATTTTCAGATCGTTTGCCGCGACCATGATGGGGCCCATTTCGGAATTTGCCGGCTGCAGGCGTACCCTGCCAGGGCCTTCGCGGTAGAAACGCTTCAGAGTCGCTTCTTCACCACCGATCAGCGCCACTACGATGTCTCCGGCATTGGCGACTTGCGTCTGCTCGCAAACCACGAAGTCCCCATCCATAATGTGATCTTCGATCATGGAGCTGCCTTTTACTTGCAGGACAAAGGAATTGCCGCCGCGCGCAAAGTCGCCGAGCGAAATCGTCTCGCGTTCTTCCACGGCTTCCAGCGGGCGCCCCGCCGCGATCCTTCCCACCAGGGGAAGCTCCTGCAACTTGCGGTCGCTCACTTGGTCCTTGACTGACTTCGGCAATTGGATGATCTCGATGGAGCGGCTCTGATTGTAGCCGCGGCGGATGAAACCTTTTTTCTCCAGCGTGGTGATGTGCTTGTGCACGGTAGCCAGAGAAGTGAGCTTGAGGCCCTTGCCAATTTCCTCGAAGCTTGGCGCGTAGCCGTGTTTGGTCTCAAAGGCCACCAGGTAATCGAGAACTTCCTTTTGCCTTTTGGTCAGCGTCATGCGCGCCTCCGCTTGCAAATCTTTTCCACAGGCACTATAGGCGAAAAGAAAGCGAACGTCAAGCCTCTTTTTACATTCGTGTTACTTTCACCAGCCTCTTCCGCGCTCAGTCTGGAAGTGATATACAGGCGTTCGATGGATTCCCCTTCCAAGCTTTCTGCTTCTGTGATTGCCGCCGCGGTCGTGGCGATATTGGCCAGCATCTTACTCGTGGTGGTCTGCTCGATCGCCTTCGTGGGAATGTTGCTGATCAAGTTGCCGGGCACTGCTTCCGCACTCCCGCCATCTGTGAGGACCTTCGGGCTGGCTACTCAGGGTTTTATGATTTGTCTCTCTCTCTTCGGTGTTGCCACAGGCATTGGGTTGCTCTACCTTCGCAAGTGGGCGCGCATCTCCATCTTGATTTGGGGCGGTTTTTGCGCATTCTTCGGTGTCATCGGAATCCCGATTGCGTTCCTGATGCCGTTTTCTCAAACTCCGAATGCCCCCGATTTGCCCGCGGCGAGCATGCAACTCTTCCGCGGGATTCTCCTCATCATTTACGGCATGCCACTTCTGATCGGCATCTGGTGGCTCATTCTCTTCAATCGCAAAAGCGTCAAGGGACAGTTTGCTGGCCCGGGAGTGTCTGATGATCCGGGCCTGCCGCGGAAACCCGCATGCCCACTTCCTATTGCCGTGCTCGCCTGGTTTTACGTCGCTTCGGTCTTGAATCTTCTCTTTCTTCCCCTACTTCCTTTCCATGTGCCGCTGATGGTGTTCGGGTACGTTCTTCCCGGGAGTGCGGGGAAGATACTGTTGATAATCGCCAGCCTGGCTTTTGGAATCGCCGGTATCGGCTTATTAAAGCTCAAGCCGTGGAGCTACTCTCTCACGATCGGCCTTCAGCTCTTCTGGCTTGCTAGCGGTATCGTGAGCGCGCTCACTCCAAACTACGGAGCGGTGATGGATTCCTACATGAAGGAGGTGCAGGCGTCATTTCATTTGCCTGAAACAAACGCCTCGGCGTTTAACTTCGGTCAGCATTATGGGTGGATAATGGTTGGCGGCCTCGTTTTCGCCGGCGCGATCCTCGGTTTGCTCGTCTACTACCGGCCACGTTTCCTCGAAGCGTCTTCGCGAGCCGCCGCTGCCTCCTGACGGCGCCCGCGTCCGGCAATCCACTGTGCGTTATAACCTCCCTCCACTGCACGGCGCTGCGAAGTTGGCGACCGATTTGGCGCGCCTTTCTTGATAGGACACATCTCATCCCGAGGCGCTCTCATTCCGCCACGCGCATGCCGTTGTGATATCCTCTGGGTGTCGGCTCCTGGCGGGCTGCCTAAGAAGCCATCCTTCCACCGCACCGCCTCATCCATATGATTGAGCCACACACCCCTGGGGTAGGGGGAGTTCATCGATCAGCGGAGGCCTGGGACAAGAATGTCTACGCTCGCGGAAGTTCCACCAGTAAAAAATAAGCGCGAAGTGCTCGATCAGGCAGTCATCCGCTTCGCGGGCGACTCCGGCGACGGCATGCAGATTACCGGGAATCAGTTCACCAATACCGCCGCGCTTTATGGCAATGACATCGCCACTTTCCCAGACTATCCCGCGGAAATTCGCGCCCCTGCCGGAACTATTCCCGGGGTCAGCGGATTTCAACTGCACTTCTCCTCGAATGAGGTTTACACCCCCGGCGACGCCATCGATGTGCTGATTGCCATGAATCCGGCGGCGCTGAAAGTGAACGTTGCCGACCTGAAAGCCAACGGGATCCTGATCGTCAACAGCGATAGTTTCAAGGAGGGCGATCTGCGCAAAGCGCAGATGACCTCGAATCCCCTGGAAGATCATTCCCTCGATAAATTCCGGTTGTTTTCGGTCGAGCTGGAAAGATTGACGCGGCGTTCGCTCGAGCATCTGGGCCTTGACGCCAAATCGATGGACCGCTGCAAAAATTTCTTCGCGCTGGGCATGTGCTACTGGCTTTACAACCGCTCTAGCGAGCCGACCGTTCGCTGGATTGAGGACAAGTTCAAGAACAAGCCGCTGCTTGTGGAAGCGAACAAGCTCGCGCTGAAGGGCGGCTATTCGTACTGCGAAGCGACGGAAGCATTTCAGATCAGCTATGAGATTCCGCCGGCGCAGCTCACCCCAGGACTCTATCGAAGCATGAGCGGGAATCAAGCGCTCGCTCTGGGGTTTGTTACCGCAGCGCAGAAAGCCGGGCTGACACTCTTTCAAGGCAGTTACCCGATCACCCCGGCATCCGACATTCTGCACGAGCTCTCCCAATACAAAGACTTCGGCGTGATGACCTTTCAGGCCGAAGACGAGATCGCGGCAATTACTTCGTCGATTGGTGCGGCGTATGCCGGCGCGCTGGCTATTACCACGACTTCCGGCCCAGGCATGGCGCTTAAGACGGAAGCGATGGGGCTTGCGGTCGCCGTTGAGATTCCGCTGGTCATTTGCGACATCCAGCGCGGAGGGCCGTCTACTGGCTTGCCAACCAAAACGGAGCAAGCCGACCTGTTGCAGGCGCTTTTCGGGCGCAACTCGGAGGCGCCCATTCCCGTACTGGCGGCGTCGACTCCGGCAGATTGCTTTTGGGTCGCGATCGAAGCAAGCCGGATCGCCGTCAAGTATATGGTGCCCGTCATCGTTCTATCCGACGGCTACCTGGCCAACGGCGCCGAGCCATGGCGGATTCCGGAGTTGAGCGACATTCCGGATTTCCCGGTAAAATTCGCGAGCGATCCGAGCGGATTCCTCCCGTACAAGCGCGACCCGCAGACTCTGGCGCGTCCGTGGGCGGTTCCGGGAACTCCGGGGCTCGAACATCGCATCGGCGGCCTCGAGAAACAGGATCCCACCGGGAATATCAACTATGAGCCGCTGAACCACGAAAATATGGTGCGCGTCCGGGCGGCAAAGGTCGCGGCGGTTGCGCAGGACATTCCCAACGTGCTCCCTGCAGGCGATCTAGAAGGCGACCTGCTCATCGTTGCGTGGGGTTCGACGTCCGGATCGATTACGGCAGCGCTGAAAGCGCAGCGCGCCAAGGGCCGCAAGATCGGCCACCTGCACCTGCGTTACCTCAATCCGCTGCCGTCGAATCTGGGTGACATCTTCAAGCGCTACAAGAGGATTCTAGTCCCCGAGTTGAACATGGGCCAGCTCCTATGGGTTTTGCGTGCGAAGTTTCTCGTGGATGCGGTTGGTCTGAACAAAATTCAGGGCCGGCCGTTCAAGCAAGCAGAGCTGGAACAAAAAATCGAAGAGATGTTGGGACTCTAGGAGAATCGGCCATGAGCACAGCGATGTTGCCACCGCCTCTCACGAAAAAGGATTTTCAAACCGACCAGGAAGTGCGCTGGTGCCCCGGCTGCGGGGACTACGCGATCCTCTCTGCCGTCCAGGCTGTTTTCCCGGAACTCGGGATCAAGAAGGAGAATTTTGTCATCGTTTCCGGGATTGGGTGTTCCAGCCGCTTCCCGTATTACATGAACACGTATGGCTTCCACACCATTCATGGCCGCGCGCCCGCGGTGGCGACGGGTCTCAAAGCCATTCGTCCCGACCTGGAAGTTTGGGTGGCAACCGGCGACGGAGATGCGCTCTCGATTGGCGGCAATCACACCATCCACATGCTGCGGCGGAACGTTGGCATCAAGGTGTTGCTGTTCAACAACAAGATCTATGGGCTGACGAAGGGGCAATACTCACCGACTTCGGAACTCAACAAGAAAGCGAAATCGACACCTTTTGGATCGTTGGACCGGCCGTTCAATCCCGTTTCGCTGGCTATCGGTTCCGAGGCTACGTTCGTGGCCCGCTCCGTGGACGTTTTCCAGGGGCACCTGAAAGAGACGCTGAAACACGCCGCCGCGCACAAAGGTTCGGCTTACGTGGAGATTTTGCAGAACTGCAACATCTTCAACGACGGCGCATGGTTCTCGCTGACCGACCGCGACGCCCGCAGCGAGCACGTCCTACAGCTCGAACATGGCAAGCCGATGGTTTTCGGCAAGAACCGCGATAAGGGCATCCGCCGGAAATCGGACGGCGACTTCGAAGTCGTCCAGCTCGGCAGCGGCATCACCGAGTCTGATCTGATCGTCCACGATGCGCACCATCCGAGTC
>WNFF01004323.1_pt1 | contig 11603 bp, 10 predicted proteins | sample 5400441 | NCBI WGS metagenome assembly WNFF01 (sample SAMN13153345, study PRJNA577476) | soil metagenome | isolation source: 120 cm saprolite under Douglas fir tree site 2 hole 3 replicate 1 | place: USA:California | collected 2015-04-18
TTTGTTTCTAGTGACGAACTTGCCCGCGTTCTGCCCGCGGGCAGCGACTCCTTCGCTTTCGCCCTGGCTGGTTTTGCTTTTTTCGACTATCTCACCGTGTCTTTGAGCGCCTTCGATGACAGCATATTAGAGGCACAGCAGAATGGCACCCTGGAGGCGATCCTGGTCACCGAAACGCCACTGACGATGATTCTCGTGGCATCGGCTTCCTACCCGTTTGTCCTGCTCGCCCTGCGAACCGTGATCTACCTGGCGTGGGGTGCCTGCTCTTCCATTTTCCCATTCGCGAAGCCAATTGGCTGGGCGCTGTAATTATTCTCGTCACTTCGATTCTGGCATTTGCCGGCCTGGGAATCATTTCCACCAGCGATCTGTTGCTGTTCAAGCGCGGGAATCCCGCCCCTTGGCTGATCGTGGGCGCGTCCAGTCTTCTGGGGGGCATCATGTATCCGGTCTCGGTATTGCCCGGGCCTTTGTAGTGGATTGCGCGGCTCATTCCAGTGACCTACTCGCTTGAGGGAATGCGCCATGCGCTTCTAGCGGGTGTCAGTTTTGCCCAACTGTGGCCGTCGGTCCGTGCGCTTATTCTATTTGCCGTGATCCTGCTGCCGCTCTCTGGCGTGATCTTTGCCTGGGCGCTGCGCCGGACCAAGATCACGGGTACGCTCACCCACTTGTAAGCGGCCGGTTACATGGCAACTCAGTGGGCGTGCGGCGGCACGGGAAGACCTGCCCAGGCATTCACCAGACCCAGAGTTTCGCGTACCACAGAGAGAATATCGCGCGTGTTTCGCCACCAGTGGTCGGCGTCGAACGGATCATCGTGGGCGGCGTGAATCATCATCGTCAAGTTGTCGCCCGCAAGGGTCTTCCACAAGGCTTTGACCCGCCGTGTGTGTTGCGGCGAAGTAACGATAATGATCCTGGTTTTTCCCGTGCGCCGCATCTCCCGCGCTACTTCCTCCACTTCCTGCTCCGTGTTGATTACATAGTCCGGAAGAATATGGATTGCCGTTGCCGGGACGCTTTCGTGAATCAGGATTTCGCGGTTATATTCCTCCTCGCCGACAAAGCGAACCCCAAGTCTTTCCATCCGGCTCACGGGACTATCCGGCCGGCTCAACCACAATTCGGGAGCATAGCCCATGCCAAAGACCTTCCCACCTTCTTCGGCGCGGTACGGCAGGCCACCACTCAACACAAGAATTACGTCCGCCTTCGATAACGGATCGTCCACCGTAAGCCAGCGGCCCGCATGGCGAAATCCAGCCAGGGTGACGATCAGTATGAAGACGATGAATAGACCGAACCGGCTGAGCTTCGCAGTTTTCGCAGAGATCATGCTCTTGAGATTTTATGCTTATCCCCGGTTGAAGAGCACGATACCGCCGCGCTTGCTTAAACGCACGGAGGTTCAACCTCCTGATCCCGACTTGCTGGTCAGGCCGGACGCGGGCGAGGGCGCCCACGCCACACGTCCGGTTTGTGAAATCTGTCCGTCTCCCGTAATCTGACCGTTTGCGCTGGTAAGACGTCATGCAAGACATCGACAACGGTGATCAACCCCGCGGGTGGTTAATGCGCGTATTGACCGACGCGCAATTTTGGGTCCCCCTCGCGGTTTTGCTCGGCGGACTGTTTCTTTTGAAATCTATTCACTAGGCAGGATCGGCGGAACATGCAATCTGTCCTGGCGTCCAGGGATGAATCATCGGTGCAGGAGAGTTCGCGTCCGCGGAAGTTGCAGGTGTTGGGCATCCTTTGCGGCCTTACCGCTGGTGCTTGGCTCGGCGCCGCTGAGGCCCCGACGAAGCTGGTTGCGGTTGGCCTGTCACCTGTCGTCATTTCTCTGATCATGGTGGTTGGTGTTTTTCTGGCGCGCTGGAGCCTGCCCGCTTTGATCCTGGGCACAGCGTCCATCCGCGCCGATCTTCGCCGGGCGCCTCACCTCATCATTTGGGCTCTTCTTGCCGGATGCATGTGGGCGGTGGCGAACACGATGACTATCTTTGCCATCCGCGATATCGGTTTGAGCGTGGCTTTTCCTCTATGGAATTCAAACAGTCTTCTGGGCATATTTTGGGGAGTCATTTTCTTTGGTGAGTTACGCCAGGCAGGCTGGCGCCGCTGGGCGGGAGTGTTGGGTGGCGCCGTGGTCATGTGCGTTGGGGCGACCTTGCTGGCAGTCGCATCCTCGACCCAGGCGCCAGCCGGGCATTCCGTGCGCGGTGTTTGGGCCGCCCTTGGTGCCGGCGCCCTCTGGGGAACAATGTATGTCCCTTACCGCAAAGCCTATTTGTCGGGAATGAATCCGCTCTCCTTCGTGACTTTCTTCACTTTCGGCGAACTCGGGATGATGACTGCTCTCGCGGTGGGTTATCTTGGCCTGGCTACGCTCTGGCAGGAATTGATCCGAGCGCGGGATGTTCTTTTCTGGCTGATGTTCGGTGGCTTCATTTGGGTGATCGGGGATATCTTCCAGCAATATGCCGCGAAATACTCGGGAATCAGTCGGGGCATCCCGCTCTCGAACACCAACCAGCTCTGGGGTCTGCTGTGGGGGCTGTTCGTTTTCGGCGAGTTGCGTGGCAGCGGTGCGGCAACCTACATCCAGGTGGTTGGAGGCTCACTTCTGATGATGTTGGGAGTGGGAGCCATCGCTTTTTCTGCGGCAACCGGCAAGGAGCAGGTGCGATGGAAAGAAGCCGCGCGGCGCGAATCCCAGCGCTACGGCCTCGCACCGGATTATGTCGAAGCCCGCATGCAGGGAATGCAGGTGGTGGGAGAAAGCAAGCCTTCGCGCAGCTTGTTGGACTGGGTGCTGGTTGCCGGTGCCACAGGCATCTTCGTAGTGTCTGCGGCTATGGCACGCGCCCCGGGAATGCCTTTCCATTGGGCGCCGGCCGCGCTTTTGATCATGACAATACTGGTGCTTCTCTTTGTCTGCGGGGCTGCACTCTGGCGAACCACGCGCTTTAACTGAATCGTGGATTGAGAAAGTGGCTGAGAACACAGTCATCGGAGCGACGCGAAATTGAGGATGCCATCTTCGTCTGATCTGTCCTTTCAAATCCTAGCGATTCGGCTACCGTGGCGCAGAAAAACGTGATGACATCCTCCCAGGTCGACGTAGTCGGTGTCGGGCTTAACGCGACCGACACGTTGATTCTTCTCCCGCACTATCCTGCGCTCGGATCCAAGGTCGAATTTCGTTCTGCGGATATCTTGCCGGGCGGTCAGGTCGCTACCGCCATCGCCGCCTGCCAACAATGGGGCCTGCGAACCCGGTACGTCGGCAAAGTGGGTGACGACGGTGCCGCCATGATTCATCGGGCGGAATTTGAACGGCTGGGTGTCGAAGCACAACTGGCGACAGCTACCGGATGCGCCAGCCAGCAAGCCGTCATCCTGGTTGATGACGCCGGCGAACGTACCGTTCTTTGGAAACGCGACAACCGCTTGACCTTGCAGCCCCAAGAACTCCGCCGCGAATGGATTACCCATGCCCGCGCACTTCATGTGGATGGACACGATACCGACGCTGCGGTTGCAGCGGCAGGCTGGGCTCGGGATGCCGGAGTCCCTGTGATCGCCGATTTGGATGACGTTTACCCTGGCGTCGAAACGCTCATAGAGAAAGTCGATTACCTCATTACGAGCCGGGACATCCCGGACCGTTTGGTGTGCGAAACCGACTTGCGCCGATCACTGCCTGCAGTCCGGAGCCGGTTTGGCTGCCGCCTGGCCGCCGCAACCCTGGGCCACGAAGGCGTCCTTGCGTGGGATGGATTGCAGTTCCACTACGCGCCCGCTTTCCAGGTGAAGCCTGTGGACACGACTGGAGCCGGCGATATCTTTCACGCCGGATTTATCTATGGGCTCCTGCAAGGCTGGACGCTGCCCCGCCAGCTTGACTTCGCCTGCGCCGCTGCCGCTCTCAACTGCACCACTCTCGGTGCGCGTGGAGGGATTCAGCCAGTTGCGAACATCGAAACGCTGATGGCTACAGGCGCTCACCACACCTCCGCTTTCGACGCCGCAGGTTAGGCGGCCTGTTAGAGTGGATTTGGTCAGGACCGAGGAAGAGAATCGTACCCGATGATCGTGAACTTCGCCGAGCGGGCGCACAACCACAACTGGGAACTGGACCCGGTTACCAGATCTCTGCTCGATACCGATTTCTACAAGCTGCTGATGCTGCAGTTTATCTGGAAGCATTATCCCAAGACGCGTGTGTCCTTCTCGCTGTTCAACCGCACTTCGTCGGCACGGCTGGCCGACATGTTCGCCCGCGAGGAACTCGCCGCACAGATGGAGCACGTCCGCGGACTGCGCTTTCGAAGATCTGAACTGGTCTGGCTGGCTGGTAACACTTTCTACGGCCAGCGCGGAATCTTTGAACCCGCATTCCTTGCGTGGTTGGAACGCGACTTCAGATTGTCGGACTATGAGCTGTCAGTGAAGGATGGACAGTTCCACCTGTCTTTCGACGGCTTGTGGACTGATACGACTATGTGGGAGCTCTATGCGCTTTCCATTCTCGACGAACTGAAGACCCGCGCCAATCTGAAGCGGCTGGGCGAGTTCGGCCTCGACGTCTTGTATGCCCGGGCAAAGACGAAGCTGTGGGGAAAGATCGAGCAACTGCGGGGTGTTCCCGATCTTAAGGTGGCAGACTTCGGAACCCGACGCCGTCACAGTTTTTTATGGCAGGAATATGTTGTGGAGGCCATGGCGGAAAACCTGGGCAGCAACTTTACCGGAACTTCCAACGCCTTCCTCGCTCACAAACACGACCTGGAAGCGATCGGCACCAACGCGCACGAGATTCCCATGGTCCTCGCCGCGCTCGCGCCGGATGATCATGCCCTGAAGGCTTCTCAATACCGGGTACTCGAGCTGTGGCAGCAAACGTATGAGGGAGCGCTCCTGATCATGCTGCCGGACACTTTTGGCACTACACAGTTTTTGCGCGACGCTCCGGACTGGGCCGCAGACTGGACCGGCCAGCGCATTGACAGCAAGAATCCCTACGTCGCGGGTGATGAATACATCGAATGGCTGAAAGCACGTGGTCGAGAGCCACATGACAAGTTAGTCATCGCATCCGACGCTTTGGACGTCGATCAAATACTTGGCCTGCGCGCATATTTTGGGGGGACTATTCCCCGTGGCACGACGGTAGGCGATTTCCGAAGCGCCGCCGATTTCCTGGATCGGCGAAAGTGGGTTCCAGACCGGCGCATCCGATTCAGCGCAGGTTGGGGCACCTTGCTGACCAACGATTTCCGCGGTTGCGATCCCGGCGGCAATACCGGGTTTGACCCAATCAGCCTGATCTGCAAAGTTTCCGACAGCGAGGGCCGGCTGGCGGTGAAGCTCTCCGACAACTACGCGAAGGCGATGGGCCCGCCGTCCGAAATCGAACGCTACCGGCGTGTGTTCGGCACCGCTGGAGTCAGCAACGTCCCCGTACTAGCCTGAGGCGCTGCGTGCGGCAATCGTGGTTCTGTCCATTACAAATCCCGGGCCACCCCTCTTGTCCTAAGCGCTCGCGCGGGCGTCCTCGCCCTTGCACAACTAGCCGGGTCCGGACGAGACACAGGTCGAGCCCGCGTTACGTTGGTAACGTGGCCGTTCCGGTTGTGGTTAATGAATAATGATGATCGTCAAAGTGGTTTTGTCGGGACAAGATGTAACCCCTCGGATTTCCATCTTTTCGCAAAGCCCACCCATCGGAGGCAGTATGTTTACGGGAGTTGGCAGCGCACGCGCTTCGGACCAGCAAAGGTCCCCTGAAGAGTTGTCGCGCCTCGGTGAAACGGTGCTGGCCATGATCATGGCCCGGGATCCCCTCCCTAGGATATTGGGTGTGTTGTGTACCGAAATCGAGAACCAGCACGCTGGTCTTTTGTGTTCAGTTCTTCTTCTTGATACTGACGGTGTAACCCTGCGCGGCGGAGCCGCTCCCAGCCTTCCCCAAGGATACTGCCAGGCCATTGACGGGGTGAGGATTGGACCCAGTGTGGGCTCGTGCGGCACAGCTGCCTACCGAAAGCAACCGGTGATAGTTTCCGACATTGCCAGCGACCCATTGTGGGCAGAGTTTCGGCACGTGGCCCTGCCCTATGGTCTCCGCGCCTGCTGGTCTACGCCGATTGCGACGCAGGACGGTACGATTCTCGGAACCTTTGCCGTCTATTACCGCGAACCTCGCACTCCGGACGCTCAACATTTGCAAATCATCGCCCACGCCACGCACCTGGCTGGTATTGCCATTGAGCATGATTGGGCAAAGATTCAGCTGCGCGCCGCGGAAGACCGCTACCGCACGCTGGTGGAGCGTCTTCCGGCGATCACCTATATTGCGGAACTCGGCGCCGACGGACCTTGGCACTACGTGAGTCCCCAGATTGAATCCATTCTGGGCTTCTCGCCCACGGAGTGGCTCGCGGATCCCATGAGCTGGATGAACCGCATACATAAGGACGACCGCGAAATAGCCTTGGCCGCAGAGAGGCGTTTTCAGAAAACCCACGAGTTGTTTCAAGCTGAGTACCGCATGTTTGCTCGGGATGGAAGAGTTCTGTGGTTCCGCGACGAGGCCGTCATGCTGGATCAGATGGATGGCCGTCCGCTCCTGATGCAGGGTGTGCTCTACGACATAACCGAGCACAAACGCCTGGAAGATCAACTCCGCCATTCCCAGAAAATGGAAGCCGTCGGACAATTGGCTGGCGGCGTAGCTCATGATTTCAACAATCTCCTGATGCTCATCCAGGCTCACAATGAGCGCCTGCGAGGCCGGTTCGCTCCAGGTGAGCCAGGTCATCAGGATTCTCTCGAGATAGACGGTGCAGTGACCCGGGCCGCTTCTTTGATTCAGCAATTGTTGGCTTTTGGCCGCAAACAGGTGCTTCAAACCAAAGTCCTGGACCTGAACTTAGTCGTAACTGAAGTCGCAAAAATGTTGGGCCGCCTGATTACGAACCATATTGAATTGAGAGTCATGCTGGCCCTGGAGATCGGCTGCGTCAAGGCTGATCCCGGACAGATCGAGCAGATCATTCTGAACCTCGCAGTCAACGCACGTGATGCGATGCCGCAAGGCGGAGAACTGGTCCTGGAAACCAAAAATGCGCAAGTAGGTGAAGCCCACGCTCGGAACCGTGATGGCGTCCCCCCTGGCAAGTACGTCATGCTCGCTGTGACTGACACGGGCGTTGGGATGGGTAGCGAGACGCAGGCTCATATGTTTGAGCCTTTTTTCACCACCAAAGAGCCAGGGAAAGGCACCGGGCTAGGTCTGGCTACGGTTTACGGAGTGGTCAAGCAGATGGATGGCTCCATCTGCGTACGCAGCGAACCCGGAAAGGGAACGACGTTCGAGATCTATCTTCCCTACGTTGAGAGGGCAGCCGAAAAAGAAGCACCTGGTCCCGGAACCAGAACAGCTCTAGCCGCTGCGCCTGACGGGACGGAGACCGTCCTGCTGGTAGAAGACCAGGAAGGCATCCGCGACCTGGTGCAAGAATTCCTGCAGCGGAAAGGTTATACCGTCCTGCATGCGGTGGATGGCGATGATGCTCTCCGCATTGCGGGCGCGCACAATGAGCAGATCCATCTGCTGGTGACAGACGTCGTCATGCCCAATATCGGGGGGCAGGAATTAGCCCGCCGGCTGACTCCACTCCGTCCGCAGATGAAGGTGCTATTCATGTCGGGCTATCCCGAACACGCCAGCCGGGGTGAAGAGGCTGTCGACAGGAACGTACCGGTCTTGCTTAAGCCCTTCCTGCTGGATACCTTGGCGCGCAAGGTGCGCAGCGTGCTCGATGACCGTGATTCCCGCTAATGATCCACCGCGAATAAGAAGTTCCAGTCACTCCCCGAGAACCGCTCGCGTTCAGGAGCTGCTGCACTGGGGCCGGCTCCCAAGGCATTACTCAGGTAACTTCGCCGTGACCCGCCGACCGACCATAATAGTCTCCTCATGCTGGACAAACGCAAATCCCCGCGCAGAAAAATGGTCTTGCCCGTCAAGGTCCTGATCGACCAGGTCACTCACCTGGCACATACCGTTGATATCACGGAGAACGGTGCAAGGCTCGGCGCCCTGCGCATGCAATTGCAACCGGGAACGATCATAAGCTTGCAGCGCGGATCGCAGAGGGCAAAGTTCCAGATCGCATGGGTTCGTCAGCTCGCGCCAAACGAACTCCAGGCCGGAATTGAATCCTTGCAGCCACAGAACAGCTTCTGGGGCGTGGACCTTTCCGCCCGACCAGCGGAGATCAAGAAAGAAGCCCAGCAGGCGCTCATGACCCTGTTGTCCGGCCGCTCAAAAGCCGCAGCCCGAAAATAGCCGGCGATCGCTTCGTGGAAAAACTCTCATAGTTTGAGATCTCTCGCAGGCTCCTAAAACACCTGATCGGCATGCGCCCGTGGGTGTGCGCTGCCCTGGCGCCTCCCAGGGAGAGGTCCACACCTTCCAGGCACACTGTTCAGCACGCACCTTCGATAGGTATCCTACCCTTCGCCTGTGCGTCCAAACCCGGTTGCACCGCTCGGGTCTGCTAAGGTTGATTCTGGGGCGCCAAAGCCGATGGTTTATGGAGATTTGGGATCCCTCTGAAAAGGTGAACAAAGATGAGCGGGAGACTTGCAGGAAAAATTGCGTTGGTCACGGCAGCGGGCCAGGGCATCGGACGCGCAACCGCGGTCGCATTCTCCGACGAGGGCGCCACGGTGTGGGCTACCGATATCAACGAAACGGCGCTGAAGGCCCTGAATGATGAGCGATCTGGCGTTCGCACCCGCCGGCTCGATGTCCGTGAGTCGCAGGACGTTGAGAAAATCGCCGCCGAAATCGGAATACTTGACGTGTTGTTTAACTGCGCTGGTTTCGTTCACCACGGAAGCATTCTCGACTGCGCGGAAAAAGACTGGGACTTCTCCTTCGATTTGAATGTCAAATCCATGTATCGCACCTGCCGCGCCTTTCTGCCGGCCATGCTGCGAGCGGGCAAGGGCAATATCATCAATATGTCGTCGGTCGCGTCCAGTATCAGAGGCGCGCCCAACCGGTTCGTTTACGGAAGCACCAAGGCGGCGGTCATCGGGCTGACGAAAGCAATCGCCGCCGACTTCGTTCGCCAGGGCATTCGTTGCAATGCCATCTGCCCGGGAACCGTGCACTCTCCTTCGCTGGACCAGCGAATGGCAGCTCAGGGCGACACGGAAAAAGCCTACGCCGATTTTGTTGCGCGGCAGCCTATGGGGCGATTGGGACACACCGAGGAGGTTGCGGCTCTGGCGGTGTATTTGGCCTCCGATGAATCCGCCTTCACCACAGGCCAGACTCACATCATCGATGGTGGCTGGACGATTTGAAGACTACTGCGGTTGGAGCCGCCAACCGGAGAAAGACGACGGCGTAAGCTTGCTCGACAAGAATACTGAATCGAGGACAACTGCATTGCTGCGCTGGCGAATCGCCATCCTGGTTAGCGTTGCTATCGCGATCAGCTATCTCGACCGCCAGACGCTTCCGGTTGCCGTTCACGCGATCGGAAGAGACATTCCACTTTCCAATCAGCAATTCTCGGCCCTCCAATCGGCATTCTTGCTTTCCTACGCGCTGATGTACGCGGGCGGAGGAAAACTGGCGGATGCACTCGGCACGCGGCGAGGATTCGCCGTGATCATGACTTTCTGGTCGCTGGCCAATGCCAGCCATGCACTGGCCACCAGTTTCGCCATGCTCATGGTGAGCCGCTTTCTCCTCGGCATGGGAGAAGGCGGAGGCTTTCCCGCGGCTACGCGGGCGGTTGCGGAATGGTTTCCGGCCCAAGAGCGCGCCACCGCGATGGGGATCATCAATGCGGGTACGGCGTTGGGGGCGGTCGTAGCGCCTCCGCTGATCGCCATAGTGCTGACCTATTCCAACTGGCGTTGGATTTTCGTGGTCACCGGAGGACTCGGGTTGCTCTGGGTTTGGTGGTGGATCCAGTCATATTTCTCTCCGGAGAATCATCCCGCCCTGAGCCCGGGTGAACGCGAACAATTTGTTCTCCTTTCCGCCTCTTCTGTTGGCTCGCAAAAGGTGCGCTGGACTGATCTGCTTCGGATTCGTGAGTCCTGGGGGTTGGTGGGTGCCAAGTTCCTGAGCGATGCGGCCTGGTACTTCTATCTTTTCTGGCTTCCGAAATACCTTTACGATGCCCGTGGATTCGACGTCAAGGCGGTGGGCACGTATGCGTGGATTCCCTACGCAGCCGCCGGAGTTGGTTGTCTTCTCGGCGGCTGGTTTTCGAGTTATCTAGTCAAGCGCGAATTCTCGCTGGGCGTGGCCAGAAAGCTGGCGCTCGGACTGAGCGCCGCGGTGATGCCCTCGATCCTTCTTGTTCCGCGGCTTCCCGTGGCATGGGCTCTTGTGATATTCAGTTTGGCGTACTTCGGGCAGCAATCCTGGTCCACCCTGGTGATGGTTCTTCCCACTGACCTCTTCCCCGCCAACGTAGTCGGCTCGGTTGCCGGACTGGTAGGCTTTGGGGGAGCGATGGGCGGAATCGCGTTTGGCCAACTAGTCGGATATCTATTGGACCACGGATTCGGCTACGGAGTGGTGTTTACGCTGGCGGGAACTTTTCACGTCGCTGCTTTCGCAATTATTCTCGCTGCAATTCCAGCGATCCCGTCTCTCGCTGTGGAACGAAAGTTGAGTTATCTCGGAGCTGGTGAACATTCTCGATGAAAATTAAGGAAATTCGTACCCGCTTAGTTCGCTGGCGTGGAAAAACTGTTCCTTTGCCACCCCACTTTTGCACCAATCCCATGGATTTGCTGGAGCTGCCGGAAGCTTCGATGCAGACGTTTACCTTCCATGGATGGCTTGTGGTCGAAATCTTTACCGACGATGGCCTGGTCGGAATCGGCAATGCCGCATTGGCGCCCCAGGTCACGAAACAGGTGATCGACCTCTATCTCAAACCTCTGTTGATTGGCCGCGACCCATGGGATACCGAATTCCTCTGGCAGAACATGTTTCGCAAGACCATGGCTTTCGGTCGCAAAGGAATCGGGATGGCCGCGATCAGCGCGGTTGACATCGCGTTGTGGGACATTCTCGGCAAGTCGGCCAAACAGCCGGTCTATCGCCTGCTCGGAGGCAGGACCAAGCCGCGCATTCCGGTTTACGCCAGCCGGCTGTATAGCGTCGAACTGAGCGAACTCGAAGCGGAAGCGAAACGCTACAAGAAGGACGGCTACAAGGCGATGAAGCTGCGTTTTGGCTGGGGACCAACGGATGGTGCGGCCGGCATGCAGCACAATCTCGCTCTGGTTCGCACCGTGCGCGAGGCGATTGGCGATGGCATCGACGTCATGGCTGACGCATATATGGGTTGGACCCTCGATTATGCCAAACGAATGCTGCCGCTTCTCGAGCCGTTTAACCTCAGGTGGTTGGAAGAGCCAGTCATCCCTGACGATGTTCACGGCTACGCCGAGTTGAAGTCCCTCGGGCGAATTCCAATCGCCGGCGGCGAGCACGAATTCACGGCGTACGGTTTTCGCGACCTGCTGGAAGCCCGCGCGCTGGA
>WNFF01004324.1_pt1 | contig 11602 bp, 4 predicted proteins | sample 5400441 | NCBI WGS metagenome assembly WNFF01 (sample SAMN13153345, study PRJNA577476) | soil metagenome | isolation source: 120 cm saprolite under Douglas fir tree site 2 hole 3 replicate 1 | place: USA:California | collected 2015-04-18
TAATTCCTGGTCCAGACGTCGCTGACACGTCCGTAAACGTTCCGTTGCCGTTGTTATGATAAAGGAGGCGCGGTTCCATGTACCCGCTTCCTAGGTGATACTTGTCCACCTCAGGATAGACATGTCCGTTGGCGAGGATGAGATCGGGCCAGCCATCATTGTCAAAGTCAAAAAACATTGTGCCCCAGCCCAGATATTGCGTATGCAGACCAAGTCCCGCGGCGAAGGTAACATCAGAAAAGATTCCTTCACCGTCATTGCGGTACAGGGTCGGCGTGTCATCGGAGAAGTTGGTCTTAAAAATATCCAGCCGTCCGTCGCCGTTGTAATCCGCGATGGTTGTTCCCATGCCTGCCTGCTCGCGCCCATCTTCGTTGAACGCTACTCCAGCCATCACGGCAACATCGGTAAAGGTTCCATCGCGATTGTTGTGATAGAGAATGCTTGGAGCACTGTCGCAGGCTACGTAGATATCCGGCCAGCCATCATCGTCAAAGTCGAATGTGGAAACACTGAACGCATAGTGTCCATTGGTCTGGTCTATGTGAGTTTTGGTGGTAACATCCGCGAAGGTTCCGTCACCGCGATTTTCATACAAAATATTCTTCGCGCCCGTCAGGCCACGTGGTCCGCACATCACCGGCACGCCCTTCCACACGCAAGAACTTCCCTCGCCCGGGGTTGGAGTAGTGGACAGATTGAAATCCACATAATTTGCCACCATCAGGTCGAGGCGCCCGTCACGGTTGTAGTCAATGAATGCGCAGCCAGTACCCCAGGCCTTTCCCGATCCCGCTACGCCAGCTTTTTCGGCCACTTCCGTGAACACGCCATGGTCATTGTGATAGAGACGATTCTTCCCGTAATACGTGACGTACAGGTCTCCCCATCCATCATTATCGTAGTCCCCGACGCAAACGCCCTGCCCCCATCCTGTGGCAACAAGACCGGCCTTCACGGTGACATCCGTGAAAGTCCCGTCATGATTGTTGTGATACAAGTGGTTGGTGGGAGCTTCACTAGATGGGAATCCTTCCAGTGTGGTGCCGTTCACAATGAAAATATCCGGCCATCCGTCGTTGTCATAATCAAATATGGCCACTCCCGTTCCGGTCGTCTCGATGATGTATTTCTTGGTTTCGACTCCGCCAAACACATTCACCGCTGTAAGCCCCGCTTTTTCCCCGATATCTGTGAAATTTGCGATGCTCAGATTGTCGGCAACTTTCTGCGCCGCGGTCTGAGGGGGCAAAGGGCCGCTGAACAAGAGGATTACTACGGCCGGCCAGAGCAATAATTTCTGCATGAGCGGCTTCTTGACCTCCGGGCTGCCACTCTTCACTCGTTCACCTCAAGCGCGTCGAATCGATCCGTGGATTCCGCCGAGCGCAATAGCAGATGATTCAAGGAGGCTACCTCCGAAAGAGAAAAGCCCAAAGGGGAAATAGCACGCGGAAATCTTTTTCCGTGTAATAGAGTAGGGGCTGATTTCGTATCGGTCAAGGCAGCTGCCGCGCACGATCGAAGAGCACATCTGCGATTCTCATGATGCCTGCCCGGCAATGATGTCTAGATTTCTCCGGAGTTCGTGGGGGGCTCCTGCCATTTCGGAACGAAGAAGTCACCGAGAAGATCGCCTTCAGGGCCAAGAGGTGCGTTTGCAGAAGCTTCTGCGAACTTCGCCGCACTTTTCGAATCGCCAGCTCGGCGATAGGCTTGGCTTAAGAGTCGCTTTGCCTGGGCGTTGCCGGGACTAAGGCGAAGCGCTTCCTGGAGTTCGGCGATGGCGTCGCTCACGCGGCCTAGCGCAAGTTCCGTTTTTCCCAAATTGAAATGGACTTCGGCGTTATTTGAATTCAACTGTACGGCCTCTTGAAAAGCCATCATCGCTTCTAAGGGCTTGCCAGCACGATCAAGGGCCAGCCCCCGAAAATAACTGATGAGAAAGCTGGGTCCTAACTTCCGCCCCGCCTTGGCAAGCTCGGAGGCCGATTCCTCGGCGCGGCCCGTCCTCAGCAACACCTGCGCCAACCCGATGTAGCCGGTGGGCAGAGGATCGCCCGCGGCCACAAGATCGCGAAAGACACTCTCGGCCTCAGCGTAGTGGCCAGCGGAGAGATGCGCTGCTCCCAGCCGCAAATGTAAGGCGTAGGACCTCGGGCTGGCGGCAAGCCCAGTTTGGACCGCGGCGATTGCCTCGGAATAGTGGCTCAGTTCCATCAACTCGCGTGTCAAGTTAAGCCAGTGCTCTTCCGCGCCGGGAGCAAGGGTAGCAGCCAGGCGCAGAGCATTGACTGACTGGTTGCCCTGGCTCAGGTGGGCACTGGCGATGCCGATCAAAGACCAAGCCTGTGCAGATTCAGGGGACGCTGAGGCGTCTTGGGGTAGAGACTCCGTGTAGGCGTGAGCTTGTTCAACCGCTTTTTGATAGTTTCCGGCAAGCAGATAAGCCAGAGCCAGATCAAATTGCAGCCACGCAGGTTTGGCAGGGAACGGAGGCTTGCTCAATTGCTGAAGGAGGCTGATCGCCGCCCCGTTCTGGTGGACGGCCAGGAGCAGGGAAGCTACCTGAATTGATTGCGCGTCGTTTAAAGCGAGTGTTACGAGATGATCGAGTGATTTACGCGCATCTTCGCGACGCCCTAACGCGAGGTACCCAGTCGCGATTTGGATAGAGAAACCCGCGTCCACTGGCAACGGCACACGAGATATCTCCAATTCCTGAATGGCCTGTAAGTAGCGTTGTGCCTCCAGCTGTACCCGCCCGAGATAGTAATGGGCAAAAGAGTCGCTGGGTGAGAGTTCCACTGCGCGCTCCAGCGCTTCGCGAGCCGGCTCGAGCTGGTGTTCGGTCCATTTGAGAAATCCTAGATTTCGGTACGCATCTTCGATGCGCGGGTCCAAGCGAATCGATTCGTGATACTCGGCGGCAGCCTCGGCATTCCGTCCAAGGCGGGCAAGTACGATCCCGCGAAAATTGCGAATCCGCGGATCGTCAGGATGCTCGCGTTCCGCTGTCGTGAGCTCCCCGAGGGCGTCCTCGACCCGATTGTCCTTTAGCGCCGTGAGGCCCCTTTGAAATGCGTCTGCTTGGCCAGATAGTTGATACGCGGGCATGCCGAGAGAATTGGCGAGAACTCGGTAGGCATGGGGAGAAAAGAAGAAAAAGAGAATCAGGATGTGTTTCATGCTAAGGATCTTCTGAGGATTTTGTTACTTCTGCCAAACGCTCCGTCTGCTTTTCGAGCTTGTTGTGCGAGTCACGGTTCAGGGCCGTGGAGAGTGCGAATTCACGGGCAGCGTTCTCCTTCTCGCCCAAGGCTTGGTAGGCCCTCGCCAGTTTGTAATGGACTGAACCATCATGATCGTTAGACACTGCGATCTTAAAATGCTCTTCCGCTTTCCGGTAGTCTCCGAGCTCGGAGTATGCCGTGCCTAAGTCACGGTGTATATCGGGATTTCCGGAATCTGCCGCCAGCGCCCTCACCAGAAAAGGCAAAGCTTTATTAGGTTGATGTTCAAGCAAGTAGGTGTCCCCCAGGTCGTCCAGCGCACCCGGATGACGCGGGTTCAATGCGAGTTCGGCCTCGAGCTCGACACGGGCTTCAGGAACTTTGAGATCTTTCCATAACAGATGGCCCAGGCTGTAATGCAAATTGGACAAGGATGGTTTCAAGGCAATCGCGGCGCGGTACTCATCGATGGCTTTTCCATCATCTCCTTTTGCCGCTTCAAGGTCGCCCATCAGTTGATGCAAGCGATACGAGCTTGGGTCTGCCTGGTAGAGTCGAAGATAAGCCGCGGTTGCCAGTTTTTCGTAGCAACGCGCGCGCCAGTAGGATGCCTCAGCCGAATTCCGATCGGCCGCCGGCAATCCCTCCAGAGTCTTGAGAGCAGTCTCATACTCTCCCGCGTCCAGCAATGCGCTCGCCACTCGAAGGCGAAGTTCAGCGGAGGTCCGCGAGGTGAGTACCGTCCCCACGCATGGAGCGACCTCAGAAAACTGCCCGCGCAGGAGCGCGAGGTTGACGTCTGCTTCGGTGCAGTTCCTGCCGGTAACGTCCTTCCCGGAGGTGGAAGCTGCAAGGGTAGCCTGGGTCGCTGCTTGAGAGAAGTTCCCGTTCTGTTCGGCGAGAAACGCAAGAGCCAAGTGCGCTGCTGGCGAATTCCGATTCTGCAGTTCTCCCGCGAGTTTCTGAATTTTTTCGCGGGCAGCGCCGGGAAGTTGTTCGAGGGCGGAATCGCCGAATCCTTCCTCCCGAAGGCCCAGGAGCCTTTCCGTTTGCTCCACCTCGATGGCCAGCGCTTTCCCCCAATCCTGAAGCGAGGCCTCCACATTTTCGTGGAGCAAACTTGCTTCACCTCGACGCACCAAGGCACGCAGGTTTCCAGGGTCATGCCGCAACTCCTCATCAAATTCCCGAATTGACTGGTTCACCTTTCCCGCGCGTAGAAGAATTTCGCCGAGCTCAGCGTGTAATCCAGCACGGTTCGGCGAAGCAACCAGGGCATTCTGATAATGAATCACCGCGGAAGGCCACTCGTTACTCGATGCATAACTCTCCGCTAGTAGCTGTTCGCTGCGCGCAGAGCCTGGAGCAATTTTCGCCAGGCGCGCGACCTCCTGTTTCCCCAACCGCTCGTAAGCGCTTCCCAAAAGATAGAGAAGATCGACGTCCTTAGGTTGCAGCACCAGCGCCCGGTGGAGGGTCACTACTTCGGCTTGAAGGTCGCCGGAGATCTCATGCGCAGTTGCCAGCCACAGCCAGATGTCCGGCCGATTGGGTTCTGTTTGGAGCGCTGCTTTCAAGTAAGGAATGGCCCTCGATCCTTCACCGAGCTTGCAATAATCAATGCCCATGAAAAAATTAGCGCCAGCGAGCGCGGGTTTGATCTTGAGCGCGCGGCGAAATTCTGTCATCGCCTCGGCAGAACGATCCTGAAGCTGGTAGAGCAAACCGAGGTTCATATGAACCTCCGCGAAATCAGGGGCGAGGGCAAGCACGGCCCGGTATTCCCGCTCCGCGGTGGCGTAGTCGTTATCGTGTTGGGCCCTTTGGGCTGCGGCAAAGTGGGACTCGATCGCCGAATCCTTCGCATTGAGTGGTGGCACGGCCTGTCCCCCCAAATTCAGGGTGGGAGCCGTCAGCAGAAAAAACTGGAGCGCTAGAATCCGGAATCGAAACGCGGTTATGCTGGCCGCGATCGACGGAGCGCTCATGGTTGGGGTCCACTTCCGAAAATAGTGGGATGGTTCATTCTAGTTCTGAGGATTGCGCGGCGGAGTTTTCTCTTTTTCGAGTTTTGAAAGACGTTCAAACTGGGCGAGTTCGGCGACACTTGCCTGCTGATCGTGCAACTCACGATAAACCTTCGCCAGTAGATAGTGAGGTTGGGCAGCCGCCGGGTCGGCGTTGATTGCGGCCAGGAATTCAGCTTTCGCTTTTTCGGGTTCCTTCTGGCCCAGATAGCATTTCCCAAGCAGAACGTGCACTTGAGACATATTTGGTTGACCGCGCTGTGCCACAAGCAAGAAGTGAAAAGCCTCCGAGAAGCGTTGATCCCGCAGAGCGATATCACCCAGGTACAAATTCGTGAGTGTATTGTTTGGGTTTTCTTTCCAAGCGTCCCTAAATTCCTTTTCTGCAAGGTTCATTCGCTGTTGGGCCCAGTAAGCAACTCCGATCGCATAGTGCATCCCCTGAGCGCCAGGGCGTTTGGCAAGAGCCGCCTGGTATTGCTCGATGGCTTCGGGATAGCGTTCCTCATCGGTGTAGACCTCGCCCATCAAGGCATGCAGTTGAAAGGAATCCTCGTCCAGTGCTTTGAGCAACTCGATCGAACGGAGAGATGCATTCTTATAAATACGCGCGAGTTCGTAGAGGGCATCCGCGTCCTTGGGGTATTGAGCAAGCGACTGGTTCAACTGCGAGATAGCCTCTTCGATTCGGTCCGAAGATTGCAGGGCGAGCGCTAAGTAATAACGGCATCGCGGGTGCGGCTTGGGTGTTGTGAGTTCTCGCTCAAAGGCATCGATCGACTGACTAAATTCATTTGATCCGAAGTAAGAAACTCCGAGAAAGAAATTGACTCCCGGATATTGTGCGTCGCTGGCCAGTGCTTGCTTGAACAGCCGGATGGAATCTTCGAACTTAAGTTCCGTCTGTTCCAGAATGCCCAAGCGCTTGAGGGTCTCAAGGCTATCGGGAGCAAGTGCCAGGGCTTGCCTGTAGGTTCGTTCTGCAGCTGCATAGTCTCCCGTTTTTTCTTCGCTGCGCGCTTGTTCGAGCAGCTGTTCAACGTTGCTTTGCGTTTGCCTCGCCCAGGCTGTTGTTGCCATGATCGCAGCGAGAGCCGCAAACAAAAGGTATGACGCCACCCTACGCAATAGGCAATGTTGAGACAGGATAGGGCCCAAAATTAACTGCGTCCATTCTTGCGGAGGCTTCCTGTCCATGCATTTATCTTTCAATTTGTGTGAACCCGCGAAAAATAAAGAATGTTCTGCGGAAAGTATATCAATCTGCTCCTGCCGATGCCCAGAAAAGACGGAACAATCCAGGCTAGGTCGCCCACGCGCCAACGCTGGCATGCCCACCTGAGCAGCCTCAATGCCCATGCTGCAGCGGGAAGTCTTCGCACGCTTCTGCTGGAAGAAAAGGAATGTCTCCCGCCTTCAGGAAGAGATGAGGAGCGGACTTGAATGAGCGCTCTTGAGCGAACTGCTAATGAATTCGACGGACGGCGACGAGAGTCGTGGAATTCGGCGCCCCGGAAACTGTGCGGGATCGAATCAGAGCCTCAAACCAGATATTTTGAGAGATGCCATCCGAGGCAGAAATGCCGAGCGCGCTCATGAGTTGTCGCCGATTTTCCTCATCCGCAAGGAACCGGCCCGCCGCTTCCGTTCCCTCCTGCTGAAGACCTTGGAATGCGAGCACGCTTCCGTCATGGGTCGCATTTGGAAGAAGCGAAATGGTAGCGTAATCTTCTCCCATCGTTCCTGTCCATCGCAGGCCTTCATATTGTGGCTGCTCACCAGGAAGCGGGCTTTTGTTCACAAATACCTTGGCACTCTCACCGACGACGGTCTCACTCTCACGGAAGTTAAGCTTGTCCTGCAGCAGGGTCACCCAAGGATTAGAGCCAGGGCTGCCTACAAAAATGTAATTGTTGTGGTCCAGGTCGCGCATCCTCAGGTCCCGCGGATAGCGCACGGACACCTGCGATTGCAGTGCACCCGCCATTTTGAAAAGGGAGACGACGTCCGCTACATCCGCGAATGAAGTGAGCATCGAGTTCGAAATATACTCACTCAGCCGAGAATCAGCTTTATCGATCTTGCCGACGGTCGTGCTCCGGAGAAAATCCCGGCGGAGATACTGGTCGAGAGATCCCGGCTGACTGGCGAGGATACGGGACATTCCATAGTTGCTGTCGGCTACAACAATGATCGTCTGGTGTCGCGTATCAAAAATCTGAGAAGATGGCCAAGAAAGAGAAACGGTACCTGGAACCGCGCCTACGGCCCGGTGCGTGATGACACGGTACGACAACGCTGCGCACAGCACGATCAGAACGCCGCATAAGGCCCACGGAACCATCGCTTGGCGGCGCCAAGACACCACTGGAATCACCGCGGCGGCGATTGCGGAGGGGAGGTCGGCAGCCTTCAGCACCGTTCTGAAAACCGGGGCGTAGGAGCCTTTAGGTATGTCCAGAATCAGCGGCTCATTACGACCTTCTTCATTGAAATACTCGTGGAGTTTCAGGCGGAGCTGCCGAGCGTGCACGCGCACGGAGCTGTCCTCCAGTGGGCTGTAATCGGAAGGTTTGTGGAAAAGCGCGTTGCCGATATGTTGCTCGGTTAATTCGTGCGCATTCCCGTGGATAGTCTGCTCGGTGACGAACTGCAACAAATCTCTTAGCCGGGTGCTCTTCTGAAAGGGGGGGCTGGATACAATTCGTTGTACTAGCTGCCAACGCTTGTCAGTAAGGAGGTCATCCGAGGCTAGTGGTTGTGAAACGCTCGTTTGCGGCGAAGCCATACTGGATCAATTAATTCAATTGAGTAAAATAATTCTATCACAGAGCTTATCCAGGTCAAGTACCTAACACCCTTCCTTGCAACGGTTTCGAGTGATCGAACCGTATCACCCGGATGCGCGCGCATGTGAATCACAATGAATTCACGTGTTAGACCCTTTCCTTTGAAATTCAAGTGGTGGAGTATGCGCTCATACCGCCCGCATAGTAGAAAAGTACTAGATTGCAGGGCAGCTCTTTATCATAGTTCGTTTGGGGTGCTCAGTTCTAGGTGTAGGAGTTCAAAACTTCGCGACCTCTGCTTTTGCACCTTGACTGGGGTCTGGTCAGAGCGGTAAGGGGAGAAATCCAGTGAAAAGAATAGTGTGTACCCTTGCGTTTTTCCTGTTGGCCTCGACGGCATCTCTTCGCGCACAGACAACGAATGGAAGCATTCAGGGCACTGTAACCGATCCGAGTGGTGCAGCAATCGGCGGAGCCGCCGTGACGGGTCGAAACTTGGATACCGGGCTGACGATTACAACAGTGACCACGGATGCGGGGCTTTATTCATTGGCGAACCTCCCGCCCGGCCGGTACTCCGTTACTATCGAGGGGCCTAACCTGAAGAAATATTCGCGCGAAGGTGTCACGGTGCAGACTGATGCTACTGTAGCCTTGGACGTCCAGATGCAAATTGGCGCAGTCTCCGAAAACGTGACGGTGATTGCTGACGCCAGCCAGCTGGAAACGGCAACCTCTGATATCGGGACAACCGTGCAGAGAAGCCTGGTGGCGAACCTGCCGCTGGAGGTGTCCGGCACCATCCGCAACCCAGTGCAGTTCATTACGCTGGTGCCCGGATTCGTTGGGCAGGTGGGCAACAACCCCGCTGACAATACGACCGACGATTTCAAGGTGAATGGAGGCCAAGAAGGCGGAACGGACGTGCTTGTGGACGGAGTCTCGATTTCCCTGGTGTCGCCCAACATACAGTGGAATAAAGGGGTTTCGCCCGAAGCAGTGCAAGAATTCAAGGTGCTGCAGAGTAATTTCTCACCCGAGTACGGGGAATCCGGCGACGGAATTGTAAGTCTCACGATGAAGTCTGGGACCAACCAGTTCCACGTTTCTGCTTATGATTATCTCCGCAACCGCGTGCTGGACGCCAACAGTTGGCGGAACAACACATCGGGCACGCGCAAACCTATCGATACGCAGAACGACTTCGGCTTTACCGGCGGGGGACCCGTGCGTCTCCCTCACATTTATAATGGACACGACAAAACGTTCTTTTTCCTTGCTTATGAAGGCTTTCGGTTACAGACCGGAGGCACCCAAGTACTTAGTCTGCCGCCGGAGAGCTTTCGCAAGGGCGACTTTTCCGCCCTCTGCGGCACTGGGTTTACGGGAGGCGTATGCAATGACAGGGATTCCAATAATCAGGTTATCCATCAGCTCTATGACCCCACCACGCGAGCATCCATTCCTGGGGATATCCTGACAAACGACCCTAACTTCAAACCGAGTGCGGTGATGACGAAGGTCTTTGCACTGCTTCCGCCGACCAATGGCGGAACCTCAAACAATGCGATTGGTACCTCGGTCTCAAAAACGACCGCAAATCTCTGGGACCTAAAGATTGATCACATTATCTCGGACAAGCAGCGGATTTCTGGCGGCTTTGACCACGGCCAAACCTTCAAGGGCGATGTCTCGAGCTTTGGACCGATCTTCGGGCAAGGCACGCCGCAGAGTACTCGTTATGTGCGCTTCAGCCACAACTACGTTTTCAGACCAACCATGGTCAACCAATTCCTGGTCGGATTTAGCCGGCGTTTCCGGGGCGAAGTCGCCAACAGCCTCGGCCAGGGATACCCGGCAAAGATCGGACTTACTGGGGTAAATAACACTACTTTCCCATGCATTAAATTTTTTGGCGGCCCTTACCGTGAGGTGCTTAACGCCTGCGGCGACTCGCAATTTGCAGACAACGTCTACCAGGCAAATGATTCCGTGAGTTGGATCAAGGGCAAGCACAATTTGAAGTTTGGTGGCGAGGTGCGATTCCTGCAATTTAATGTCCGGCGGCTAACTCGGGGCTCCGGAGAATTCCATTTTGATCCCGCCCAAACCAGCAATCCCACGAACGGCACTGGGGGAGATGCGGTGGCCAGTTCACTCTTCGGCCTTGTAAACGAGACGATTTTGAACTATGGCGCATTCAGCGGAGTGCGATACAAGGATTACTCCCTCTACGCGCAGGACTCGTACAAGTTGAGGCCCCGCCTAACTCTGAATTACGGTCTGCGCTACGATATCGACCTGCCGGCTACCGAAGCTTTTAATCGGTTTTCGGCGGTTGACCCCACTCTTCCTAACCCGGGGGCCGGAAATATACTCGGAGCTTACACCTATTTCGGGACGGGGACGGGGAGGAACGGACGGAAGCGCCCACAGGACACCTACAAGAAGGCGTTCGGTCCTAGGGTAGGTTTCGCCTACAAGATAAATGACAAGACCGTATTCCGCGGCGGTTATGGAATCTTCTATGAGCCGTTAAGAGAAGGATCTTTCGCCGACCAGGATGGCCTGGGATTTTTCAATCAGCAGGATCAGACCTCGTCGAACGGCTTCCAAATTGATAATGGTGTGACGCGTATTTTTCCTCCGTTCGGACCGTTCACGCCGGAAGGGCAGAATAACAATGGCGGAGTGATCCTAGTGCCGAGAAGCAGCGGGCGACCCGCGGACATCCAGACCTGGAATCTAGACGTACAACGCCAGATCACGTCCAATCTGGTCGTTAGCGTAGCGTACGTCGGGTCCAAGGGCACGCACCTGCCAGCTTTGGACATTATTCCAAATCAAACGAATCCGTCGCAGTTGTCGTACTTCGCTACCTTTGCCAGCGATTTGAGCAAGAACGCAATCTGCCTGACTCCGGCTGGGCCATCTCTGCCTCCATCTCAACAGTGCCCTGCCGCCATCGCCGCAGGCGTGAAGTTGCCCTATGCTAATTTCCCACTTGGTGCACCCATCGACCAGATCTTTCGACCCTTCCCTCAATACGGCGACTTTAACCAGGAAGATAACTCGTTCTCCCCGGATCGCACCGGCAACTCCACTTATCACGCCATGCAGTTGCAAGTGGACAAGCGCTTTGCGCAGGGGTTGAGCTTGCTCGTGTCTTATACCGTCTCGAAGAACCTTACCGATGCCGACTCCGCGGGACCCGGCGTTTCCGGTTTCACCGGCACCAACAGCTGGATCGGCCAAAATTCTTATAATCGTGGAGCCGAAAAAGCGGTAAGCCAGCTCGATACACCGCAAAGTCTTGTGGTCAGCTTCTTCTATGAGTTGCCGGTCGGGCATGGCAAGCGCTACTTACATGAGGGTGGATTTGTAGACCGTGTCGCAGGCGGTTGGTATGTCTCAGGTGTGGGTTCCTACAAATCCGGACTTCCAACGACGGTATATGGGTCTTGCGGTGGCACCGCGGGCGATGTTTTGTTTGCCGGGTGTCACTTCACTGGGATTGCCCGGGTCAATGTTGTCCCGGGAGTGAGTGAGACCA
>WNFF01004327.1_pt1 | contig 11597 bp, 9 predicted proteins | sample 5400441 | NCBI WGS metagenome assembly WNFF01 (sample SAMN13153345, study PRJNA577476) | soil metagenome | isolation source: 120 cm saprolite under Douglas fir tree site 2 hole 3 replicate 1 | place: USA:California | collected 2015-04-18
GGAATGCCAGATCGGCCGTGCGTTATGTCTGTGCGTGCGGTTCTACGCGGTGATGACACCCGCACGCGGCCTCAGTCCCCTTCACGATGCCCCCTGGGGATTGGGGTCTTGTTTCGACAGTCCGGTCCCGCCCTCAGCTCGGGACCGGTGAGTTCCGTCGAAGTAGCCGCGGGCCCCAGCGCGGGGAGGGTGTTGGGAAATGCGCCGGGGCCGACGACGGCCGATCGTTTCTAGAGCTACGCGGCCGGTCCTCGTATCTCCCGCGGTCTTGGCTTTCACCGCTTTCACCGACACTATCGTTACGCCCATTATTAGTCGCCACTGACAGTCGACGGGCTCCGGCGGCGCTCGCCCTGCGATAGCATCCTCCGCAAGCCGCTGCCGCCCCTGCTCTATCTCGCCTCTTTGCGAGCGGTCCCGATTGCCCCGGGCCAATCAATCGCTTGCCGATGCCGGCGCCGGCCAAGCAGCGGCAGGGCTTCTCGCTTGCGAGCGCTGCTGGGATTTTTCATCGGCGCTGGAGCGCTCGCGGAGGGCCGGCCAGCGCGTTATCGAGGCATGGCGAAGTCCCCTCGCAAACGTCGCCTCAGTGCCGAGCAACGCCGCGCGCTAGAGCTGCTCGCCAGCAGCCGGCGCGGCGCCAACGAGGAACTGCTCGTGCTCAGCCACGGCGGCAGTCGCCGCATGCTGGCCGGCCTTGTCCGGCATGGGCTTGCGGCAGCAGAGCGCGAGGTGTTGAAGGCTGGCGGCCAGGCGATCGAGGTCAGTCGGATCGGGATCACTAAAGCCGGGCGGCGGGCGATCGAAGATTAAAGGGCGCAGCCCGGTCGTGACAGTGGCGTCGGTGTCAAGCATCGTTGTTGCCCCCAGATGCCGTCCAGAACGAGAAATGCCGAAACAAAAGGGGCGATTCGAAGGCTTGAGAGGTTTTGGGCCGGCGACTGGTGAGGATCCCGGCGCGTAAGCGAACGCTGACTTCACAACGTCCGGCCCGCACATGAACACAACGGAGAAGCGGCCAGCGGCGTCCTGAAACACCGGCTGCGAGAAAGGGTGCCTCGGACCCTCCATTTTTCGGCCTTGAAGAATCAGAATATTGTGGGCTCGTAGCGATGGCTACGAATGTGAACAGGCCCTAGCGCTCAAAATTTTTCCATCTGGGGCCGATGTCGCACCGACCAAGGAGGACAACATGTATCGCTTGCTTCTGACCGGCACAGCGGCAATGGCCATTCTGACGACCGCGTCGGTGATACCGAATTGCGCGGCAGCAATTCCTCTGGGCGGACTGGCCGACATCCCGTTAGCGCTCGAACAGGTCAACCCGATCGAGAAAGTCGCGCTATGCTTTTACTTCGACGGCTGGAATGGCCCTGGTCTCTATCAGTGCGGCTATGGCCGCCGATACGGCGAGGGTTTCGTACGCCGTGAGCGCGAGGAACGCCGTGAACGCTTTGACGATCGTCGCGAACGCCGTGAGCGCTTTGAAGATCGTCGCGAGCGTCGTGAACGCTTTGAGGATCGTCGTTATTAGACGGAGCCGTGGCTGCTCATGAATCGGTGTCGCTTAAGAAAGGCTCTCTTGCGTCCGTAGCCGCTTGACCGCTCATCTAATCTCGATTTTGAAAGACCGCCGCAAGGCGGTCTTTCTTTAGGTTTCCCGGCGCCTCTGAACGCTGCTGTCGTCGCGAACGCCACCGATGCGCTTGTCTCGGGAACCGGTCAAATCCCACCCACGCGCGGCTTATGCCGATGCGTTATTTCGAGGGCTTCTAGGGGTAGTGGCCCGCCCGGGGCGAGGCCACTGGGCGGGATTGGTAGGCGTTGTCATTGCGAGACCTTCAGGATGAGCTGTTCCACTGGGAACAGTTGAGCCAAGTGATTGAACGACTTCAAACGCAGGGTGACAAATAGGGGCATGACGTATACGGGAGGCGAAGCTCAAAAGGAGAGGTACAAGCCCTGCCACGACCCCGAGAGAGAGGCCGGATGCTTCAACCTGACCGGATTCCACTTTGGGCGAGTGCCGCTACATGCGGCCCATTCGAACCTCGATCGGTGGACCGCTTTTGATGGTCTGATAGACCACGCAGTAGCGCTCCGTAAGCTTGAGCAGTTGCTCGAGCCTCTCCTGAGCAGCGTCGGTCTCAACGTCGAACGACAGCCTGATCCGAGCAAAGCCGACCGGCGCATCTTTGGCGACCCCGAGCGTGCCGCGGAAATCGAGATCTCCCTCGGCGGATACCACGCCGCGCTTCAGCGGCATATCAAGCGCCGTCGCCACCGCCTTAAGGGTGACGCCGGCACAAGCGACCAGCGCTTCCAGCAGCATATCTCCCGAACACAATTCGAGCCCCGAGCCGCCGGTAGCGGGATGGAGGCCGGCGACCGCCAGGGCCCGCCCGGTCTCGACCTTGCAGGCAATGTCCGTAGCGTCGAGCGTGCCCTTCGCCTTGAGCGTCACGAGGGCCGCCTCAGGCGCGCTCTTGTAACGCTCCTTGATCGGGGCCTGCATTGCGCGGAGTGCAGCTGCGTCCATTGAGGGTCTCCAACGTTTCGTGTTCGTTACATACGTCCTTATGAGAGAGGCGAATTTCGCGGTGCAGCGCAACCTCGCAACCGCCCTCTCCCGACCGCCCGAGCACGCCGCTCTGGTAGGTCTTGCCCACATTTGTGAGGACAAGCATGCAAGTTTGCCAGGGCCGTGCACCAAAGGCGACCCGCCACCGACTTCGCTCCGGCTCACGTGTCCGGCCCGCGCGGCGCTCCTTCGAGCACGTCCAGCCGGAGCGGCAGGACGCCGCCCAGCCACGCAGCATGTTCGGTGTGATCGGCATAATCATTGCCGGTGCCGGGATGGAGAAGAATAGTCAGCCCATCGCGGTTAAGCATGAGCCAAGGCAGCAATGATGCGAGCAATTCGCGCGGAAAAGCTACTTGGTACATTGACCGCAAGTGTGGCCCGACGAGTTCATTGTGCCAGCGCCCAAGCGTCGCCTCCGGAAAAGCAGCCGCGACGCGCTCGCGCAGGCGGGCAGCCCTGTCGCGAGTGGAGTCATCGTAATAGACGTGAGCATGATAGTGCTGGATGATCCCCGGATTGCGGGGCGCAACCCCTGTGGTAAGCGCAACGGCGGCGGACATCAAAAACTCCTATGGGCCAATGAGGCGAATCCATACATAACGGAAGCATTCGCCGCCTCAGCTAATGCTTCCAGGACTATTATATATTGACGCTCAGCCACTCCCGGGAGTGTCCCTCCGAACGCGGCGAGACCGAATCCGTAACTCTTAGTGGTCATTCATTCCGGGTGGCCGCCTCACGGAGCCCGCCGCCCCCTACTTGGATCGGCCCGTCGCCAGCCTTCGATCGTTTACAGTTTAGTAAAGAATTTTTATAGATTATATAAATAAGCAGCGCCAGAACGTAAATTTCATGACGGACGACCGCAAAATGGGGCCGCAAATGAAGCGAGTCTCGGCATCCGGGCCTCAGCGCATCGTGCACCTCTGCGGGACCAGTCGTCGTCGCAGAAACCATGGCGGCGCTGCGCGCGTTTCGGACTCAACGGCCGTCCCGACGGGTAAGGCACGCGCAGCTCAACGGCCGACCATGGGAATGCAGTCGCTAAATCACTATCGGTCGTTATATGAAGGACAAAGATACCGGAATCGTCCGGTGGAGGCGCGATGCAATCTTTACGGCCCCTCAATGCTGCGGACGGCGTGCTGCGTCTCATCGGCCATACGCCGCTCATCGAAATCACCCGCCTCGATCGCGGATGTTGCCGGTTGTTCGTCAAGCTGGAAGGTCAAAATCCCGGCGGCTCGATCAAGGATCGTCCGGCATTGTCGATGGTCACCGCGTTCGAGCGTGATGGGTCGCTCCGCCCGGGCGGTACGTTGGTGGAGGCGACCGCGGGCAACACCGGGCTCGGTCTGGCCCTGGTAGCGGCGCTGAAAGGCTACCGTCTCATCCTCGTCATCCCGGACAAGATGAGCCGAGAGAAGATACTTCATCTCAAGGCCATGGGCGCCAATGTCGTGATGACGCGCTCTGACGTCGGCAAAGGCCATCCTGACTATTATCAGGACCTTGCGCAGCGCATCGCGTCCGGGATTCCCGGCGCGGTCTATGTCAATCAGTTCAGCAATCCGGCGAACCCGCTGGCTCACGAGACCAGCACCGCGCCCGAAATCTGGAACCAGATGGACCGCGATGTCGATGCGGTGATCTGCGGCGTGGGCTCGGGCGGGACCCTCACCGGATTGAGCCGGTTCTTGGCCCGCGTCTCGCCGAAGACGGAGTTTGTGCTGGCCGACCCCGAAGGCTCGATTCTTCTCGACGTGGTCGAAGGACGCCGACCTCGCAAGCCCGGAAGCTGGCTGGTGGAAGGGATAGGTGAGGATTTCGTGCCCCCCAATGCCGATCTCTCCCGCGTGCGCCGTGGTTATTCGATCCCGGATCGGGAGGCGTTCCTGGTCGCTCGCATGCTGCTGCGGCGCGAGGGGATCCTTGCCGGCTCGTCCTCCGGCACACTCCTGGCCGCGGCGCTGCGCTATTGCGCCGAGCAGCGCGAGCCGAAGCGGGTCGTTACCTTGCTGCCGGACAGCGGCAACAAATATCTGTCGAAAATGTTCAATGACAGCTGGATGGCTGACCACGCCCTGATCGACCGGCCCCATCATGGCGATTTGCGCGATGTCATCTCGCGGCGCCATGATGAGGGGGCGGCGGTGATCGTCCGACCGGACGACACGTTGAACACCGCATATGCCCGCATGAAGCTCTATGACGTCTCGCAGCTGCCCGTGCTGGAGGCGGACCGTGTGGTCGGCGTGATCGACGAATCCGACCTGCTGTTAGCGGTTTTTGATGCCGCGTCCCGTTTCGCCGATGCGGTGGGCAGCGCCATGAGCACGCGCGTCGAGACTGTTCCGGTCACGGCTTCCTTGAGCGATCTCCTGCCGGTGTTCGAGCGTGGCCATGTGGTGGTCGTGCTCGACGGAATCCGCTTTCTCGGCCTGATCACCCGTATCGATCTGGTCAACCACCTGCGCCGCAAGGTCGACTGAGCATGAACAAACCCAATCGCCAACAGGGCCCCAACACGCGCGCCATCCATGGTCGGCAAAAAGTCGACCCATCGACTGGCGCCGTCATTCCGCCGATCTACGCGACGTCGACATTCGTGCAGTCCTCGCCCGGGGTGCACCAGGGTTTCGAGTACGCGCGCTCGCAGAACCCCACGCGGGCGGCCTTCGAGGCCGCGCTGGCGGACTCTGAAGGCGGGGTTGCGGCTTTTGCCTTTGCGTCTGGACTGGCCGCTGAAGCGACCGTGCTCGACCTGCTTGAACACGGCAGCCATGTCATCGCTTCAGAGGACGTCTATGGCGGCAGCTGGCGCCTGTTCCACCGTGTGCGCAGCCGTTCGGCGAAGTTGTCGGTGACCCATGTGGACACCGCAAATGCCGAGGCCGTGGAAGCCGCTGTGACGCCGCGAACGGCGCTCATCTGGGCCGAGACGCCCGGCAACCCGCTGCTCCGGTTGGCCGATCTACGTGCCATCGCGGCAATCGGCCGGCGGCTCCGTGTCCCGACGCTGGTGGACAATACATTCGCCTCGCCCGCCATACAGCGGCCGTTCGATCATGGCATCGATATGGTCGTCCATTCGGTCACCAAGTACATCGGCGGCCACTCCGACATCATCGGCGGGGCCGTCGTGGTGCGCGACGATCCTGAACTGGTCGCGCGATTAGGCTTCCTGCAAAACGCGACAGGCGCCATTCTCGATCCGTTCTCCAGCTTTCTCGGGTTGCGAGGCATCAAGACGCTGCCGCTGCGCATGGAGCGTCACGCCGCCAATGCGCTCGCCGTTGCGACGTGGCTCGAGGGCCATCCGGGTGTCGACCGCGTGATCTATCCGGGCCTGCCGAGCCATCCGCAACATCAACTGGCACAGCGCCAGATGAAGAACGGCGGCGGCATGGTTTCGGTGCTCATCAAGGCAACCGAGGCGCAGGCAGTGGCCGTGCTGGAAAGCTTCAAGCTGTTTGCCTTGGCCGAAAGCCTCGGCGGGATCGAGAGTCTGGTCGGTCATCCCTGGACCATGAGCCACGGCTCCGTACCGGAGGAGCGCCGCAAGGCTCTTGGCATCACGCCCAATCTGCTGCGGCTGTCGGTCGGTATCGAAGACGCTGAGGATCTCATCGATGACCTCGATCAAGCGTTGGCCGTTCTTTGAGCGCGGCCGGGCTCTAAGGCCGAAGAAACAGGACAGCGTTGCACTGTCACGTTCGCCGATAAGTCTAGTAATTTCATATACAATGCCTCTATAACCCTGCACATCGCTGGTATTATGTGCCAGAGATGCAGGTTGCGGAGGCTCTCCTGCTCAAATGCTTCGATTCAAAAACCGACGGCCGCGCCCGTTTCGCTCCGCATAGCGCCTTCAGCGATCCCACGGCACCGTCCGATGCGGCCCCGCGCGAGAGCATCGAGGTGAGGACGCTGGTGTTCCACCGCAATTGAGGTCATGCCGAAAGCGTTCCCGGTGAACGTCGTTCCTCGATGCGGATACATCGCCGCTTCTCCCCGGGGCGAAACGGCTTGCGTCCGCCCCCACCGGCATTTTGGCAAAACGAAATACCCCTAAAAAAGCATGGAAATTCAAGCACCTCGAGCCGCCCTCCGGGAAGGCCGAAAAAAGTGCTGGGAGAGGCCCGTCACGGCGGCGGATAGCCCTGCACCTTGCGGACGATGATGTTGCTCGACCATCGGTCGAATTTGGCTGATCGACGCAAACGCCGGCACGGTTGAGGGCGCCGATAAGCCGGTTTCGTCGGAGGGAGCCCACTTGCCGGCCTTGGCGCAGGCCTCGATCGCCTTGTGGGTGAACGCGTCCAGCGACATGCGCGTGTCCGGCGCGAGCCTGCTGATCTCCGGATCGACCTTCCAGATGTCGCTCAGTTTGCTGAGCGGGCCCTTCCCGTAGAGGTCCGGATGGCGCTCGGCCTGGCCGTTCAGGGGATAGGCCTTGCCGTCGGCGGAGATGAACAGCGCAAAGGTGGGGGCGCACATCACCCTCACCTCCGACACGGCGAAAGGCCACTGGGGCCCGAGGTCCTTCGACGCGATCGCGATCGCGACGTCGTTGCACCCGGCCAAGGCGAGAAGTATTGCCACGCCGACAGTTCCGACGCCGACCGTTCCCCGATTGATCCTCATCCGTCCGGTCTCCCTCGCAGCCTGTCCGAATAGTCCCAAATAGCCGGCTCGGGGAATGAAATTCTCAGATGTGGGCCAGGGTACGGGTCCCACCTTAAAGTGGGACGGTTTGTGGTTGACGCTTCCGAAGCCAACTGGTCTGATCAACCTCAAGCCGCTTGGAACGAAAACGCGGCCGGCTGCGCCACAATGTGCGCAGGATGGTGGAAACGCTGCAGTCGGCGTCGGACCGAAGCGCCTTTGCCCCCTCCCTACCCTCCCCCGCATGCGGGGGAGGGTAGGGAGGGGGCGGCAGGTCGCGTGCTGTGGGTTTGAATCAGAAAACATAAACGCCTTGGGCCACAGACTTTTGATGGCTCAACAACGGTAGGCGGTCCTTGGATGGCGCGCCCCGCAAAACGTCAGCCGCGGGGCCGGGCTTCGCGACACGCTTGCGGGCGCGTGCAGGGATGAGGAGGGAAGCCGCAAGGCTTCGCCATAGCGAAAGGCTTCTCGACAGGGAAAAAGGCTCGTCCACAGTGAAAGAGGGTTGGCCTCCATGCGTAAGATCGGCTCCTTGAGTCTGACGGTCGGCGCCAGCATCGTGGCGGTGACCGGCGGCATCTTCCTCGTGTACGCCAACGACAAGAGCCAGGTCGTCGGCAAGGTGGCCACCGAAGTGGCCGACGCGAGCAGCGTCCGCATTCCGGATCGTCCGGATTGGAACTGGGACGTGCGCCCGATCCTGTCGCAGAACTGCTTCTCGTGCCACGGCCAGGGCATGCAGAAGGCTGGCCTGCGTCTCGACATCGACAAAGCCGCCTACGACCCTATCCCTGAGGACAAGAGCAAGCGCGCCATCGTGCCGGGCAACCCAGGCAAGAGCGAGCTCTACAAGCGCATCATCTCCACCAACGCCGACTACAGGATGCCGCCCAAGGAGGCGCACAAGACCCTGTCGGCCCACGACGTGGCGGTGATCGAGCGCTGGATCACGCAAGGCGCGCTCTACAAGCCGCACTGGGCCTACATCCAGCCTACCATCGTCAAGCCCGAGAACACCAGGTGGGACGGCCAAGCGGTCAACGAGATCGACCGTTACGTCTACGCCAGGCTCGCCCGGGAGGGCCTGTCGCCCTCGTCTGAGGCCGACCGCGAGACCCTGATCAACCGCGTCACCCTGGACCTGACCGGCCTGCCGCCGACCCTTCAGGAAGTCGACACGTTCGTGAACGACAAGGACCCGAACGCCTACGAAAAGCTGGTCGACCGCTTGCTGGCGTCGGTGGAATACGCCGAGCGCCAGACCAACATCTGGCTCGACGTGGCCCGCTACGCCGACAGCCGCGGCGGGCTCAACGACAACGAACGTCCGATCTCCTACCCCTACCGCGACTGGGTGATCAGCGCATTCCAGCGCAACATGCCCTACGACACGTTCGTGACCTGGCAGCTCGCCGGCGACCAACTTGCGAATCCGACTCGCGAGCAGCTCCTGGCGACCGCCTTCCTGAAGGCCGGCCGTCAGGACTCCGAAGGAGGCTCGATCGATGAAGAGTTCCGCGTGAACTATGTGCATGAGCGCACGGAGCTGATCGGCAAGGACTTCCTCGGCTTGACCGTCGGCTGCGCCAAGTGTCACGACCACAAGTACGACGTGATCGCCCAGGCCGACTACTATTCGCTCGCTGGCTTCTTCAACCAGATGGACGAGCGCGGCTTGGCCTCCTTCGGCCGTGGCACGCCGAGGGGAGCGACCCTGGCATGGCCGACCACCCTGCAAGCCGAGAAGCTCGCTGCGGCCCGCGCCGTCACCGTGGCCAAGGAAGCGGCCTATCAGAACGCGCTGCGCGCCGCCCAGCAGAAGGCCTTAGCCGCGGTCGCCGCCGTGCCGGACGCCGCGCGCGCCGACTTCATCGATGCGTCGATCAAGGCTGACACTCAGGCCTACTATCCGCTGGATAATGGCTACGCCGGCGACTTCTCGTCCCTGTACCTGGAGCCGCAGGAGCTGCCCCTGGGCGTTCCGGCTGAAGGCGAGGAGAGCCCCTTCGACGGCATGACCCGCGCCCAGGCGGCGGCCTTCCTGCAGAAGAAGATCCTGGCCGACGTCCGGGTCGGCAAGGCGCCCGCGATGGTCGAAGGCGCGCGCGCCGCGGCGGCCGGCGGCACGAGGAGGGATGCGTCGCCCTTCGGCCGTCGCGCCGCCATGGCGGGCGACCTCGCGGCCATGAAGGCCGACCCCGGCCTGCCGCGCCTCGCCGCCCGCGAGGTCGACTGGGCCATGGAGCAGCTCATAGCCTTGGGCTACACCGATGACCGCCTGGGCGACCCGCAACGCATCTCCAAGCGCCAGCTCCAGCAGTGGGTCCACCCGGAGGCGCTGCAATGGACCGACTCCGGCCTCGGCGACGGCAAGAAGGCGTTCGTCAGCAACGTGAAGTTCGTGCCGGGCCACAAGGGTCAGGGCATCGAGCTGCGCGACTCGGTGTTCTCCGCCGACAAGTCGGTCGGCATGTTCGAGCGCACCCAGCCCTACAGCTTGGACTTCTGGCTAAAGCTCAGGACCGAACCCTACGTCGACACCACGAGGCCCAACGGCCCGTCGGCGTCGGTCCTGTACAACAACGGCAGCATCGAAGGCCAGGGCTATGAGCTCAGCATGGCCAACAGCAAGCTCGCGTACAGCATCACGCACAACGCGCCGACCGAAATGCTGCAAGTCTCCACCAGGGAGAACATCCCGACCGGCCGCTGGGTGCACATCACCTCGACCTACGACGGCAACTCCAAGGCGGAGGGCATCCACCTTTATGTCGACGGCAAGGAATGGCCGGTCGAGATCGAGCACAATCAGCTCACCCGCTCGTCCTTCCCGCGGTCCGTCAACAGCCAGTTCGGCAGCTATTTCGGCCTCGCCGCCGGCGTCAACTTCAACCGTCCGGAACTGGTGGACGGGGCGCTCGACGAGCTCCGCGTCATCACCCGCGCCTTGACGCCGCTCGAAGTGGCGTATCTGCAGGATCGGAAGGCGGCGCTGGCCGTGCCGCAGCAGCAAGCCCGCGCCAACATGGCCCTGATCTCCACCGCGAAGGACCCTGCGGTGCAGAAGGCGTGGCAGGAGCTGACCGACGCGCGGCTCAGCGAGCAACGGATCGAAACGCCGATCCACCGCATCATGATCGCCGGCGACCAGCCGATCCCGCGCAAGAGCTACGTGCTGGACCGCGGCGTCTACAATTCTTACCTCCAGGAAGTGAAGCCGCAGGGGATCCCGCGGGTGTTCGCGTGGAACGACAAGCTGCCGCGCAACCGCCTCGGCCTCGCCGCGTGGTTGTTCGACCCGAAGCATCCCCTGACGGCCCGCGTCTACATCAACCGCATGTGGCAGGGCCACTTCGGCAACGGCATCGTGCAGACGGCGGATGATTTCGGGACGCAGGGCACGACCCCGACGCACCCGGAGGTACTTGATTACCTCGCCGTCGCGTTCGTGCGCTCGGGCTGGGACATCAAGCACATGCACAAGCTGATGATGATGTCCGCCACCTATCGGCAGAACTCCAACATCAGCCGCGAGAACCTGGAGAAAGACCCGCGCAACTTCCTGCTGGAACGCGGCCCGCGCTTGCGCATGGCGGCGGAGACCATCCGCGACAACGCCCTGATGGTCTCGGGCCTGCTGGTCAAGAAGGTCGGCGGCGACGCCGTGTTCCCCTACGCTCCCGACGCCATCTGGGACGGTGTCGCCCAAGGCGCGGTGGTCTATCCGACCAATGTGCCGGCCGAGCAGAACTACCGTCGCTCGATGTACACTTTCGTCAAGCGCAACGCCCCGGTCGCGAACCTCGTGCCGTTCGACATGCCTGACCGCCGCGATGCCCAGGTGACCCGGCCGATCTCCAACACGCCGCTGCAAGGCCTGGTGATGTTGAACGACACCCAGTTCATGGAGGCCTACCGCAAGCTGGCGGAGCGGGCGATCAAGTCGTCCGCCAACGAAGAGGAGCAGCTGATCGCCATGTGGCGCCTCGCGGTCCGCCGCCATCCGGACGCTGCTGAACTCGCGACCATCAAGGGCTACCGCGCGTCGGAAGTGGCCCTGATGCAGAAGTCGCCCGACGAAGTGAAGAAGCTCATCGCCATCGGCGCGGCCACGGCCGATCCCGCGGTCGACCCGGTCGAACTCGCGGCCCTGACCGTCGTCACCGCCAGCGTGATGAACACGCCCGACGCTTACACGCTGCGCTAGCAGCCTGTCGGACTCAGGTGTCGGTCTTCGTGCGCGCAGACAATAGCATCGCGACCGGCGGATTCATGGTGATTGTCCCTGAGGGGTCGATGCTATTTGAGCGAGCATTCCCTTGCCAAATGGAATGGCGCACGC
>WNFF01013230.1_pt1 | contig 11594 bp, 11 predicted proteins | sample 5400441 | NCBI WGS metagenome assembly WNFF01 (sample SAMN13153345, study PRJNA577476) | soil metagenome | isolation source: 120 cm saprolite under Douglas fir tree site 2 hole 3 replicate 1 | place: USA:California | collected 2015-04-18
GTGTCGCTGGCCGGTTTAAGGATAACGGCGTTGCCTGCCAATAGTGCCGGGAACGTTTTCCAGGCAGGAATGGCCATGGGGAAGTTCCAGGGGGTGATGATGCCTACAACGCCGATGGGCTGGCGTATGGTCATGGTGAACTTGTTCTGGAAGGCCGAGGGAATGGTTTCGCCCTCCGCCCGCCGTCCTTCGCCCGCCATAAACTTGGCGACATCGATGGCGGTCTGTACATCTCCCCGCGTCTCTTTGAGCACTTTGCCCATTTCGCGGGTCATTAACCTGGCAAGTTCTTCTTTGCGCTGTTCCAACAGCAGTGCTGTGCGCAACAAAATTTCGCCGCGCTCAGGTGCGGGTACAGCGGCCCAACCGGGCTGCGCTTTCTGAGCGGCCGAGACGGCGGCGTCTAAATCGGCGGTGGTAGATTTCTGGAAATATCCAACAACTTCAAGTGTGTTTGCGGGGTTGGTGCTGCTGAATGTTTCGCCACTTGTTGAGTTGCGCCATTCGCCTGCAATAAAATTCTGATAGATTTGGCCCTGCTCCGTCTCGTGGATGGCGGGTGATGTTGACATAATACTTCTCCTCGATGAGTATGGGGTCTTCAATGACCGTTGCTTCGTGCGTTAAATACAGGTGTTCTCGTGCGTCGATTTACCTGACCGACCTGGTGAGTACCTATATGTTCCTGGCACCAGATATATTACACATGAGCATTATATCACGGTTGGTGGAAGGGTGCTGAGGAGCTACTCAAATGCAATCGGCAGTGCATTGAGGCCACGAAACACCATGCCAGAAAACCATTCGACGTCCTCTCCTTCCAGTCGTGGATGCGGGAGGCGGCGCAGTAGTGTGCTAAAGGCAATTTCGGCTTCGAGACGGGCAAGTGGCGCACCCAGGCAGTAATGGATACCGTGCCCAAAGGCGAGATGACGATTTTCTACGCGGCGAATGTTGAGCTTATCCGGTCCGGCGAATTGGGCGGGATCATGACTTGCAGCTCCCAGTGATACGATAACACTTTGTCCCGCTTCTACCTGCTTATCGCGAATGGTCAAATCTTCCCTGACGCGGCGCGAGGTTGCCTGTACGGGACCATCGTAGCGCAACAACTCCATAATGGCGAGCGTGATCAAACTGGGATCATGCTTGAGCAACTCATATTGATCGCGATGCTGTAGCAGTGCCACCATCCCATTGCCGATCAGATGGGTGGTTGTGCCGTGACCTGCCGCCAGCAACAACACGCAGTTTCCCAGCAACTCTTCTTCGCTGAGGACATCGCCGCCTTCTTCCGCGTTAATCATGGCCTGTAGCAGGTCATCTTTGGGGACCGTGCGCCGTTCCACAATGATCTGGCGGAAATAGTCCATAAACGCGCTGACACCCATGAAGGCCTCCATCGCCTCTTCCATCGTCAGGCTGCTTCCTTCAAGCAGCGTGCCGAAATGGGAGGACCAGACGGTAAACTGGTCGCGATCCTCTGGTGGCACGCCCAGCATCTCCGCGATTACGATAGCTGGGAGTGGATAGGCGAATTCCCTGATCAATTCGATGCGACCGTTGGGGAGAGCGGCGTCAAGCAGTTGATCGACAATGTGTTGAATGTGCGTGCGCATGGCCTCGACGACCCGCGGCGTAAATGCCCTGGCAACCAGGCCGCGCAGGCGAGTATGATCGGGGGGGTCAAGAAACAGCATCTGCCTGGTCAGCGCGCGCATCGGTGGTCCCAGCATCTCGACCATATCTTGCGGCACCCAGTTGGTGTCTGTCACAAAGCGGATGGCACTGAATCTAGGATCGCGCAGCATGGCAACGACATCGGCATAGCTGGTCAACACCCACGAACCTACGGCTTCATCCCAGAACACGGGGTCTGTTTCGCGCAAGCGGTGATACAGTGGGTAGGGGTTGGCAGTATATTCAGGGAGATAGACATTGTTCAGGCTGAGATCTGTATTGGCCTGCTGTTGCATGAAACATCGCCTCCATTAGTGAATAGATATCGTCTTGCTTTCTCTAGTTATAACACATCGGATGCAATGATGAAAGCCAGCACATCTACCAGGCAGCCTGACCGCAAGCACGTCGATCTTCTCGATGCTGAGTGGCTGCGCGAACAGTTCGGAAGCTTTCGACATCCGCCTCTTTTCCGGGTTTTGCCTCCAGTCGAACGAGCAGCGCTACAGTAACCATGACGTTTTACCCTTAATAAACTTTTCCTCTAGAAACAGCAGAATGCAGGCTGTGTTTTTTTGTCTTTGGGGAGGCTTTTCAAACGTAAAATAGAGAATAGTAAAGTATAGATTTTTAGGCTCATAGTATGTTATATTGTGTAGTATACAGTTCGTTGGAGTAGAGTGTTATGGAAAAGAAACCCTATTATTCACCTGAAGAGGTGGCAGAATATTTTGATGTGAACATTGAAACCATTAGACGCATGTGCCGAGATGGACTAATCCCAGGCGCAAGGCAAATTGGTCGGCAATGGAGAATACCGGCAAAGTATTTAGAAGAAACACCGTCTATCCAAGAAACTGATGAAGATAAAAACCAATCTCACTCGTAACCCCTTCTCTGTAATATATTCTTTTGCTCGTCGTCTATGGTGCTTCTTGACAGGGAGGAGGAAACGGCTTACTATCCAGGACAAATGAGCGAATACCATCTTTCTATCAAACAACTCCCATCACTGGCAGCACAAGAAGTCAAAGAGAAACGAAAGCAGGTTTTAGCGGCTGTGTATGAACGCCGCAGTGTGATCTATAGCAGATTTTACAAAAAGATGCAGTTGCAAAGCAAACAGGCGATGCTATAATTGCTCTATTATAACCAGAGCAGAATTAGACCAGATCAGAAAAATTATTCGAGAAGAAACAGTTAGCAAGGAAGAATTTAAGGCTTCTGAGGAACGGGTAAAAAAAGAGCCGACCCTTGAATAGATGCCAGAAGCGCACCAACGGTTGTTACAGAGAGCGCAGTCCACTGATAGCCATTCTGCTGCTCTGGTTCTGTCTGTACAGAAGAGTTGCGCTGTTGTATGCCGCCCGTTGTGACAGCAGAAGAGGAATGGGAAGATCGCATCATTTCCTACCACTAACTATTGGTCAATACAAGATACATCACTACGCGAAAAGGTGTCGGATACCTTTTACCTTTACGTTAACGTAGAAGAAGTACACTTTTATTATGCATTACATTCTCCCCTTGTTGCAAGTGCTGTCTCTTTCTTTTCCATGGAATAGCGGGATGACTCACGTTTTTGAAGTGGGAAGGCGGCAAAACGGGCAAATGCATGCATTTGCCCGTTTTGCCGCCTTCCCACTTCAAAAACGAAGAACTGTTACACCTCTTGATGCTGTGGTAGTGAATGCCCCTGAGTATCTACACCTGACTTAGAGCGTTTGAGGGTGAAGGCAAAAGTGCTACCTTCATCGGGAACGCCTGTACTTTCCACCCAGATGCGTCCACCCATAGCCTCTACCAATTGCCTACTAATGTACAGCCCTAAACCAGCACCACGTACAGGGCTGTTCATATCACGTTCAAGCCTCACAAAACGTTCAAAGAGATGTTCTTGCTCTTCTTGTGGCACCCCCAGGCCATGGTCCTGGACACGTACTGTTACCCGCTCGTCGTCCACATCCATGGTAATTTCTATGCCGCTGCCTGGAGGTGAATATTTGAGTGCATTGCTGACTAAATTTAACAACACCTGGCGCAAACGTACATTATCGGCCATAACCAGAACATCAGAAGAGATATCCACCTGGATAGTGCGGTTTTCACGCCTGGTCATTGCTTCGAGAATCTCCAAAACATGCTGGATTGACTCAGCAAGCGGTACCTCGCAAAGGCTAACATTCTCTTCATCAAATTCTACACGACTGGCATCCATAATATTGCCGACCATCAGGGTGAGTTCATCACAACCACGGTGGGCTTTGGCAATAAAGTCTGCTCGCACATTGGGGGCAAGTGTCAAGTTGTAAGCTGCCAGAAGTTCAATGTACCCTACCACCGCCGTCAGGGGCGTTCGCAACTCATGAGACGCGGTAATAATAAACTGGTCTTTCAGCTGATCCAACTCTTTTTGGCGTTCATAGGCAGCACGAAGTTCGATGGTAATCCTGGCATTCTCTAAAGCAGCTGCACACTGACTGGCAAACATCTCCAGCACGCGCTTCTCCTCATGAGAAAAGATATGGGGACGCGGATACGTCAATGTCAGAATGCCAATATGCACCTGGCCCTGCTTCAATGGAATCCAGGCGAAAGGAAAGCAGGGAGTCTCTGACAAGCAGGGAGGAACATCAGTTGAAGGACCATTCCTTGCCTGTGGACTCTCCCCTTGATAAAACCAGGTTGACCAATCCATATCCATGGATGGCGTCAAAGTATCCAGTGTAACTAGAGGTGGGCCTGCACCTTCATGTGTTACACAACGTAGCAGATGCTCTGCTTCATGATAGAGCCAGATCTCTGCACCAGCCGTAACCGCTTCAGCAGCAACCTTTGTGTAGACTGTGGCAACCTCATCGAGCGTCTCAAACACCTCGATGGGCATAGTGCTGGCACCGTAGAGAGTATTCAGAATTGCGACGTGCAGGCTTGCCTGAGCATACAATCGAGCAGTCTCCAAAACCGGTGAGAAGCGGGCGAGAATGAGATGTATCGCCTCGAAATCAGGACCTGCATATTGCTGGTAGTCTCCGCGTTCACCCAATACCAGTACACCGATCATCTTCCCTTGCGCCCGAATAGGAGCCAGCAGAGGATCAGATCGATCGATCCAACCAGTCGGGTCCTCCACCTCCCCCGTGTGCCAGCGACCTGGCAACATGGAGCAGAGTTTGCACCAGAGAGCGACGAGCAGCATCAGCGGGATCATCATCTTTTAGCGCGGGGTAAAGCCGGTAATAGCCAGTATCGTCATCCAGTACAAGTATGCAGACCTTCTGGGTCTCAAAAGCATTAACCGCCGAGAGCATGAGCAAGAGCGAGGCTTCATTGAGGTCAATCGTCTCATTGGCCATCATTCCGGGCTTCTCAATAAGACGGCGATAGTGCAATATTTCACTGAAGAAGAGCCGTTCCGTCGAAACATGTGCTAACCACCAGACACATGGCCCCAGCACCGCCATCACAATCGCAACCATCACGACAGAAGCCGTAACATTGTTCGCCAGCAGTACACTGCTGAAAGCGATGACAAAACAAATCAGAAAAGCTAAGTTGATACTTCCAACCACCCAGGCGACAGCCCGCCGGATATACATATCAAAGACAAGTATCTGGTAGCGCAGGATGGTGTAACCAAGTGCCAGTGGAAACAGGGCTAAGGTAATGGTACTTATCTGCGCCTGAAGAATATATTGTGGCGAAAACCCCAACGCCTCAGGCAGCACCGTCAACAGGAAGAAAGGAGCAAATGCCAGGAGGACGCCACTCACAAAAATACGAAACTGTTGACGCGCGCGCCGCGACGAAGATTGACGATACGATATGATGATTGTTAACAAAATACCAATCGGTCCCACTAAAAAGTAAACGTTATCAACAGTATTGAGCCAGTCTGGCAGTTGCACAACCAACAAGTAGCGAAAGATAGAGCGTATCGCTAATATGAGACAGAGGAGCGTCATGATGCCCACGTACCCATACAGGAAAAAAACAGAAGAATAGTGCTGACGTTGGTTAGAATGAAAGTTTTCTCCTACTTCAGATGAAACTGTACTTGATGGCACATCCCGTGAGAGGTAGTTCTTAGGAAACAACAGCAGCAAGATTGATAACAGGAGCACAGCTAATGAGCTGCTCATTGAAGTAAGCGTCAATGCTAAACGATCTGATGCGGGGATGATCTGAGTCGCAAACGGTACCATAGTAGCAAAGGAAAAGCCAAAAAGTACCTGAGCCACACGACGATCACGCGCATAGAGCCAAACTAAAGTTCCGACAGCGAGAAATATCAATCCTACAAGGGCTGAGAAAACAAATGATATCCATAGGAGAAGCAGAGAAGAAAAATTGATTTCATGGTGCGAAAATGATGGGAGGCTGTGGCTTTCTACGCTTAAAAGCCACAAATAGATCAACAGTGCTAACAAGACCACAAGTAGCCGTCCAGACCTGAAACGCACCCAGTAGACTTTCCTCATACAGATTTCTCTCCTAAGTCCCACCACGCGCCATTTCACGCAGGAGTGGACTTTGCAGCTACTCCTACGAGAAGCCCAACAGGAGTTTCAGTACTGGAGTAATGGGCCGTTGAGCTTCAATCTCCCGCAAACGGTCGTGAGCCCGCTCGCGATAGAGTAGACAGATACCCCACGTTGTAATTATTCCTTCATGAAGGGCACGCAAATGCTCTTCTTTCTCTTCATCGACTAAAAACGGTGTATCCTGAAGAGCACCTTCCATCTTTGCAGCAAGCACTACAGGTAATGTCTTCTTTCCTCGCGCCAGGTCTGACTTCACACTTGCTGTTCCTAAAGGTGTTACAGCAGAGCTACAGCCTTGTAATAGATAATACAGGTCATGGCTATCATTGTCAAGTTGATGAGCAATGCCAAGCAGCGCGCCCAAGATGGAAAACTGCTCGCATAGTGCATCATCCGCACCTGCACATATTGCACCCAGACAGCAAGCGAGCTGCATAATCGATCCCGCCTTGCCAGCAGCTATCTCAATACATTCTTCAGAAGTGAGGTCCTGGGCCAACCTCTGCTCCGCCAGCAAGTCCCGGTGTTGACCAGCAGTAGCAGTCAGAGCCGATTCCTGAAGGGTATCGATCAGACGTAGAAGATGTACTACAGGAATGTCTTGCTGCGATGTGGAGAGGATAGCCTTTTGAGCAAGCATCAAGAGAGTCGTCGAGACATTCAAAGTGCGGGCTACTCCCAACGTTCGCACGACGAGTGTCTGGTCATCGTCTTCAACATCATCCAACAGATCAAGCGCACAAACAAAACATTCCACGGCAATAGCCACGTTACTTGCATGTACGGGGTCAATGTCTGGAGAAATATACTGTGCTATTAGAAATGTCAGCAGGGGCCAGAGACCGGCAGGAAGAGTTGGGTGGGTTTGAGACCTGGATAACAGTTTGCCTTCTCCTTTTAGCGCATAAACAACATCCGTACGCAAAGCAGAAGGCAATGTCTCCAAAAGAAGATGGAGCCGCTCACCAAGCATATCCTGGTAAGCGGCGAATAGGTTTACGGGCGGTTGAGCCTGATTGCTCATGATAGGAGTCACCACGCCTTTCACGAAATCAGTAAACTCATTGCTACTAATGGGCCCACCAGTCAAGCGAAGGCTCTATGTTTTGATTTAAGGTCAGTTGCGGCACTAACCGTGCTAGAACCTGAGCGACCCTCGGTGAAAAACCCTGGCGCACAATCACGCCTTCGGGATCAATCGTCAATTCTTTACGTAATGCCTCATCATTGGAGACACGATGGACAAACTCTTGAATCTGCTGTTCTTCCATGGGGGAAATGCCTTTCTTTGGTAAATGTGTATTGGGAGGAGCACTCATCGGCTCTCATACCGCTATACAAGCGAAAAACCGCCACTCAACGAACCCTTACAACAAGTTGAAAATACGAGAGGTGAGTAAGAGGTCGAACTATTAGGAGAATCCTACAAAGCAAATGTACAAAATTACACGGTACTTACGGTTTTGTAAGTAATGGTAGTATACCCCGGTTAGGGAGAAAATGCAAGAGATAAATATAAATGCGTCAATGTACTGGAGATGTTGAAAAAGATGTACCGTCATATAATAATAATGAATGAATTATATAACACCATAGAATAGAATGAGGCCCCGGCTTCCGCCCGTGGCCTCATTCTATTCTATGGTGTTGCTTGAAAAAGAGTATTACTTGCCGCCCGCTGCACCTTCGACATCGACGAGAACAGTTTCACCGACGCTCTTCTCGATGGCTGCAAGTTCAACGGCTGAGCCTTGAATGACCGGGCCTTTGAACCAGTTTCGCGCACTGAGGAGCCACCAGGCCGTAATAATTACAAACGTACCCAGGACTACCACAGGCGTGTAATTGAAGGTAACCGGTGTAATCGGATTGACTGTTGGCAGCATAAACAGTACTGAGATGACGATCACCCACAGCACAGCAATGACGCCTATTGGCTTACTCCAGGCTCCCAGGTGCCATGGCCCACGCTGGAAGTCCTTTGCGAAAAGGCGGAGCAAAATGGGCAGCGCATACGCAATATAGAGGCCAATGGTGGCAATGGAGGTCACCGCCACATATGCTGCGAAGTTGAATACCGTAGGGATAGCCAGGATAAAGGAGCAGACCACCGCCAGGATGATGGCATTGCGGGGAGTACGTCCACGGTCTAACTGATGCCAGAGATTGTGGAATGGCACAGCACCATCACGTGAGAAGGCGTAGATCATGCGGGAGTTCGATGTGACGGAGGACATACCGCAGAACAACTGTGCAAATGCGATAGCGGCGAACAAAAGGGTGCCCAGGATATAACCGAGCCGGCTTTCTATGATATAAAGCACTGGATTGACGAAGCTACCAGCCGCAGCCAGGTCAGGAGAAGCCGCTACCAGGCCCAGGAGTAGAGCGTAACCGGCCACAGCCGATACAACCACCGACATTACCACCCCCCACGGTGCGCGTGTCGCTGCTCCAACCGTTTCTTCGGTCATGTGAGCAGATGCATCATAGCCCGTGTAGGTGTACTGAGCAAGCAACAGGCCCAAGAGGAAGGCATACCAGATAGGGAAGCCCGTCCCGTTGAAATTCTGGTTGATCGCGAAGATTGTGCCAGCGGAATTGAGTCCATGAACAGCATGACCTACAACCAGGGTGCCGCAGCATATCCCACCAGCTCCAGGATTGTACTGCTGCGCGGCAAGCGTTGCCACGACGACACCACCGGCGATGAGGATCACACCAATGATATGCCACCAGACACTGATATCGTTAAGCAGGGCGACGATGCGCACGCCAAATATATTGAGCGTGGCATGGACTGCCAATACGATGGCGTAGATCAGCAGGGTTGTCCATTGTGTTGCAGGATTAATACCAAGAACACCGCCAGGGGTCGCGGGAATGCTGGGGATCCAGGCATGAAGCAATACATCAATGGTGACGGCTGCACCATAGTCGATACCTGCGGTGATAGCGATCTGACCGATCAGGTTAAACCAGCCGGTGAACCATCCCCAACCTGGACCGCCGAGTTTGGATGCCCAGTAGTACAGACCGCCAGCAGTCGGGTAGGCTGAAGCCAGTTCGGCCATGCCTAACGCGACGATGACCACAAATACGGTGACAAGCGGCCAACCAATCGAGGCGGCTGAATAACCTCCATTAATAGTAGTCAGGGAAAAGAGGGTGACACACCCACTAAGAACGGAGATGATAGTGAAGGAGATTGCGAAGTTGGAGAAGCCACCCATAGCACGGAAAAGTTCCTGTGCATAGCCCATACCATGCAGGCGTTTGATATCTTGTGCAATGAGTTCTTCTTTGGCTGTTCGTCCAGATGCTGCCAAGAGACACCTCCTAATTTACCATAAATTTGGGGGCAATACTAGCGTGGAAAACATCATCGAAAATGATGTATCTAAAATATGCCAATCTATGATTGCGATGTACCTCTTCGGGATGGTTGTTTCCCTGGAGATAGAAACCTGGTGTTTGTGCCTCCTTTCAACATGATTGTCAACGTAATTGATAGACTAAGATCAAGCTAGTGTACATTCTACATGGAAAATGTAAACTGTGCAATATCCTTATTGCGTCTGATGTTGGGTGAAACGCCAGGTGTCTATCTATTGTCGGGCTTCTTCAGGGATTTCATACCAGCGTACACGCTCACCCACAATCGAACGCGCCTTCCAGGCCATAGATTTCGGATTGGTTTCCATAGCCACAATCAAGGTGTGCAAACGCTCAGCAGCAAGGGCAGGAAAGCCATGCTCTATGACAAAGGATCGAACCTTATTGAGATTTACGGTGAAGGTTTTATACAATCCCCAATCATTGGAGGTCAGGCTCGTTATATAGGCACTGTTAATACCTTCGTCGGATGGAGTGACATTATGGTCAACAAAGATGGTGATTATGTCTATGATATCCTTTTCGTTGATCTCGACAATTTGCAATTTGGTCATCAGCAGATCCGTGAGTGCAATAGTACTATTATCTAAGTGCAAACGTGAGCGGAAATCGAGGTTATGGCACATGTGCATGCGATCAATGAAGATATCTATCTGCCGTTCATGTTGATCGTCCCAGAAAAGAAGGCGTTGATGACCATGCAAGGCATTAAAGGATTTATTGCCGGTGTACCCAAGTTTCGCAAACAATGCTCTCGTTTTCGCGCTCCATTTGCCAAGCGTGGCAAAGTCCATGTCTTTGTATGGACGCGACAAGCGTTGATCGGATTTAGCACTGGGGCATTGGAAATAAATCGCCAGGCCTCCTAGCAGACGGAGCGGTACACCTTCAGCACGCGCAGCCTCGATGATACGAACTGCTTCCTCTGTTATGTCGGTGATCGGACCCGTCAAATCGTTCATTTCACTAAACCGCTCCCTTTGTTGCATAAGAGGATAACATGATTCCAGTTAACTCGTCAAGAATATCGACAGATGTTTCTTTTCGAAAGGTGTAACGCGCTAACGCGCTACTGAAACATTGACTATCCTTCCCATTATCTGTAAAATCAGGGAGGCACAGAAGAGAGGCGTGACTGAATGACAGAAATTCTGCAACAGCATGATTTTGATGAAGAAGACCCGTATCTCCTGCAAGACATCGACCTGCTCGGTGTATTGAGCAGTACACGCGATGTAGTGGAGCAGGGCGAACGTGTTTGGATTGATAAAGAACGGCTTGATCTGCTGGCTCAACAGTGGCTACATCACGATAAAGAAGTTTCCACTCCAGACCCTACATGGTATGAACAGTATCATTTTCACGACGGAACCGAGCGAACAGTCAATTGGATTCTCGTACTTGATGCGCTCAATTTCTGTTTTTGGGTGGAACGAGGCCAGCCTCGCTGGAGTATTGAATACCAGGAAGAGACCCTCAACGGGTACCTGGCCGAGGCGGCTGCACTCAAGCGGGCAGTAGAAGAGGGCATTCCCGTCTGGGAGGCGACATATCTCAGCACGATCAGCAGCGAAGCATTAGCCCATATTTTCCGCGGCCAGCAGACTATTCCGCTTTTCGAGCAACGCCTCCACAATCTACGCGAAGTTGGCCGCGTGCTGCTGGAACAATATGATGGTCAATTTACCCACGCCATAGAACAGGCGGGCGGCAGTGCAGTTCAACTCACATTACTGCTGGCAAAAAACTTTCCTTCGTTTAACGATGTCGTTATCTATCGCGACCATCTGGTTCGTTTCTTCAAACGGGCGCAAATCTGTGTCGCCGATATACATGGATCATTCGGCAATAAAAGTTGGGGCGCATTTTCTGACCTGGACCAGCTTACCGCTTTTGCCGATTACAAAGTACCACAGGTATTGCGTCATTTTGGCGTGCTTGAATATGACCCCACATTAGCTGAACGCATCAACA
>WNFF01005718.1_pt1 | contig 11592 bp, 6 predicted proteins | sample 5400441 | NCBI WGS metagenome assembly WNFF01 (sample SAMN13153345, study PRJNA577476) | soil metagenome | isolation source: 120 cm saprolite under Douglas fir tree site 2 hole 3 replicate 1 | place: USA:California | collected 2015-04-18
GTTCGTCAGCGAAGTGCGAAAGTCGTCTGTCATTTTGGACTCCATCGCCAAAGCCACATCACTGATGCTCTTCGTCGATGGCTTCACAAACTCTCCCGCAGCGTTGCGAATTCGCGCCATCGGTAACCCGGAGCCCTCCCCACAACGGAGCTCGGCATAACCGATGGCCCCCGACATCTTGGCGGCGCTGGCCAGCAAATCCTGACATCGACTAAAAGCGGCGCCCACTGGCCACTTTGGCGAAACATCTTTTCCGACCTTGGCTCGGAATTCTGGGCTGAGTTTAGAAAGGAAATCGGAAAAAATGTAGTTCGACGCTTTTCCGTCTGTGCGGTGAAGCACCTTGATCGGCAAATCAGGAAGCTTACCGTCAGGATTCAGTCTGGCAATCTCCGGGTCGCTCCACGAGGTTGTTTTTCCAAGGTAGATATTCGCAAGCACTGGCCCCGAAAGGCGAATGCTTGCCGCGCTACCTGGCACATTGTAAAAGACCGCAATGCCAACCAGCACCGTGGGCAATTCCAGGGCCGCGTACGCTGCCTCTTTCAACTGCTTTTCTGGAATGGGCGCATCACCGCCGCCAAGATCTCCGGCTCCTGAAAGAACATCTTTGGCACTTTCGCTGGTTCCCACCGCGAGGTAGCGAAGCTGCGTTTCAGGGTGCAACTTGTGGTACTCGTCTCCCCATAACACGTACAGCGCCTGCGGCATTGTCGATCCGGTGGTAACCAGCACCATCTGCGTTTGCGCAAGGCCGTCCGCGGATAAAACTGTTAAAGAGATGGCCAGCAGGATGGCGGTCAGGGATAAAAGAAATGCGGCGCAATTTTTCAATGAAGCTTACTCCTTATATCCGGTATCCCAGCCAGTTTGCGGGAGTTCTAAACACCGGCAAGGCTACTGCCGTAAGTCTCTGACTGTAAAGGACAATGAGCGGCCTGAGACATAGGTAACACATCGTACCGGACCCAAAAGAAGTGACGCGCCCGGGGAGATTCGAACTCCCGACCCTCTGCTTAGAAGGCTGTTGACCGCTTTAATCAGAACTTGCCGGAGCGAGCGTAAAGCGAGGGAAAATCAGCAACTTGTGACCAACGGTGACAAACCACTTTCTCCTTTTTCATCACCTTTAGGCACGCGTTTTGCCGGGTTCTTGCGCTCTCTGTTGTGGTCTTTGATTTTGGCATGCCGCCAACGGATCTCCTTTCCACCTTCTTCACGCATGCGCCTTGCCCTTTCGCGCTTCTGATACAACCCTAACTAAGACTTTTCTGAGGAGTCAGCGACATTTCAATGTCGCACGAAAGCATCTCAAGTACTGAATATTTTGGAGCGAACCAAAGAGTGCCCGCTACTTACGCACCCTTCGACCTTCGACTATCTATGAACGAATGCGCGTTCGATTCTAAACGGATTGGGAACACTGCCGAGATTCGACGAAAGGTTCGCGCGCTGACGAATAGGGCCTGTGTTTCCGATGGCGATTTGGCGCGACGCATTGAACGTCAATCTCATGGCTTCCGTGCAAATTCGGTCTGCGATCCAACGAGACCAATCGTAACCGCAGTCGCTACTGCCCCGGCGAGTAACTCACCTGCGCTGAGTTCGGACTCTCCCCTACGGAGTTCACCGCCGAGACCACGTAGTAGTAGGTCGTCCCCGCAACCACTGCTGTATCCGTGTAGCTGTTCGTGGTCGGACTCGCAATCACCGTGTACGGCCCGCCATTTACAGTGGCCCGCTTCACGCGGTAGCTGGTCGCACCTGTCGAGGCACCCCAGCTCAATGCGGCATGGTTGTTATCATCGGTGACGGAGAGCCCGGTCGGTGCCGTCGGCAGTGTCCCGCCTCCGGTACTTGGCGTGGCGCTCGCTGGCGCGCTGTTTGCGCTTTCACCGACCGAGTTCACCGCGGAAACCACCTCGTAATACGTCGTGCCGTTCGCAAGCCCCGTGTCGGTGTAACTGGTCACTGTCACAGCCGTGGCGATCGTTGTGTACGGCCCGCCGCTGACGGTTGCTCGCTTCACGTTATAACTCGTCGCACCCGGCGAGGCAGTCCAACTTAGGGATATTTGTCCACTGCCAGCAGTCGCGGTCAAACCGGTCGGTGCGGGCGGTGGCGATACCTGCCAGGAATTGCCGGTCAAGGTAGTCGTAAATGTGCTCGGCGAGTCGTTCTGAAACGGGGTCTGGCCCGCAAGCAGATTCGACACAGTATTGCTCGAAAATGTCCCGGTGCCGGTGACACCCGAGGCGATCCAAATGCCCTGGTTTGCTGGATGGTCGATCGTGTTGTTTGAAACCGTTACATTCTCGTAGGTGGCACCTATCTTAAGGCCTGCGCGGAGGGAATCGCGGATGGTGTTGTTACTGATTGTGGCAACCGTGTAGGCGTTAGGAAAGAAAGAGGCGCTCCCCAGAGAGCCAACGTGGACGCCGTGCCGGTCGGTACCGTTCCAACCACCTCCTCCGATCAAGACATTTCCGTCCACTGTAGCAGACTCCAACGGTTGCCCTGTATCGCCAAAGACGCCAACTTCCATGGCATTGTTTGCTGCCACACCATTCACGAGATTGTTCGACACTTGAACATTCTTTCCGCCAGCGACGCGGATGCCATTAGCCCACCAAGCTGCAACTGATGTGTTGTTTAAAATCTTCGTGCCATCCATTTGAGAGTTGTCGGCATTGGCGCCAGCGTCGGAGTACGTCGCAATCCCGTCGTCGCCACCTCCCCGGACGAAGCAATTTTGCACTGTAAGATTGAGACCCACTTTGTCCGGATTAGGTGTGTTGCCATTATTGAGGTTTATTCCATCAGCCCAGCTATCCGCGACTCGGCTGTCCCGAATTATCCCGTTGCTGCCGCTCAACCATTGAGCGTCGCAATGCTGCACCCAGACCCGCTCGATCAACCAGCCGCCCGCACCGTTGGCACTGATTCCAGAGTCGTCGCCGCCAGCGCCGCCTACTCCTCTATAGATAGCATTGGAATCAATAGAAATGTCTCGTAGCGTCGTGCCCGAGCCCACGGTGATATTGGACCGCCATGGAGTAACGGGCGGCGGTAGCGGAACTTGACGATAAATCATCGAATACCACATTCCAGCGCCGTTCACCGTCACGCCTGTGAAGTTCAATCCGCCGGACGCTAAACTGTTCGTCATGTATTTGCCGGGGGGGGGATCCACACGGACTTCCCCTGGGCGCGCGCATCATTCACACAGTTCTGGATGGCGACCGTCGAATCAGTCGTAAAGTTCGGGTCCGCCCCATAGGCAACGATGGAAAGCGAATTGGCGGGTTGCGTTAGCGCAACAGGAACATTCTCTAGGTCAATGCAATCGATGTCGTAAACCGCTGCCGTATTGGCGGGATCCCTTTGAAGTTTGATTGCGCTCCCGGCTGCTATTGGAGCGCCCGTAATCCGAACCCGATCCTCATTATAGAAGTGGTAGGGCATCCCACCTCCGTTCGGGTCATCGGGGTTCGTTAAGGAGCCCCGGTAGACCCATGATTGCTTGGAACTTAGCGTAATCACTTGACGAAATACTCCGTCCACATACAAGTTTATCGTGGCCGTTATGCCTCCACCGTTTGGAGCATCCGGAATCGACGCACGGATCACGATCGCGTTGGCGGTCACACCGGTGTTATTCACCCATGACACCGAATCACCGTTGTTTCTCAGCTCGACCAAGCTGTGCCCAGATGCTTCTAACTCCAAGGTGGCCACAGTTGGCACCGGCATCCCCGGCGTAGTGGAGCGAATGATGGCACCGCCTCCCCGCGTCCCAGCTTCCGCTTCGAGTGTTACGAACGGCGTCGTCGCCCCAACCGCCGCTCGAGATTCAGTCCCGAGGCCTGCGAGCATTGCCCATCCAACGGCCAATCCGAGGTAACAGAATTGGTGCAACGTTCTCGATTTTATCCTCGGACGCGGAACTGTAATTTGCGCTGCAAGTTTCAAAGTTGATTCGTACATACCTGTGCCTTTCATATGAATTAGTGCGTTTGAATAGGATTACCAAAAGATTTTGGCCGCAAGCTGGATGATTCGCCCTGGGTTGTTGTTGTCCTTGTTGAAGACGCCGAAATTGTAGTTGTAGCTAGCGGCGATCAGGTTTTCGCGCGTGCCCGCCGGATATTGGGGCACCGATCCCACCAAGTACGGGATGGGTCCAGCCAGCGAAAGACCGGTGCGGCTTATCTGCGGTTGGGAGTTGAAGACCTTCACGCTGCTGTTCGGGTTCATGGTGAACCAAGTGTGGTTCAGGGCATTGAAGAACTCCGCGCGGAACTGCACATAGCGGCGACGATCTTCGAAGGGGTAAAAGGATTTGAATACAGACACGTTGAGGCCTGGCCGCCACGGCCCGCGGAGATTGTCCATCGTCCGGGGAGCGTTTCCAATCTGCCCATACGCCGGGCGCGCAAACGCTTCTGGGTTGAAGTACGGTACGTCGTGGGCGTGCTCCCTAGTCCACCGTGGATTGATCAGTGGAACGCCTGGAACGAGACTAGGCCGAAGCGCCAGCCCGTTCGCCTGGGCACCGGGAATCCCATTGGCGTCGCCGAGCAGTGGCGCGAAGGGATACCCGCTGTATAGAGTTCCAACTGCGTTTAAGCTCCAGCTACCTACCAGCACGTTGGTCCACCCGCCGCGGTTCAAGAACAGGTGTCCTTTCCCTAGGGGTAAGTCGGCGTTTAGCGCTAGATTGAATCGGTGACGCGAGTCGTAATTCGATACCGATCGATTGCCTTTACGATTCGCCGGGTCCTGCATAAAAGAATAGCCCCAGTTGAACTGGTTATTGAAGTCGCCCATGCCGTCGGAGCTGTCGTCAATTGATTTGGAGAAGGTGTAATTGAAGCGGAAACCAAGCACTCCCTCAAACCGGCGCTCCAATGCTGCGCTTCCCGCGTGATAGATGGAATTGTTATCGGTAATGCCCAGAACAAAGACATCGCCCAACAATGGATAGGGCCGCATCAGGTCTCGCCTGGCTACGTTGATCGGTTGTCCATTCCTATCTTTGCGCCCGAGAGGATCCGGAATCATCTCGTCCGGGTTGCCGCCCTGATCCAGGAGCGCCGCGAATTGCTCCGGGTCCGGGTTATTGAGATTGAACTTCCCCGAGGGCAGGTGCGTCCCTTTCTGGCCCATGTAGGTGAGCGTCAGCACCAAGCTGTGGCCGAGGTCGTTCTGCGTCGTGAAATTCCAGGTTTGAATGTAAGGCGTTCTGTTAGAGTCTACGAAGGTCATCGTGGTGCTCGGTAGCCGTGGATCCCTGACCAGGCAGCCCAAGCACAACAAACCATTGGCCGGGATCTCCGAGGCTGTGGGATCCGTGAACACTAATGGATTGTTGCGCCCCAGGCTGATCAGATAGTTCGGATCAACGCCTCCCGACTGCGGCCTGGGTACAGTCGCCCCCGTCCTGCCGGTCCATTGAAGGTAGCTGAAGTTTCCCGGATTCCCTGCGGAGAACGCTGGCTGCGGATCGCGTCCGGTTGCGGTCGCGGCAATGTGGCTAATCCCGTAGCCTCCGCGCACCACGAAGGAGTTGCGCTTGTTCCAACGAACGTGAGGAGTCCACGCAAATCCGAACCGCGGTTCGAAATTGAGTTTGTGCGTTGGTTCCAAATAGCGTGACCCACTGGCGTCGCCACTGAATACGTAATTGAACGCGTAGGACGTGCTGCCGTTAGCGTTCTGCACTAGCATGGGATGCTTCAGGTCCAGGCTCGCTTGCCGGTTATACTTTTCGGCGCGCGGACTCACATACTGCCACCGCACACCCAAATTCAACGTCAGACTCGGCCGCACCTTAAAATCGTCCTGAAAGAACGCGGCTACAGTGCGGTAACGGTAGTAGTAAGGAAGGGCATTGCCGGTGACGATGGTCTGCACAGGCACTCCCAGGAGAAACGAGGCGAATCCGTACCCGCCTTGCCCGCCCGGAGTCCTCCCATAACCCGAATTGGTTGTCCCCGTGTTGAACACGTAAATCCCGCAACATGCCTCCAAATTGCGATTCCCGGCAGCGACCACGCTCGATTGCATAAACCGGAGGTCTACTCCGGACGTAATAATGTGACGGCCTAACGCCATCGTTGCATCGTCGGAAGCTTGGTATTGGTGTTCGATGGAATGGATAGGTCCCGTTATGCTTCCAAGATTGACCATTTGGGTGCTGAAGCTCGGGTAGCCAGAATCGGTCGCGCTCGGCAGGCCGAACACATCCCTCGTATAGTTCTTGGCTTTTAGATCGCCCGGAAGCGTCCGGCTATAATCCGAGTAGGTATAGCTGCCCCGGAACTCGTTCACAATGTGCGAAGAGATCACATACGTATCGCTGATGAACCCTTGCCGAGTCACGCTGCGGTCCGAGGGAGGGGATTCCGCCAGGAAATAGTCACGTATAAGCTTATAGCGATCCGACAAGTTCGGGATGTCCGTGTAGCGGGCGCTGATGCGGTTGTTTGAAGAAAAGTTGTGATCGATCTTGATGCTCCAGCGATTGTCCATTCCGGTGACCCCCGATACCCCTAGAAAATTGCGGCCAAAAAAGTCGTAGGGCATGTTGGGTAGTGGAACGTATTCCAGCTGTTTCAGTGCCGCGGGGCTGAGGAACTGGGCGGGGATCACATGCCCCACGCGACTGGGGTCTGGATCATTGGCGCTAAACAGCGGGTACTCGGTGTTCGCGTTTGGCCGATAGAGCTGCTGAAGCTGATTACAGCCGCCCGCACTGCACTCCATCTGCTGGTACAGCAATGGGTTCGTCTGTCCTGGAGCAACCCAGGTGTTACGGAAATCACCCTGTCGCTCTGCCGCGGTGGGTACCCGTTCCAGTTGAGAGGTTTCGTCGCGACGCCGTTTGGCTTCGTAACTCACAAAAAAGAATGTCTTACGCTTGCCGCTGTAGAGCTTGGGAATTACCAATGGACCGCCCAGCGTAACTCCTACTTCATTGCGCCGCAGCGCCGAGGGGAACGGCTGGCCGAAGGTCCGCGCTGTGAACATCGGATTCCTGTTAAACCAAAACGCATCCCCGTGGATTTCGTCGGTCCCGCCCTTACTCACCGTGCTGATAACTCCGCCGCCGATCACGCCGTACTGGGCTGAGAACGTTGAGGTAATGACCCGAAATTCCTGAATGGTATCTGGTGAAAAGGTCACGGTGGCGCGCCCGTAGCCGATGCTGGTGGCGTTCGCCCCGTCGGCCATGATCGAGGTAGTCCCCGCCCGGCCGCCGCTGACCGTAAGCCCGGAACCTGCCGAGGGAATGTTGTAGCTAATACTCGCTTCGTCGGCGCCCATTTCTCCGCTTACGCCCGCTACGGTCAGCGCCAGCTCCAGCGAATTGCGCCCTTGCAGGGGTAGGTCAGATAACTCCTTACCGCTGACCGTGCCTCCGGTCATCGAGCTTTCAGTCTGCAATGACGGGGCCGTCGCGGTTACCTCGACGGCGACCTTTGATTCCTGTGGGGAGAGCACCAGGTCCACGCGCGCGGTCGCGGTAGTATCGAGCTTCAGGGGCGCCGCCATGCTTCTCTTGAAGCCGCTCAGCTCCGCCGTAACAATGTAATTTCCGGGGGGCAGCGAGGGCACGGTATATTCGCCATCGCCGTTGGTCGTCGTGGACCGCTGCACTCCGGTTTCCAGAGACGTCACCAGAACTCTTGCGCCGGGAACGGGGGCTTTCGACGAGTCGGTCACTTGCCCGGAGATAGCGCCGTTGCTTTGCGCCAGCGCCGCCGACGCCGTTAGCGCCAGCATAAATGCCACAAAGAACGACTGGGCAATCCGCATCTGAAATCCTCCTGCCACTTGGCACGACAGGGTGCTCCGGGTGCTCCGGAGAATTTCACATGAAGGCTGATAACTCTTAAGCGAATTCGGGACAACGTTTGAAAGGTGCTGTAACGTAGTGCTAAGTCATTGAAAACGCGGCAGGGAAAAATATTTCGGTCGCCACGGGGGATGTTGGCGACGGCTATCGACATGCTCTCTCTGTGGTACGTGCTCAGTCACCGAGATTGACACCGTAGAGTGGCTGGCGTATGGTGCTGCGCAAGAGAAGTTAAGGTCGCACATTCCGGGGAAAGACGACCGTGCCTAGGCCTTTCAGTGGCGACGACCGGGTAGCCAGGTTCAATTCGCAAGCGCGGGTGCTCTGATGGCAGGGCGGGTTGATGACACCACTCATGCGGCAGCCATTGCCAAGATCAGCCATGCAATCAAGTTCGCGCCCGAGCTTCGCGCACACTTGGCGGAGATCATCAATGGTCCGGCGTTTAAAGGGAGCCACCGGAGTCAGGAATTTCTCAAGCATATTGTCGAACGGGCTTTGCGTGGTGATTTCGACGACCTGAGAGAACGTCAGATCGGTATCAATTTGTTCGGACGGTCTGCCGCCTATGACACTGCTGAAGACGCCATCGTTCGTGTGACCGCCAGCGATGTGCGGAAGCGGTTGTTTCAACATTACGGGCAAGCCGGCCGCGATTCGAGATTCAAGATCGATCTTCCGTCCGGGTCCTACATTCCCGAGTTTCGGTGCCTGTCTCCGGCTTTCTTTAATAGCTCGGAATCCCCGGCCATTGCCGAAAACCACCTTGGTCAGAAGCGTGCCTTCGGTGTCCCTCGTGAGGATGGACCGCCATCCCCGGCCAAATCTCCATCGTGGCGCGCGTTGGGGGTTGCACTGGCAGTTGGAACGCTGGCGCTGGCTGCCGTGATGTGGTGGGGGATGGGACACCGGTTCGGGTTCAAATTGGCGCCTGTCGATAACCTCATTTCCGCTACCTTTCAGGGCAATCCAGGCACGGTGCAGATTATCGTGAGCGATGAGGTATTGGTGTTGGTACAGGTGCTGTCGGGCCACAGGGCGACTCTCGGCGAATACGAGAACTTAACCTATCTAAGCATGCCTGAGTTAGTGCAACGAAAAGGATTGCAGAATTTTTGGGGCAGCCTCTCCACACGTCAAATCACTAATTTGGGCGATCTCCAGAACGCCATGCGCATTGCAGAGAATCTGCGCGCACGCAAATGGAATGTCAACATCCGTCATGCCCGTGAGATCAATGCCCGGGACCTGCGGACTGGAAACTTCATTATCCTGGGAAGCTCCTTCTCCAATCCGTGGGCTGGCCATTTTCAAGTCAAGGACGCCAATTTCCCAATTGAACCTGCGCCGCCAGGCAAGTCGGCGACAATTCTGAACCGCCATCCGTTGGCGGGAGAACCGCCTCGCTTTGAGGTCCAATTGGACGATAAGACTGGCAAGGCTGTCACGTACGCTTCGGTCTCCGTGCTGGAGAATACAGCCCGTACGGCGCGCGTCATGCTGGTGGCTGGATTGTCGATGTCGGCGACGGAGATGGCTGGACAATTCCTATTACAAGACGACTCGGTCTCCACAGCGCGGAGCATGTTGGGACTGCCACCGGCCAGTCCATTGCCGGACTTCGAGATGGTCTTGCGTGTGACCGAATTGAACGAAGTCGGTAACAGCGTAGCGTTCGTAGCTTGCCGCAAAATCACCGATCGGTCCCAGTGAAGATCCAGGCCGCCGTGATTTCTGCGACACAACCCGGTCTCGAACACCATCGTGAAAGTGTAGGGATCATGCGGTCTCGTTACGCCAGATTCATATCAACACCCTAACCGGGCCTGTCATGATTTGGCGGTCAAGCAAACAATTGGGCAAAGCTTATCGGCGCCGCTGCATATCTATTTCCTGGGTTGGGGAAACTCTCGCAGTTCACTTGATGCACCGTGAAGTATGTAGAATCACCCACGTTTTTCATCGCCGGATGATGGAGGCGACGGGCAAGCCCTGGCAGAAATCAAGGCACACTCCGGCTTCGATTACAGCGCGAGCTGGGAACGGCAAAAACTCACCACAGGCTAGTTCGGCGGCGACGCTTCAAGAACCGAACTTCATCGACGACAGGTGGAACGCCCGCCACCGGTGACGTCGCTCAGAAATAGGAAGAACCAAGATTCACCCTCCGATCTCAGGGCACGTGGAGATTTCCTGGACGTCGCGCGAACTGGAGAGCCTCGCAGATCTCGCGTCGCGAGAACCCGCCCACCCTACCGAAACCCTCATCCGGGCAATGAGAGGCTGAGTGGCTGTTATCATCCGTCGTCTCGAAGAGAGCTCCATTGGGGTGACCTATGTGGCGATCGATGAAGGGGCTCCGTTCAGCGCAATTGGATATTTCACTCTCGCGACGGCAAGTCGCCGGTCCGCGATAACCACAGGTGCATTCGATATAGAACTCGCGACGAAGACCGTCTCGTTCAGCTCTTGCGGCGGGACTCGGAATAACCTGGTGGAGTATCTCACCCGTTAGCTCATGCGTCTGGATCGCAAGCTAGGCCGTCAGTCAGTTACGCCCAAACCAAACAAGCGTTTGAGGCGGTGCCAGAATCTGTGCGACGGCCGCCGCTTCGCCAGCTCACTGGCGAAGTCGGACCAGCGATGCCGTAGGAGAATTGCCGAAGTGAATCGTCCCGACCGGAGCTCTTCCTGGATTTCTGGGGATTTGTTGAATTCGTTCTGCATCTTGGCCAACAAAATGTCTACTTCCAGTCGCGGTGTATCGTAAGAGTCGACTTGAATCGTCAACGGAACACCCATCGTGGCTGGATACCGCTGAGCAATGTGACCGTTGATGACCGCACTGACGCAACTGGCGCGTGTATTACATTGCTATGACAGGACGTGATTCTGAGCGGATACAGAATCGAGTTCAGTTCACGTAAGCAATTGGATCGACAGAAGAAAAAGGAAAAACGCCAGAGTCCTGCTGTCTCCGACCATCTGTCAAAAAAGCAGACGACCGGGGTGAAGCCATGGGTGAAGAATGATCTCGGTTACTCCTTTGGATTGAATGGGATCCAAGGGAAATGGCGCGCCCGGGGAGACTCGAACTCCCGACCCTCTGCTTAGAAGGTACGCATTACAAAACTCTAAGTGCCGCTTCTGGTGTCGCTTACGGGGAAGCGCGTCATTTATCTCGCCCTTGAACTGGACCGAAGTTGGACTGAAACTTTTGGGGTGACCCCCTAAGCTGGCACAGTTTTTTTGGACACAGCTTCCGCTTTCGTAACAGCGTTCTTGCATCTCCTAGCAGGAGAAGGGGTCTGGGGAAGGGGACGGCATTTGAGTCCCCGTCCCCAGCAGCCCTTTAGAAGTCTTTTTGCTGTTCTCTTTGTTCTCAATGAACACCATCGTTGCGCTTCGAGATTCGGCCGAACCTGACGCCTCGATCTGTTGCTCGAACTCTTCGGGAGATCGATAGCCCAGCGCGGAGTGCAAGCGCAGCCGATTGTAATACTGCTCGATGAACTCTTCGATATTCGCTCGCAAATGTTCCAGGTCGTCGTACTTGTTGGCGTAAATTTCTTCCCGCTTCAGTGTCTTCATGAAGCTTTCACAGCTCGCGTTGTCATACGGATTTGCTGGCCGGCTCATGCTCGGAATCACGCGGTTGTTCTCAAGGACTTTCACGTATTCTTCGGAAGCGTATTGCAATCCTCGATCTGAGTGATGCACCAAGCCAGGTT
>WNFF01004959.1_pt1 | contig 11591 bp, 12 predicted proteins | sample 5400441 | NCBI WGS metagenome assembly WNFF01 (sample SAMN13153345, study PRJNA577476) | soil metagenome | isolation source: 120 cm saprolite under Douglas fir tree site 2 hole 3 replicate 1 | place: USA:California | collected 2015-04-18
TGGCAACGCCATCGTCGGCAACGTCACGCAGCATGCGAGCGTGATCGTCTCGGACAAAGGGCCCAGCGCCAGTGGTGATGGCGGCGCGGAGGGTCTCGATGCCTGATCGTGGCGCACAGGCGCAGGATTCCGTGGACGTAAAACGGGGAGCACAGGCATGAGCGATCACGCCCGCAATACCGGTCCGATGCTGGCGAGCCCGCGTTGCGGCGCAAAAATCCGTTCCGGCGGATCGTGCCGCTCGCCGGCGGTGCGCGGCAAAAAGCGCTGCCGCATGCACGGCGGTGCGCCGGGATCCGGCGCGCCAAGGGGAAACCAGAACGCGCGCAAGCACGGCCGGTTCACCAGGGACGCGATCGCCGGGCGAAGGCAGATTCAGGCCTTGCTGGGTGACGCGCGGCAGTTGCTGCAAGAGATGAAATGATCTGGTTTCGCGGGGCCTATTTTTCTACACCGCAGATCGGTCGATATGCAATGCTGCGGTCATGACAGCCAAACTTCTCAAAGACGTTCTGGAACGCGCAGAAAAATGGCCTGAAGAGGCCCAGACCGAGCTTGCGCAAATCGCGCTTGAAATCGATGCCGGCCTCATGACCGGCAAGTACCGAGCCACACCAGCAGAGCTTGCCGGGATCGATCGCGGCCTCAAGGCAGCGCGCGAGGGTCGTTTTGCGACCGACGACCAGGTCGATCGGATTTTCAAAAAGCATCGTCCTGCATGAAAGTGGTTTCACCGACGAGGCGCTCGCAAACCTCGACGGAATCCTTTCTTTCATCGCTTCCAATTATCCTTCCATCTATGACGCGTTTCAAAGCCGCCTTCGATCGGTGGTCGCCCGTATTGGCGACTGGCCGGAGAGCGCCCAGGAAGTGCACGACCGACCGGGGCTCGTCGCCGATTGACGTCCGCCAATGCGAGAGCCAGTTTCAGATATTGCATATTGGCTTCGAAGGAACCCGCCATGACCACCCACATACTGCAATTCGTCGAGCTCTCGGACCAGGAGCGCAAGGCGGCAAAGCCTCTCGACAAGCTCGGCAAGGGCGATCGTGTCGAGGTCAAGGTCCGCCGCAAGTCGGGCCAGGACCAAGTTGTCAGGTTGCCCCCGACGGCTGCAGCCCTGCTCGAGACTGCGCTCGGCCATCTCCTCCAGGGGGAGCGTGTCGCGATCCTCGCCGAGGATCAGGAACTCAGTCCGAACGACGCGGCAGAGATCCTGGGAATCTCCCGACCGCTGGTCGTGCATCGCATGGACGTAGGTGATCTTCCGTTCCGATATGTTGGCAAGCATCGCCGCACGAAGCTTAAGGACGTGTTGGCGCTGAAGGCGAGGACTGACGCGCAACGATCGGCAATGGAGTCGCTCGCCGACGACGCTGAGGACCTTAGGCGGCGCCATGGCGCTTGAGCCATCGATTGCCGTCTTCGACTCCTGCGTCCTCTATCCGTTTCACCTGAGAAACATCATCGTGCAAGCCGCGGTCGATCGGTTGGTCGAAGCGCGCTGGACGGATGAGATCCATGATGAATGGATGCGGAACCTAATGGTCCAAGTGCCAGCCATTCCGATGGAGCGCCTTCAGGTCACCCGTCAGTTGATGAATAGTGCGCTACCGACCGCCACGATCGGCGGGTACGAGGAGCACATTCCGAGGGTAACGCTCCCAGATCCAGATGATCGTCATATCGTCGCAGCCGGAATCGCCGCCAACGCATCGCTCGTTCTCACGTGGAACTTGCGTCACTTTCCAGCAAACGAGTTGAAGAAGTTCGGCCTCCGAAGGATGACCCCAGACGCCTTTCTCTCTGGCCTCTTCGACAAGATGCCGGACCCGGTGATCAGCTCTCTCGCAAATGCTCGACGGAATCTGAGCAAGACCCGGGTTTCAGCATCAGACTTCATCGACATTCTTGAGCGTCAAAAACTCGTCCAAGTTGCGAAGCGGGTAGAGAAGTACGTATCCGATCTGTAGGCACGTGAAGCGTCATTGGCTCGATCCACCCGGCGGTCGTCCAAGAAGCCATCCGTGACAGCCACCGCACCAGTTTCGCACCAGAAACGATCTCACCGGAACGCAACGAACACGATCAATCTCCAACGAAAATGCAGCAAAATCAACGATCGCTCGTTTATCCTCCCAGCCTCTGCTCTTCAATCGTAGATTCGGTGACCTCATCGCATGAAACGGCTAAACTGTATCCTTCGCCGGCCCAACGGCCTGTCAATAGTCGTCGACGCTTCCGAAGAGTCCACCTTGCGCCAACACTGGACGCGATCGGCCGCGCGGCGGGTTTTGCCGCGCAGCACCTACACGCCAGCATCTGGGATGCTGGTTTTGCGCCGACACAAACGCAAGTCGGCACTCGATAACGCTCGATGAATGTCAGGACGCGGTTACCCTAAGGCAAATTATCGCTGACGTGGATGCCCCTCTATGGCAGTTTCATCGTGAAACTCGCCGACGTTCCATCTTGAGGTCTATTGCTCGTCCTTGGGCGGCATTCGTGGCGGAAGGAGCGGAGTAAACGACACGGCATCGCCGGCGCGCCGGGCCGCGGCCAATCCTCCTCCCGTCGAGGGATCGCCCCCCGACGTGTCCATAACGACGTTTGGAGTGATGTACTCTCTTGCGGCTTCGAGGAGGCTGCCTTCGCCGTTACCGAAATCGGCGGCGCGGCCGCCCTGGGCGCGCCCAGCGGCGATTTCGTTGGCAGCCTTGTCGGTTTTTTCGGCGAGCGAGTCGCTGTATGGAATGCGGTATGCTCTGGGGACGCCATTCGGTCGATTGTCTCCGTCGAGCGCCTCGACCCAAAGATAAATCGAGCCTTGATCGCCTTCGAGCGAATGCGGCTCCACAATACGGGCTTGCAACAGTTTGAAGGTGACGGGCAGCTTATCGACGCTGGCCCAACCCAACAGTCCGCGCACGCCAATGAAACTTACGATGTAGAATGCGCTCGTTACGACCACGGCGACTGCCTTGGCTGACCACGGCAAGCGCGCATATACCAGGATGACGAGCAACAGCGCACCTACGAGCGAGTAGCCGATTGACAGCGTTACAATGACCGATTGAAGACTATTCACGACGCGGCATCCTGACGCCTGTCTTTGGATCCAGATCCGCGCCGTTTGCACGGACGTTACGGAACGTCTCCAGTAGCGATTTCGGCCGTTGCTGCACGTCGATGACCTTGCCTTCGGTGTCCAGCCGGAAACGCAAGGCGGTCTTTTCATCGCCGCTGTGATCGAGCATCAACTTGTTGTCGAAGATTACCTGGGCGGTCGGATTGAGCTTCTGGACTTTCACGTTCGCCGCCACTGGCTGCCCGGTGGTTGCCTGAAAGTGCGAGACATTGACAGTATATTCGCCGGGAACGATACCCCGCACGGTGACGATTTCTTCCCGAATGGGCGAGGCGATCTTCTTGCCGTTGACAATGATGAAATCGTTGGTCCCGCCACGATCGTCGCGGTCGAGCGTGAGAAAACCGGCCTCGCGATGACGATACCAGGCGATATTCCCGGCAGGGTCCTGCACGAAGAGATCGAGGTCGTCGGGATGGTTGTCCGGCCAGTCCATCGTGATGATGAATTCGGCCTTGGAATCGATCTTGCCCTCTTTCGAATCCGGCGACACCGCGAGCAACGCAATGAAGAACAGGAAAGCGATCACCTGCAACGCTTTAAACAGCATCACGCCGAGCGGATCGAACGGCTCTTCGCGCGGATAGAGACCAAACTCATCCATGATGCTGGCGTTCCAGAGCCGGGGTGATGCGCGTCTCGGTCAGCGTGACGGCATCGGAAAACACCCGTTGGGTGGCAGCATCGAGCATGTAATACTGAATTCTGACGAGGATGGAGCCGACGAGGCCCGCCAGCGTGGTGTACATGGCCACCGCCATGCCATCGCTCATCAGCCCCATAGATGATTTCATGGCGGCCTTGTCGGCCGCATCGAGCGTGGCGATCGGCGCCAACATGATGATGAACCCGATGATCGTACCCAACAGGCCGAGTTTCATGAGCGTATCGGAAGCGAACGCGCCGAAACCGTTGGAACCGCGCAACCGATCGGCCAGCGACCGCAACAGCAACGCCTGGTCGATGCGACCGCCGGCTTGTGCTTTGGCCTTCGTCACAAGACTGCGGATGTGATCCGTCACCAGGCCGGTCGGCAGCACCTCTGCATCGACATGCAGCGCCTTCGTTCCGTCTACAGCCGACAGGATATCGCGAGAGCGTCTTGCACTCTCGCCCTCCCGCGCGATCGCCATGGTCCGCCAGAGGCAATGCGAAGACGTGACGACGTAGAGAATGGCGATGAAGCTCGAAATATAGGTCCGATCGGATCTGACCATCAGGCTGATCAATCCGTATCGCCACAGCAGGACGACGGCAAAGATGCAAAGGCCGGTAAAGACCATCCATAGCAGCAGGGGGCCTCGTTCAGGAGCATCCGTGCCGGGTAATGCGATCTTCGCGTTACTGATGTAACTCATGCTGCCCTGGCTCCTTGAGACGGCTTCTCCGAACCCGGATCGCGAACAAAGCCTCTCGGTTTCAGCTAAATCAGAGGTACCAGGCACAGTCCAAAGAGATATGCCCGCGGCTTATTGGGAAAATTGCCCGATCTGCGCCGAGCGCCAAGCTTGCAATTGGCACCGATTAGGGCTGTTGTTACTGTCATCCGCTACTCGTGGGGATGATCGCATGCGCCTTGTGCTTCAGCTCGTCGCCCGGTTGCTCGTCGTCGTCGGTTTATGCCTGGGGGCCGCCACCATCTGGGCAACGATCGATGCTTATCGTAGTGTCGATCGAGCGACAGCCGCATCGGCCCAACGCGTCTCCCAAACACTGGAAGCGCTGTACTGGCGCGAACTGCTGTTGCGCAGCAACAGAACGCGCGAACATCTCCTGCCAGTCCCCGAATGGCGTACCATCGAAACGATGAAGCTTATTTCGCCGGGGATCTGCGTCGTATTTGAACCAAAGGGTGCGTTCGAGGCCCCGCTCTGCGGCCAGAGCAAAGGGATCGGCAAACCTGCGCCGCTCTGGTTCGCAGCGGCTGTACAGAGTTTTCTTGGGAGCCACGCTGCGGTTTCCCGGCCTATAAGCGTGCGCGCGATCGCCGCGGGTGCCGTATCGGCCATCGCCGATCCCGACGCCGCGATAGGGCTGGCCTGGGAGCACATTCTGGACATCATCACCGTCGCGTTGCTGATGGCGACAGCAATCGCCGTCCTCGCCTCGCTCGCAATCGCTCACACCCTCGCGCCCGCACGATCTATCGTTGCCGCACTGCAACGAATGGCGCACGGTCAATACCGGACATCTCTCCCGCGCTTCCGATCCATGGAGCTTGCCATGATCGGACAGGCCGTTTGCGATCTCGGAGTCCGTCTTGAGCAGGCCAGGGAGCAACGCGCTGTCTTGACACGGCGCCTTCTTGAAATCCGCAACGATGAGCGGCGCGCCCTCGCCCGCGAACTACACGATGAGTTCGGACAGAATCTGACCGGGATTCTCGCTTTCGCCAGCACCATCGAAGCAAGCAGCGCACCGGATCAGGATCGAACATGTGTCGCGCAGGACGCGCGAATGATTTCACAATCCGCACTCCACATCATGGGATGCTTGCGGAATACGCTGGACCGGTTGCGCCATCCGCCCGTCGAGGAACTCGGACTTGAGGCCAGCCTGGTCAGCCTCGTCGACAGCTGGCGATCGCCGGATGCGAGGCGGCCGGTGATACAGCTCGACCTGCAAGGCGATTTCGCCGATGTGCGCGGTATCGTCGCCAGCACAGCCTATCGCGTCGTGCAGGAATGCCTGACCAACTCCCTGCGCCATAGTGCCGCGCGCGAGATCCTGCTTCGGATCGAGCGGCGCGGGGGTGCGGAAAACTCCCTTCTGATAAGCGTTGAAGACGATGGCGGTGGGGATGCGGTCTGCGTGGCACAATCCGCCGGCTTCGGCCTGACCGGAATACGTGAGAGAGTAGCCGCCGTCGGCGGTTCGCTTTCGATCGCACGCGCCACGCATGGTCTAAACGTAGCCGCAACGATCCCGATGGCCGCTTGACGCGGTTGCCCATGATGGCTTCGCAGACAGAAGACATTTCGATCTTGCTTGTCGACGACCACCCGGTCGTCCGGCAAGGCTACCGCCGCGTATTGGAATATCAGCGCGACTTCCGGGTGGTCGCCGAAGCCGATAGCGCGGCGAGCGCTTACAGCGCCTTCAAGCAGCATGCCCCGCATGTTGTCGTGCTGGACATATCGATGCCGGGAGCAAGCGGCCTTGAAGCGATACGGAACATCCGGTCGCGTGACAGCCGCGCGCGCATTCTGGTCTTCAGCATGCACACCGAAACGGTGCTGGTGAAGGCCGCTTTCGACGCCGGAGCGAGCGGCTATGTTACGAAGAGCAACGAACCGGCGGCACTGATCCGGGCCATCCGTTCAGTTGCGCAGGGTGAACGCGCGATGAGCGACGACATCGCGCACATTCTCGCGGCAGAAAGCCTGGCCCCGTCGCGATCGACGCTTGACCAGTTAGGGGAAAGGGAAATCGAAATCCTTCGGCAATTCGCGGCCGGCTCTACCACGAAACAGATAGCTTCGAATCTCAATCTCAGCGTGAAGACCGTCCAGAACTATCACTATCTCATAAAGGCCAAGACCGGCATGCGAACGGATGCCCAACTTGTCCGCCTTGCCGCTGAGTGCGGACTGACCGATCTGTAGCCCGCGACCGGCACGTTTTCCTTTCCCAACTGTCCGCTGTGCGCCAACAGCGGCCGTTCCTTCCGGACAGCAGTCATCGTAAATGCTGGAGCAAATGCTGAAGCAATTGCTCTGCTAACGGGGTCGGCCTAGAATGCTGAAAAAGGGCAGAGACTAAATGGCGCTTATCAAGACGATCGACACCGGACTCTATCGGATCCCGCTGACCGTTAGCCTCTCTGACAGCACGCACGGCAAAATCAACGCTTTCGAATTGGTAACTTGTCGTGTCCGCGATTCCGACGGGGCCGAAGGTGTTGGCTATACTTACACTGTCGGCCGCAATGGCGGCGCGATTGCCGATGCGCTCCGGCGGGAGATTCCCGAGCTGATCGAGGGCCGCGAAGCGGATGACACTGAAGCCATCTGGCATCACGTCTGGTGGGCCTTGCATTACGGCGGCCGCGGCGGACCGCCCGTGCTCGCGCTGTCGGCGCTCGATATCGCCCTTTGGGACCTGAAGGCGCGCCGTGCCAATGTGCCGCTGTTTCGTCTACTCGGCGGCTTCGACGCTCGCGTACCCTGTTACGCCGGTGGCATCGACCTCGATCTCTCCGTGGAGGCGCTTCTGCAGCAAACCGACGACAATCTCGCCAAGGGCTTTCGCGCCATCAAGATGAAGGTCGGTCGACCCGATCTCGCATCCGATGTCACGCGCGTGCAGATAATGCGCAAGCATCTTGGCAATGGCTTTCCTCTTATGGTGGATGCCAACATGAAATGGACGGTCGAGGAAGCCATTCGCGCCGCGCGCGCCCTGCAGCCCTACGACCTGACTTGGCTTGAGGAGCCGATCATTCCTGACGATATTTCTGGTCACGCCCGCATCATGGCCGCCGGCGGCGTACCGATCGCGGCGGGCGAAAACCTGCGCTCCCTCTGGGAGTTCAAAAACTATATTGCGGCTGGCGCGGTGTCGTATCCCGAGCCCGATGTCACCAGTTGCGGTGGCGTCACAGCCTTTATGAAGATCGCACGGCTGGCGGAAGCGTTCAATCTTCCAGTGACCAGCCACGGCGCACATGACATTACTGTGCACCTGCTCGCGGCCTGCTCAAACCGCTCCTATCTCGAGGCCCACGGCTTCGGGCTCGACCGCTATATTGAGCAGCCGCTCGTCCTCGAACAAGGCATGGCAATAGCAGCGGCACGGCCTGGCCATGGCATCACCTTCGACTGGAGCGGGTTGGCGCAAGTCGCGTCATAAGGCCGCGCGAATAAATCGTCGGGTGCTTGGTTGCCGGCCCACTATCGGCTATTGCCCTCGCTGTCATGCCGTTGCCGCAAGACCTAACCGAAGCGTTGTGCATTCGATGCGGTCAGGCGAGGAAGGCCACGAAAGGATATCACTACTCGCGTCGCTGCGTTTCGAGGTCGCGCTGCACGTCCGCCAACGCCAGCGGCTCGACCAACAGACCTTGTCGTTCGTAGCGGCGACGGCTCCGGCTGAAGCGCACGACAACAGCGCATCTCGTGCTTTTCGCCTTCACCCGCCGCGACAGCAGCGCGTCGCCCGCCGGCAAGAACTCGAGATCATCGAGACCAACGCAGCCCAGACATACCGGACCGGGATTTTCCATCATCAGCAGGTCGCCGCTGCCGCCGCACCGGTGGCACTTCCATTCGCGGTTCAACGGCCGGATCACCACCAGATCCGGGGCACGGCTCGCTTTCTCCGCCAAGCGTTCGCGTTTCTTCTTGGAAAGCGCTTTTGAAACCCAATGGGTCCGGTACATCGCCTCGATCGCAGGGTCCCCGCTTCGGCTGAAGCGCAGCGCCTGGCATTGCGGTCCACGCGCGACATAGTGCGTCGGGCTTTCGGACAAGTTTCTTTCCCTCGCGCAGGACCGAAGCAGCTTCATGGCTTCCGATATGCGCGACAGGTTGGTCTGCACAGCGCGCTCGAGGCAGTCGATCTGACCCCGCCGCCAACGTTCCACCGTTCCGATGTCAAGCCACCCGATCCCGACGAGGACATCGATGGGGCTCACATAGCCCTGGGCAGCGAGCGCCGCGTCCACAGCCTTGACGACACGATCGGCGAGCGCGTTCCGATTGTTCCGGCTCATCGCTTCATGGCCCTCGTTGAGGTCGCGACCGCGCGCCTTTCTTGCCGGCGTCGGCCGGAATTGTCTTTTTACGCCCGGACTTGGTCCGAGCTGCATGAGGTGGTTTACTCTGCTTAGCAGCCGAAGCTTTTTTCACGGCTGGCGCCTTCCTTCCGCTTGACGTCCCCGAACGTTGGTGCCGCTTTGGGGCGGTGGGAATGACAGCATCGGAAGTAGCGGATTCGGCCATCTCCAGCCCGAACAACGCGGCGACATCGCTGTCGTCGAGCAGCCTCGCCGCGCCGGACGCAGCGCTTGCCAGCGCAAGATCTTGTCCGGCATTGGCGAGCAATTCATTTTCATCCACGCCGCGCAGCACGAAGAGAAGCTGAGGCTTTTCGTCGAGTCTGGCGCCAACGCCGTAGAGCGCCGCCGCAACGTGTTTGCACATGTCTGCCCAGTCCGGACAACTACAGGACAGCTTGATTTCCTCGGGCGGCGGAAACAAGCCGTCGCCCTCCCGGCAGACTCGGTCCATGATACCCTTGGCCATGCGACCTTGCAGGAGTTCGACCAGGGAATCGATTGCTCCTGCGCAATCCCGACAGATGGCCTTCCAGTGCGCCTCCTTGACGGGTGCGATCGTGATCTTGATCTTGTAGAGCGAAGAACCGGCAACCATCGCAACGATCTCACCCTTCGCAATTTGCAGGTCGAGGACGGAGCCGTTGCGGACATAGGTTCGGCCGCGCGGAATGCGCGTCGCGTAGTCGCCATAACGCTCGAGGTTGGCGCACCACGACTTGCCCCAGAAAGTCTTGGCAATCGTGCGGCCCGCGATCGTCACGGGGGCAAATGATTGCCCCTGTTTGCTGAGCTTGGCCAGCTTGCGCTGCGCCTGTCGCCGCTTCTCGACCACCGGCACATAAGGGTGCCATTCAAAATAGCTCATCCGTCACCCTCCCTCATTGCCGCTCTCAAATCGAGAGCCACGAGCTTCAGCAGCTCCGCATCCTTCATCTCGCTCAACGCCATCTCAGACCCGCCGCCGAGCAAATCCCCGGCCAGTTGCTTCTTCGACTCGATCAACCGGTCGATCTTGTCCTCCACGGTGCCGCGGCAAATGAACTTGTGCACGAGAACATTCTTAGTCTGCCCGATTCGGAAGGCTCTGTCGGTAGCCTGATTTTCCACTGCCGGGTTCCACCACCTGTCGAAATGGACGACATGCGAGGCTGCGGTGAGATTGAGGCCTGCGCCGCCTGCCTTGAGGGAGAGCACGAAGAACGGAATATTTTCATCTTCCTGGAACTGGCGCACGAGTTCCTTGCGCTTCTTGACCGCGGTCTCGCCGTGCAGGACGAGGCCCGCCCGCCCGAATACGGAGCCAACGAACGCCGCGAGCGGGGCCGTTGTCTCCTTGAATTGGGTGAAGATCAGCACCTTCTCCTGCCGGGCCGCAATCACCTCCACGATGTCGCGCAAACGCGCGAATTTACCGCTGTCCTTCTCGACCCATGCGCCGTCGCCGAGCCACTGCGAGGGATGGTTGCAGATCTGCTTCAGCCGCATGAGAAAGGCGAGGACCATGCCTCTTCGCTGTATCCCATCGACGTCTTCGAGCCGGCGCGCCAGTTCTTCCACCGCTTGCTGGTAAAGCGCCGCCTGCCTGCGGCCCAGGGCGCAAAAAGCCTTCACCTCGGTCTTGTCGGGCAAATCGGCAATGACACTCTTGTCGGTTTTCAGGCGCCGCAAGATATAGGGGCGCACCAGTTCGCGGAGCGGCCCGTAGGTAGCATGCGGTCGATCGGCGAGGCCTTTGACGAAGGACGAAAATTGCTTCGACGATCCCAACAGTCCGGGATTGATGAAGTCGAAGATCGACCACAGGTCGCCGAGCCGGTTCTCGATGGGCGTGCCGGTCAGGGCAATGCGCGTATCGGCTCGGAGCTGTTTGACCATTTTGGTCTGCTTGGCGGCCGGGTTCTTGATAGCCTGGGCCTCGTCAAGCACGACCAATCGCCACGGCGCGGCCCCCAGCCACGGCGAGCGCGCCAGAAAGCCATAGCTCGTGATGACCAGGTCTACATCTGCCAGCACGTCTACATTTGCCGGGTTATCCGCATCGTCCGTATTCAGCTTCTCGGCCGGGGCGGCCGATGGATGGGCAACCCGCGCTTTGAGGCTCGGCGCAAACCGGGCAATCTCCGAAGCCCAATTGGCCAGCAGCGATGCCGGCGCTACCAGAAGGGACGTTTTTCGTTTGTCTCCGGGCTCGTTCTTCAGCGTCAGCAGCAGCGACAAGACCTGAATGGTCTTGCCGAGACCCATGTCGTCGGCAAGGCAGGCTCCGAGCCTGAGTTGGGTGAGTAAATAAAGCCATTGCACACCCGCCAGTTGATAGGGCCGCAATGTGCCTTGAAGGGATTTCCCGGGATCGATCCGAGCGAGCCCGTCGGGGCGGCGCAAAGCCGCCAGCGTTTCCGCCAGCCAGGGACCGGCCACAGCCTGGCCCCAGTCGACATCTGCCTGCCCGCCGGAGTCGTTCTCGGCGATGCCAGCCCCAGCCATCACGCGCATCGCCTCGCCGAACGACAGACCGTCGCTGGCGGCACGACGCTCGATCGCCTCAAATTTATCGAGCGTCCGGCGCAGACCTTCGTGGTCGATTTCGACCCACTTGCCGCGTAACAGGACCAATCCGTCGGAATGGGCCAGGAGCCGCTTGATTTCGGCCGCCGAGAGTCTTT
>WNFF01004334.1_pt1 | contig 11588 bp, 12 predicted proteins | sample 5400441 | NCBI WGS metagenome assembly WNFF01 (sample SAMN13153345, study PRJNA577476) | soil metagenome | isolation source: 120 cm saprolite under Douglas fir tree site 2 hole 3 replicate 1 | place: USA:California | collected 2015-04-18
TGCCAACTTCAGCTCCATCGGCATACAGATCGGCGGCATTGGAGCGTTGGCCCCGGAACGCCGTCAGGACCTGGCCAAGCTGGGCTTCCGGGCCATGATTGCCGGGACCATGGCGAACCTGCTCTCCGCGGCGATTGTTGGATTGCTGATGCGAAGCTAGCGAGAGATTGGGTAAGTGGGTAATCTGGTAATTGGGTAATTGAAGAGCGTGAGTTAATTTAGGCGCATGTCTCGAACCTTCAAGACAGAAAGGATGCGGAGGATCGAGTAATTCAGTGGATCGCCTTCGCAACCAGGTTCGTGCCGTATCGGCGAAAAGAGAGTTGGGCTTTTAGCCCCTGCGGCTGATGGCGTCTTCAAGTATCTCGATTGTGCGAAGGAAAAGCACGGCTGAAGCCGAATCTTGTAAGCCTTTGTACGGCGCGACTGAAGCTCGTGCCCTGATACGAACCTGTTTGTGCAACATTTTGTCGGGCTAGCTTTGGCGGACTAATTGAAAATCGTGGCACGGTCTTTCAATTACCCATTTACCAAATTACGCAATTACCCAATATTGCTTATGACTATTTCTTCCGCTACCGCCGCCCAAGACGATTTCTCCCGCGCCACCGAAGCCGCGGCGTTTATCCGACAGAAGACTTCTTTGCAGCCGAAGATCGCGCTGGTCCTCGGCTCCGGGCTTGGCGCGTTTGCAGACGAACTGGCTGAGCGCACCGTGATTCCTTACTCCGAGATTCCGCACTTCCCTACTGTCGGCGCGGAAGGCCATGCCGGCAACCTAGTGATTGGCAAGGTCGGCGAGGTGCCGGTGGCCGCGATGCAGGGCCGCGTTCATTTTTATGAAGGCCACTCCATGCAGCGCATTACGTTTCCAGTCCGCGTATTCGCGCGGCTTGGGATCAAGGCCATGCTGCTGACCAATGCGGCCGGCGGAATCAATCTGAAGTATTCGCAGGGATCGCTGGTGGTGATCAAAGACCACATCAACTTTCAGGGCAGCAATCCGCTGATTGGACCCAACGACGAGCGCTTTGGCGTCCGCTTCCCTGACATGACGGAAGCTTACGCGGCCGACTTTCGCAAGATCGCACTGGAAGAGGGCAAGCGGCTGGGCATCAAGATTTTTGATGGCGTCTATGTCGCGCTGTCCGGCCCGAGCTACGAGACACCGGCGGAGATACATGTCTTCCGCACCATTGGCGCCGACTTGGTCGGGATGTCGACCGTGCCGGAGACTATCGTGGCGCGGCATTGCGGCATGAAAGTCCTCGCGATTTCATGCGTAACCAATATGGCGGCCGGGACCACGGGCGAGCCTCTGAACCACGCCGACGTGCTGGAGACCGGCGAGCGCGTTAGAAAATATTTTGTTGCGCTGGTAAAGGCAGTGGTGCCGCGGATGGCGAAAAACCTAAGCTAAGACAAATCTTGCCGCTGATGAACGCAGAGACACGCTGATTGATCCAATCTCAGCTTCCGGAGCGGCTCGACTCATACGCAGGCGATAGTTCGCGCAGGCTGTTCACCACTTCAATCACGCGTTCGGCGACGTAATCGATCTCGGCTTCCGTGTTGAAGCGTCCCACACCGAAACGGATCGCGCCTTGCGCGTCGTCATCTGAAAGTCCCAGCGCCTTGAGCACGTGCGAAGGATCGATTTTTTCTGTAGTGCACGCTGCTCCGCTGGAGACGGCAATGTCCCGCAATCCCAGCATGAGCGGCTCGCCTTCCACGAAGCGAAAGCTGACGTTCAAGTTTCCAGGCAGCCGGCGCTCCATGCTGCCGTTCACCACGATCTGGTCCAGACCAGCCGAGAGCTTGTCTTTGAGACGGTCACGCAGTGCGCTGATACGAAGACTCTCGTCCGGCATTTCCGCTTGCGCGATGGCAACGGCCTTGGCGAAGCCGACGATTCCCGGCACGTTGAGCGTTCCCGAGCGCATGCCATGCTCGTGTCCGCCGCCATCGATCAGCGCGGTAAGCCGGACGGTACCGCGAACATAGAGAGCTCCGCAGCCTTTAGGGCCGTAGAGCTTGTGGGCGGTGAGCGATGCCAGATCGAGATTCATCTGGTCGACGTTCAGCGGAACTTTGCCCAGGGCCTGCACCGCGTCTGAGTGAAAGAGCACGCCACGCTCGCGGCACAGCTTGCCGATTTCCTCGAGCGGCTGGAGGGTGCCGACCTCATTGTTCGCGGCCATGATGCTGACCAGGATCGTCTTATCAGTGAAAGCGTCATTCAGTCGCTCAAGATCAACCAGGCCATCCGGCTGCACGGGAAGATACGTTACCTTGAAGCCGTGCTGCTCGAGGCGCTTGCAGGTGTCGAGCACCGCTTTGTGCTCCGCGACCGCGGTGATGATGTGATTGCCCTTTTCTGCGTACGCTTCCGCGATGCCTTTAATGGCCAGGTTGTCGCTCTCGGTCGCGCCACCGGTAAAGACGATTTCGCTGGAATGTGCGCCGATGGCATCAGCAATCTGTTTGCGAGCGGCCTCGACGGCGGTCTGGGCTTCCCATCCGAATGAATGATTGCGGCTGGCGGCGTTGCCGAACTTGCCCGTGAGATACGGCAACATGGCTTCGAGTACCCGGGGATCTAAGGGCGTAGTGGCGTGGTTGTCCAGATAAATAGGAAGAGTGACGTTTGAATCTCCGTTACCGGCTGCCTTCGCGGCGCTCATGATCTTTACTTTTGGCCTCGGATTAATTTTATACCGCCGGGATAGCGGACATTGACGTCGCCAATCAGGGCCGCCTAGGGCAACAGGTGGCCCCAGGGTTAAGGCGTCCGCCGGATTGTTTCCCCGGCGTGGCGTTCTATTCTGCCAAGAGTGCGCCTCTGGTTGAAATCAATCGTCCTGGCCGGTTCCCTGCTCATCCCGGGGTTGCTGAACTATGCCGATGCCGGAGACAACAGCAGCCGCACCGAAACCACGAAGCACGATGCGCGCCAGACGCTGGAGCCGATTTACGAAATACAGGCCGGGCTCGATGGCGAGATCTATCCCGTTTTTGCCAACTACGCTTCCCTGCAAAAGCTGAATGCGCGCAGCTTTGGCGTGGTTGCTGTGGCCGTTTCCAATCCCGGCGACCTCCCGTTGCGCCAGCGCATTAGCGTGAGAATCCCGGGCTGGAGCGATCAGGAGATACAGATCGCCGAAGTCGCGGCACACTCCGCGCATACCTTCCTTTTTGCGCCGGCATTCCTGCCGCGCTTCTACCGCAACCGTGAAATCACGGCGGCCACGGCGCAGATCGCCGTCAGCGACCTGGCGGGACACAGCGTCTATGAGAGCACGGCGCCCGTCCGTCTGCGCTCGGCGGAAGACATGTACTGGGGAGCCGACTTCAAGTACGCGCCCTTCGTGGCGTCATGGGTCACGCCCCACGACGCAAGGGTGGAATCGGTGCTTGCCCGAGCCAAACGCTACACCACGGACCGCCGTCTGCCGGGATATGAAAACTGGAAGAATGCCGCTCAGCAGGAGCAGGAGACATATCATGAGGCCGAAGCGATCTACCTGGCGGTAAAAAATCTGGGCATGTCCTACGTAAGAAGCTCATCCACGCTGGGCGACCACACCAGCGACAGCGAGCGCATACGCATGCCCGGCGTGAGTCTCAGCCAGAGCAGCGCGAACTGCATTGACGCCGCTGTGATGTATGCGTCGTTGTTTGAGAACCTGGGCATGGACTCAACGGTGCTGATCGTCCCGGGACATGCCTACGCCGGGGTCCGTGTGGCGGCGGGTTCGCCAAAGTTTCTCTATATTGACGTGGCCCTGACCGGCCGAAGCACTTTTGCCCAGGCAGTTGCGTCGGCGGAGACTGGTTTGGCCCGCTACGACGTCAGGGCGGTCACGCGGGTCGCCATCCGGGAAGCCCGGTCCTCGGGAATCTTCCCTATGCCGTAAAAATCCAGCAACCCTGAATGAACTGGCCTCATCCATTCTCTCCGATATGGCACGTCCGTACCAGAATAGCTCCACACAAACCCTTGACAACGATAACCACAGGCTTAAAATAGCGGAAATTCGTGAACCGGCGCCTGTGAGCGCGCGTCTTGGTCCGAATATGAACCCGAACCAGTCACCTATCGCAAACCGACTTCCACCAACCAGAGATATGGAGAAACCCTGCAGGCATCCGCGCGTGCGCATCGTGGCCCGAGAGCCAGAAGCGGACTATATGGAGTGTCTTGAGTGTGGAGACATATTTGACTCGCACGAGCTGCAAGACATGGCCATTGAAGAAACCACGCCGCCGGAAGAGAGCTAGTCCTTGAGCATTCCGCCGCCCCCGGCGATTGTTTCGCCGGATTGGCGGGGGTTTCTGCTTGCGGGACACCAGATCGGCTTGGTACCTTTAGGTAGCTTTTCAGGATAGATCTGATGCCCCAGCTTGCGCTCGTCGTGGATGACTCCATGCTCATCCGGCACACCGTCTGCCGGTTTCTGGAAGAGCATGGATTCGCCGTTGAATCCGCGACCAACGGCGCCGAGGCCGTGGAGATGCTCAGGTCCATTCTCCCGGATTTCATCATCACCGACCTGCAAATGCCGAAGATGGACGGCTATCAGTTGATCGACGTTCTGCGCTCGCAGACTGAAACGGCAGATATTCCCATCATTATCCTTATGGCAAAACAACACGCCGAGGACACGCGTCCGCAGAAGTGCACGCGGCACGTCATCTACAAGGATATTGACATCGAAGCACAGCTTAAGCGCGTGCTCGAAACGCTCTTCCCGCCGGCCTCGAAGAGCGCTTCCGGCTAGCGTAGCGCCAAGGAAGCTTCCGCCGAAAAGTCGGCTCCGGCAAATTGTGCTGACTGATATTTAGGCCATGCCGCGGCCGCGATCATGGCTGCATTGTCGGTGGAGAGTTTTCGCGACGGAAACATTACCGGCAGGCCTTCCTTGCCGGCTTCGCGTTCGAAGGTGGCGCGCAATTGGCTGTTGGCGGCTACGCCTCCGGTTACAAACAGCATTCTGGCATCGCGTTCGCGGGCCGCATGCAGGGTCTTCGACACCAGGTCATCCACTACGCTTCGCTGGAATGAGGCAATCAGGTTCAGGGTCTTGGTATCGCAAAGCCGCAATACGTCCGCAGCTTGCGGCTTTTGCACAGAGGCGAGCGCCTTCTGTCGCGCGGCAATCGATTCGCGCAGGTGCTCAGTTTCAACGTAGCGGAGCACCGCGGTCTTGATGCCGCTGAAAGAAAAATCGTACGGAGTCTGGCGGTCGCCTGGCGTCCCGCGGTTGCGATGCTTGATCTGGGCCGGCCCAAAGCGGACAGCGCGCGGATCGCCGTGACGCGACAGCGCATCGATGATCGGGCCACCGGGATAAGGTAGTCCCAGCAGCTTGGCGACTTTATCAAAAGCTTCGCCGGCTGCATCGTCACGCGTGCGTCCGATGTTTTCGTACTTCCAGCCATGCTCGCGCTCTTCCGCCAGGAACAAATGTGTGTGTCCGCCGGAAACCACCAGCGACAGCACCGGGAACGCCAACTCAAAATTCCCTTTCTGCTTTTCCTCCAGCAAAACAGCGTGAATATGGCCTTCCAGATGGTTCACCGCTATCAGCGGCTTATTCAGCGCAAAAGAAAGCGCTTTGGCGAAGCTGATGCCGACCAGCAATGCTCCCGCGAGGCCCGGGCCCTGGGTCACGGCAATCGCGTCAATGGATTCGTAAGTCTGTCCAGCTTCCACGAGCGCCTGGCGAACCACGGGAACAATGGCCCGCAGATGCTCGCGCGACGCCAACTCCGGCACAACTCCACCGTACGGCTGGTGCGTGGCAATCTGGGATGAAACCACGTTCGACAGAACATGCTCTCCCGCGCGCACCACGGCCGCCGCGGTCTCGTCGCACGAGGTCTCGATTCCGAGAATGCAGGCTTCGGGCATACATCTATATTATTGCAGCAGCGGAGCACGAAGTGCTCCGCTGGCAATTAGCAAATAGCAGTTAGCAATTAGCCGGACAAAACCCGGAACCGATTCTGTTTTGCTGAAGGCTGACTAGATTGAGAAACAGCTTTGGCTAATTGCTATTTGCTAATTGCTGAGATCCTATGAACCTCTCTTCCGACAAAGCGCAACACGCCACGGAGGTCCTGCGGACCCTCCGTAGCCGGGGATTCGCCGCGTACTTTGCCGGCGGATGCGTACGCGATTTGTTGCTTGATCGCGAACCTGCCGACTATGACGTTGCCACCTCCGCCACTCCGGCACAGGTGATGCAGATTTTCCCGCAGACATACGCCGTAGGAGCGCAGTTCGGCGTGGTGCTGGTCCCCATTCGCAGTGACACGCCGGAAGGCCCCGCCAACTACGCGATCGAAGTCGCAACGTTCCGCTCGGATGGCGCTTATTCTGACGGACGCCATCCCGACCAGGTGCAGTTCAGCTCAGAAGCAAAGCTCGATGTCCAGCGCCGCGACTTCACCATCAACGGGCTGCTGCTCGATCCAATCACCAAAGAAGTCTTCGACTACGTGGGCGGCCGCGAAGACCTGGAACGCCGCATCATTCGAACCATCGGCGATCCGCATCAGAGATTCTCTGAAGACAAGCTGCGTTTGCTGCGCGCCGTCCGCTTTGCCGCGCGCTTCGGCTACGCGATCGAGGAAAAAACATTTCGCGCGATCCGCGAGCTCGCACCGCAGATCAACCGGGTCAGCCGGGAGCGCGTCCGCGATGAAATTCTCAAGATGCTTACGGAAGGCCAAGCCCGTCGCGCGTTTGAATTACTCGACGAGACCGGCCTGCTCGAACAGGTGCTGCCCGAAGTAAAGAAGATGCAGGGCGTCCAGCAACCTCCACAGTATCACCCGGAAGGCGATGTGTGGGTCCACACACTCATGCTGCTGGAAGGACTCCCGGCCAACGGCTCCAAGACGCTGGCGCTTGGCGCGCTGTTGCATGATGTCGGGAAACCGCCGACCTTCCGCGTTGCGCCCGACCGCATTCGCTTTGACCAGCACGCAGACGTCGGGACCAGAATGGCGGAAGAGATCTGCCGCCGCTTTCGCCTGTCCAATGAAGAGACCGAGCAGGTGTGCGCGCTGGTGGCCAACCACATGAAGTTCGCCGACGTCCCGCGCATGCGCGACTCAACCTTCAAGCGCTTTGTGCGTCTTCCCCGATTTGAAGAGCACCTGGCACTGCACCGGCTCGACTGTCTAGGCAGCCATCGCGATCTTGGGCTGTATGAACTGACTCAGGAAAAGCTGCACAGCCTGCCCGCGGAGCAGATCCGTCCGCAACCGCTGCTCACGGGCGACGATCTGATCGCGGCAGGCTACAATCCCGGCCCGGAGTTCAAAGACATCTTGACGGCGGTGGAGGATGCGCAGTTGGAAGGAACGATTCGCAGCAAAGAGGAAGCAATGGCTTTTGTGGAGGGGAACTTTCCTCATCCAGAAAGCCGATCGTGACGTCCGCCCCTGTGGCACACGCTGCGCTTAGTCGGTGTCTCGGAGCACTTAGTGTAGAGTTCAATTTTTTACAATACAGGTTCGGCAACACCGTTTTATGCTGCACTCCGGAGGGTATATGAGCAGTCCGAAAGGGATACCTGATGGCGCCTCGGTCGTGATACCGAGGCTGTTTTGTCGCGATGTTGCGGCTGAAATTGATTTTTGCAGAAATACGTTCGGCGCCGTGGAGCGCGTTCGCCGCGCGGGACCGGACGGGAAGGCCGCACATGCACTGCTGACGATTGGACCGGCGATGATCATGATCGAAGCTGAGTGGCCGGGAGTTCCGACCCGCGCTGCCAAACTAGATGGCAGCTCTCCGGTGGTGATTTACGTCTATGTCGAAGACGTGGACAAGGCCGTGGAGCGCGCTGTCACCGGCGGAGCAAAGGTCCTGCTCCCGGTGGAAAACCAGTTCTGGGGCGACCGCATTGGCTGGGTGATGGATCCCTCGGGACACGTGTGGACGATCTCCACTCGTATTGAAGAGACGACGGAAGAGCAGAGACAAGCGCGTTATTCGAGCATCATGAAGGAAGCGAAAAAATAGACGCTTGTCTACTAAGGCACCTTACCGTCGCAGCGACAAATTCCCCGCTCCCACATGAGCATGGAACTGATACTTGCCGTGTCCCGACCACTTGAACGAGCGGAAGAAGCCGCCTTTCGACGTATCAAAGGGATCGGCCTCAAGATTGCCCACACTCACTGAGCCGTCGGCTTTGAAGTAATCGTTCGGATCGCCTACGGTGATTTCCACGTTGCCGGCTTTGTTTTCAATGTCTTTGCTGCCGCGTATGGCGCCAGTGGTCAGGTTTCCGGCAGTCAAGCGAATGCGCAAATCTGACGTTACGGGCACCTCGATGGTAGCGTGAAAATATTATGCGGCGTGTCTTTGACCGAGATGTCGGCGTGCGTGCCATTGGTATTGACCGCTACTTTGGCGTTTCCGGTGTTCCCGCTCAGGGTCACGCGGATTGTATTCCCGGAAGCCGGGCGGACCTCGTAGTCGCCACCTTCAAGCTGCATGTCAATCCTGCCGCCCGAGACAAACGGCTTCTCCGTAGGATTCCCCTGGGCCGAGGCCAGAATTGCCATGCTCCAGAGCGTCGCAAGAAGCACGAATACGGACACTGTTCTACGCTTCATGAATCCTCCTCGCCGTAAATTACGCGCGGATCGCCGGCGAAGTTCCATAAGCCATTAGTTTTGCTGCCAAAACCGCTCCTCAGTTCAGCATCTCACCTATCCCAATCGAAGACACCGCACGCAAAAGCGCGTCCGACATCCTGGCCCAGATTAGTCCCATAGTTGAAATCAGGCCCGCTTCCGTCGAGTCCGGCTCTCAATCATAGCTGCACGAAGGAATTTATTGATGCGGGTTTGATACCCCGGCCCCTGCGACTTTAGCCATGCCACCACATCGGCATCGAGCCTGACCGTCACGGGCTTCTTGATCGGACGATAGAACTTTCCCACGACGGCCGCGCTCCAGTCCTTCACTTCGGGAATGTCGGAAGTGTCGATCTTGGCATCGTCCATTGCCGCGAGCAATGCAATTTCTTTACTGGGTTTTCTGGTTTTCGACATAGATCCTCCGTTCGCCAGGCGTGGCCTTGCGCGCTGAAATAATCCGGACGATTTCTTCCCCATTTTCTTCATAAAACGTATGCGCAACCAAAAGAATGACCATTCCGCCCACAAGCCCTAATGTTTGCCAGCGCTCCTCACCGGCCACAAAACGGTCCTGAAGGCTCAATGCGTTCGGGTCGTCAAAAACCAAGACGGCCGATTCAAAGCTGACTTTGTGTTTTGCACGGTTCCTGCGGTTTTTCTCTTCGTCCCGGACAAAGCGCATCTAATCCATTGTACATACAATTAAGTATGTACATAGTCGAAAAACGCACGACGCTTACAGCAGGTGGGAGCGGCTTTTTCGGCAACTTGAAGAGATGCTGGCCAAGAAGCAGTCTCTTCTGCGTGGCAGAACGTATGGAATCAGATGTTAGCCGTCCTCAGCTGCCGAATAAGCTCTCTGAGATGCTTGAGTATGACGTTGCGGGCCAGCCCATAGTTTTCCCCCGTAGGAGGTACGTCGTTCCAGGTTTCCAGTGGGGCCAGTTTCGAGTACTCCGCCGGGATTGGAGTGAAGGCGACGATCCGAAGGGCATGCGTCGCATCCTTCCGGGATAATGCGAGGGGACGTTTCAATTCAAAGGGGACTTCATCGGCCTTCAGCCCGGCGCGAGCACTCACGGCAATGTCCTTCTGAGGCGTAGTGCCGCGAGCAACCGCACGTACGTCTAGATGCTGCTCGCGCGCCAGTTTGTTGAAATACGCGGCGGAAACAACGCTCAATGCCGCGCCGTGTTCGCAGACAAAAACAATCTGAGCAGGATGGGCGCTGCGTTTTTCTGCCCGCGTGCCCTGCGGGCTGGCAGCTCCCGCCCAGGCGATCGACGCCAGCAAAGCCAACCCCAGGCGATTTTTCATTGCATTCTCCTTATCACTATTTTGTGTTATATATATAACGTTATAAGATATGACTGCAACATCCAGATTCGAACGGGAACATCCAGCGAAGAACCTGCTCATGATCAGCAGCTCCACTATTTACGGCCACGGGTATCTTGACCACGTTGAGAGCGAAATCCGTGACCTCCTCGGAAGCATTCGGCGCGTGGCCTTTGTTCCCTATGCGCTCTACGACCGCGACGCCTATTCGGCGAAGGCCCGCGAACGCTTTCATCGCATGGATGTCGAGTTGGAGTCCGTTCATTCGGTCTCTGATCCGCGGCACGTGATTGAGAAGGCGGAAGCGATCTTCATCGGTGGCGGAAATACGTTTCGGCTTCTCAAGGGGCTCTATGACTACGATCTGCTGGAGGCGATTCGCAGGGGAGTTGAAGCCGGAGTGCCGTTCATCGGATCAAGCGCCGGCTCGATTGTCGCGTGCCCCACTCTGAAGACAACCAAGGACATGCCGGTGGTGCAGCCGCCATCCTTTGATTCCTTGCGCCTGGTCAACTTCCAGATCAGTCCGCACTATCTCGATCCCGATCCCAATTCAACCCACATGGGCGAGACCCAGGAGGAGCGAATCATGCAGTATCTGGAAGAGAACGACTTGCCGGTGGTAGGGCTGCGCGAGTCGACGATGCTGCGCGTCAAGAATGGCGATGTGACCTTGCGCGGCGGAACTAGCGCCCGGATTTTCCGGCGCGGCACTCCGCCGGTTGAGGTCCCGCCTGAAACCAGCCTGACCGCCGGCGCGAGGACGCAATGACTGATTCGCCGGGAACTCTGTTGCTGGCACGAGCGGACGTCGCCGAGCTTCTCACGCTCGATGAATGCATTGGCGCGGTCGAAGATGCGTTTCGCCAGTATGGTCTCGGTGCGACTCCGCCTCCCAAAGTCCTGAGCATGCCGGCAGCGGACGGTGGCTTCCACATCAAGGCGGCGCTGTTGGGAGCATCACCGGGCTACTTCGCCGCCAAACTCAACGGCAACTTCTTCCACAATCATCAGCGTTTCGCCATGCCCAACATTCAGGGGCTGATCGTGCTTTGCGATGCGAGTAATGGCTTCCCGCTGGCAGTCATGGATTCCATTGAAATAACCATCCTGCGTACCGGAGCGGCAACAGCGGTTGCCGCCAAACATCTTGCCCGGCCTGACTCGAAAACGGCCACGATCTGCGGATGCGGTAATCAAGGCCGCGTACAACTGCGGGCCCTGCACAGAGTTCTTCCTCTGCAGCATGTTTACGCGTTCGACTTGAACGAAAGCCAGGCCCACGGCTTTGCCGGCGAGTTGTCCCGGGAGTTGGGAATTGCAGTCGAAGCGGTTGCGGAATTTGAGCTGCCGGCCGCGGTAAGCAGGAGTGATGTCTGCGTGACTTGTACTCCAGCGCGGAAGTATTTCCTGCACAAGACCTATGTCGCTCCGGGAACATTTCTGGCCGCCGTGGGAGCAGACAATGAAGACAAACAGGAACTGGACCCGCAACTGCTCGCCTCCAGCACGGTGGTAGCGGACATTCTCGACCAGTGCGTCGTCATCGGGGACCTGCACCATGCGATCAAGGAAGGCCTGATGAG
>WNFF01004338.1_pt1 | contig 11582 bp, 11 predicted proteins | sample 5400441 | NCBI WGS metagenome assembly WNFF01 (sample SAMN13153345, study PRJNA577476) | soil metagenome | isolation source: 120 cm saprolite under Douglas fir tree site 2 hole 3 replicate 1 | place: USA:California | collected 2015-04-18
GCCCCGCTCACGCCGAGACTGAACAGGACAATCGGCAGGATGCAGCAGGACGAGGCCGCGAGCGCGCCAAGAAGGCCGCCGATTGCCATCACGCCTTGCCCGCGCCGCACGTCAATCGGATGATCGTCCTTGATCGTCATAGCCAAAGCATGCATCCTGTAGCCGCTACAGGATCAAGGACTTTTCCATGCGACCCATCACAGTTTCGCGAGCCGAAACGTTCGCCATCGGCGAGCTTTCCCGCCTCGCCGGCGTGAATATCGAGACGATTCGCTATTACGAGCGGATCAAGATGCTGCCCGCGCCACCGCGCACCGCAAGCGGGCGTCGCGTCTTTAGCGCGATGGAGCTTCGTACCCTCGTCTTCATACGGCGCTCGCGCGAACTGGGGTTTGCGCCCGATCAAATCCGCGCTCTGCTTCGCCTGGGAGCACCCGGAATGGCCTCCTGCCGTGAAGTCAAGGAAATCGCCGCGCATCATCTCGAAGACATTCGGTCCAAGCTCGGAGACCTGAAAAAATTGGAACGCCTGCTGGCGAACACGATTGTCCGATGCTCGGGTAAAAAGGCACCTGATTGCCCCGTGTTGGATATTCTCGATATTCAGCGCTCGAAGAAGCTGTCTTGATGTCGACTCTTTCGTTCGGATTCTGTTCATGTGAGTTACGGGCTCCCACCTAAGAGAGACCCCAAAATGTCCGCTAAATGGGATGGTCTGGCCGTGCTCCTGCCCCGCCGCGATTGAAGCTGGCTACGGGCGCCCAAGGCGAAAAGCGCGATGTCTCAAATGGGTCAGACTCGGCCCTGCGGCGGCATCGGCCGAGCGACCGCTTTTGCCTCGTAAGCTGACCTGAACTCGCAATCACCGCATGTCGCGGAAGTGCCTTGAACCGACATTTCCATCGTCTGACGGGGTGTCCGATCATCACATGCCTTTGCTGCTCGCAAGGACGGCATTGGCTTCTTCGAACAGCCGCATGTTCTTCTCTACATCGTAGCGCTGCTCCAGGAGGGTCTCTGGGTCCCACTCGCTGCGTACGGCACCAAAAAAGTCACCCCCATAGACGTGGATCGCGCCCGTCAAACGAGAAATAGGGTTGGTCACTGAATGAATGATGTTGCGTCCGAGTGGCTCGGCGTCCTTCTCGCACAGCGCCCTGGCACCAGCGGCCTCCAACTTACCATTCTCGCCGCCCGGGATGCGGCGCCAGAAAATATTGTCCTCGCGGCCTGTATACACGCCAATGACTGCCCACATTTGATGGTTATGAGGCATGATTGTCATTCGAGGTCCCCAGATCACATTGAGAATGGTCAAGTCCTCTGACTGGTAGAGCTTCTGAACCTCGGCGCGCCTCGGCTCACCCAATCCTTTGAGCACACTCGAAGGGTCCGAGACCGCGCGAGCGACCACTTCACGGACCGATTTATGCGATTGGTCCTCAGCTAGAGCAAGGCGGCAGTCCGCCACGAATTGCTGCAGGTCAAACATGGTTCTGACCTCCTAAGCTAAAGGCCCAAGCCAAAGGCCAGTTGGCGAAGGATACTGCGTTTCCAGAACGACCGGAATGGGTCAAAGGCGGCGTTTGGCGGCCATCGGAAATAAGTCAGGTCTTGCCCACAGACCGGACCTCGCCAACCTTAGATCCCGCTTGGAGCCATCGGCTCGGCACGCCTCAGCGGCATTCCAGCCGCAGCCCCGGTTCCGCCATAATTCAGCGAGCAGCTAGGGCCGCGCCGATACGGTTTCTGGGGTGGGGATGGTCAACCGCCTGCTGCTATTCGCCGTCGCCATCTCCTTCACGACTGGTGCCGCTCTGGCAGTCTGGCGGGGCCCACCGCAGGTGCTCGCCGCTCTCGATGACGAAACTCGGGATTGGGTTCGGGAGCTAAGAAACAAATACGGCGGTCCATGCTGCGATACGGCTGACGGTTACCCGGTCGAGGTCGACGGCTGGGATATGGCGGGCACAGTCGATGACATCTCCGGAATGCCTGAGTGGAGGGCCGCCTTTGGCAGGAGCGGCTACCGCGTTCGACTAACCGATGGCAAATGGCACGACGTACCGAATTACGCATTGATCGATCCGAAAACCAACAAGCTTGGTTATGCTGTGGTGTGGGTACACGGCTCGCTCATTCATTGCTTCCTTCCAGGAGCGGGTGGGTAAGGATAAGGCGACAAAGGCTTGCGACGGCGCGATCATCTTCCGCGCCCTGACCGGCAAGGCTTCGCCGCCTGCTTGAGTCCGCTTCGGAACCGTAAGCAGTCGTCGAACGTACGGGCAGCAATTCCCAGATGTGCCAAAGCCGGACCTTCCACAATGACAGTTTCGCGAGCCGCCGAAAAGCATTGCGGCGCGAGAATTTTATCAGCGTCAGGGTAGTCAGATATAGGCCGTCAGGAAAAAGTGGGCCGACCCATGCCTCACTTTCGAATTCATCGCTCGATGTAACGATCGAACGGGCTCTTTGTTTTCCTTTACATAATCATAGCACGCCTGATCTTTCTCGAGGCTAAGGAACTCAAATTCGACGTGGTAGTCGAAGCCAGGCAACGGGGCGCCGAAACCTTCAAGCGGTTGACGTCGCATTACACGGCAACTGTGCACAAACCCCAGTTTTCTTAGGTGTTGATAGAACGCCTCAAACGCTGGAAAGAACTCTTGCTCCGAAACGCCATCCTCTAGCGTGAATAGAGCGTGGAGGACTGCGCCGGTTTGCTTCACCATTTGATTTACCCCAGTCTGCTCAAAAGACCAGTTTTGAGGGACGTGCTTCACAACCGACAGAACGGTGTCCGTGCCACGTCGGGCGGGTCAGCCAGATCGTTGTAGGCAGTTTAGGCCTGTCGCGGGGAAGGGCCAAAGGGCCCTCCCGATGCAAGGGAGGCCGCGCCTGTTCTCCACCGAACGTCTATTTGGGCACCACCGCGGTCGTTGATGCGAAACTTGTTTGGCGACATCGAATGTTTTGCCACGGCACGCGCAAAGGCGAAAAAGCTGCGACTTCCGCTCAAGGCTCGTGCTTCGGTATTCGCTGCCCTGGGTGACGAGACACGATTGTCGGTGCTTGCCAAGCTGGCGAATGGCGAAGCGCAGCCCATCTCGCGTCTCACCGGTGGCACCAAACTGACGCGACAGGCGGTGACGAAGCACCTTCGCGTCCTGGAGGGCGCAGGCGTCGTTCGCTGTGCCCGCGTGGGACGCGAAAGCCAGTTCGCGCTCGAGCCGAAACCGATTGACGACGTTCGAGAGTACCTCGAGCACGTCTCCAGGCAGTGGGATGATGCGGGGTTGGTGCGGTTGAAGGCACTCGTCGAAGACTAGGTGACGGGTCTCCATCATCCCTTCGGGTTCTGCTGAAGACCCGCGAATTGCGACATTCAGCTATATGATCGGCCGATCTCCTACTTCCCGCTGTTCCGAACGTCAACCCCATGGAGGAGGAGAGGCGCATGAGCGCTCGTCTCAAATCATTTGCCCGGAACGCCCCATCAGATCCACCGCCGCACCCGCGCCTTGTAGGCGCGGTACGCATCGCCGAACTTGCGCTCCAGATAGCGCTCCTCCCGCGCCACGACGCCGACATTGATCACCCACATGAGCGGCACGACGAGCCCGATGGCCCACAGGCTTCCCGCCGCGACGCCTAAGCCCAGGTAGACCAGGGTCGTTCCCAGGTAAAACGGGTTCCGCGTCCGCCGATAGATGCCGTCGACGACCAGCGCCGTCGTCGGCAGGGTCGGCGGAATGTTGGTGCCGGCGGCCAGAAAGCGCCGCGCGCCCATGGCGATCATGACAAAGCCGCCCGCCACGAGCGCGGCTCCGGCCAGATAGCGTGGAATAGCATGCGCGGCCAAGAGCGGGAGCGGAACGACCGCCTCGAGCACCGCTGCCGCCGCCAGGAAGCCGAGAAAGATCAAAGGCGGCAGCACGATGACGCCGGCCACGTCGGGCGCGCCCGATCCGCCCGTCGGGCCCGCCGCCCCGCCCCCCGGACGCGGCGCCGCTGCGCCACCACCCGCCACCGCCCGCATGGCGAGGCGTATGCCGAAGAGGATTGCCAGGACGGCGGTTCCGCCTGCCAGGATGAGGACTGTTTCGGAAATGGTCATGGCGGAACCTTTCGCATAATTAATTTAGGCACGTCGACATCACCGGAGATTTCCGGAACGGGCGTCATTTCGAGCGCGGAGTCGCCTCGACCGCTTTACCCCAGGCAACGGACATGTCCGGCCGTGATCGGCTCGTCTGAATCGTGCCACAAGCGGACTCGGGAGCTCGCCCCGTGATGCCCCGATCCCCTCGGCTGCTCTCTCCTCTTCCTATGCGGCCGGCTGGAATTTCAGCGCGACCCCATTCATGCAGTAGCGCTTCCCGGTCGGCCGAGGCCCATCGTCGAAGACGTGGCCGAGATGCCCGCCGCAGCGGCGGCAATGCACCTCGGTGCGTGGAATCACAAGGCTGTAGTCGTTCGAGGTTCGGACCGCGTCGTCCATCGGCGCGAAGAAGCTTGGCCACCCGGTGCCGCTGTCGAATTTTGTTTTCGATTGAAACAGCGGTAAATCGCATCCGGCGCATGTGAAAACGCCCCGGCCGTGCTGGACCGGCGCCACCGTCGAGGCGGCTTGCTTCCCCTAATGTATGCTCCTCCGATTCTGATCGCCCTCGAGAAGCTGGTGAGTCATTGGCTGCATGTCGTCGGCAACGGCATCGAAGTCTTCGGAGTTCTGGTCATCGTCGCGGGAATCGGATGGTCCACCTATGTGTATCTGCGCCGGCGGACCGGCGAGCAACGCTACGACGATTACAAGATCCGCATCGGCCGATCTCTTCTGCTCGGGCTCGAAGTGCTCGTGGCAGCCGATATCGTGAAAACCATCGCACTGGAGCTGACCTTCATGAGTCTCGGCGTGCTAGCGGGACTGGTGCTGGTGCGCACCTTTCTCAGCTGGACCCTGGTGTTGGAAATCGAGGGCCGCTGGCCTGGCAGCGGGGAGCGACCCACGCCACGGCAGCAGCCGGCCCGGTGCCGGTCGCCTTAAGGTCGCCGAGATCGGAGGCCGCTCGCTGAGCGGCCAGAATCATGCATTGAATCGTCTCCACGCTCATTGCTCGACCGCTCCTACTGCGCGGTCCGGAACCCGTTAGATCGAGTCCGCCGACAAAACCCAAAGCCGATCCGGCCCACTATCGCTACTTCGCCTTCACGCTCGCGGTGATGGACGAGATGACATTCGTCGCCATCTTGAACGCGACATCCCGATCCTTGATGCCGTGGCGGTGAGCGATCCAGCTGAAATCCGTGTACAGGGTCCAGACCTGTCCTTGCTCGTCCTCCAGCACGAGCAGGCGCACCGGCCAGTCAAGCCCGGCGGCCGGATTTGACGTCAGGAACAGCGTTCCCAACGGCGGGTTGCCAAACACCAGCAGAGTCGATGGCCGCAGCTTGACGCCCGCGTCGGCGGCTAGCTTGGATTGATCGATCTCGTCGAAAAACCTGATGCCCTTGTCCGCGATGTCCCTCTTGAGTCGGGCGATCGTTTCACCCATCGAATACGCGCTCTTGACCCTGACGATCCCATCTTCATCGGCGGCTTTCGTCACGCTGGGCGCCGACAGCATCAGCGCGAACGCGAGCGAAGCCGCCGAACAAAGCTTGACGATGCGTGCGAGCATGGATTCCTCCTCTCGGTTCAGTCCGTTGTGACGCACATGACGGTATCAGGAATAACGAACGCTGCCGCCGAACTGAAATACCGAGTGGCTACAGGTTCGATAGAGTGGTGCTATGACGACAACCGGTAACCGCGCCACGGATTCGCCGGCCGATTAATGGTGATGCGGCCGCAAGGCGTCCGGTATCCTGCCCGGCTCAAATCCGCTCGATCCCAGCCATTTCTCGGTGCTCTCGGCCGCACGTTCGATCAGTTCCGCGGTCCGCGAAAAGTCGTACGGCGAGCACTTAAGCGGGCAGAGTGGCGGCACGGTAATAATGTCCACCGCTCCCGCCATGCTCTCCAGATCGGCTACCAGCTGACGTGCAATGACGAGGGTGATGGCGTGCAACGCGGTGGCGATCGTCCCGCGCGGCAGCTTGTCGAGGGCGCAACCGAATCCGGTCGGCAGGACGATGATCCGGGTTGCGCCGAGCCGGGCGGCGATCCGCACCGGCGTGTTGTTGCCGATTGCGCCGTCCACCAGATATCGTTCGTCGATCCATACCGGCGCGAACGCCGCCGGAATGGCACAGCTCGCCATGATCGCGTCGGCCACGGATCCTTTCGAAAGCACCACGGCCTCGCCCGAGAGCAGATCGGTGGCGACCACGTGGATGGGAACCCGCGCGGCTTCCAAGCTGCGGTAGGGCAAATGCCGTTCGAATAGGTTCCGCAGGCCTTGCGAGCTTACGAGGAAACCGCGGGACCAAATCAGGCCGAACAACGTCTCGAGACCGAAAGGGAAAATATCTGCCCGGCGCAGCCCGAGCCAAATCTGCTGCAGCCGGTTGATCCCCTCGGCGGTCGCCGCGCCGGCATAATGCGCGCCGTTGATGGCGCCCACCGATGACCCGACGATCAGATCCGGCTTGATCCCGTGGGCTTCGAGCACGCGCAACATGCCGACTTGAACGGCACCCAAGCTTCCACCTCCCGCGAGCACGAAAGCTGTCTTCGTCATATCCATTGCTGTTCACGGTGAATTGATGATCGGCCGGACTCAAGCTGGCTCAAGGCAAGGCCCGCCAAGGACACTTTGATGAAATACCATGAAATCAGGAAATGCCCATTGGCTACAGAGTCGATAGGATGCTGCTATGCGGACGCAATCGATGCTGCGACGTCGCGCCTTTCCGGATCTCCACCTGCCCTGAGGAGAAAGAACGGATATACTATGCCCCGCTGGGAGCCATTGGGAGGTTGCCGGGCGATTGGCGACAGGGGCCATGGACCAGGATGCACGCAGCCGGCGCGCAATCGCCGCTGCGATCGTCGGTAATGTGCTCGAATGGTACGATTTCATCGTTTACAGTTATTTCGCCACGACCATCGCCACGGTGCTGTTCCCGCCCGGTGACGAGGCGGCGGCGCTGCTCGAAACCTTCGCTGCGTTCGGCATCGGCTTTGTTGCCCGGCCGGTCGGCGCGATCGTCATCGGCTGGATCGGCGACAAGAGGGGACGCAAGGCCGCCTTGATCCTGACCATCGCGTTGATGGCAGGCGGCACCGCGCTGGTCGGCCTGATCCCTTCCTACGGCTCGATCGGAGTGCTCGCGCCGATCATCCTGGTGCTGGCGCGACTCATGCAGGGGTTCTCGGTCGGCGGCGAATGGGGCAATTCGACCGCCTTCATGGTCGAATGGGCGCCGGAAGGCCGCCGCGGGTTCTACAGCAGCTTCCAGCAATGCAGCCTGGTAGCGGGCCTGTTGCTCGGTTCCGGCATCGCAGCACTGCTCAACACCGTGCTCGCGACGGACACGATGCAAGCGTGGGGCTGGCGCATCCCATTTCTCATTGGGAGCATGGTGGCGCTCGTCGGAATATACATGCGCCGCAACGTGGAGGATTCGCCGATCTACCGGCAGATAGCATCCGAGCAGGCCGCGTCCGGCGCGCGGTCGCTGCCGATCGTCGAGACCGCTCAGGCGTTCGGGTTCATGATCGTTTGGGCGGTCCAATTCTATATTTTCCTCGCCTACATGCCGACGTTCACCCAAAAGTACGCCGGGCTCGGCAGTGCGGCCGCGCTGTGGTCGAACACGGCCGGGCTCTTGCTGCTGATGGCCGCGATCCCATTGTTCGGGCTCTTATCGGATCGTGTCGGGCGCAAGCCGCTGCTCATCGCCAGCTGCGTCGCCTTCGTGGTGCTGCCCTACCCGATCTTTACCGCGATGCTGGGCGGCGTTTCGTTCATCAGCATTTTGTCGATGCAGCTGCTCGTGGGGCTGGCGATCGCGCTCTATTCCGGGCCAGGGGCCGCGGCAATCGCCGAAATCTTTCCCACGCGGGGCCGAACCACGTTCCTGTCCATTGCAAACGGCACCGCCGTAGCGATCTTCGGCGGCTTTGCACCGTTCATCGCCACTTGGTTGATCGAGAAAACCGGATCGCCGATCTCGCCGACCTACTACGTCATCGCTGCCGCAGTCGTCTCGGGCGCGGTCATCTTTGGCTTGCGCGAAACGGCGTACGAGAAGCTCGGCTGAGCGATACATCACCACGAATGTCGATTTTCGATCGTGTCCTTAGCGGCGGGTCGTGCCTTGTCGATTCGGCGCCAAATAGGCGAGGGCTATGGAATCGGAAGCAAGCCGATATTTTCGTTGTTGCATCGCCAAACGTAAACTCTCGGCAATCGACGGGGCATTGTGCTCCGATCGACTGAGGAACGGAGAGAATTATGTCAAACAAAATCGCGATGGCGCTGCTGATCGCGCTCGGCGCGGGCGCCGCTTCTTCGGCCTCGGCTGCCGTGAGTGCTCCGTGGCCGCCGCCCACCGCTGTCCAAACCGCTCACCCCGTTCCTGGATACGGCTACTCGGTGACCAAGGGAAAGCGTCAACGGACGAACCATGCTCCGCCGATCATCGGCGAGGCGCACGGCTCGCGATGAACCTGGCCGCCGCGCGCAGCATGGCTGTTGAACATCCGGGGCGGTCGGCCGGTTCGACCGCCCCGTTTGTTGCTTGATTCCACGAATGGAACGGGGATGGATTTACGCTGACGAGGGACCCTATCGAGCGCAGGGCAGCGCAAAGTGATGCGCGCGGAGATGACGACCGACACCTTCAGTGCGCCGTCCAGCCTCCGTCGACCGAGGAGATCGGGCGCATTCGCTCCGAGGAGCGCGGCGAGGTGCTCGTGCCGGTCCGAATTACGGATGCTTCGGGAAACGAGCCCGTAGCTTGCGGGGTGACCTGGGTCTGGGTTCCGCGAAGGTCAAGTTGAGCGCGCCACCAGCCCGTCAAGTCCCCGAGTTCCGTACCCGCCCTCGCTCGGGCTACTTGGTCTCCATTGCCGCCGTGGCTTCCCAATCGTCCTCCGGCGGCGCCTCAAGGAACCGGCGGCAGCGTTCGATCATGACGAGCGACGGCCGATCGCCTTCGCGGGCGACCAGCACCATCTGGAAGAATCCCATGGCGGCGGCGAAATTTCGGGCGCGGTATGCCTCGAGGCCCGTCTCGTACAAGGACACCCAGCTCGGCTGCGGCATCCCATCCTGCGCAATCCCGAGCAGCTCGTAGATCTGCAGCCCCGCGGCCCGCCCGTAGACCGCGAGTCGGTCCAGCTCGCGAACTCGGATGCTATCGCCGGCGAGGCGCCGCGTCTCCTCCCCGATGATGATCTGGGTGCCGTACTGCTTGTTGACGCCCTCCAGGCGGCTCGCGACGTTCACGGCATCGCCGATCACCGTGTAATTGAGCCGGACTTCAGAACCGATGTTGCCGACCAGGACGCTGCCCGAATTGATGCCGATGCGCACGCCGAGCGGCCGGCCGTTGTCGTCGGCCAAGCCCGACGTGCGGAGGGCGCGCTGGCAGGCGAGCGCCGCGCGGCAGGCGCCGAGCGCGTGATCGGGATTGGGCGCGGGAGCGCCCCAGAACGCCATCACCGCATCGCCGATGAACTTGTCGATAGTGCCGGCGTTCGCGTGGATCTCGCGCGACATGCAATCGAAATATTTTCCGAGCAGTGGCACGATGCGGTCGCCGAGCCGTTCGGAAAGCCCAGTGAAACCGGCGATATCCGCAAACAGCACCGTCATCGGCCGGATCGAGCCGCCCGGCCGCGCTTCGACGCCTTCGGACGTGAGCATCTTGACGATGTCGCCCGGCAGATATTTGCGGAACGCGGCAAGCCCGTTCGCCATATCGGCAATGGCTCCCGAGAGGTTCTCGATCTCGACGAGCCGCGAGGGATGGCGCCGCACGCGATCGAGCTCAAACCGTTCCACGTGGCGGAGCTCGGCCGCGACCTTCACCAGCGGCGAGCCGATGATCCTGCGGGCGAGCCAGGCCGACAGCAGGCCGGCCGCAACGACGAGTATGGCGAGGCCTACCAGCAGCCGGCGTGTCGTCTGATGGACGGAACCGAGAAACTCCTCTTCCGGAATGATCGTCGCCAGCGTCCAGCCCGGGAAGGCGAGCGGGGTGAGCGTCACGGCGTAGGACTCGCCGGCCATGACTTCGCGCGTCTGCCGCGCTCCCGCCGAGTCCGTCTCGTGCCCTTGATCCGGCTGGCGAATGGCGAGCTGAGCGACGCCGAGCAGCGGCTGCCTGCTCGGGTCCTGCATCTTGAGCTCGTCGGCATCCGTATCCGGCACGGCAATGGCGTCCCCGCGCGGTCCCAGAATGAAGGCGGCGCCGGATTTCCCCACGGCAAGCTGCGATAAGAACCGCGACAATCGCGCGTGCTCGATGACGACTGCAAGCACTCCCTGCCGCTGCTGATAGACATCGATCGGCCCGGCATAGGCGATGGCGGGATGAACGCCGTTCGGATGGTTCGACACGTCGAACCATTGCGGCGTGTCGCCTGCGATCGACGACCGGTACCATTCCTGGTCGGTAACCTTGTAGCCGGTCTTTTCGAACGAGCGCTGCTCGAACTCGATGTCACCGACCACGACGAGATACTTGTCGATACGTCGGGTGAGCGCGCCGTCTACCTGGGAGACCTCCATCATCTCCAAATACTCGTCGCCGAGCTTGTGAGCCGCGGAGAATGTTCCGTCGGGCAAGCCGAAAGCCACCCATGAGAGCGCCGGCTGCGATTGGAGTTGCGACAGGAACACGAATTCGCGCTTGTCGGCTTCGCGGGTCTCCAGCACGTTCTGGAAGAACAGCGTGCGAATCGCCGCATGCGCCGAGCGCGCCGCGGTGTCGAGGGCGGCGATTTCCTTCTCGACCGCCGAGACGATCTGTCCATTGATGGTCGAGGCCAGCTCGCGACTGTTCGCCTCCGCCGTGCGCCACCAAAGCCCGTGGACCGCCCCGACGCTGATCAGGATCGAGGCGAGGACCAGGGCAGAGATAGCCAAGCGGACGCCGATGCGCATGTCGGGATTTCCGGCGAGCGAAGCCAACCATATGGCCGCTTCGAGCCGCGAGGTCCACAGAAACCGCAATAGAGCGCCGCTATCGGTTTCGTCGCCAATCGATATTTCGAAAGCGGCTTCACGTGCGGTTGAATGCCGAAGCTTAGCAGCGCGCTTTCCCCTGGCCCCGAACCCAAATGCGAGGAACAATCGGATGTCGCTGACGCGGTTCCTCGAGCGCGGACGCTCGCTGGCGGAGCGGATCCCCTATAGCCTCTTGGCACTCGTCTCGCGGGTTGCGGTCGCGAGCGTGTTCTGGCGCTCCGGCCGCACCAAGGTCCATGGTTTCTCGATTCGGGAAGAAACCTTCGTGCTGTTTCGCGAGGAGTACCGGGTCCCGCTGCTCCCTCCCGACCTCGCCGCCTATGTGTCGACGATCGCGGAGCACGTATTTCCGATGCTGCTGGTGCTGGGGTTCGCCTCGCGGCTCTCGGCGCTCGGGCTGCTGGGCATGACGATGGTGATCCAGCTGTTCGTCTACCC
>WNFF01015913.1_pt1 | contig 11575 bp, 7 predicted proteins | sample 5400441 | NCBI WGS metagenome assembly WNFF01 (sample SAMN13153345, study PRJNA577476) | soil metagenome | isolation source: 120 cm saprolite under Douglas fir tree site 2 hole 3 replicate 1 | place: USA:California | collected 2015-04-18
AAACGTCTCGATCGATCCGTTCTTTCCGGGCTCGTACGAACAGAGTTTTGCATGCGGCGAATAAATTCTGCGCGCGCCTGCGTTTTCCAGAATCTCGGCCGCACCACGAAATCCGAGTTGCATATGCCTGCGGTCAAAAGCGGAAAGCGAGTAACTTGACACTGGATGCCCTTCGCGATCAATTTTGACGCGCCCCTCTCCCCGATCGCGAAGCAAAACCCCTATCGCCGAAGTATTCTTCAGTTGCGACATCCGCACGCGAAAATCCTGCGGTTCGCGCCACGGCATCACCGCCATGGCGATCACCGGTTGCAGCGACGTCGTTTCGTATTTCACGCCGTAATTCCCGCTCAGGTAGCGATGCTGGTCCGAATAAATCGCCTGCATCGTCCCTTCCCACGGAAGAATCTCTTCTTCAAAGATTCCGCTTACGTTCGAAACCGGGTGCAGATGCAAGTGGCGTCCGATGTGCTGGTTCTCCAGTTCGGAGCGCAACAGCAGCGCAGCAGTATGAATCGCTCCGCACGCTACCACGACCTGCTTGCATTTCACGCCCACGCGATGGCCTTTTTTCGACCAGGCTTCCACACCGGTCGCGGTACCGCGCGTGACGCGCACTTTCTCCGCGCGAGTCTCGACGACGAACTTCGCGCCGTGCGCTTGCGCGTCCGCAAGCCAGGTCTTCACCGAGGATTGTTTCGCTCCGATAGGACAGCCATAGCCGCAATAGCCGCACCCTTTGCCCTGCTCGCAGCCAATCACATTGCGCGGCATGGCGTCGACATGCCAGCCGAGGCGCTTCAATCCGCGCTCTAGCATCTGTTCGCGTTTCGAAACCCGATTGTGCGCGGTATTCACCGAGATCCGCTCGCATACCACATCCAAACTCTTCGTGTATTCCGCCCCGCGAATCCATGCAACGCCTTCCGCCGCCCACTCTTCTCGAATCTCGTCCGGCGTGCGAAACGACGTGCAGTAGTTCACCACCGTGCCGCCGCCCAAACATTCGCCCGCAAGAAAACCGACGCTATGATCACGCGTCGAAGCAAATCCGCATTCGGTGTAAAGTTTTTGAAATCCCGCCAGTTCGGCACCGTCAAAATCTGCGTCGTCGAAATAGCCGCCAGCCTCTAGTACAATCACTTCCTTCCCCGCCGCAGCCAGCACTGCCGCCGCGACTCCTCCTCCTGCTCCCGAACCAATCACGCACACATCGCACTTCAGTGTCATCTCGGCTTCCGGGACGATCACGTTCAATTTGCGCGGCGCATCCGGCCTCTGCACTCCAATCGGGCCCGGATATCCGATGTTCGCCCAGACCGGATTCACTTCTCCTGTCCCTTTTACAGTCGGACCAGGCAACATCACGTATAAAAAGCCCACGGCCTTGCGCAGCGCCTGAAACGCCGCGCGCCGCAGCGCCAACCGGCTGTCCGCCCACGACAACATCACTTTGTGTTTATTCTCTTCGCTAAGCTCAGAAAATTGCGACCAGTGGCCCGCTTCAATGAAGCAATGCAGCGAAGAATCCCACAAATCCAATAAGTTAAGAAATTCCCAGCGGTCTATAGCGCGCGGATTAAAATCCAGCGCCGCAGCCAGCGCCTCGGGGACACCTTGTTCGACCGCCGAAGGCCAACCCGGCGCGGCAGGCAAAAACGTATCGCAAATCGAACAAAGCGCTTGATGCTGACGAGGAGTGAGTTCCATATTTGCGCTGTTAGCCTACCAGTTACCCGCCCCTCGCGGAACCTCCGCACTCAGGGCCGACGCACGCAGACCGAACCTGTTATTCTGTGGCGCTCTGAAACGTCACGGAGGATTTGCTATGGGCAACCGCATACTAAAACTCGCGCTCGCAATAATCGCCACGCCGCTGTCGGTTAGTCCCGCGCTAGCACAACAATCTCCCTGCGATGGCAAGCAAACCAACAGCAGCAAGATCGCCGCGGACGGTAGCGCATACGTCACCCGCATCGTGCCGGTGCCTGCCACGATCAGTCCGGAAGCGCAGAAATCTTTGGCGCGTGTCGAATCGGACGCGAAAGTTCCGCAAACGCTCAAAGAACGCCGGACCGGCACCGACAGATGGCAAGCTGGAGTCGGCGAAAGCTCGAAAAAACTTTATCCGGTGAATATCGCCGCTGACACCATCGCTGGTGTCTCTGTTCGCGTGATTACTCCTCTCGGCATCGCTCCAGAAAAACATGACCGCCTGCTCATCAATCTTCACGGCGGCGGCTTCAATTCCGATTCCGGCTCGCTCTCGGAAACAATCCCTATCGCTAACCTTTCTGGAATAAAGGTAATTGCCGTTCTCTATCGCCTCGCGCCAGAGCATCCGTTCCCCGCGGGACTGGACGATGCAGTCGCCGTCTATAAAGAACTTCTAAAGACCTACCAGCCGAATCACATCGCAATTTACGGCACTTCCGCCGGGGCAATTCTTACCGCCGAAGTTACGGTGAAATTGAAACAACTGAGGCTTCCGCTTCCGGCAGCCACCGGAATTTTCTCCGGCCTCGGCGATCTCGGCCACGCTGGAGATTCCATCTCACTCTTTGCCCTGAACGGCTTTTCGGGCCACTTGGACGATCCCAATCCCAACGATCGCGGAAACAAAGAATACACAGGCACAACGCCGCTCAGCGACCCGGTACTGTCCCCGGTGTACTCCGATCTCGCCGGCTTTCCGCCAACACTTTTCATCACCAGCGGCCGCGATCTTCTTTTGAGCGGCACGACGATTCTGCATCGTGCATATCTGCGCGCCGGAGTTGACGCGCAACTAGTCGTCTTCGAAGCGCTGCCGCACGCTTTCTGGAACAATCCCGACCTCCCTGAATCCAAAGAAGCCGACCAGCTCATGGCCGCTTTCCTTGCCAAACACCTTGGAAAGTAACGGCTTCGCAACGATTCGCAAGCCCAGAAAGCTGTCCTTACGCGGACGATCGTTCCGCGTCCGTTGATATATACTTCCGTCACTCGAACCTTTTTTGCGTGAATTCCTTTCCAGAGGGAGATTGACATGGAGAGATGGCATGGTGTCACTTGGTTGTTCGCATTCCTTCTGATTGCCTGGCCGCTGGGAATCACAGCGCAGATAAACGCCTCGCCAAAAAATAATGAAACCGTCGATCCGAAGTTTTTCCAGGACTTGCGCTGGCGTTCGATCGGACCCGCGCGGGCCGGTCGCGTCGTTGCCGTGGCGGGCGTGCGCGGCGAACCGGAGGTCTACTATTTCGGCTCGGTCGGCGGTGGAGTCTGGAAAACCAACGATGCCGGCCGCACCTGGAATCCTATTTTTGATTCGCAACCCGTCGCTTCCATCGGCGCAATTGCTCTCGCACCCTCCAATCCAGAAATAATTTACGTGGGCTCCGGCGAAGCCGACATGCGCTCTTCGATCTCCACGGGCAACGGCATGTATAAGTCCAACGACGGCGGAAAGACCTGGGTGCTCATTGGTCTAGCGGATTCGCGGCAAATCGGACGCATTCTTATCGATCCCAAAGACCCCAACAAACTTTATGTCGCAGCTCTCGGCCACGCCTATGGACCGAATCCCGAACGGGGCGTCTTCCGTTCGAACGACGGCGGAAAAAATTGGCAGCGCATCCTCTTCAAAGACGAAAATACCGGCGCCATCGACCTCGCGTTCGAACCGGGCAACCCGCAAACCATTTACGCTTCGCTCTGGCAAACGCGCCGTCCGCCCTGGAGCATCTATCCGCCTTCGAACGGCCCGGGCACCGGCCTGTACCGTTCGAAAGATGGCGGCGATCATTGGGAACAGATCAGCGGCCACGGACTTCCGTCCGAGGGCCTGGGCCGCATCGGAATAGCGATTTCTCCCAGCAATCCGCAACGAATTTATTTGATCGTAGACGCAAAAGATGGCGGGCTATACCGCTCCGACGACGGCGCGCAAAACTGGAAACGCCTTTCCAACGACCCCCGCATCTGGCAACGCGGCTGGTATTTCGGCGAACTCACCGTAGATCCCAAGAATCCGGACATCGTTTACGTTCCCAACACCACTGCGTACAAATCCACGGACGGCGGCGTTACTTTCAATGCCTGGAAAGGTGCTCCCGGCGGCGACGACTATCACGAATTGTGGATTGATCCCGATCAGCCACAACGCATGATCATGGGTTGCGATCAGGGCGCTATTGTCACGCGCAACTCCGGCGAAACCTGGAGTTCCTGGTTTAACCAGCCGACCGGCCAGTTTTATCACGTCAACACCGATAACCGATTTCCGTACTGGGTTTACGGCGCACAGCAGGATAGCAACGCCATAGCCACGCCAAGCCGCAGCAATTACCGCTCCGTCAATTTTCATGATTGGCGTCCTATCGAGGCCGGCGGCGAAAATGGCTACATCGCGCCCGATCCGCTGAATCGCGGCGTAACTTACGGCGGCACCGTCACTCGCCAGGATTTCAGTAACGAAGAAATTCAGATGATGCCGCCAACGCTCGCGCAAACCGGCAGCTTCCGCCAAACCTGGACGCTTCCCCTGGTTTTTTCTCCGATTGATGCGCACATTCTGTACTTCGGCTCGAATTTTCTCTTTCGCTCCGCCGACGGCGGCAGTTCGTGGCAGGAAATCAGCCCGGACCTCACGCGCGAAGATCCCGGCATTCCTGTAAACCTTGATCCAGTCACCGCAAAAGACGCTCCTGCGAACAAACGCCGCGGCGTAATCTACACCATCGCGCCTTCTTCCGTGCAAAAAGGAGAAATCTGGACCGGCACCGACGATGGCTTGATCCATCTCACGCAGGACGAAGGCAAAACCTGGTCCAACGTCACGCCGCCTGAAATTTCTTCGTGGAGCAAGGTCACTCACGTCGAAGCCTCGCATTTCGATGCTGGCACTGCCTACGCCGCAATCGACCGCCATCGCCTCGAAGATTTAAATCCCTACATCTATCGAACCAGGGATTTCGGCAAAACTTGGGCTGTCGTCGCTCGTGGAATTCTTGACGGCAGTTTCTTGAACTGCGTCCGCGAAGATCCCGCGCGCCAAGGCCTGCTCTACGCCTGCACCGAAAAGGGTGTCTACGTTTCTTTCAATGACGGAGACGACTGGCAATCGCTGCAATTAAATTTGCCCATTACTTCCGTGCGCGATCTCGTCGTTCACGAAAACGATCTGGTAATCGCCACCTTCGGCCGCTCGTTTTGGATTTTGGACAACGTCACTCCACTGCGACAACTCAACTCGCAACTGCAAGCGAGCAAGGCTTTTCTCTTCGTTCCTCAAACCGCGCTTCGCGTGCGTCCCGGCTATGATCAAGGCACTCCAGTCCCAATGGACGAACCTCTCTCCGCAAATCCCCCGGATGGCGCCGTGCTCGATTATTATTTGCGAGAAACATCCGGCTCTCCGGTTCAACTCGAAATCTTCGACTCTGCAGGGAAACTCGTGCGCCGTTTTGCCAGCGATGACAAACTGTATAAGACCGATCCGAACTCCGTTAAATTGACCATGGACTGGGTGCGCGACCCGCAGCCTCTTCTCAACGAACCCGGCATGCATCGCTTCGTCTGGGATTTGCATCACCCTCGTTCCAACGCGAGTGCCGACGCTCTTCAACACCAACTCGCGCTGGCCTCGCAACTCAGCAATACGCTGGGACAAGTCTCTACCGCACTGCAACAGGCCAAAAACTTGCGTCAGCAAATTGACGAACGCAAAAAAGATACCGCCGGTAAATCAGAACTCCTCGCCGCACTCGATAATTTCGATCAGAAAATGGAGGTTGCCGCCGACCCCGGCAGCGATGATGACTTTATGCTCTTCGGTCTCGCTCTCCCCGACAACGCTCGCCAGCCTCTCCCACGTACCCAGTCCGCGCTCACCGCCTTGCTGATCGTCGAGCAAAGCGCCGATGTCGCTCCCTCGGCAGACGTAATCACAGCCGCAAAAGCCTGCGACACATCAAGCCAGGCTGCCCTCGCGCGCTGGAAGTCTGTTCTCGATCAAGACTTGGCAGCTCTCAACTCCAGGTTGCAAAAAGCCGGCCAAAAGCCACTGCGCTTGGAGTAGACTATCGCTGGTATCGCAGTTCCAGACGGCACCCTCGATAATCGCGCTGATCAGACCGTCCACATCGCTTCTCAGTCTCTACGGAAGGAACCGATCCCATGCGCAGCCTTTCTCGCCTCCACCAAATCGCGGCAGCATCCGCAAATTTAATCGCCACGTTTCTTCTTTGCTCATTGCCGCTCTTCGCGCAATATTCCACGCAACCAGAACAACAGGAAATCCCTCCGGCGCTGCAGCCTCCGGTCGACGAAAAACTTATTCTGCAGCTGCACGGAAACGGTGACCAGATTTACTCCTGCAAAAGCGAAAGCGGGCAATTTTACTGGACGCTGAAAGCTCCCGAAGCCCAGCTCTCCGATATCAAAGGACAACCATTCGGCAAACATTTCGCCGGGCCCACCTGGCAATCGGTCGACGGCAGCCGCGTCACGGGCAAACTCCTCGTTAGCGTCGATTCACCCGACGCCCAGTCCATCCCCTGGCTGCTCCTCAAAGTTGCCAGCCATACCGGCAACGGAATCCTCTCGCGCGCCACCACCATCCAGCGCCTGAACACCAAAGGCGAAAAATCCCCAGCCTCTGGCTGCGATTCCGATCACGTAAACCAGGAAGTCCGCGTCGCCTATTCCGCCGACTATCTTTTCTACGCGGCAAAATAATCATCGTCATCGCGATGAAACTTCTGTCTCTAACTGTCTCCAACGTATCTCCTCCAACTGTCTCCTCCGACAAAGTCTCCTCCGACATCAACTTCAACATGCTCCCGGCGCCGTCATTCCGAGCAGCGCAGCGACGAGGAATCTCTCTTCGATTCATGCGCAGGCAAAATTTCTCAACCCGCCGAGGTCGGTTTCTTCCACGAGTTGGTATACCGACACAAAACTCTTGCCGCCACACGCTATCGCCAATAATATTTCTCAGCCGGCCCCACAACGAGGTGCACCATGAAGCGCTCCGCATCAATCATCTTCGCACTCACCGCAATCGCGTTCACCGCACAAACCGCCACCGCGCAGGAGTGGTCGCAGCCCTGGGCCCGCGAACGCATCGCTAAGTCCCCGCGCCACAGCGAATGGGTGACCATAAAACACGACGGCCGCAAGGTGGAAACCCTGATCGTCTATCCCGAATCCAAAGAAAAGCGTCCCGTGGTCCTCATCATTCACGAAATTTTCGGCCTTAGCGATTGGGCGCAGGAACTCGCCGACGAAGTCGCCGAAGCAGGCTACATCGCCGTTGCTCCCGATCTGCTCTCCGGCATGGGGCCGGACGGCGGCCGCACCAACTCTTTCACGTCAGGCGGAGTCACCGAAGCCGTCAGCAAACTCAATCCCGATCAAGTCACCGCAGACCTGAACGCCGCCGCCGACTACGGCAAAAAGCTTCCGTCCGCGAACAGCAAACTATTCGTCGCAGGATTCTGCTGGGGCGGCGGACAAACTTTCCGCTTCGCCACCAATCGCGCGGATCTCTCCGCAGCATTCGTTTTCTACGGCCCGCCGCCCGCTAAAGACGCCATGTCGCGCATCAAAGCCCCGGTTTACGGCTTCTACGCCGGCAATGACGCGCGCATCGACGCCACCATTCCCGACGCCGTCGCCAACATGAAAGCCTCCGGCAAAACTTACGAACCCGTCACCTACGAAGGCGCTGGCCACGGCTTCATGCGCGCCGGAGAAACTCCCGACGACCCCAATCCCGCCAACAAGAAAGCCCGCGAAGATGCCTGGGCCCGCTGGAAATCGCTACTAGTCAAATAACTTCCGCGAGAATCGCGCTCGCGCCTAAGGTCAACATGCTGGGGCCATACCATGAACCCTCGGCTCCACCGATCCGCATCTAAACAAACACGGGAGGATGGGCCATGAAGATCACTGAATTGTTACTAACAGAACTCGACCAGGAAGCCGTCGGCATTCGCAAAACATTACAGAACATTCCGGAAGGAAAAAACGACTGGAAACCTCACGAAAAATCCATGCCGCTCGGCAATCTCGCAACCATCGTCGCCAACATCCCTGCATGGCTTGACATGGTCGTGAACATGGACGAAATCGACATCAATCCGCCGGGTGGACCGAAATTCACGCCGCAGCCATGGAAAACTCGCAGCGAACTACTCGAGCAATTCGAGAACAGCCTAAAGAAGGGCCGCGAGGTCCTGCAGAAAACCACTGACGATCGCTTGCTCAACACCAAGTGGCGCATGTTGTACGCAGGCAAATTGATGATGGAGCAGACACGCTACGAAGCCATCCGCGAAGGCGTACTCAACCACATGGCCCATCACCGCGGACAACTCACCGTCTATCTGCGCCTCAACCAGCAAAAGGTCCCCGCCATCTACGGCCCCTCAGCCGACGAAGGCAAGTAGAGCGAGCGGGTCAGTCTCTTATTTTTGGCTCAGAAAATATAAGTCGGCGTGCCCGCCGGGCCGGGCGTAGACAACGGTCGAAAGATCGCGCGTGATGTCGTACGCGTTACCGCCGCTGACCAGCGGAAAAGCGAATGGAAGTCTCGACGCAACTTGCGGCTGACCGATGAGTTGCCCGGCCTGTCAATTCTGCCGGTAAATCGTGACGTCGTGGCGCGAGGGAATCGCGTACAAGAATGATTTGCCATCACGCGCAAATAAAATGCTAAAGGTCACTACCCCCCGGCAACAGCGGCGTACACTTTTTGTCGGCAATCGAATACCCGTAAAGTCCAGCTCTGTCTCCGGCTGCAATCAGAGTCACAAGATATTGCCCTCCGGGTGAGGCGTCCCAGGTAAAGCCGCAACCGTCAGCCACTTTTCCCGGGTTCGATCCTCGTAGTGCGGGCAACGACGGATGCCCCAGGCGTAGTCGCGTAAGAATTTTTGGATGGACGAGCAGCTCGGATGCCGCTTGGCCCCGGCTCTGCCATCGAGTTAATGAGGAAAGAAGACGCCGTTGCGCTCGTGCCCGACTTGCGCGGAAAGGCTCGACGAACTCTCCTCAGGTCCTGAGACATAGGTTTGTCCGGCACTTTCTACTGACCAAGCCATCGTCGCGGTATTCCTGATGAATTCTCCCGCCATCCCGGTAGCTTCATCGCGAACCTTGAAATGCTTTATCCCAGGCGCCCAATGAACTTCGAATGATACCGCCGCTTCGTTGGACGTTCCGTCTTGCAGCGCATTGATCACGTTGAAGTAATCTTCCATATCCAGGTCTTTTACGACGAGAGATGCTCTTCCCGAACCCGGACTGACTTTTAGGCTGCTTTTATCAATCGGAACCGTCCAGAACAACCCATTGTCCAAACCCGGATCAAAATCGTGTACCTGATTACTGAAGTCGGGGGCAGGCCGCCCCACGTAGAGGTCGATTCAAACGAACGCAAACGTGCCCTGATGATGGCGCGCGTCCCGTCCGATGTATTCGCCGTCCATGAACCGCAGGTCCGCGTCAAAGACAAGAGGCGTATCCGCAGGAGGCGTAACGCCTCCGCCAGACCAACTGCCGAGAACCTCGGTCGCGCCCAGCACGCCATTGAAGTCCGTAATGGTCGCAAGTTCGGGCGAGGTTCCCGGAAGATACACATGGAAAATATGGCCGTTGCCCAGAAGATCGAGGCCGCCCGGAATCGGATTTGGTAACGGATGTTCCTCGGAGGCGCGCAGCATGGTTGGAATTGCCAGTCCAGCAGCCAGCATTGCTCCTGCTTGAAGAAAACTACGCCGCGAGTTTGCGGCGGCGCGCTCCCAAAAATGGGCGTGGCCACATGTTCTTCCTAAAGAGCCGCGTTGGCGAACCAGCCGTTGCCGGTCTAGAACAGGGGATGCTGCGAGGAGACGGAGACCCATGGTTCCTCCTTAATTTTTCAATTTTTTGATGGGCCTGTGGTACCGGCATACCTCCGTAGAGGCATACCTCAAGGTTAGAATGAGCGCAAACGTAGTCCTGCGTTTCGTCGGTGTCAAGAGGTCGTAATCTAGCGTGGCCCGCTCCGCCTTCGCACCTCCATCTTCTGGGTCCGCGGGCGGCGCAGGCTTAAATCATTGGACGATTTTGACTGGCCCATCTTTCGCGTCGCGGTTATCCCCGGTTGCGCGAAAGCGGCTACAATCCTCCAGCATGCCTTTACTTCGACACCTTCTCTTCGCCATCTTAGCCTTCGCCACTTTGAACGTCGTCTTAGCCGACGCCCAGACTCCCTCGCTGCTCGACCCAGGCGCGTCGCTCGTCCTCACCAACCTTACCGTCGTCGACATCCGCACCGGTGCTCTTCATACCTCACAAACAGTGGTCATTGACCACGATCACATCGCCGCCGTCAGTGCTGCTACGTCCGCAAAACTTACCACCAACGCTAAACGCATCGACTGCAGCGGCCTCTTCGCCATTCCTGGCCTGTGGGACATGCACGTCCATCTGAGCTTTGGCGATTGGTTCCCCGGCGCGAGGGAAATTCTCCTGCCTCTTTTCATAGCCAACGGCATAACGGGAGTACGCGACATGGGCAGCGATCTCGACGTCGTCCAGTCATGGCGCAGCGACATCAATGCCGGACGCCTCGTCGGCCCGCGCATCTTCACGTCGGGACCTATGCTTGACGGCCCCAAGCCTCGTTTCCCAAGCTCCGTCGCCATTGCCGCGCCGGACGACGCGCGCCGAGCCGTTGCTGACCTCAAGCGCCACGGCGCCGATTTCATCAAGCTGCAATCGCTCATCCCGCGCGAAGCCGTCTTCGCCATCGCCGACGAAGCCAAGAAACAAAACATCCCCTTCGAAGGCCACGTGCCCGATTCGGTTCGCGCGTCCGAGATGTCTGCAGCCGGAATGAAAAGTTTTGAGCACCTGATAGGCATCTTCGAAGGAAGCTCGCCCGCGGAAGACGACTTTCTGAAAGGCGATAAAACCGAATCCCGCTTCCTGGCCACCTTCGATAGCACGCGCGTCCGCTCCCTCGCCTTACTGCTCGCGAAGAATCAAACCTGGCAATGTCCCACTCTGGTTTGGGAGCGTGGCGGCAACCTGCTCGACGTCACCGATTTCTCCAAAGACACCCGCGCCAAATATGTTCCTGCCTCATGGAAAAACACCACCTGGAAGCGTTTCAGCGATGAAATCATACAGGGTTATAATACCGACGTTCTCGCCACCCGTAAGAACTTCGTAGCCAAGGAGCTCGAAGTTGTTCACATGCTCTACGTAAGTGGAGTTCCGCTCCTCGCCGGAACCGACACTCCTGCCGGCGTGTACATCTTCCCCGGCTTCAGTCTCCATGAAGAATTGCAGCGCTTCGTCGCCGCGGGCTTCACTCCGCTCGAAGCCCTGCAAACCGCCACGCTAAATCCCGCCCGCTTCTGCAACCTCGAAGATCAATCCGGCGCCATCGAACCAAGCAAGCTCGCCGACATCGCCCTACTCCGCGCCAATCCCCTCGAGGACATCTCTAACACCCAAAAGATCGCCGCCGTCGTCTCCAACGGCCATTACTTCTCCCGTCAAGCCCTAGACAAACTTCTCGCTCAAGTCGAATCCTGCG
>WNFF01004662.1_pt1 | contig 11574 bp, 10 predicted proteins | sample 5400441 | NCBI WGS metagenome assembly WNFF01 (sample SAMN13153345, study PRJNA577476) | soil metagenome | isolation source: 120 cm saprolite under Douglas fir tree site 2 hole 3 replicate 1 | place: USA:California | collected 2015-04-18
CAGGAAACTAGCCACTGTTGCGCAGCCCTGCGGCTATCCCGTTGATGGTCAGATGGATTGCCTGCACCACGCGCTCGTCGGTATCGCCGGCCCGGTGACGCTTCAGCAGTTCGATCTGCACATGGTTGAGCGGATCGAGGTAGGGAAAGCGGTTCTTGATCGAGCGCGCCAGCAAGGGATTCTGGTCGAGCAATGCTTGCTGGCCGGTGGTGGCGAGGAGCATTTCAATCGTATACTGCCATTCGGCACGCAGCCGCGGAAAGATAGCTTCGCGCAGCTCGGTGTCCTCGACGAGCTCCGCGTAGCGTGAGGCGATTGCGATATTGCTCTTCGCCAGCACCATATCCATGTTCGAGAGCAGCGTTTGGAAAAACGGCCACTCGCGGTACATCTCCCGTAAGATGCGCATGCCGTCCCGCGGTCGCGCGGCAAGCCAGGCCTTGATCGCCGTTCCGAACCCGTACCAGCCCGGCAGCATGAGCCGACATTGCGACCAGCCGAAGACCCAAGGGATAGCGCGCAGGCGCAGATCCTCGAGGCGCGTCGAGTTTTTACGGGACGCGGGACGGCTGCCGATATTTAGACTGGCGATTTCTCCGATGACCGTCGATTCCCAGAAGTACCGGTCGAACCCAGCCGTCTCGTATACGAGGTTCCGATACGCTCGATAGGCATGGTTGGAGAGTTCTTCCATGGCCGTGAAGTACTCTTCGCGCGGCACCGCTTGGTCTGGCTGCAGGAGCGTCGCCTCCAGGGAGGCGGCGGCAAGAATCTCAAGGTTTCGTCGACCCACCTCTGCTTGCGAATATTTTGCGGCGATCACCTCGCCCTGTTCGGTGATGCGGATCTGCCCTTGCACCGCCCCCGAGGGCTGCGCGAGGATGGCCTGATAACTCGGGCCGCCGCCACGGCCGACGGATCCGCCGCGGCCGTGGAAGAGACGTAGCGTGATCCCATGACGCCGCAACGTGTCGACGAGCGCGATTTCTGCCTTGTAGAGTTCCCAGCCCGAGGTCAGGAAGCCACCATCCTTGTTGCTATCGGAGTAACCGAGCATCACCTCCTGTGCGCGATCACGACCTTCCAGGAGGCAGAGGTACTCCGGCATGGCAAGGAGTTCGTCCATTATGCTTCCACAGTTGCGTAGATCGGCGATCGTCTCGAACAGCGGGACGATGTTTACGTCGAGCTCGCGCTCGCGCGGCCGCAACAATCCTGCCTCCTTGAGCAGCAGCCCGACCTCGAGAAGGTCCGAGACCCCGTTCGTCTTCGAGATCACGTAGTTGGGCACCGCGGCTTTGCAATAACGCCGGTGTGCTTCGGCGGCTTCACGCAAGATCGCCAGCTCCGAGGCCGTCTCAGCGGAATAGCGTAGGAAAGGCGAAGAAAGCAGTCGCGCGGTCTTAAGCTCCTCGCGCAGCAGGGAGATGCGGGCAGGTTCGGGGAGACCGGCATAGTTCGAGGCAGTGCAAGTCGTCTCGAACAGCTCGCCCACTGTGCGCTCATGCACCTCGGAATTCTGGCGCAGATCGATGCCCGCGAGATAGAAGCCGAAAGTGCTGGCGGCGCGACGCAGGCTGCGCAGCCGACCACGCGCCAGCGTCGCAGAGCGATTGGCCGTGAGTGAATGGTAAAGAATGCCGAGGTCGGCAACGAATTCGGCTGCCTCGTCGTAAGGCGGCGCCTCACCTACGGCGTGGCGCGACGCCTCTGCCTGCCCGAGCCCCCGCGCCGTCGCGGCCAGGCGCGCATAGATACCAGAGACGGCTAGACGATAAGGTTCGTTGCGGCGCTGCGGCGAGCGATCAGGCGAGCGCACCGCTAGGTCCTTCAGCTGATCGGATACAGTGACCAGCCGCGCATCGAGCGATAGTTCGCCGCCCAAAAGATGCACCTCATCCAGATAGAATTTGAGTGCGCGCTCGCTCTGCATGCCCAACGCTTGTCGCAGTACCTCGGCTGTGACGAAGGGATTGCCGTCGCGGTCGCCGCCAATCCAGCTTCCAACGCGCAGGAACGAGGGTAGCTCGAAGTTGTCCCAGGCGGGATCGGTCGAAGCGAGTTGGTCTTCCAGCGCCGCGTAGAAGCGAGGCAGCTCCCGCAGGAAAGTGTAATCGTAGTAGGAAAGTCCATTAGCTATCTCGTCTATGACTTTGAGTCTGCTACCGCGCAGCATGCTGGTCTGCCACAGCGTGAGCACGGCGCGACGCAAGGCCTCTTCATTTGCCGCCGCCTCTTCGGGGGTTAGCCGAAGGCGATCGCGCTCCGCCAGTAGGTGCGCTACCTCCATCTCACGATCGATCGCGCTCTTCCGCCTCACCTCCGTCGGATGGGCGGTGAGTACCGGGCAAACGATGGCACTCGTGAAAAAGTTCTGTAGCCTGGACCGGGAAATGGCCGCATCACGAGCGCGAGTTAGCGCGTGGGCCATAGTGCCTTCGCGCGGTCCCGAAGCGGCCAGCGCGTGGGCTCTTGTCCGGCGGATGTGATGTTGGTCTTCGGCGATGTTGGCGAGCTGCGAAAAGTAGCTGAAAGCGCGGATGATTTGAATGTTTTGACCATGCGAGAGGCTATTCAATGTCGCTTCGAGCTCGTGCCGTGCGGCTTCATTTTCTTCGCGGTGGAAGCGGATCGAGGTCCGGCGGATGTGCTCAACGATCGCGAAGACAGGCTCGCCTTCCTGGCTGCGCACCGTATCGCCAAGAATGCGGCCGAGAAGACGGATATCGTCACGTAGTGGGGAATCCTTGTCGGGGGTCTCAAGCAGATCCATGATCCCACGAGTTCGAAATATGCGGCCGCTGAGACGGCCTCGAATTCGACGACGGCGATCGGGGGCTGGGTTCTCGCGCCGAAGTCGTGCACCAACAATCCTAGCGGTCCTTTGACAAACGGATCAACCTGCCAAGTGCATGCCGCGCACCGATTGAGTCTGACGACCGGCGCTTTTGCGGGTGCCGAGTAGGGCAGGCCGAGGAGGCGTTGTGCCGGTTGGGAGCCGCAGCGGGATTGAGCGGCGAACCAAGAACGGGGCCGACAGCGCTCGATGCGACTGGGCAAAAACCAGCCGCCGCGGCGACCATCCCCGAGTCCCCTCGCATTGCTGTAGGGAACGGCGGAGGTCGGCATAGTGGATCCAACGCGATTTATGCATGCACGGCCTCAACGATTGCAATCATGTTCCTCGCGATCCACCTCCGGTTCATTCTTGCTGGCCATGTTCGGTCATGCAGGCCCGGTATGTATAGATCTCCTGGTTACCCCAGAGGTACTGCGGATAACGGGCGGCCCTGAGATTGCACGCGTGAATGGCCTGCGCGCGTTGTTGGCTGATACGGACGCCGCCGCCTTCCTGCGCGTAGCTCGGGGATGCCAGCGCGCTTACCGCAAATCCCACGGCAAGCGCCGCCAAACCTTTCCTCAAGTTGATCATGACGAGTCTCCTTTTCATTGTCGCCCTGTCACGCGACATCTAGGCGTCGCGGGAGACCTCGATTGCTACGTCTTGCTGCAAAGCGACTTCCTTTCAGAGAGTTAATACGGCCGAAGCGTCCAAGCCTCTTGCGGGGCTTTCCTTGCTTGCTGGGTCGAAAAACGGCAAGATTGAACAAAGCCGGGCAATCCGGACCGAGATTGGCTGCAGCCATGTGACTAGGCTTCAATCACGCGGCCGTGACTCGTGGGAAGGTCGGTCGCGCCTGACTTGAATCGATCGGCGCGGAGGAGCATGCGGCATGACACGACTGGCGTCATGGCTACGTTTCATGCTCGGCGCGATCGCGCTTGCAGGCGTCATCGCTTTATCCGCGCCTGCCCAAGCTCAACAAGCCCCGATCATCGACCCGCAAGCGAGCGTGGTGAATGAGCAGACCCTCCTTCGTGAGCTTTCGCGGATTCAAGGCGACATCGATCAGCTCGACCCGCGGGCGCGCGTCCTCATACAACCCGCCGGACGGGTGTGGGATCACTTCCACGAAGTGACGCTCTATTGGGGCGGCGCGATCGTGATCCTCGGCACGCTTGCCGCCCTGGCGGCAGCCTATCTCCTTCTCGGACGGATCCGCATCTCGGCGGGGCGATCGGGGCGCAAGGTGCTGCGCTTCAAGGCATTCGAGCGGTTCGCGCATTGGCTCACCGCGGTGTCGTTCGTCGTTCTCGGCATTACCGGGCTAAACATCACCTTCGGAAAGCACCTGTTGCTACCGTTGATCGGCTACGACGCGTTCAGCGTGGTCTCGGAGGCGGCCAAGTATGTGCACAATTTCACGAGCTTCGCATTCGTAGTCGGTCTTTTGCTGATCGTGGCGATCTTCATCAAGGACAACATCCCGGATAAGACCGACATTGAATGGTTCAGGCAGGGCGGCGGCTTCATCAAATCGAAGCATGCTCCGGCGCGCCGGTTCAACGCCGGTGAAAAGCTGGTGTTCTGGGGCGCCCTCGGCGCGGGCCTGCTGGTTGCCGTATCAGGCTATCTGCTGCTGTTCCCGTTCTACGTCACCGACATCGCCGGAATGCAGGTCGCACAGGTGGTGCACGCCGTCATCGCCGTGCTGTTCGTCGCTTTGATCCTCGGTCACATCTATATCGGCACGCTCGGAATGGAGGGCGCGTTCGAGGCGATGTGGACCGGCGAGGTCGATTACAACTGGGCGAAGGAACATCACGATCTCTGGCTCGAAGACCTGCTTGCGAAGGACCGGCCCGCTTCGGCCGGGCAGTCTCCATTAGCAACGCCCGCCGAATGAGCGTAATGCGCGGGCACGGTACAGCGCTCGTTTGAGGATTGATCCCATGGAACTCGATCCCGTCCTCATTGCCCGGCTGCAATTCGCCTTCACCATCATTTGGCACATCATTTTCCCGGCCTTCACCATCGGTTTGTCGGCGTATGTCGCGACGCTCTGCGTCATGTGGATGCGCACCGGTAAGGAGCATTACCGCGAGCTCGCGCGGTTCTGGACCAAGATTTTCGCGGCAGCTTTTGCGATGGGCGTGGTGTCAGGGCTTGTGCTGACCTATCAGTTCGGGACCAATTGGAGCCGCTACTCAGCCGTTCTCGGCAACGTGGTCGGGCCGATGATCGGCTACGAGGTCGAGGTCGCCTTCTTTCTGGAGGCGACGTTCCTCGGCGTGCTGCTCTTCGGCTGGGAGCGGATGCCGCCGTGGCTGCACACGCTGTCGGCCGTTGCCGTTGCGGTCGGCACATTGATGTCAGCGTTCTGGATCCTGTCGGCCAACAGCTGGATGCAGACACCGGTCGGATTCGAAATGCGCGACGGCGTCGCCTATCCGCTCGATTGGCTCGACATCGTCTTCAACCCGAGCTTCCCCTATCGGCTCGCGCATATGGTGACGGCGGCGTATCTGACCACGTCGTTCGTGGTGCTCGCCGTGGGGGCGCGCTACATCCTCGCCGGCAAACATTTGGAGCACGGCCACACCATGGTCCGCATGGCGGTCGGCTTCGCTGCCATCGTCGCGCCGCTGCAGCTCTTCATCGGCGACCAGCATGGCCTCAATACGCTCAAGCATCAGCCGACGAAGATCGCGGCGATCGAGGCGCACTGGGACGGCAGCAGTCCGGGCGAGCTCGTGCTGTTCGCGTGGCCTGACGAGAGTGCCGAAACGAACCGCTTTGCAGTGACGATTCCCCATGGCGCATCGCTTCTCCTCACCCACAGCTGGGACGGTCTGTTTCCCGGCCTCAAGAACTTTGCACCGAACGATCGTCCTCCGGTCCTGCCGCCCTTCTTCGCCTTCCGCGCGATGGTCGGCATCGGCCTGCTGATGATCGTGGCCGGCCTGACTGGCGCGTGGTTGTGGTGGCGCGGCCGTTTGTTCAGCGCGCGCTGGTATTTGTGGCCCGCGCAACACGCCTGGTGGATCGGATTCGTCGCCGTGATCTGCGGCTGGATCGTCACCGAGACCGGCCGGCAGCCGTGGGTCGCATACGGTGTTTTCAGAACAGCCGATGCCGTGTCGCCGGTCGCGGCAGGCAGCATGATGACAACGTTGGTGTTGTTCGTGCTGGTCTATGGCGTCGTGGGATCGATCGGCCTCTATTTCATCAATCGGCTGATCGCGCACGGACCGCGAGCCCCTGAAATAGAGCCGGCGATCACCAGAGCGCCGACGCTGGCGCCGCAGGCCGGCGCTTTGGCCGGGATAAAACCATCCTCGACTCCGATGTCCGAGTGAACGCGTGACGTGAGGCTCTCCCATGGAATCCTATCTGCCGGTCATCTGGGCTGCGATCATCGGTTGCACGGTTGCGATGTACGTGATTCTCGACGGGTTTGATCTCGGCATCGGCATTCTATTTCCGTTCGCCGAGAGCGAGCACGAGCGCGACCAGATGATGAATTCCGTCGCGCCGTTCTGGGACGGCAACGAGACCTGGCTCGTGCTCGGCGGCGCCGGATTGATGGTCGCTTTCCCGCTCGCCTATTCGATCATTCTGCCGGCGTTCTATTTGCCGGTCATCATCATGCTGCTGGCGCTGGTCTTTCGCGGCGTCGCATTCGAGTTCCGCTGGCTCGGCGTGAGCAGCAAGCCGCATTGGACCTTCGCGTTTGCCGCCGGCTCGACGCTTGCCGCCTTCTGCCAAGGAGTGATTCTTGGCGGGCTGATCGAGGGCATCAAAGTCCAGAACGGCGCGTTCGCCGGCGGCGCCTTCGATTGGGCCACCCCCTTCGCAGTGGTGTGCGGTTTGGGATTGGTGGCGGGCTACGCGCTGCTCGGCGCCACCTGGCTCATCATGAAAACGGAAGGAAAAATCGCGGAACGCGCGCGACCCACGGCCAAGGCGCTGCTGGTCGTCGTACTCGCCTTCATGGCGATCGTCAGCCTGTGGACCCCGCTCGCCTTCGACCGCATCGCGGCGCGATGGTTCTCGTTGCCGAATATTTTATTTTTGTGGTGGGTTCCCGCGGCCACCGCGCTCGTCGCATTCGTGGCATGGCGCGCGATCGAGAGCGGACGCGAGGCGCTGCCGTTCCTCGCAACCATCGCTCTTTTCCTGTTGGGCTACCTCGGACTCTTGGTCTCGAATTTCCCCTATATCGTCCCGCCGTCGCTGACGATTTGGCAGGCGGCCGCGGCGCCTGCAACCCATGTCTTCATGCTGATCGGAACGCTGGTGATGCTGCCGATCATTTTCGGCTACACGATTTTCGTCTACTGGATCTTCAGCGGAAAGTTGCGCGAGGGCGAAGGATATCATTGAGCTCCCAGGTTGTATGCAAGATGGGCGACAATCACATTCAACCCAAGGAGAAGGCGATGTTCTCGAGACGCGATGTCCTCGCCACAGCAGCCGCGGGTGCCGCGATGTCCACCACGGCAGCAGCCGCGGCTTCCTTCGGCAATCCGGACAACCCCCCGCAAGGCGCGATTAACGCCAAAAATCCAGCAAGCGTCACTGATCCAGGGCCGCAAAACCCGGCGATCAGGGATCAGTTGCCGTCGGCATTTTCTCCTCCGGCAACCGACGTTGGCGGCATGCCGCAGATCTGGGCCTCGTTCAATACCGCGCCGCGCCGGATCCAAAACGGCGGCTGGGCGCGGCAAGTGACGCAGGCGGACTTCCCGATTTCCACAACCATCTCCGGCGTGAATATGCGACTGAGCCCCGGCGGCGTCCGCGAATTGCATTGGCACCAGGCGGCCGAGTGGGCATACATGACCTACGGCAACTGCCGGATCACCGTGCTCGACCCGAAGGGCCGGCCCTATGTCGCGGACGTCAAAGAGGGCGATATCTGGTATTTTCCGTCCGGCTATCCGCATTCGCTGCAGGGCTTGGAGCCCGACGGTTGCGAATTCGTCATCTGCTTCGACGATGGCGCGGCGAACGAGTTCAATACGCTCTTGGTGACCGATTGGTTTGCGCACACGCCTCCTTCCGTTCTCGCTAACAACTTCGGCGAACCGGCCGAGACGTTCGCCAACATTCCCCTGCACAATCTCTGGATCTATCAAGGCAAAGTGCCGGGCGACCTGTCGTCTGTTCGGAAAGCGATGACTGGAGCGGACAGGGACAGTCCGCCCGAGCCGTTCACGTTCTCTCTCGCGTCGGCATTGTACGTGAGCCAGACCAAGGGCGGCACGTTGCAGCTTGCCGATAGCGGCAATTTCAAAGTCTCGACCACCATCGCGGCGGTGCTGCAGACAATGCGCCCCGGAGCGCTCCGGCAGATGCACTGGCATCCCAACGCCGACGAGTGGCAATACTACATCAAGGGCAAGGCGCGCATGGGCGTGTTCAATACCGGCCCCAACGTGCGCACGATGGATTTCAATCCCGGCGATATCGGCTACGTCCCGCGCAACTACGGACATTATGTGGAGAACATCGGCGACACCGACATGCAATTTTTCGCCGTCTTCCGAACATCCCACTTTGAAGAATTCTCCTTGTCGGATTTCCTTAAGCACTCCCCACCCGAAATGGTGGCGGAGCACCTGAACATCAACCCAGCGGTAATCGCGAACTGGCCAGGATTCAGCGCGGGCATCATGCCCGAATGAGCGCGTCAGAAGGAGATTAAAGATGTCGAAAGCAAGGGATGCCGTCGCGCTGCGGGTCGTCCCGCTCAATACCCCGATCGCCCTGCTTCCAGCGTGGAGAATGAAGGGCGCGAGCAACGGATGAGCCGTGAGATTGGAATTATCGGGACTGGCAATGTGGGCTGCGCGACAAAGGCGGCCCAAAAGGTGGGACCATGGGAAATAGAACACTTCGCCTTTCGAAGACGCGAGCGGCTCTGATAAATTCGCTGAGCGCGATCGCGACACTGTCGCTCGCCTCATCGGTGGGCCTTGCGGCCGGAGATCGCGCGGCCGGGCAGCAGTTTTTCACCACGCACTGCAGCCCCTGTCACGCAACGCAATCAGGCGTGAACAAGATTGGCCCCTCGCTCGTCGGCGTTGTCGGCCGCAAGAGCGGATCCAAACCGGGCTACAACTACTCACCCGCGCTCAAGGCGGCAAACATCACGTGGGATGAGAAGACGCTCGATCAGTGGCTCCAGAACCCAACGGGCGACGTGCACGGTTCGAAGATGTTCATCACCGTTCCTAACGCCGAAGATCGTCAGAACGTGATTTCGTATCTCGAGACTCTGAAATGACGAGCGCAAGAGCTGGTTGATCGACGGGCGAGATTTGCCGAGATGCAACGTCTGTACCTGGCAATACGTGACGGTGTCCGGTCGAGCGGAGGCTCCAATGACTAGTGCGGGTACCTCTATCACGCGACGCTCTCTGCTGGGAACGGCGGGTCTGGGCGGGCTCGCGCTGCTTTCCACGCCCGCCTTGGCCCAGCGCGTGATTGAACTATCATTGCCCGGCGGTCCCGATACGCGACCGATCACGACCAAATTTCCGCAGAAGGGGTCGATGATTCTGCAGCGGACCCGACCGCCGCTCCTCGAGACGCCCTGGGAAGTCTTTGACAAAGGCGTGTTCACGCCCAACGACCAGTTCTACGTGCGCTGGCATTGGGCCGGGATCCCGACCTCGGTCGATGTCACCACTTTTCGCCTCGCCGTGCATGGTCATGTGGAGCGGACCCTGTCGCTGACGCTCGACGACCTGCTCCATGGATTGCCGCGCGTGGAGTTGGCGGCCGTCAACCAGTGTTCCGGCAACTCGCGCGGATTCTTCATGCCCCGAGTACCTGGCGCGCAATGGGCGAACGGCGCGATGGGCAACGCGCTGTGGACTGGGGTGCGCCTCAAAGACGTGCTCGATCGCGCGGGCGTGCAGGCCGGCGCGGTGCAAGTGCGTTTCAGCGGCCTCGACGAGGCGGTCGTGCCGGATGCGCCGCGGCTGATGAAGTCGCTCGACATCGACCATGCCCGCGATGGCGAGGTGATGATCGCCTATGCGATGAACAGCGAGCAGCTTCCGTTGCTGAACGGCTTTCCACTGCGGCTCGTGGTTCCGGGCTGGTATTCGACCTATTGGGTCAAGATGCTCAACAACATCGAGGTCCTGGACCGGCCGGACACCAATTATTGGATGAAGACCGCCTACACCATCCCGGACACGCCGCACGCCAGCATTCGGCCCGGCGAGACTGGGGTAAAAACCGTACCGATCAACCGGCTGGTTCCCCGCTCCTTCATTACGAACATCAGCCCCGGCGAGACCGTGCCCCGCGGAGCGCCTACCCTGGTGCGCGGCATCGCGTTCGGGGGCGACAGCGCTGTCGCGAAGGTGGACCTGTCGATCGACGGAGGCAGCACCTGGACTTCGACTCGTCTCGGCAAGGACGACGGGAAATACGGTTTTCGGCAATGGGAAACCCAGCTCACGCTGCCGTCGGCCGGCCGTTACACGTTGAAGGTCCGCTGCACGAACAGCAAGGGCGAGGTGCAGCCGGACCACCCCAATTGGAACCCCGCCGGCTTCATGCGCAATGTGATCGAAGCTGTCGATGTCGTCGCGAGCTGAGTGCACCGTCATGTTCCGCAGGCTGATCGCCATTTGGGTTCTCGTCGGAACCATGCTCGTCCCGGCCCTCACCCGCGCCGCTGGACCTCTGGAGTTGAAATCGGTCAGGGTCGATTTGCCCGACGAGGAGAGAATGTTCACCGGCCCGGGAGCCGATGCGATCAACAACAACTGTCTCGCCTGTCATTCGGCCGGCATGGTGCTCGACCAGCCGGCGCTGTCGAGAGAGACCTGGACCGCCGAAGTCAACAAGATGATCACCGCCTACAAAGCCCCCGTGGCGCCCGGAGACGTCCCCGCCATCATCGACTATCTGACACGCCTCCCGAGCGGCAAATAGGCCAAGCGCCAGGCTTCGCGTAAGGCCGCATCGATCGCACGACGGGAAAGCGCCGAACTGTGACGAAGATCATCGATAACGTCGCAAAGCGACGTGCGGCTGCGCGAGTCGGGCCGAGCGCTGCATCGAGCCGAAAAACGACCTCGACCTTTTCAGCGCGAACCAGAACTGACATTTCCCTCGTCGCGGCGTTGCTTCTGGCGCCGGACGGCTGCCAAGCGCCGGCGATTTGTCATGAGCGCCAGCAACGCGTCCGCAACGCGACTGTGATAGCGATCCTTTCGGCGCAGGACGTGAAACTCGCGCTCGGGAAGGCGGAAAGCGACTTGGTAGAGGAGACCCGCTTCGATGCTTGGCGCAGCGACCGAGGACGAGATGGCGGTCGCGCCCAGGCCGGCCTCCACGGCGGCGCGGACCGCCTCGTTCGATGGCAATTCCAGCTGGATGCGCAATGCGTCGGGCTTGGCGCCAAGATCTCTCAGGGCATCCTCGAAGACGGATCTGGTGCCCGATCCAGGCTCGCGCAGGACCCACTCGCCTTGCATCAGGTCGCGCGGCATCAAGCGAGGGCGCCCGACCCAGGGGTGCTCGGGCCCGACGACGATGACAAGCTGATCGCGCGCTATCGGCCCGCTGGCCAAATGCTCGTTCGCTACGGCTCCTTCGACGAAACCAAGCTCCGCTGTCCCACTCTCGACCGCCGCTGCGACCTGGGCGGTATTGCCGATGCCGAGACGTATGCTGATTTGCGGATAGGCTCGCCGAAAGGCGAC
>WNFF01004349.1_pt1 | contig 11570 bp, 9 predicted proteins | sample 5400441 | NCBI WGS metagenome assembly WNFF01 (sample SAMN13153345, study PRJNA577476) | soil metagenome | isolation source: 120 cm saprolite under Douglas fir tree site 2 hole 3 replicate 1 | place: USA:California | collected 2015-04-18
AACCTAAACATCATCGAGTATTCCGTTGCCGGACCCGCCGCCAACATCGCCATCACCAGCGGCAATAATCAGTCCGCTCCTGCCGGAACGCTATTACCCCAGGGCCTCACCGTGCTCGTTACCGATCAATACGGTAATCCGGTTCCCGGCGTTGACGTTGACTATGACGACGGCGGCGCCGGAGGCACTTACGCCTATGCCAATCCCGGCACCACCAGCAACTCCGGAACGGCAACCCAGTTCTATACGCTCCCGCCGTCCCCCGGAACCATCACCATCACCGCCATCGCCACCGGAGTGGCCGCCTCCGCCGTCTTCACCGAAACCGCACAATAGCCCCCATGAACAAGCCGAGCATAATGAATCCGTTAGAGACGAAGCGATCACGTTGGACGGGTCGAAAGATGTGCGAAACCCCGAGAGTTAGGACTTTGTCCCCAAGGCAGGTGGGAAGTAATGCCCGCGAAGTACCTAAGAGGTGGGCAATAAATTTCCCATTTGTCCGCAATGTGATAACGTAGGAGTACGTCGACGACAACAGGTATTGTAAGCAACTCATTGAAACTAAAGCATATATGGTTCCAATGCCGAGCAAATATTTTGACTGGTTTGGCAGCGAGGGTGCTCTAGACTGAATAAGCCTTTGTGCGAAGCGAAGCGCAATAGTATGGACATCGACGGAACCGAAATCCTCGCAGCTGCCGGAGCACCGCAGAACGGAAGCGCTCGTATCTGGATCGAGAGCGTCAGCGCTGGCATGCGCACCGTAGAAGCCATGATCCGCGAGCTGTCGCAGAATGACGTTCCTATGCTGGTGGTGGGCGAGCACGGTTCGGGCAAGGCAGCGGTGGCAGCGCGCATTCACGCTCTTTCCCGCCGCGCGGCCGAGCCGTTTCACGTCTATCAGGGACATGAAGCGAGCGAAGAAATTCTGGCTGCTCGGGACGGTCAAGGTGGAACTGTCTATCTTCAGGAAGTGGGAGACCTGACTGCGGCGGCTCAAAAGGAACTGGTTCGTCAGATTGGTTTGAATGGCAATGAGGACGCGCAGCGCCGCGTGCCTCGCTTCATCTGCGGAACCTCGCGCGAGTTGGAACCCGAAGTCAAGGCTGGCAAGTTCCGCGAAGACCTTTATTATGGAATCAGCGGAGTTTGTTTGCGGCTGCCTCCTTTACGCCAGCGGAAAGAGGACATTCCGGTTCTGCGCGACTGGTTTCTCTCGGCCGCTGCCCGTGACTTTTGCCGGGCCGTACCAGTGCTCAGTCCCGAAACCCAAAATTTCTTTCTGGAATACAACTGGCCGGGAAACATTCGCGAGCTGAAAGACGCGGCTCGAGCGATTGTCGGGCTCGGCGATGAGACGCTTGCCATGGGAGGACTACGCTCCCTTTTGCGGCGCGTCGACCGCGTCGGGAACGGCGAGAAGATTTCTCTGAAAGATGCGGCGCGCGCTGCCTCCCGCGAAGCCGAGCGGGAAATCATTCTTCAGGTCTTGACTCGCACCCGTTGGAACCGGCGCCGGGCCGCGCAGGAGTTGCAGATCAGCTACAAAGCGCTTCTCTACAAGCTGAAACAGATCGGATACCAGGAATACGGGGCCTGATCGTGCGCTCAGAGCCTGAGAGGAGTACGGGAGGTTAGAGGAGAAGATATGAAATCAATATGGAAAGCGGCGGTTGCGGCACTAATCCTGATCGGCAGTATCGCGTTGGCGCAGGCTGCGCCCGCCCAGCCCGCCGCCAGTTCCGCTTCCGACAAGACCGCTTCCGATAAGACCGCATCCGACAAGGCAACGACCGCAGCTTCTACCAGCCAAGCCGGACCCGAGTATGTTATCGGCCCCGAGGATGCGCTCCACATTGCCGTGTGGAGAGAAGCCGATCTCACCGCCTCTTTGCCGGTGCGTCCCGATGGCAAAATCTCTCTTCCCTTGCTCGACGATGTGCAGGCTGCGGGCATGACGCCCAAACAGTTGGCCGACTCGATAACGGAGAAGCTGAAAAAGTATATTGCCGACCCACGCGTCACCGTGGTCGTGACTCAGATCAACAGCAAGCGGATCTTCATAAATGGCGAGGTCCTTCATCCTGGCCCAATGACTATGCTGCCGAGCATGACCGTTCTGCAGGCATTGTCCAGCGCCGGACTGAATCAATTCGCCAAGATCAAGGGAATTTACGTCCTGCGCATCGAGAACGGCAAGCAGCAGAAGCTGCCTGTTAACTACAAGAAACTGCTCAAAGGTGAGCAGATTGAACAGAACTATCTATTGCAGCCGGGAGATACAATTGTCGTCCCGTAAAAGAACGCGGTCCCTGCAAGGGATCTACGTGAGAGATCTACGGTGAAAAGCATGGAAAGAACGCCAAAAATCCGGTTGGCGCTGCTGGTTTTCGGGATGTGCATCTGCGCAGCCGCCCAGACCACTTCCCAGCCTCAGACCGAGACCACTCCCGCGCCGGCGCCGGCCTTCGGCCAGAACGCGCCGGTGTTGAGCCCAGAGAACCCACCCGTATCTGGCCTGGACGAACCCGTACTCGATCTGCATACCGCCACCCGGAGCTTCATCTCGCCAGCTGTGCAGGTAAGCGAATCGGCGGATACGAACGGGGGCAACCAGATCAGCGGGAACAATCTGGATTCTGTCACCCGAGTTCTCGGAGCTCTTGACCTCCAGCAATTCTGGCCCAAGAGTGATCTCTTTCTCGAGTACCTCGGGGGGGGAGCATTCTACGCCAATCCTTATCAGGTGAAGCAATTGCAAGCTGCCGGCCTGGAAGCGGTGACGCGCTGGCGAACTGGTCAGGCCACCCTGCGCGACTCCTTCACCTACTTGCCCGACGGTTCCTTCTCCATTGGCACCTTTGGCGGTGTCCCGGGGTTCGGTCTCGCCACCGGCGGCGGCACTGCAGGGCTAGGTGGTGGTTTGCCCGGCGCACACGTCTTCGGCAGCGGTCAGCTTGGTTCGATCGGAAACATTCCACGGCTCGCGAACACGGTGATTCTTGATGCGGTTCAGGCCATCAATCCTGTCTCCGCGATTACCGCAGCGGGCGGATTCAGCAACGCTCATTTCTACGACCCCACCAATACTCTGCTCAACAGCGACCAGGTCACGGTTGAGGCCGGGTACAGCCATCTGATTTCGCGCCGAGATCAGATCGGCCTGGTCTACGCTTATCAGTTGTTTCAATTTCCGGAAGATACCGGCGGCCAGTTTTATAACCATATCGTCAATCTGCGGTGGAAGTATCACATCAGCGGTAGGATGAGCTTGACTGCCGGAGCGGGTCCGCAATACACCGTGATGGAACAGGGTGGCTACGCCAATCGTTGGTCGTTGAGCGCGCGCGTCCAGCTGAGCTACAAGTTCGCCCATTCGTCGATCAATGCGACCTACGACAAGTTTACTTCGACCGGATCGGGCTTCTTCGCCGGCGCCAGCACGCAAGCTGCGCGGGTCTTGTATACCCGTCCATTGGGACGTACTTGGGACTTCTATGGTGATCTGAGCTACTCCCATAATAAGAAACTCCAGGGTGTGCCGATTGGGGGCCTGAATGCGGCCAGCTATGACGAAGGCTCTGCCGGTGCCGTTTTCCGCAAACACCTGGGACGTACCTACGAGTTCTTTGCCGCTTATCGCTTCAGCGAGGTGGCTTTCAATGTTCCGGTTACCTTTAGTGGCTCGACCGGCAGGATTTCTCATCGGAACGTCGGCAGCATTGGGGTGGAATGGCACCCCACGCCGACTCGTATCGAATAATTTTTTGGCCGCCTCGCGGCCGGATTGGTGAACTGTATGAGTGAGAACCGCGAACTGACGATGGACGATTATCTGGCGATGCTACGGCGGCGTCTTAAACCCATTTTGATCCCAGCCCTGCTTGCCCCGCTGGCGGGCTTCATGGTCTCTTATGTCTTCCCGCCGAAATATACCTCCCAGGCCACGGTTCTGGTAGAACCCCAGAAGATGCCCGCCAACTACGTTCAGCCGGTCATCACTTCCGATTTCATCCAGCGCATCCAGACTCTGAGCCAGAAGGTCCTGAGCCCCAGCCGCCTGCGTCCCGTGATTCAGAGCCTCAACCTGGTCAAGCCTGATGAAGAGGGCAAGCTCATCGAAGACATCAACCAAAATATGCGTGTCGAACCGGTGATTACCTCGATGAGCGCTTCCGCTAACGCGGCGGGTGCTTCCGGCGCCAAGCAAAAGAAGAGTTCTGCCAGCCAGGAGCCCGCGCCCGGCTTCAATGTCGCGTACACCGACAGCAACGCGTTGCGCGCGCAAAAAATCTGCAATGCCATGACTTCGCTGATCCTGGATGAAAACCTGCGCACTCGCGCCGAGGTCGCCCAGGGCACCACCGAATTCCTCGGCCGCCAACTCGAAGAAGCCAAGCGCGCCATTGACGAGCAGGATTCCAAGCTCGCCAACTTCAAAAAGCAATACATGGGGCAGCTACCCGGTGACGCCGACAACAACATGCGCATCCTGATGTCTCTGAATTCGCAACTCGATGCCACCACCCAGACCCTGGGCCGCGCCCAACAGGATAAGGCCTATACCGAAAGCATGCTGGCGCAGCAGACCGCCGCCTGGAAGAGTTCGCAGTCCAGTAGCAATCCGCAGACCCTCGAACAACAATTGACCCAACTGCAGGGGCAATTGCTGCAACTGCAGGCGCGGTATACCGACGATCACCCGGACGTGATCAAAACCAAGGCTGACATCGCCGAAATCGAAAAAAAGCTGAAACAGATCAACGCCGCCGCTGCTGCCAACACCGCCACAGACAGTAACGAGAAGGCGAGCGCCACCGAACCGCCTGAAATCCGCCAGCTCCGTCTGCAGATTCACCAGTACCAGGGCGTGATCGAGCAGGCCACCCTGGACCAAAAGAGGCTGCAAAGCCAGATTGGCGTCTACCAGAGCCGCACCGCGATGAGCCCAGGCATCGAAGAGCAATATAAAGTGCTCACCCGCGATAGCGATAACGCCCAGGCCTTCTACAAAGACCTGCTGGCCCATAAATACTCCGCCGACTTGGGCAGCAGCATGGAGACCCAGCAGCAGGGCGAGCAGATGCAAATTCTGGCCACGGCTGGCCTGCCGGATTCTCCCAGTTTCCCTAGCCGCCCGCTGTTTGCCGCAGGAGGCCTGGGTGCCGGTCTGGCGCTCGGCCTGCTCATCGCCATCTGGCTGGAGTTCAGTGACAAATCGATCCGCACCGAAAAAGATGCTGCCGCCATCATGGATTTGCCTCTCCTGATTTCCGTGCCCTGGCTCGGTGAGGACGGAGACGAAGCCGCCGTCAACGGGAACGGACGCCGCCGCTTCTGGGGCCGGAGTGATCCCGGCTCGCCAAAAGAACACGAGAACGTCGAGGTCTAGCGCAAGTCTATGTATAAAGAATTTTTTGGCCTTCGCGCCAACCCGTTCAACGTCAATCCGGACCCGCGTTATCTGTTCCTCACGCGGCACACCGAAGAGGCGCTGGCCTGCCTCACTTACGGCATACAAAGCCGCAAGGGCTTCGTGTTGCTTACCGGCGAGGTCGGCACCGGCAAAACGACGCTCATCAATAAATTGATGGAGTGGCTCCGCCTGCAGCAGGTGGCTACCGCCTTCATCTTCAACTCGCGCATGGACGTGCCCCAGCTCCTCGATTTCATGATGGCCGATTTCGGCATTCCCTGCGATACCAAGTCGAAGAGCCAGCTCCTGCAGCGCCTTTATAACTGGCTGCTCGATCGCTATCGCGCCGGTGAGACTGCGGTGCTGGTCATCGACGAGGCCCAGAACCTCTCCGACGAAGTGCTCGAAGAGATCCGCATGCTCACCAATCTCGAGACCTTCACCGAGAAGCTCCTCCAGATCGTTCTGGTGGGACAGCCCGAACTCGAACAGCGTCTGAAGCAGCCCCAGTTACGCCAGTTGCGTCAGCGCTTGACGCTGCGGGCTAAAACACATCCTTTCAATCTTGAGGAAACCAAATCCTATATCACTCAGCGCCTCCGCATTGCGGGGTCGAATGGCGTACCAATTTTCGAATCCGACGCCACCATCGCGATTTTCCGTTATGCGCTGGGCATTCCACGCATTATCAACCTGCTCTGCGAGCACTGCCTGGTCAGCGCCTTCGTCGATCAGAAGAAGACGGTCTCCGCCGAAGTCGTCGATTCGGTCGCTCGCGATTTCGATCTAAGCGATGGAAGCGCCGCCGCAGCTATGATCGCGCCGGTTCCTCCGTCATCGGAAAAGTTTGATCTGGTCGAAGCCTTACGCACCTTGGCAACACTGGCCGACCGGTTGCGCCAATCAGAACAACACGATCTCCCCAAGGAAGGGAAACTATGAGCCGCATCCATGACGCTTTAAAACGCGCCGAGCAGGAAAGAGCAACCTCCATGGGGACGCACGTCGAGCCCGCCTACAACCAACCCGAGGCGCCACGTGAAAACACGCCTTCGCTGCAACCGCTGCAACCATTGATGGCCACACCGCCAACTATGACCCATGGGCTGAATTACGAATCGCTGGTGGCCCGCTGCCCCCAGACCGAATGGAGTCCGGATCCGCGCACCATGCTCTTCTTCCAGGAAGACGACAGTCGCGTCGGCGCGGAAGAGTTTCGCACCCTGCGCTCCCGGCTTTATCAGATCCGCGAGAAGATGCCGCTGAAACGCCTGATGGTAACCAGCGCGCTTCCGAAGGAAGGGAAGTCTTTCGTAGCCGCCAATCTGGCCCAGGTCATGGTGCGGCAGCACGGGCGCCGCGCCTTGGTTATCGACGCCGATCTGCGCAACCCCGGCATGCACCGCCACCTCGGGGCGGCCCAGTCGCCCGGATTGGCCGAATATCTGTTGGGCGAATGCGACGAGTTCGCGCCCCTGCAACGCGGGCCCATGGAAAACCTGTTCTTCCTACCCGCGGGCCGGACCGTTCCCAGCGCCCCAGAACTCCTCTCCAACGGCCGTCTGAAGCTGTTTCTGCAGCGCGTCGAGTCCATGTTTGATTGGATCATTCTCGACACATCACCCGTCATCCCCGTGTCGGATGCCACACTGGTTGCCGGTTCCTGCGACGGCATCCTCATGGTCGTGCGCTCCAATTCGACGCCTTCCGATTTGGCTCGCCGTGCCCGGGAAGAATTCCCTGACAAGCTGTTGCTCGGAGTTGTGCTTAACGGAGCCCCGTCCGGAAAGCTTGCGCAGTCAAAGTACTACTATGGCGAGGCCGTGAACAGCCAAGCCTAGTATCGAGATGAAGTTGAACCGAGGCCAAGTTGATCCGGCTCTTCAATGTCTATTATCCAGTTCGTACTCTGGTCCTGCTGATCGGAGAGGCCCTGATCGTTGGGGCCTCGTTCCTGCTCGGGGCAGTGTACGAACTTCGCGAAGACAGTTACCTGGTACTCAACTACGAAGGCGGCTACTTTAAGATCCTCGGAGTCACGGTGCTGGTATTGCTGTGTTCGCACTGGCTCGACCTGCACGACACCGCGCGCCTCAATACCAAAGGTGAGCTTTATTTTCGCCTGCTCATGGTTCCCGGCGTGCTTGCCTTCATCCTGGCGGGCGTTGCTTACGTACGGCCTGATTATCTGTTGGGGAGCGGTTCTTCGGCGGTCGGCCTGCTCATCCTCACTGTCGCCCTGTTCGGATGGCGGCTCGGCTTCACCTGGCTGATCCAGTTGCCCATTCTGGTCCAGCGCGTTTACGTCCTCGGTACCGGCGAGCGTGCCCAGCGAGTGGTCCAGGGCCTGCGCCAGAATCCTGAACTCGGCGTCGAGATCGCCAGTTGGACGGGCAAAATGGAAGGCGCGCTAACCCGCGACTCCGTGGCGGCGCACCTCATGGAAGTCGTCCACAAACAAAAAGTCCATCGCGTCATCGTCGCCATGCCCGATCGCCGCGGTACCATCCCCATGACGGAACTGCTTCAACTTCGCATGCAGGGCGTCCAGATCGAAGAAGCCACCTCGTGGCTGGAAAAGATCTCCGGCAAGATTGAGGTCGAGGAACTCTCTCCCAGTTGGCTGGTGTTTGGCCAGGGCTTCCGTCGCAGCGCCGCCTTCATCCTGGTTCGCCGCGTGGTCTCCTTTATCATCTCGCTGATTGGTCTCATCCTCGCCTTGCCTCTGTTTCCATTGATCATGCTCGCCATCCGCCTGGATTCCAAGGGGCCCGTGTTCTATACCCAGACGCGCGTGGGCAAGGCGGGACGCATCTTCAAGGTCGTGAAGTTCCGCACCATGCGCGAGGACGCCGAAGCCGCGAGCGGTCCGAAATGGGCTGGCGATAACGATCCCCGCGTTACCCGCGTGGGCAAGTTTCTCCGCTCCTCGCGCCTCGATGAGATTCCCCAGTTGTGGTGCGTGCTCAAGGGCGATATGGCGTTCGTCGGCCCGCGTCCCGAGCGCCCGGAATTCATCGAGTGGCTCTCCAAAGAGATCCCTTATTATGGCGTGCGTCACATGGTGCGCCCCGGCCTCACCGGATGGGCGCAGGTCAAGTACAAGTACGGCAGCACCGTAAAGGATTCGCTCGAAAAACTTCAGTACGATCTCTTCTACATCAAGAACGCTTCGATTGGTCTGGATCTGCTGATCATGTTCCTGACCGTCAAGACCGTCCTATTGCGCCGGGGTGCGCAATAATGACGAAGATGAAGTACATCTTCTGGATCGCGGCCGCGCTGGTCGGCTACTCTTATCTGGGCTATCCGGCGTGGTTGTGGCTGCGGAGCCGGTGGTCGCCGCGTCCGGTGCGCCGAAGTTCCGGTCAAAGCTCCGCTGCACCCGCGGTCACAGCCGTGATGGTCGTGCGCAACGAGGAAGCACTAATCGCTCGCAAGCTCGAGAACCTGCTGGCGCTCGACTATCCCCACGCGAAGCTGGACCTCGTCGTCGTCTCCGACGGTTCCAGCGACCGCACGCCCGCCATTCTCGCCGACTATGCCCGCGATTCCCGGGTTCGAACACGATTAAGAACCCTGATAAAACCGGCATCCGAGGGCAAAGCCGCTGGCCTCAATGATGCGATCAAACTGGCGACCGGGGAAGTGCTGCTGTTTACCGACGCCCGCCAGCAGATCGAATCCAGTGCTCTGCGTTTGCTGATCGAGAATTTCGCCGACCCCGATGTCGGCGCCGCCAGCGGTGAATTGATGCTCGGTGATCCCACGAGCGGAGAGACGGGAGACGGAATGGGGTTGTACTGGCGCATGGAAAAGAAGATTCGGGAACTGGAGTCCGCCTCCGGTTCTGTAGCCGGCGCCACCGGCGCCATCTACTGTGCCCGCCGGACTCTGCTTGACCCATTGCCCTCGGGCACCATCCTCGACGACGTGCTGTTGCCCATGCAGATCGTGCGCAGGGGATCTCGTGTCATCTTCGACGCCCGCGCTCGCGCCTGGGACTCGCCCGACTTGGGCGAAGGCCGCGAATTTTCCCGCAAGGTTCGCACCCTGAGCGGCAACTATCAGCTTCTCCAACTTGCTCCATGGTTGTTGAGCTCACAAAACGCGATCCGATTCGAATTCATAACCCACAAACTCTCCCGATTGGCCGTGCCCTTTGCCTTGCTGGCGCTTCTGATCGCCTCCATGTTCCTGCCCCAGCCGTTCTATCGTGCCGCGCTCGGGGTGCAGCTTGCGTTTTACGCGCTCAGCCTGGCCGCGCTTGCCGGCGTCAAGATCGGCCCGCTCTCGCGCATTGCCGATCCTGCGCGCACTTTCGTCGTCCTCAATTCCGCCGCCATGGTCGCTTTTATCAACTTTGTCACTGGCAGAAAGGCAGTTTGGGTTCGCTAACCGACGCACGAGCATGAGAATTCTCTGGGTAAAAGCCGATAAGCTCCTCCCCGTGCAGAACGGCGGCAATATCCGCACGTACCACGTCTTGCGATATCTGTCCGCGCGGCATGAGCTTACGTTTTATTCCTACTATGGAGGAACGCCCGACCCAGACTATGAGCGCAATCTGCAGCAGCAGTTGCCCGGCGCGGTGGCCGTTTGCACCGGCAAGCGTGAACTTTTGGGAGCCGTGCGCGGCCTCGACTATCTGGCTCATCTCAGCGCCCAGCCGCCGTATGCGGTCAGCCGCTTTGCTCACGCTCCGGCCCAGAAGCAGCTCCAGACCTGGTTCCGCGAGCGGCGCTTCGACGTCGCCGTCTGCGATTTCCTGGATGCTGCGGTCAACTTTCCCGGGAGTCTCAGCATCCCAAGTGTGCTGTTCCAGCACAACGTCGAAAGCGAAATCTGGCGCCGCCACGCCGCCACCGCGGGCAATCCCGCAAAAAGGATGATGTACCGAATGGAATTTCGCAAGATGCTCCGCTACGAGCGCGCCGCCGTCTGCAAGTTCCAGCATGTAATTGCCGTCTCTGAAAACGATCGCTCCCTCATGACGCGCTGGGCGGACGGCGATCGCGTTACCGTCGTCCCCACCGGCGTCGATCTCGCGCACTATCGCCCTGATCCCGCCGCATCCGATGCGAACGCGTCTGCGCCCCTCATCACCTTCGTCGGCGCCATGGACTGGGAGCCGAACGTTGACGGCGTCGAATATTTTTGCAGTGAAGTCTGGCCCGCGATCAAGGCCGAAGTGCCGCAGGCGCGATTCCGGATCGTCGGCCGCAATCCCGACCGCCGGGTTCAGAAGTGGGCGCCGAATTCGACTAATACTAATGACAATGGCTCGATCGAAGTTACCGGACGTGTGCCCTCAATCGTCGAGCATCTGCACCAGTCCGCCGTAGTCATCGTGCCCTTGCGCATCGGAGGCGGTACGCGTCTGAAGATCTACGAAGCCATGGCCACCGGCAAGGCCGTCGTTTCCACCACCGTCGGGGCCGAAGGATTGGATGTTCATCACGGCCGCGACATTATTCTGGCCGACGATCCCCGTTCGTTCGCGCAGGCGGTCATCATGCTGTTGCGCGATCCGGAACTGCGGCGCCGTTACGAAAAAGCCGCCCTCGAGACCGCCGCCCGCTACGACTGGCCGGCGATCGGTGAGCGCTTCAGCGAAGTCTTGGAGTCGGTAGCGGAAAGGAAATCTCTTGCGGTACGCACGATTCCGGCGCGCTTGGCGGAAAAGAAAGCTTAAAAGAAAAAGAGGCATTTGTGGCCATCGGCGATAACGGCAATACAGTACCGGCGGAAATCTCCGGAAGGCGCACATCCTTCCGAGCCGCGGACCCGACCAAGAGCGCGTTTTTCTGGCTTTGCGGTTTCTTCGTGGTGTATTGTGCCCGCCCGGAAGACTGGATTCCCGGTCTCAAGTTTTTCCCGCTCGCCAAGATCACTGCCATCCTGGCCATGTGGGGATTCTTCACCGCCCTGGGTAGAACCAAACGCACACTCAAGGATCTGCCCAAGGAATCAAGACTCCTCCTGACCATGATCGGCCTTCTCTACCTTGGAGCATTTCTGTCCCCTGTGTGGAGGGGCGGCGCCTTGATTCGCACCATCGACTTTTCCAAGATCTACATCGCATGGGTGCTGGTCTTTCTGCTGATTACCACCTTTGACCGCTTGCGGCGAATCATCTTTATCCAGGTTT
>WNFF01008606.1_pt1 | contig 11568 bp, 9 predicted proteins | sample 5400441 | NCBI WGS metagenome assembly WNFF01 (sample SAMN13153345, study PRJNA577476) | soil metagenome | isolation source: 120 cm saprolite under Douglas fir tree site 2 hole 3 replicate 1 | place: USA:California | collected 2015-04-18
CGGTAGAGTTTGGCAAGCGCATCTATCGAGAAGCGCTAAAACGTGGTTGGAGCCGCGCGAAAAAAAAGGTGGTCATCGGCGATGGAGCCGAATGGATCTGGAATCTTGTCGCCGAACACTTTCCGGGAGCGATTCAGATTGTCGACTTCTACCACGCTTGCCAGCATCTCTGGGAGGTGGCTCGCAGACTACACCCCAATAACGAAGGGAACCAGAAAACTTGGATGAAAATCCACCAGAAGCTGCTAGAGAAGGGAAAAATCGAAAAGCTGGTGCTCTCGTTACGTTCCATTGATGCTGACCATCCCGACGTTGCCGAGAAGCTACGCACCGAAGCGGACTACTTTGCGAGGAATGCGGAGCGCATGCGATATCCCCAATTTCGGCGCCAACATCTGTTTGTTGGCTCGGGTGTGATCGAAGCGGGCTGCAAGACGGTAATCGGCTCCCGCCTCAAACGATCTGGTATGTTCTGGACCGTACGGGGAGCCAACGCGATTCTCGCTCTGCGCTGCTGTCATCTCAACCACCGCTTTGAAGATTACTGGGAGGGCCGACGGGCGGCTTAATTTCCACTTACATGTCGCGCACGCATTTTGGGGGTCAGCCCCAAGGAAGAAGGGCACGGGTCTCTGAACAGCTGCAACTACCGGGCGGGTTTGAAGCCTGGCGTCCACCGGGATCAGCTACGCAGGATTTCGCCGATGGCGCGGTGGGCCTGATCGATGGCCACGTTCGAATAGGCGCTGGCTCCGGCGTCGGAATTGGCGATGGCAATCTTGCCGAAGGGCTGGCGGCCGAGGACCCAGGGCTTTTCCTCTTCCTTCCAATCGGGATCGAAAAGAGCGTTGGGCGTGAAGGCGTAGCCGTGGGCCCAACGGTTTACGGTAATGCCTTCGATGTCTTTTGCAGGGGCGAAGCCGGCGCTGCCGAGCATGCGGCTCAGCTGATCGCGGATGTTCCGTTCGAATTTTGAAAAAGGAGTCTGCATCAGCTCCGCGCGACCGGCGCGATTTTGATCGCGCTGGGGAAGGCCGGGTTTGCAGGGAGTGCGGAGCATGAAGAGCACCATGGGCTCTTCGGGATTGTGAGGGAACTGGTATTGGCCGAGGCTGACGGGAAAATCCAGCGCGGTGTAGGTGTGATAGCTGCCGGGAGCGACGATGTGGTGGGCGTTCAGTTTTGCAAAGGAGGTCCAGTTGCGCAGCGCCACGTGCGTGTAGACGAGCGGGGCTTTGACGAGATACAAGAGCGCTTCCTTCTGCTTCTCTGGGAGTCCGGGACAGATGTAGGGAATCATGCCGTTGTAGCAGGCAAGGACACAATTTTTCGCGACGACCGATTGCAATTTGCCGCCGCGCATGTAGGCAATTTGTACCTCCCTTGCAGCGCCGGTGGCGTTTGAATGCCGGACGTGAACGGCAGTACTGTTCAGGCGAAGGCGCACCGGAGCGAAATTCACATCGAGCTTGGAGTAATTGGCTTTCGCGGTGACTACATCTTCCATCGTCGCGCCCGGAAGCGAGCCGGGGATCAGAGAACGCACAAGCAGGCGCGCGATGGAGGCATTGCCATCGGGGAAATGAAAAATGTAGGGCTCTTCCTCGGGGCCTTCGGGCAGGCCGAGGCCTTGAAAGCCAGCGTAGGTAAAGGAGCCGTAATCGTCTCCGGCTTCGTAACAGGCCATCGCCGGGACTGCTTCGATGCCGATACAAAAGAGATCGTGAGTAAAGGTCTGGAAAAAAGGGAGCGCTTCTGGCAATAGCTTGCAAAAGTTCGTCAGATATTCTGCGTAGCTGATTTTTGTTAATTTCGAAATTTTCTGCTCCGTGGAGAGCCCCGGCAAATAGTCTTTTTCCTCGGTGTAGACTCTGGCGATGTCTTTGCGGACGGCATCGGAGAGCGGAGCCTTTGCGAGAAATTGTGGCCATGGGGTGGTGTTCATTCCCGTGACGAGGCGATCCTCGCCAAACGTTTCCTTGTCAAAAAACGCGGCGGTGCCCAATTTCGAATAGAGGTTCTGGTCGTAGGCTTTGTAGAACGCTTCCGTCTTGATGCCGATCTCGTGAAGCAGGGCTTTGGCGACATCGCTATATTGGTCGGGACTTTCGATGGATTGCGTTCCACCGTAGCTCAACAACATCCGCCCGCCGGCGCGAAATTCGTTGCGTTTGGCATGGCCGCCGAAATCGTCATGATTGTCCAGGATGAGAATGCGCGCACTTTTCCCTGCGCTTCTGCGAAAGAAATAAGCGGCCGCGAGACCGCTGAGGCCGCCGCCGACAACGACGAGGTCATAGTTCTCGCCGGTGGCGGCAGGATCGCCGAAAGAATCCGGGCCTTCGCCGTCGCGCAGACGGTGGGGGAAGGTGAAGGTGCCATCGTGATTTCCGCGCATGCCCAGCTTCGCGGGAGGATAGTAGTCCGGTGATTTTTCCGGCGCAAACTCATCGAGCACGCCGGCCTGGAGCAGCGTTTCCGAACCGATCTCGCCGGCAACGAGCGTTCCTCCGACACCGATGGCCACGCCGTTCAGAAAATCGCGCCGGGTGATCTCACGACCCATTCCCAGCTCTTTGTCCTTTATCCCTTGGGTCATCTACGGCTCTCTATTTGATTGTGCCGCGGCAGATTATAGCCTGCCTGAGTTTCTCCTTACAGTTTTCAAGTCGTCTTTACTTCCGCGCCCGCGGGCAGACTGCCGGGACCTTCCGATGGAGACTGCTTTGGGGCCGCTATTCCGCCGACAACTTCGGGCAGGATTATTTGTAGCTTGCGACGATTTCGCCGTTCAGGATACGAAGATCGGCAATTCCCGAAGGAAGCTTCAGCTTTTCGCGGTTTTCGGGGGAGTCCATCAATCGCTGCACAGCAGACTCGAGCGAAGATTGCGGAATTGGCAGCGAGCCGATCTGGCCGCTGACTGGCTCGAATTTCAAATAGCCATTTTGCGTGCCGAGGCGTCCTTCGAGCTGCAGCGTCATGTCTTTTCCGTGAACATCGAATACGACGTAAGCCTTCACTCGATCTTCGACGAGCTGAACTTTGACGTCGCGCACGTTCGAACGCATTTGCTCAACTTCCTGAGGTGACGGCGCAGGCGCATTCGGAGCGGGTTGCGCGCCCCCAGCAGGAGCGGGGCCCGGCGGGGTGGCGTTGCCTGCGAAATCCAAGTGGGTGGAGAGGTAGGAGTTCAGTTCGGCTTCGTCCAGGCGGAGGGTGGCGGCCTGGCCGCTAGCGACCGCTTTTTCGACGGCTTCGAACTTTTCCTCGACGCGCGCGGCAGCTTGCGGGCTGGTCTCGACGGGCGGAGGCGGAACTTTGTGAAGCACCAGGGCCAGCGTGATCAGGACAGAGGCGTAAGTAGACCAACGGATGATTCGAAAGATGAGCCGCCAGGGACTCAACTTCTTCGAGCTTGGAGCAGCGGATTCGTTCTGCGCCGCCAGCGGAGCCGAGCTTGGCATGCTTCCCTCCTCGAGGAATTCCCTAAGTCAACCGTAGCCCTCCGAAGGACCCGCGGCAAGCGAACCGCGGCGATTAAGAGGCCAATTCGGCACCTGCCCTTGAGGGCGTCGTGTGGGATACTTCTGCGATTCGTTGCGCGACAGAATCGGCGCTGGGGGCACGGGTTCAAGGCGTGAAGGAAACTCGCGGGCCAAATATTGCGTGGTATTCGCTGGCGATGCTGGCGGGGATTTTGTGCATCGCGTGGTCGGCTATTTTTGTGCGATGGACGGACATGCCCGGGCCGGCGTCGGCGTTTTACCGCTTGCTGATCCCGGCGGTGGTGCTCGCGCCCACGTGGTTTTTCAAACCGGACAAGACGCGCATGGACGCCAAGTCGCTGGCCATCATTGCCATCGGCGGGCTTTTCTTTGCGCTGGACCTGGCGTTTTACAACACTTCGATCCTTCTGACTTCCGCGGCGAATGCGACGATTCTGGGAAATAACACGCCCATCTTCGTCGGGTTGCTGACCTGGCTGGTCCTTCGGCGGCCTCCGGGCGTGACGTATTGGCTAGGGCTGGCCTTGGCGATGGCGGGTTCGCTGGTGATTGTGCGAGGCGACCTGCTGCGCCACGTCAAGTTCGGTTCCGGCGACGCCATGGCGCTGGCAGCTTCCGCGTGCTTCGGCGTGTACCTGCTGGCGACGGAGCGCGTTCGAAAGACGGCGAGCACGATTGGATTCTTGCGGCTGGCGATTCTTTCGAGCACGGTGTTCCTGTTGGCGATCAATCTGGCGATGGGCACGTCGCTGGCGGTTCCGAGCGGGCGTTCGTGGGCGGCTCTGCTAGGCCTGGGACTGATCTCGCAATTGGGAGGCTACCTGGCGTTGACCTATGCGATGGGGCATCTGCCGGCAACGGTCACATCGGTGAGTTTACTTTCCCAGGTACCGTTTACCGCGCTGCTAGCCGCACTGCTGCTGCACGAGCCGATGACGGGAGCGCAGATCCTGGGCGGAGCGCTGGTGCTGGCGGGAGTGGGGCTGGCCAGCCGGCGGAAGCATCCTTCCGAAGAGGCGAATGCCACGCTGTGCGAAGCAGGCGAGCACGAATAATTCGAAACAAATCCCTCAAAGGTACGTTTATACTCTATGGCGTTACGCGACATAGTGCGATTTGCGCCAGCTTGAGAGACGAAACCCCCAGGAGTTTGGAGGAGGAAGTTTATGAGAAGAATTTTTGCGGTGGCGCTCACCGGGCTGGTGATTGCGGCCCTGGCGATCCGCGTGAGCCACAGCCAGACGCCGGCGGGAACTGTTGCGGGGCCACAATTCACTGCTGATGGAAAGCTGGTTCGGCCGGAGGGCTACCGGCGGTGGGTGTTTGTGTCGTCCGGTCTGGGGATGAACTACTCCCAAAAAGCCAACGACAGCATGCAGCTATTCACGAATGTTTTCGTGAATCCGATCTCGTATGATTATTTTCTGGCGCATGGGACTTGGCCGGATAAGACCATATTTGTACTCGAGCTGTATGGCTCGACGTCGCAGGGTTCGATCAACAAGCGTGGTAACTATCAGACGGGATTCATGGGGCTGGACGTGGAAGTGAAGGATGAAAAACGATTTGCGGACAAGTGGGCGTATTGCGAATTCAATTCGAATGAAAAAGCCGCAAGCCCGAATTCGCCGAGCAAGAATGATTGCTGGCAGTGCCACGACCAGAATGCCGCGGTGGAGCATTCCTTTGTGCAGTTTTATCCCGAGCTGCTGAAGGTGGCGAGAGAAAAAGGAACGATCAAGTCTACTGTTCATCTGGAAAACAAAAAATAGGTTGAGGGATTCCTGCAGCGCTGGCCGATGTATGATGCGGCGCGGAGAATCCTGAATGACGGCCACGTTACGCGGTCAAACGGCGGTAATTACCGGCGCGGGCAGCTCCGAGGGAATCGGTTTCGCGATTGCCCGAAGACTGCATGCCGCGGGTGTGCGCGTGGTGATTACCTCGACGACGGAGCGGATTCATCTTCGCGCGCGCGAACTGGATGCGGGCGGCGAGGCCGTACTGTCTTTTATCGCCGATCTCACGGTAGAAACCGAGGTACAGCGATTCGTCGATTCGGTGCTTTCGCGCGCGGGGCGGATCCACATCCTGGTAAACAATGCGGGAATGGCGCAGACCGGGCGGAGTACGGAGAGCAAGCCGCTGATCCGGACTTCGTTCGCGGAATGGCAGAACCAGATTTCGATTACGCTGCACACGGCGTTTCGAATGACGCGCGCGGTCTTGCCGGCGATGGCGGAACAAAAGTATGGGCGAATTGTGAATGTGACTTCGGTGACGGGGCCGCTGGTGAGCAACCTAGGCTCCGCGGCCTATGGCGCGGCCAAGGCGGCGATGGATGGGATGATGCGGGCCGTGGCGATTGAGACGGCGGGCGATGGGATTACGATCAACGGCGTAGCGCCGGGGTGGATTGCGACGGGGGCTTCGACGGAGTCTGAAAAGGTTGCCGCGTTGCACACGCCGCTGGGGCGCGCGGGCACGCCGGATGAGGTTGCCGCGGCCGTTTGCTTTTTGGCATCGCCGGAAGCTTCCTATATCACGGGGCAAGTGTTGGTGGTGGATGGCGGCAACGTCCTGCAGGAAAACAAGGGCTTCTGAAACGGCTGCTCGCTCCTTGCTGGAATCTAGACGCTGAGCCAAACTCATAAGTCATTTGCGAATTCTGCAATTCTCATTCGCCGCCGGGGAGGCTCCGCATGCGCCGTTTCATTCTGGTTGTAATGCTGATTTTGGTGCCTCTTCGACTGGGAGCGCAACAGAATCCCGCCCCGCGGCCACGGCCGAAGATCGGAGTGGCATTGGAGGGCGGCGGAGCGATGGGGCTGGCGCACATCGGCGTGTTGAAATGGTTTGAAGAGCACCACATCCCGGTGGACTACATTGCCGGGACGAGCATGGGCGGATTAGTGGCCGGATTCTACGCTACCGGGATGAGCCCGGAAGAGATGAGAATACTCATCGACGGCTTGGACTGGCGCAAGATTTTCAGGGACCGTACGCCTTATGAAGATCTTTCGTTTCGCAGGAAGGAGGATCAGCGGGCGTATCCAAACTCGCTCATTTTCGGGTTGCGCCATGGGTTGTCGGCTCCCCCGGGACTCATCCCGGGGCACCAGATCGGACTATTGATCGATCGCGTGACTCTGCCGTATGGCGATGTGACGTCGTTCGATGCGCTGGCGGTGCCGTTTCGCTGCGTGGCGACGGATTTGGTCAGCCGCAAGTCACATGTGTTCAAAGACGGATCACTGGCAGGGGCGATGCGCGCGACGATGTCCATCCCGGGCGCCTTCTCGCCCGTTCACGAGGGACAAGCCGTTTACGTGGACGGCGGATTGTTGAACAACTTGCCAACAGATGTGGTCCGGCAGATGGGTGCGGAAATCGTGATTGCCGTGCATCTGGAAACGGCGCCCGTTGAAGACAAGGACATTCAATCCATTTTCCCCGTGTTGGAACAGTCCGTGCGCGTGGTTCTCGAGACCAATGAACTGCGGGGCATGGAGCAGGCGGATGCCGTTGTTTCGGTGCATCTGGCGGAGTTCTCTACCATCGATTACACGAAGAGCGAACTGATTATGCAGCGCGGACATGAAGCGGCAAATGAACGCGCGCGATTGCTTGAGGCGCTCGCCCTGGACAATGCGGGATGGGAAGAACACATGCGAGCGCGCGAGACTCGAAAGCGGCACGAAGCCCCGGTGCCGCAGTTTATCCAAGTGGAGGGAACCAATGCGCATGGAGCGGTGGACGTTGCGCGTTACTTGAAATCATTCGAAGGCAAGCCGCTTGATACGCAGAAACTCGATGAAGTGCTGACGCGGCTCACGGGAGTGGGCCGCTACGATTCAGCGGGCTATCGTTTGACGCGGCAAAACGGGCAGACGGGGTTGCTTGTTCAAGTGGTGGAAAAAAACTATGCGCCACCAATGGTGCAAACAGGATTCGAAGTGGACGGCTCGCAGGGCGGCAACGTGGATTTTACGATGGCGATGCGCTTCACGTTCATGGACGTTGCGGGATTCCGTTCGGAGTGGCGCACGGACCTGCTGATCGGAAATACCTACGGGCTTCAAACGGAACTCTACCGGCCATTTCGCGCGGAAAGCCGATGGTTTTTTTCGCCGCACGCGGATGCGAGCTATTCGGCGTTTCCGATTTACGCAAAAAATGATCCCTTGGCGGATTACCGCATTTATCGCATCAATATCGGCGGGGATCTGGGATACAGCTTCGGGCGCTTCAGTGAAGTGCGGGTCGGCTACGAAGTTGGTTCGCTGAATACCAAGCTGCGGCTGGGAACACCGGTGGTCCCTTCGGTGCAGGGGCGCGTGGGACAGGCGCGGTTGCGCTACCTCCTGGATCACACCGACGATCCCGTGATTCCTCGCCGGGGATTCAAGGCGGAATCGAATTTCCGCTGGTTTGACGCGTGCCCCGGAGCGAGCGGCAGCTTTCCTTCGATGGATTTGAAGCTGGGATATTTTCAGCCCATTACGCGGCCGGCCTCAATCTTTGTGGAAGGGGAAGGCGGCACCACATTTGGCACGACCAGCACGGGCATTCCGCAATTCTTTCTGGGCGGACCGGTACGGCTGAGCGCGTACGGCCAGAATGAGTTTCAGGGCAACCAGTATTATTTGTTCCGCACGGGGTACTTGCACGACTTGGTGACGCTGCCACCATTTGTGGGCAAGAAGGTTTATGTCATCGGGGCGTATGAGTTCGGCAAAATGTACGGCACGACAAGCACGAGCAAATTTCCGAATGATGTCGCCGCCGGATTTCTGGCAGAAACGGCGCTTGGGCCATTTTTTGTGGGCGGCAGCGTAGGCGATTCCGGGCACCGGAAGTGGTTTTTCCAGCTGGGGCGTGTGTTTTAGGAGTTCGCAATACCTTCGAACCCAAGAAGACCGTTCGAGGTCGAAATTCCTCCGTTTATATCCTCTCTGGTTCCGATTAATACTTTCTATTTTTTCTTGTGCGATTTTTGTGGCATCTTGCCGGATGTCCTAAGGAGGACTACGTTTCGCAACACTGCGAGTTTCGCCCTCAGTTAAGCGCGGGCACTAGTTGATGCCTCTATTTCAATTCCTCAAGTCGCCATTGCTAATTACGCGCAAGATGGCTTCCTCGTAGGCTTGCATGGCGACGGCCACCAGAGGTTTGGCTATCCTCACCTCATGTGCGAGTGCTAGCCGATATCGCCGCGCGATTCTAGGATCTTTCAAAATAACGTCGCGCAGCGCGGCAAAATCGGTCATTAGTGCGGCTAAAGTTGCATGCAAGCCTTTCAAATGTTCGAAGGCCAAGCCCAAACATTTTTTTGAATCTTCCTGTTCCGACATGGAAGTACTACCTCCGTTCAGCCGGCCAACCCTTCGGCATTCCCTTCAAGATGTGGGGACAACTGGGGACAGTCTGGAAGCCTAGATCGATGGCTTCTTTGTTGCCTACGTTCCTTGGATTTGGCAAAGTTCAGCACTTTGTGAACGATTCTCAGCAAGTGATTCCCTCTTAACTGAAAAAGGGCAAAGAAACAGCGAAAAAATATACCGCTGGAAGGTCGTAGGCGCTGGGTGACGCGCATGCTTTAGAATGGTCGAAACGAGACCGCTCGCAATTCCCGTTACCGATCATTTGAAGGCATTGCTTCCGACAGATATGACACCGAGAAACAACCTGCCTGCCAGAAATATCAAAATTGGCAAAGAACAGAACCTTCTGAAGAGGTCCTTTGCCGTCTTGGGCCCTGGGCTGATCACCGGCGCGGCCGACGATGATCCGTCGGGAATCTCCACCTATTCTGTCGCTGGCGCAGCCTACGGTTACGCCACGCTCTGGATCGCGCTCCTCACGTTTCCGCTGATGGCCGCGATCCAGCTGATGTGCGCGCGACTGGGAATGGTTACGGGGCGCAGCTGCCGTTCGAACTTATTATCCGCGCTGGGTGCTCTGGGGAGCCTGTTCCATTCTCGTCGTCGTTAACCTCATCAACATTGGCGCTGATCTCGGTGGAATGGCAGAGGCCACGCAACTCATCACGGGAGTTCGATCCCTGATCTGGATTCCATTCTACGCGCTCTTCATCATTGGGTTGTTGATTTGGACTTCCTACAAGCTGATCGCAAAGATTTTCAAGTGGTTGACGCTCGTCTTGTTCGCCTACGTGATGGCATCGTTTTATGCCCACGTCGATTGGAGACGCGCGCTGGCGGTTACGTTCGTGCCCCATCTGGAGTGGTCGCGCGGCTTCCTCGCAGTGCTGGTGGCCATTCTGGGCACCACGATTTCTCCTTACCTCTTCTTTTGGCAAGCCGCCGAGGAGGTCGAAGAAGAACGCGCCAAGGGCCGAAGGCTCCCTCAGAGCAAGGGCGCAACCGCGAGAGAGTTAAGAGTTGCGCGCGCTGACACCATCGGCGGTATGTTTTTTTCGAATTTCATCATGTATTTCATCATTCTGACCACTGCTTTACATGCACACGGGCAGACCGACGTTACAACGGCCCGGCAGGCGGCCGAAGCACTGCGTCCACTTGCCGGCGATGGAGCCTACCTGCTCTTCACCTTGGGCCTGATCGGCACGGGAATGTTGGGCGTCCCGGTTCTCGTTGGATCGTGCGCTTATGCCGTGGCGGAAGCAGCAGCCTGGCGTGGCTCCATGGCCGACAAACCAAGAAGCGCGCGCAAGTTCTACGCAGTAATGGCCGTTGCTATGGCTTTGGGTCTCGCGCTGAACTACCTGGGTTTCAACGCGGTGAAAATGCTGTTCTGGTCGGCGGTAATCAATGGCCTCCTGGCGCCGCCGCTGATCCTGCTTGTCATCCTCCTGACCAGCAGCCAAAAAGTAATGGGCAACCGCGTGAATTCGCCGTTACTTAGATATCTAGGCTGGGCCACCTTCGTTGTCATGACTGCGGCAGCGGTGGGGATGATCCTTACATCTTGAAATTATCATCTGCTGAATGTTGCCAAGTCCCGATTGCGTCGGGCAAACTTAAATTCAGCTCCACCGCAGCGTGGTGATCGAATCGGCGGTCAGCGCTACTTTAGCCGTCTGGCCGCCGCACGCGACCGTCACCTCCTTCGTGTCACCCGGATTCGTCAGCACCAGCACCATCGAGCCGTCGGAATTTTTCGCCGCCGTGTGATATACGCGCGAGATCGCAGCGCTATTGGGGGTCGCTGTCACCGTGGATGATGACGCTGGCGAGCCGATTAGTGCCGCGTTCACCGCCGGAAGATCGCCGTTTGCGTCGTGCGACGCGACAATCGCCGCTCCGCGGCGAAATGCGCGCGCATGCTGCACCAAGGCCCAATACAATCCCGTTAGCGTGATTTCTTTCGTCTGCGAATGAATTTGCACCAGGCCGCCGCAATCGAAGGGACCGATGTTGGGCCGCCCGCGTTCGTCGAGAGCCGCATTCCACATAGTGATGCTCTGCGGCCCGTTGGCCAGAATGCCGGCGAACGTCGCGCCCCACTTGCTCCAGTTCGTCAAATAATCAGCGAATTTGTAGTCGTCTCCGCCTTCGGTCCAATGCATTTCCACGTTCGGAAATTTCTGCTTCACATTACCCATCATCTCCGGGCTTCCCACATACCCGTGCCAGGCCACGGTGTTCACGTATTTGCTGAACCGGGGCCTCGAGAGTTGATCCAATGCGCGGCCAAACAAATTGTAATTGTGGTCGAGCGTCCAGATTTTCGCGCCGCTCGCTTCAAGCAGTGGGCCGAGCGCTGCCACCAGGCGCTCCTCGTCCTCTTCCGGCCACGGACACGCAGGCATTCGGCCGCCCTGGTCCGCATCGACCTCGTTTTGAGTGGTCACGGCGCGCACGGTCACGCCCGCCGCCGCGTACGCCTCCACGAATTTCTGAAGGTAGCGCGCGTATGTGGGAATATTTTCCGGCCGAATGTTTCCGCCCAACATTGAGTTGCTGTACTTCATCCATCCCGGAGGGCTCCACGGTGAGGCGAACAAAAACAGATCGGGATTGGCGGTGAGCGCCGCGCGTAACGTCGGCACAATGTAATCGCGGTCGTGGTCGAT
>WNFF01013621.1_pt1 | contig 11568 bp, 13 predicted proteins | sample 5400441 | NCBI WGS metagenome assembly WNFF01 (sample SAMN13153345, study PRJNA577476) | soil metagenome | isolation source: 120 cm saprolite under Douglas fir tree site 2 hole 3 replicate 1 | place: USA:California | collected 2015-04-18
GAGCAGGTGGGTGGCAAAGCTGTGGCGCAATGTGTGAGGCGTCACTCGCTTCTTGATCGCCGCCCTATCGGCAGCGGCATGAACGGCGCGATTGAATTGCCGCGTCGTCAGCGGCAGCAGCGGATCACGGCCCGGGAACGCGGAACCGCCAGATAGGCCTGGTAATGGCTGGTTTCTGGAGTTCGGCTCCGGCCGTACCATGTCGGATACCATGGGTTTCGTCTGATACCCCGAATGCCGGCGCCGGGAGGGGGCGCCCATGCGCTGAAATTGGGCCGGCCTGGTGATCGTGCCGCGCGGCCGGGAAAGCGGCAGTAAGGGAGCCGTGCGCCGTGCGGTTTTGCGATCGCCTTTTAAGGGAACTGTCCTGGTTTTCAGCCTCGATCGTCTTGCCATCATCGAGGCGCGCCACTTCGGCCGGCGCCAGGATGCTGATACGGGCCGCGCAGGTGCGACACGATTTCGTGCCCGAAAGCTTTCGGAAGACGGGTATTAATCTGCGCTCGCTATTGCGAGTTCGCGAAGTTTACTCAATCTGTTACCAGAAGTTGCAGAGGCGTCGACGAATCAAGCGCGCGAATATCGGAAAAGCGATGCTCTCCGCACTAGGGTCAGGGCGTTCGGTATGCAAGTCCAAGTTAGGCAGCTTGATGGCAACTGGGATTCAGGATACGCGCTCCATAAACATGTGCTTTCGAGCGTATACCTCGGAGACGCCAACGGTCACCCGCAGTTTGACACTACGAGGTCGGAGCCCGGCCAAGCCCTATTTTCCCTCAAATATCGTGCTGATTGGTCGCAGGTGGCACCTCTTGCCGCTCAACTCCAAGAAACCCTCCTGCCGATGTTTGAGAACGTAGGTCTGATCGTCCCAATGCCAGCGTCGACGGTTCGCGCGAGGCAACCAGTAGACGAAATCGCCAAGGAACTGGGACGGCTTGCTTCCATTCCCGTTTTCGACAACATGGTTGCAAAGGCCGCGCCGCAGGGTGCAGAGCAGCAGCTCAAGAATATGAAAACCAAGGCAGAGAAAGTGGCTGCACTGGCAGGCCGTTTTACGATAAACCCAGCGATCATCAACGATGGTCAATGGAACACGCTACTGCTTGACGATTTGTTCGACACAGGGGCAACGATGGAGGCGGTATGTACCGCCCTCCGGACTTATCCCAAGATCGGCCGAGTGTACGCCGCCGCAATCACGTGGAAATAGACAATGACTACCGTTTTCATCGCTGGATCGATGTCTATAAGTCGCCTTCATGAGAAGGTGAAACAGCGCATATCGAACGTTGTCACTTCGAGCCTCGACGTTGTTGTCGGTGACGCGGACGGGGCCGATACGTCTATTCAGGAATGCCTTCATGATAACGGGGCAAGAAACGTGACCGTCTATTGCAGCGGCGATCGACCACGTAACAATGTCGCGGATTGGCGGGTTAAGAACATTTACTCAGAAGCTGCGCCCGGAAGCCGTGCATTCTTTACCGCCAAAGATATCGAGATGGCTCATGCAAGTGATGTCGGTTTGATGATTTGGGATTGCAAAAGCACAGGAACACTAAGCAACATCATTGAGCTGCTTAACGATGACAAAAAATCTGTTGTTTTCGTCAATAAGAACAAGGAATTTGTGACCGTGTCCGACGTGTCGAGCTTAACTCACCTTGTTACTTTCATGTCAGATCACGCTCGCGCAAAGGCCGAGGATAAAATTGGACTGACAACGAAAATTGCGAAAATCTCGCAGAAACAGTTTACGTTGGCGATTTGACAATTAGTCGGCTGCTGCCAGCCACCAGCCTGCGCAGCCATCCACCGGTCCCTGCGTACCATTCAGCGCCGATCTTCAAGCTCAAGGTGTAGGACGGTTTGCCTACGCCCTCGTTTCGGCAGTTTGATGTGGCATGCCCTGGGACGATCTCGAACCTGCTGCTTCACAACAAGCCAGTGCCGCTGGCCAACATGCAAAGCCACGGTCGAAACAGAGTGTTCGTCTGTTGCAGCAATCCGGACTCTCATCACAGCGCCGACTGCCCATCACGCGCCAATAGGCGGTACTGGCGTCAGGGGTTTTGGCAACAGCTGGACTGGCTCCAGGTTAATGGTTGACGAATCGTTTACCCCTATGTAGAGATTGCAAACATGGGTGCTAGCGAACCAAGACTCACGCAACAGACGCTCAAAGTGCTCGGTACTTTGATGTCCGGCCAAACGCGCGAGTTGTCCGGGGCTGAAATAGCGAAGTTGTCCAAACTTTCGTCGGGCACTTTGTACCCTATACTTTATCGGCTGGAGGAGTTTGGCTGGCTCGATAGCCGCTGGGAAGTAGGCGATCCGGTATTGCTCGGTCGCCCGCGCCGCCGCTATTACCGAGTCACTGGAGAGGGCGCGAAGAGAGTCCAGGAGGTTGTGCGGGAGTTGACGCCGACCACTGTGAGGTTCGCATGAACCTGATCATTTTCGCCCTGCTCGGAATGTTAGGCGTGTTCGGCGCCGTCTTTTCAAAGCTTCTTGCGGACGAATTCAAGGCTTGGGCGCCTTCGCTTGTCGCCCACATAATCGCGGCGGCTGTCCGGAAGCTTCCGGCTGCAAGGCGGGAGCGTTTCTCGGAGGAATGGAAAAGCCACGTTAATGAAGTCCCGGGCGACATCAGCAAAATCGCCGCAGCGTGTGGTTGCCTGTCTGCTGCGTGGAAAATTGCTGAGGGGCCGTTTGATGCCCGCAAGCGCGCTTTTGATCTGGCTTTTGCAACTTGCGCTCTGATGGCTTTGATGCCGCTGTTTTTTGTTGTACTGCTTGTGGTAGCGGCTTCCTCGCCTGGTCCGATCCTTTTTCGACAAACGCGCATCGGACGCGACGGAAAACCCTTTCAAGCTTTGAAATTTCGGACAATGCACGTAGATGCAGATAACCGCTTGCGCGAATATCTCGCTTCGAATCCCGAAGCAGTAACGGAGTGGAAGATATCCCGGAGACTGGGATTTGACCCGCGTGTCACTGCAATCGGTTCGATCCTCCGAAAGTGCAGTTTCGATGAGTTGCCGCAACTGTATAATATCGTCGTGGGCGATATGAGTGTGGTTGGACCCCGATCGTTAACTGAGGGTGATTTCAGAAAACAAACCGAGCCCGATGATGATTACACAGCGTGCAGACCAGGCTTGACGGGATTTTGGCAATTTGACCGTCACTCCAAAAACACTGCTTACATACGCAATTGGTCGCCGATGCTGGACGTGAAAATTGTGCTCGTCACGGCTGTAGCATTCCTGAGAGACGACGGACTGGAAGATATCAATTTCGAAGAAAATTATCGAATTGGATTGGGGATTGTTCTTTCGGTACTCGCCCTACTCGGAGCGGGCATTATGGGCAAGATCATCTGGCAGATCTTTGGCCTTTCGTGAGAATCCCCTTGGGGCGGTAATGCGGAATGTCAACGCGGAGAGGCGCCGTGCCCCGAGACCCCTTCATTCGGGAGAAGTTCACCAAGGAGCACACGGCCGCCAGGAAACTGGCCAAGGAATACTTTGAGCGCTATCCGAAAGATCGCATCGTTTGGTTCGCGCTGAACGACGACCGACCGTTGTTTGCCTTCGGTGGGATCTGGACCGAATTCAGGGGCGATCGCGGCACCAAGTCAAAGCCGATCCCTGGCCCGCATCTCGTCTACGGCTTCCTGACGACCACGCCGAACGCGATAGTCGAGCCGATCCATCCCAAAGCCATGCCGGTGATCCTGACAACGCAAGAGGAATGCGACGTCTGGATGCGCGCGCCGTGGGACGAGGCGAAAGCCCTGCAGCGTCCGTTGCAGGATGCCGACCTGGTGATTGTTGCGCGGGGTGCCGACAAGGAGGACCGCGCGGCAACGGCATGATCAGATGGCTGATCGATTTCCGCTTTGCTGCGCATTACGGACTCAACTCGGACATCGCGCGAGGTCCGAAATGTGCCAGAAGCCGTCATTCGATCGCCTCGTCCGTACGGCGCAGCGGGCTATTCGGGCAACCCCGCTTTCCGAAGACCCTCAATAAATAGCTTTGCGTTTGGTTGTCCGCCCCGGGCGATAAACGCCGATATTGTAAAGGCGGGTTCGATCTCAAGCACACGCGCCGCCGCGTCGTGCGCCTCAGCGTCACGTCCGAGATGGGCGAAGGCGGACGCGAGGCAACGGTAAGTTGCCACATAGGAGGGATTCTGACGAAGGGCTTTCTTCCCTACGACGATGGCCTCGTCAAAGCGACCAAGCTCAATAAGGGCCATCCCAATGCCATGAAACGTCCCGTGTAGTCGCGGGTCTACCGGGCTCATGCGAACGGCACGTTCAAAGCTCCGGATCGCTTCCTCCGGCAGCCCCGCAACTCTATAGACATGGCCTCTGCAGTTCCATGTGCTCCATGAATTTGGGTTGAGCGCGACTGCCCGGTCAGCCATTTCGATCTCGGCTTCACTATCGCCGACCATGAACGCCGAGGTTATGGAAGCCCTTGCTAACGTTTCCGGATCACTATCATCGATGCTCAATGCCAAACGAACAAGCCGAACTGCTTCCTTGCGGTCGAACTGGAGATCGTTGGCATAGCCCAAAACGACGTTTTGCATATGACAGACACCTGCCAGAGCCGCGACAGAGCCGAACCGAGGGTCGAGCTCCAAGGCGCGATGAGCCAGCCTTATCGCCTCGGCAAGCCCTTCTCGATCCATTAGGTAGTACTGCTGCGTGGCTCGGAGATAAAAATCATACGCGGTGAGGTTCTCCGGTCGCCGCCGCGTCGCCATTGCAATTTCTGTTTGAAGCATCTTTGGCTCAATGGCCGAGACGACGGCGACGGTTACTTCGTCCTGGAGAGCAAAAACGTCGGTCAGGTCACGCTCAAACCTGTCCGCCCAGATGTGCGCGCCTGTAACCGCATCGATCAACTGCCCTGTGATGCGAACTTTCCCCGACGCCTTCCGCACAGACCCCTCGAGGACATAGCGCACGCCGAGCCTTCGCCCGACTTCCTTGATATCGACCGGCGGTGATGATGTCTTCGACGATACCGTCGGCAAAGTATTCCTGCTCGGGATCGCCTGACATGTTCTGGAACGGCAGAACGGCGATGGAAGGCTTGTCGGGCAGCGCGAGGGGCTGCGCAGTCTCGGTCGGCGTTTTTGTTGCCGGCGAAGAGCTTGGTCCGATGCGCACGCGCCAAGCCCGCATCGGTTCGGCGATATTCTTGAGAGTTTGAGCGCCCATATCCTCTAAGGTGCTCTCAACCTTGCCACGAACCTGCCGGTGAGCATCGTCGGAAATGCAAATCCCACCCGGCTCTGCGATCCCTTCGAGACGCACTGCAATATTGACACCATCACCAAAGATATCATCGTCTGCGATGACAATATCACCGAGGTGAATGCCGATGCGAAATTCGATCCGCTTGTCCTGCGGCACATCGGTATTTTGTTCTGCCACGCCGCGTTGGACGTCGTCGGCACATCGCACGGCGTCGACCACGCTGGCGAACTCAACGAGAGCGCCGTCCCCGGTGTTCTTGACGATACGTCCGTGATGCTGAGCGATTTTGGGATCGAAAAGCGTCTTTCTGAGAGCTTTCAGTTGCGCCAGCGTGCCTTCTTCGTCGATCCCTATTAAGCGGCAAGAGCCCACGACATCCGCCGCCAGAATAGCCGCCAATCGCCGCTCTACGTGCTCGCTGCTCAAGATGCACCCCCGGGCTCGGGGAAAACCGAATGTTCAATAGCACAATTGCGGTCCGATGTCCGGCTATGCCCACGTCCGAAACGGGTCAATCGCGTCAGTTTGACCATCGGCCCGTCACTTCCGGTCTACCCCGCTAAGCGGACGTTTTCTAAGCCCGTCGGCATGTCTCAAAGGTGCCAACACCGGAAGTGGGAGCATTTGAACCAGGCGCGCATACGCAAGTGGACGAGCTGTGCGCGGCTTAACTTCTTGCCGGTAACGTCGATCGTTTTGTGTCAACAGGAAGGGGCACTGACGCCCTGAATTTTGTTTTCATGGGTGACGACGGCGAAGAGGATTCTGTCCATGGATGTTTGGTTGACGCAACGAAGCGACTGGAATATTGTTTAGCCAATTCCGACAAACCGCCGGGGTTGGTTCTCTCTGCCCCCGGGGCAAGGAGTAAAGTCATGCGCCAGCTCACGAGGCGATTTTTCCTTGCGACAACTTTGCCAGCTATCGCGCTCTTCGGAAACCTTGATGTCCGCGCAGCCGAAAATGCCGCGCCAGGACCGGGCAAGCGTGTCGCGTTGAACGGATATGATCCGGTTTCCTATTTCATCCCGGGACGCCCCGAGAAAGGATCGGACGCGTTCTGGTTCGAATTCGACGATGCGGTCTACATGTTCCGAAGCGCGGAACATCGCGCGATGTTTGATCGCGATCCCGATCGCTACGCGCCGCAGTACTCCGGCTATTGTGCGATCGGTACCTCCTTGAACCATAAGGCGGAAGTCGACCCCGAGTCGTGGGCCATTTCCAACGGCAAGCTCTATGTCTTTCATTACAAGACGGACATGGCAAAGTTTGCCACGGAGTCCGCGGACATCATCGCGAAGGCCGACGCCAATTGGGCATCGGTGAAGGGTAGCGAAGTCTTTGACCATAATGACGAGACCGATCGTGCCGCCCGACGTATAGCACGATAAAGGGTGCCAAAGTCGTTGATCCTGGTGACTTACTGAACATTAGGACATTACGACCGATTGGACATTATGAAGCAGTCTGAGTTGCCGGATGCGCGCGGCTAGATGCGCAAATTTCTTTGCGAAGTAGATTCGACGGCGAATTGAACGGCGGAGCCTGAAGACGACCATTAGGCGCGGGCGGGAATTAGAGCCCGGCCTTGCGAAGGGCCGACGCTATCTTGCCCTGATGGTCGGGATTGCGAAAAAGTGAACCGAAGCTGCTGGTATCGAAGAAGGGATCCAGTTTGCGCACGGACGCCGCCACACGGGCGGCATCCTCGGGTCTGCCAGCCTCGGAGTAAGCCGCAGCGAGTATGGCGTAGGCATGCGTGAATCCGGGATCCCGCGCGACGATCTGCTCCATGGTACGCGTCGCGTCCGCCGTCCGGCCCGCCAGAAAATACGCCGTCCCGAGGCCCCACAATTGACTAACGTCGAGATTCGGATCGAAGAGGAGTGCAGTCTCGAGTGCTTTGATGCTGTCCTGGAGCGTCCCAAAAAAGAGCAGTACATTGCCGAGCCAGCCGTAGGATTCCGCGTCGCTTGGATTGATTTCGATCGCGCGCTTGAGTTCGTCGATCGCCTGCTCGTATTGGCGGAATTGCAGGTAGGCCATACCCAACAGGGCGTGGGCAGCGCTACCGGATCCGTCAAGACTGATGGCCGTGGTCGCAAGATTCTGAGTCCGCTTCAATGTCTCGACCGGCTGATCCGTCCAGCCGATGAGAAAGGACCGGAAATAGGTGTCGGCGAGCCCCACGTACGCAGCGGCGTAACCGGCATCGATGTCGATCGCGCGCTGGAATAGGCGGCGCGCCTCAACATTCGCCGAGCGCGTGCGACGGGTAGTCATCTGGCGCCCACGCAGGACGAGGTCGTAGGCTTCGAGATTGTTTGGTGGCTTTGCCGCCGACCGGGCTTGCTCCAGCTTGGTCAACTTGACGGCGATCGCGCCAGTGACGTGGAGCGTGATGTCGTCCTGAACCGAGAAAATGTCCTTCGGCTCAGCATTGTATTGCTCCGACCAGAGCAGCGCTCCGCGCGCCGTGTCGGTGAGCCGGATCGAGACGCGTATTCGGTCGGCAGCGCGGCGGATACTGCCCTCTACAATATATCGGACATCGAGCTCGCGGCCGATCTCGTCCGGCCTCGGCGTCTTGCCCTTGTAGGTAAAGACGGCATTGCGCGAGCGCACCGAAATATCGGCGAACCGGCCGAGGGCGGAGATAATGTCCTCCGTCAAGCCATCGGCGAAATAATCGTCGTTCGTCGAATCGGCGAGCGAGACGAGCGGCAGGACGGCAACCGACGCGCGCCTCGTAAGTACGGCCGTTGAAGTCGATGCCGAACCACTGGCTTGCGTTGGCGGGCTCGCAACGGGCCTCATGGCCCACCACGCGGTTGCGCCGAGCGCCATCGCTATCAGCATGGTCGCCGCCGCGACGACGGCAAGACGGTTGCGCTCTGCCGGACGCGCGCTCCGACCGATAGACATGTCCGGTGCCGCTGCGACGGCCTCCGAGCTCAGGCCAAAGGCGTGCACCGGTCGCGCGATGTTCTTGACCGTCTTCTCGCCCAGATCGGCGAAGGTCAACGGCAATTTGTCTTGTACCTGATCGCGGACGGCACCCGATATGCACAGGCCACCCGGCTCGCACAGGGTCTCAAGCCGCACGGCAATATTGACGCCGTCACCGAAAATGTCGTTCCCGTCGATGATGATGTCGCCGACATTGATGCCGACGCGAAAGACGATGCGCTTGTCCTGCGGCACTCCAGTATTTCGTTCAGCCATGCCGCACTGAACTTCGACGGCACATCGCACGGCGTCGACCACGCTGGCGAACTCAACGAGAGCGCCGTCCCCGGTATTCTTGACGATGCGTCCGCGATGATCAGTGATTTTGGGATCAAAAAGCGTCTTTCTAAGAGCTTTCAGTTGCGCCAGCGTGCCTTCTTCGTCGATCCCTATCAAGCGGCAAGAGTCGACGACATCCGCCGCCAGAATAGCCGCCAGTCGCCGCTCTACGTGCTCGTTGCTCAAGACCCACCCCGCGAGTGGCTCGGGGAAATTGAATGTTCATATAGCACGATTGTGGGCCGATGTCCGGCTATGCCCACGACCGAATGGGTCATTCGCGTCACTCTGAGCGTGGGCGGGCGACTTCCGGTTTACCCCGATAAGCCGACATATTCGGATGCCGTCGACATGTCTCAAAGGTGCCATAACCGGAAGTCGCTGCCTACTCGATCACCTTGTCGGCGCGGGCGAGCAGCGTCGGCGGTAATTCGAGGCCGATCGCGTTAGCAGTCTTGAGGTTGATCACAAGATCGAAACGGGTGGGTTGGTAAAAGGGAATGTCTCCCGGTCTGGTGCCTTTCAGAATCTCCGTAATTTGGCTGGCTGCTCGGCGGTAGATGTCCGCAAGATCGATCGCATAAGTCATCAGTCCCCCGACCTCGACGAATTCGCGAAACGGATAGATTGTGGGAATCCGGCTTTTCGCCGCCAGTTCGACGAGCACGATACGATAGGCGAAGTGCTCGGCCTCATCAGACACCAAGAGCGCATCCACTCGATCTTGCGCCATCGAATTGAAGACGCGCTGGTACGCTGCCTCATTGAAGGTCGTGCCCAACAGGGCGCCGGTCATTGAAATCCCCGCACGTCTCGCCGCCTCTCGGGCCGCCACGCCACTAGGTCTTTCCCAATGGGGTTGCGATGCAAGATAACGGACATTGGAAGCTTTTGGTACCGCCTCCACCAGAAGCCCAAGACGTTTCCCATAGAGTTCTACTCCCCCATCGGTGGTAACGCCCGTGATGTTGCCGCCCGGATGCGCAATGCTTGGCACAAGTCTTAAGGCAATCGGATCGCCGGTTATCGCCACAATCGGGATCGTTGTCGTCGCCAGTTTGAACGACAATGCGAGTGGGCCCGACGTCGCGAGAATCAGGTCGGGATGCGTGCTGACCACATCACGGGCGAGATCAGCATAGTGCTCGGTCCGCCCCTCCCCGGAGTATCGCTCCACTGAAAGGTTCTGTCGCTCAACGTAGCCAAGGCGACTCAACTCCTCGAAAAAGGCCTTGTAATGCGGAGGACCATTTATGGTTAGGTCGTCGACCTTCCTCGACGGGTGAACCACTGCGACGCGCTTCATCTTTGCTGGTTGCTGCGCTATCGCAGCCCTCATCGTGGGCGCAGCCATCAGACCAGCAATGAATTCCCGCCGTCTCATCGATCGCATCTTGTGAACCAAGCGTCGGGCCAGTGCCGAAGAAAGCACTATCCTACTCCGACTCCGGGCGGTGCGGGAGGCTGAGAATTCAATCGGCCGGAGCGGGATTATGGGTCGCCGATGTCCGGGATGGGTCATTCACGTCGATTCTGCCATACCCGCCACATGACCGGTTAGACCCCAATCTCGGACCTGGTTCGCGTGGCGGCGATCACCGAGGCGGACATCGCACGGGCTCCTATGCCGAAGCCAGCGCCGAAGCGCTCGCCCCAACATCATCGCAAGGGCGGTCGGCGGTAATCCACTGCGGTTCCGACGCCTCAGTTTCGTGCTTAAATTCTACCGGAAACGTTGCGTTTGGAGTTTTCATGGGCCGGGGCTTTGTTCCGTCGATTGTGCCGAGCGGCCACGATCGGAATTTTTATCTCGTCATCAACAATTACGGAAACTTCGGCTCGGCATTCGCAGAAACCGATGTCAGCGAAGCCGATCTCGAAACCGTCATCGGCGATATGATGTCCGGCCAATACAGCGACCCGGTTCGCGTCGTCGCGTTCAACACCGCCGAACATTGGGCTGAGGATGCCTCGGAGGGTGTCGCGCGGGAAATTATGCGGCGTCTCGATCTCGCCGGACATGAGCTGCCGTCATCGATACAGGCATTCGTCGACAGCCAGCTCGGTCCCTACAGGCAACTGACCCTGCGGTTAGCGTAAGCCGATGTCGTGGGATCGCAGTTTTGCCGATCCCATCGAATTACCGGGCAAGAACCTGATCACGTTGCGCGACGCCGCGCTCTACATCACCAAATTGCCGAAGGCGGAACACGATGCCGAAGAATGGCAGGCCGCGATGGAGGCGCTGTTGCTTGTCGTAGAACACGGCGGGCCAACGATGTTTGCTCGCATTGGCATCATGAGGGCGCGTTGAACCGCAACGTCGTGCGGGAGTTTAATTCCTCGCGCAAGGACACGCATTGGGGGCAGCGAAAGCTCAAGAGGGATCAGAAATGACAGTCCTCATCTACGTCAACACGAGCAAGCAGGTCGGTGACCCCGAGCATCTCAAAGGTGTTCGCGAACGCCGACGCCGCGGAAACATGGTTAGAGGAGAATGACCCCGAAGGCGTCGCTTTCGAGTATGAGGTCTTGGAGTGAATCGCATCGGCGCCGAACTTGCCATGCTGTTGATCATGGTCCTAGCGATCCTGTGGAGTTTGTTGCCTCGATAATTTGCCAACGGAGGACCGGCATGGGGTATCGCTCGCGCTCGCCAACGGCATCCGCAATCAGAACAGCCCCTTTGAACAAATCCTCATGCCCGGATGCCTTGCGCGTCCCCTAAGCGGACGCGCCACCACGCAGCAGGTGCTTGTAACCGTGCTCTGTCATCCATTTGGCGCGCGCAAATGCCGGGTCCGCTTTACCTCGATGAGCCGACATCGTCAGCACGACCGGTTAGGTCCGAAAAGTGCCAATAAGCGACATTACTCGATCAGCTCATCGGCGCGGGCGAGCAGCATCGCTGGCATTTCGAGGCCGAGCGCTTTCGCAGTCTTCAGATTGATACTCAGCTCGTATTTGGTCGGTTGGTAAAACGGGATATCTCC
>WNFF01006157.1_pt1 | contig 11567 bp, 7 predicted proteins | sample 5400441 | NCBI WGS metagenome assembly WNFF01 (sample SAMN13153345, study PRJNA577476) | soil metagenome | isolation source: 120 cm saprolite under Douglas fir tree site 2 hole 3 replicate 1 | place: USA:California | collected 2015-04-18
CGCGAATCTCAACGGAATCGCGGTCCCAGCCCTGCACTTCGACCCCGCCATTGACGTTCTGAAGCTCGAAGGAACCTCCGGGCTGCAGTGGATAAGATTGGTTGAATTCTTTGCTGATGGCGAAGCAAGGAACGGTCCAAGCCGCCGCTAGAATGAGGACAAACAATCCAAGCGATCGATTAACCCCGCGAAGCATAACGTTCCACCTCCTTCGAAGACGTCTCAACAACGAGAACAGAGGACCCGAACGAAAACTCTGCGCGTTTGCGCGGGCGCACCCGGCCGATCAGTGCAACTGAAAATTAAACGTCACAGTCGAAATGATGTCGACCTGTTTGCCGTCCATCCAGACAGGCTTGGCTCGCCAGCCTTTGACCGCATCCATCGCCGCATCGGCGAGCACGGGCGCGCCTTCGAGTAATTTCTGCACTTCCACCCGGCCATCCTTAGTCACTCGGACCTGGAGTTTGACAATGCCCTCCACACCTGCGCGGCGTGCGAGCGCGGGATAAGACGGCTTCGGGCAATAAACAAGACGTTTCTGAAATTCACCCGCATCCTCGCGCAGACCGCCAAAAAACGCGATTTCGAGCTTGTCTATCCAGCTTTCAAGCCAGTCGCCTTTTTCTTCGGTATTAGAAGCAACCGTTCCTGTCCGGACAGCTTCCCTGTTTGCCACCGTGAAGACTTGCGGTATATCGCTGAACCGCTGCGTCAGCCGTTCTTTTTCTTCGCGAATGAGTGATTCGCGCAGGCCGGTCTCGGAATCGAAGTATTGCAGGCGGATCTTGCCAGCAATAGTGCGCAGCTTAAGCAGCGGGCCGCCGCCATTCAATGCACCCACAGCGTGCAATGGACTTCCGTTGGGGCTCGCCGGTGAGTCGAAGGTCAGACCAAGAGCGGGATCCGCATCAACGTGGCGGAGGCCGCCGGATTCAACGATGGCCTCGATATTGGCCGCAAGATTGCGCGGCAGGAACACGACAATATCCCCGTTACCGGAAGAGAGTTGCGAAGCGCCAGCAAGATGTACTACGCCATTGTCAGAAGGCGCTTCGGGATTAATCCACGCGGTGATCGTGCCGCCCGCAGTTGCCGCGCGCAGAGAACCTGCAACGCGCGTCAGGCAAATGCTTCCTGCGCTGGACTCGACTTCCATGGGACCAGAGACGTAGATCACGCGGATGCCGCCGCCGCCAGTCCGCGCACGCACCGATCCACGCACTTCGCCGAAATCGATTTGGCCGCCGCCGGTGTGCACATTCACGACACTCTCTGCTTTCCCGACGGTAATATTTCCCCCCTCGGTATCGAGTTCGGCGCGTCCAGCGATATGCTCTGCGCGGATGTGGCCGCCTCCGCTGCGCAGCACGGCGTCGCCCGCGATATTTCCCGTAATGATGTGTCCGCCGGCGGTAAAGGCGTTGATATCACCAGCGACATCGAGCACTTGGATGTGACCTCCTTCTGTTTCCAGTTTCGCTACGGGGTGGCCCGCTGCGGCTCCTCGCAGACCATTCACACCGATCTTTCCGGTACGGATGTTTCCACCCTGGGTCACCAGGGTGGCCGTGCCGCCGATGTCCTGCGTCTCGATGTCTCCAGCCTGGGTATTGACGTCCACGCTGTAACTTCGTGGCACACTCACTTCGAATTGCACCCAGAATTGTGCGCCGCTGACGGCATGGGCGGCCTGGGGCGGCAGCGCCCCGCTGATCTCCACTCCCGAAGAGATGGATCTCGCCGTGAGCGAATACTGTTCCAACAGATGCTGGGCCATCGGAACAGGAGCGTCAGTCTCGAGGTGAACGGAGTAGCGGACGACCGGTGCGGCGCCTTCCTCAAGGGGCACAATCCTCGCGGAGCCGAGGTCGGCGGTGAGCCGGAGAGTGAGCTCGTCTCTGGTTTGCAGAACGCCGGTGCGCTCCGCAGAGCTATGTTGCGAAGCGGGCTCGCCGGGCTTTGTGAGCTCGATTGCGGAGGGATTTGCTGCGCCTGCGGCAAAGGCAGGCTTGGTAAGCGTGGCGGCGCACAAGAGAGAGGCGACCAAGCCGAAAGATGGAACGAAAGCGACGCTGCGAAAGGTCCGGCGAAGAGTGACAGTGATCATCGATCTTGCAGAATTCTCTCTCATGCAACGGACACGAACTAGTGCAGTTCGTGAGGCCCGATCTGCCGCAGAGCCGCTGCGCTGCGCAGACGGACATAGCGGTTCGGGTCATGCCGCTGCAAATCCTCGAGGGTTTGGATGACACGCGCAACTGACGGATCAGGGGGAATGGAATCTTCTCCCGGCGCGGATGGAGATAACGAAACAGCGCTCGAGCTATTTTCCAGTGTGCGCACCAGCAGATTGACGGCCTCGACGCGCACGCCCGGATTCGCATCGTGATCGAGCGCTTCGAGGAGCGCTTGCCGGACGGCTTGGTCGCCCGCCGAATCACGAAGCGATTCAATCGCTTTCATGCGCACGGCGGGATTGCGGTCCTTGCGGACCGCCGTAAGCAGGGCGTGGCGCACTTCCGAATCGCCGGTTCGCGATTTCAGCACTTCCAGGCAATCAAGGCGCACTCCGGGATCAAACCGATCACCGTTTTCGGCGACATAGGTGAGCACCCGGCGCACGTCGGTGTCGTCCAGGCTCCCGGAAAGAACCAGCGGTTGCTCGGCGCGGAGCTGAAGCTGAACGGTGCCGGGCACAGCATCCTGCCCGGGAGCAAAATTGATACCCGCTACGGACATTTTGGAAAGCTGATCGTCGGTGATTTGCGGTCTGGCGAGGATGTTAACCGCCGGGCCTGTGGAGTTGTTGCCGTTGCGGGAGGGGATCCATTGGAGGACTTGCGTGCCGAGCACCACGCCAAACAAAACCATCGCCGCCGCGCTCCAGGCGGGGCGCAGCGCCATCCAGCGGCGCACCCAGCCGAACGGCATCCAGTGTTCGCGCACCGGCGGGGCGGAAAGATCATCGAGCAATTCAGCAAGCTCGCTGCGGCACTGCGAGAGCAGGATTCCCGAGGCATCAAGTTGTTCGGAAGGTTGCAAAGCGTCTGCAAACGCTACGTTGAGGGCTTTTTCTTCCGCAAGCTGGGCGGCGCAAGCGGAGCAACCAGCCAGGTGTGTTTCGATCGAGGAACGTTCGGCAGCGTCGACTTCCTCGCAAGTGTAGAAAACCAGAAGCGGCGCGATGTCTGAGCAGCGCGTGTTCTTATCGTGAGCGCTCACCGAAGGCCTCCCAATTGACTGCGGAGTTTACGGGTGGCGCGGAACAGGGAATTCTTCACCGTCTCTTCCGTGGTGCCCAGCGCGTCGCCGATGGCGCGCAGCTTCAGGCCTTGGTAGTGCTTCATTTCGAACACAATCCTCTCGCGCGGAGACAGCCGTTCCATTGCTATGGCTATCCGCGCTTGAATCTCTTTTCCGACGAACCGCCGCTCGGGATCGAGCGTGGGACGATGTTCCCGCTGGCGTTCGAAGAAATCGGTAATGCCATCGTCGTGGCGACCGGCGCTGGGCTCCGGCGCCTGGTCTTCGGGACGCGCCTGGCGGCGTCGCAAGTGATCGAGGCAAACGTTGGTCACGATGCGGTAAAGCCACGTGTAGAAGCTGCACTCGAAGCGAAAGCGATGGAGATTGCGATACACCTTGAGGAAGGCTTCCTGATAAACGTCACGAGCATCTTCCGGCCGCTTCATCAGGTTAAGAGCAAGCCGGAGAACGTTGCGATCGTACCGGCGCACTAGTTCCTCGAAGGCAGCGCGGCTACCAGTTTGCGCTTCGGCCACGAGGGCCCGTTCGTCAAGCTGGGACAAGGAAGTCACCGTAGCCAGGGCAGTTTCTGCATTACCTGCCCGACCCGAATCATTGGCAAAAGCCAATGCCCATCTTGGAAGCGGCATATTTCGCTTTCTCTTCGCGTGAAGCCGTGTTGCCGCATATCCAGCAACACTTTAGCTCAGATACGCGCTCCTCAGCTTAACACGGAGTCCTGCATGGCTATCCAAATTGGACGTACCTCGACTGTATGGGTGAGCAGCCACTTCCTCTCTTACTAACGAGGGCGCCGTGTTATTTGTTTCCGGTTACGGTTAGCCGACAGGGGATCTGGCGATACTAGGGGACTGGATTCCCTCTTCAGGTGCCGCGAGAGTATATTCGCCAGGACGTGAATGGCCAAGCTAGGAGAAGGAATAACGCCAGCAGTACCGCGCAGCCGTTGGCGCGACAGAAGGCGTCGGGCTGACCCAATAATTCGGACGCTCCCGCTAATGAGAAAGTTCCGCCGACGATCAAAAAACAGCCGAGGATATTGAAGCGCATGATTCGCCGTACGCCAAAAATCACAACCGCAAGCAGGATGGCCTTCGCAAGGAATTGCTCGGCCAGGTCGGCCGGATTGCCCCAATTGCCGCCGACCAGTGCCAGCGTACCGAGAAGGAATAGGGAAAAGCGCAGCCAGCGCGGATGAACTTCGGCAGCGATAAAGGAGGCGAGCAGGGCGACGACCCCGGCATAGAAAAGGCCGCGCAGCAAACTCCCGCCTAAGATTGAAGCGGCAGGCAGAATAGCGTCGAAATTCTGGCCAAAAGAGGCTTCCGTCGCCCGGTGAAGCGTTGGCCAATACCCTGACGCGGCTTGGAGAAGACGATTCAGCCCCAGGAGCACGGCTCCGCCTCCCAGACCGATCCAGAACGCGTCCCGGTAGTACAAAGCCGGCATGTTGGTCCAGCGCGGAATACATTCTTCGTCAAAGGCACGGATGGCGAAGTACCACGCCGTACCGAAGAGCAGCGCCAGGGCGCTGAAGTAAAACGCCCCGCCGAGAATGAAGCCGACGCCGAGCCCGCCAAGCATGGTCTTGTAGGGAATCGCAGTATTGTAGGAACTGAGGAAACTTGGAATGCGATCGCCCAGCAAGAACACCACCACGTAAGCGAAAAGTCCCCAAATTGACCAGAGGCCCAAACGTTTCCAGGGAACAGAACGAGCAGCGTCAGAGCGAAGGTTCTTGAGAAAAAGAATTAGCGCAGCGAGCCCCAATCCAAGAGAGAACAATATGGGGAGGGCGTAGTTTAGGATCATGCGCGGGAGGGTCAGCTCCTCCTGCTTGCGGCGCCAGTCGTCCGGTATCTTGATATAGGTGCGATAGTTGGCAACCTCGTCGCCCAGAACGGACAATTCTAGTCGCGCGTAAGCATGACCAGCAGAAATAGCTGCTGAGTCGGGTGCGGAATCCAGCGGGACATTTTGCTGCCAGGTAAGCGAATGATCCGTTCGATGCGGGCGTTTGTCGGAATTGGCTTCGACCAGAGTCCACTGGTTCAAGTCAATCTTTTTTTCCTCCCGGAGATATTTTTCCGTGCGCGCCTGGGCTTCTTCCTTCGTGAGTGAAGAACCGGGCGCGGCTTCCGCAAGAGTATGGTGGATGGAATGAAGAGATCCGTCGGGCTTGAGGATGACTGCGTATTCTTCCGGCTCGCTATCGCGAAAATAACGCACCCGCCAAAGCGCGCCGGGTACCCGCGTCGAGTAGATTTCGTTCAGACGCGCAATTCCCCCGCGCTGCCGCAGGAATTCATTGGTCACGGGATCGGTTGTGTTTACGAGCACCGCAACATGGTGAAACGAGTTTGGATGGAGACCTCGCATGCCAAGAATTTCGTCGGCACGCGCCCGCCCTGTCTTGGCATTGACGGAAAGCTTTAGGTAATCACCGATCGCGGGTTCTTTCAGGCGCCAGGCGATGCCGCCACCAACGATCAAACAAACGGCGAGAAAACCAATCGTTCCCGTCGTGAGCGCATCATATCGCCTGGCGGTAGCCGTAGGACCAGAAGATGGCGCGGCACCGGAGAGTGAAATGTCCTGAAGGGGCTCCGCACGGTTGAGCAAATCTTCGTCAGCCTCGAACCCGCCACGAGTCAGATAGGAAATGGCGGAAAACGCGAGCGGAGCGAGCGCCGCTGCCGCGACAATCGCGCCGGACACTTTGAAGTAGAGGCTATTCGAACGAAGCAGGAACAAGCCCACCAGAGACGCATCCACGGTGTAATGCCAGATGAGGGTCGCAAGAATACCCCAGCGCAGCATAACAATCCCGGCGACTATGCCGAACAAGCCTATCTCGATGCCTCGAATGTACGGCGGTTCTTGAGGGTAGTTGCTGTGCAGAAAGCTCCACAAAAACGCCGGCACGATCACTGCAATCCAGCGGGAACGCGTGAGCCGGGCGAAAAAAGGAATCGCAAATAGGCGAAAAGTAAATTCTTCGTTCGTAGAAGCAAGCAATCCAATCGCCGCGCCTGATATCCAGGGAAACGCGGTATTCACCGATTCCTCGTAATTCAATTCCTGCGGCGCCCAGGCACCGAAACGGCTTGCCACTATGTAAAACGCGACTACGTACCCGATGTGTGCCGCCGCCATGGACAGTCCAACCACTGCGGACGAGAAAAACTCTTTCGAGCGCAACCCTCGCCATGTGAAGGTTTTGGAAAGCTGCAACCGGTTTGGCTGTGAGGCGCGGTACAGCGGCTCTCCAGCCGGTAATACCAACGTGATGGTAATTGCTGTGGCAACGGATGTGAGAAGGGCCGTTCCCACCTTCAAAGCAAGAAAACTTCCGTAGGAAGCATTTGTATCGTAGCTCGCACCCCACAGCGGCCACCCGTTCAGATTTTGCAGGAAAAGCAGAGTGGCAACGACTGCGCCCAACAAGATCGCTCCGCGCCAGGATGTCTGCCCTCGATTCGTAAGCCTAATCGCCAGCCAAACTGCGGTCCCGAGGAGGATAAGGTATGGAACTGTGAAAACCAATGCGAGCGTGTCGTTGGCGGACCGAAGTCGCTTGTAGCTTCGTGTCCAGGCTTCCGGCACTTGCAGGTATTGCTGGGTGCTGCCGACACGGTCGCCGTGAATCGCAACCTGCAGGCGATATGGCGCGTCCTTGGCGCGGAAGCCGTGCTTCTCCCAGGTGAATGACCAGTCGAGGCGGTTGGGCTTCTTTTCGGAGTTCGCTTCTTCGGGCAGGAAGTCCCAGATGTTCAGATCGACACCAAGCTTGCCGCTCAGAAAATTCCGCGCCATCGCTTCCGCCTCGTTCCGGGCGAGCAATGGGCCGGCGCGAGCTTCGGGAACCTTATGGTCGTAGCCGACAACCTCTCCACCCGGGCTGACGCGGACATGAAATTCCTCTTCTTGCTGTGGCTTGAAAAAGCGCACGTCCCAATACCAGATGTTGAGTTCCGACGACATCATGCGGTTGGCTTGCTGCAGGCCCAGCTCACGTTCGAGGTAGGTCTTGGCGTCGTCGTCCATATCAAAAGTAATGGCTGACTTGTAGCTGCTGACGTCCTCTCCGAGGCTGCTCGCAAATCGCTGGGCGCGCGCGAGCGCTTCGTCTCGCGAGACGCGAAAGTCCACCGATGCTTCGGGGAATGCTCGGAAAAAATAGTGGCGGGCGAAGAGCGCGCCCACGATGCCCAGCATCACCCAAACCAGCAGCGCGCGTTTGTCGGAACCCGTGAGACGCTCTCCGGACAATAGAGTCTCCTCGTGATGTGCGGCCGCGAAGTCGAAGATCCCGGCCTTGTCGGGGCGGCCGGCAATCACGGATCACGCGAAGGCATCACTCTACAGATAGGTATGCCGCTTGCGCAAGTTTCGCGGCATCTACGGGCTTCCCCGCGAGACGTGGACAGGGACCGCTGCCGGGGATGATATAAAGAAGGTGGGTTCGCCGCTCCTCGAGCGCACGGACTAGTTGGACGCTTTAGGATTATTTTTTCGAATGACCCTCAGTCTCACCACGGAAGTTCGCATGATCAAGGGCGTCGGGCCGCAGCGCGCGGAGTTGCTGGCGCAGCGGGGCATCCACACCCTCGAAGATCTGCTTACCTACTTGCCGTTTCGTTATGAAGACCGCACCCGCTTTTCCAATATTCGGGACATCCAGCCAAACGTCACGTACACCATCCGCGCGCGCGTCATGAGCGGTCAGGCCGTGCGCCGCATGCGGGGCCGCGACGCCATTTATCACCTTCTCGTTCAGGATGAGACCGGCTCGCTCGCTTGCAAGTTTTTTCACGGCGGCTACCTCGAGGGCCGCCTCAAGCCCGGCCAATTGCTGATCCTCCACGGCAAAGCCGAGATCGATAAGTTGCGTCCGGCGCGGCTGGAGATGGTCAATCCTCAGATCGAGGTGTTTCGCGGCGAAGAAATGGACTCGACCGAGGTCGGCAGGATCGTTCCGATCTACGAGGCCATCGGAACATTCGGATCGCGCGCCATTCGCCGCGCGATGTATGCGGCGGTGCAGCTTCTCGATCCGAAAATGCCGGACATACTCCCGCAGGAGCTGCGTGTGCGGCTCGGCTATCCTTCGCGCCGCGACGCCCTCATCCACACGCACTTTCCGCCGCCCGGGGAATCGCTGGACGCTCTAAACGCATTTCGTTCTCCGGCGCAGCAGCGGCTCATCTTTGAAGAGTTCTTCTTGTATCAGTTGAGCCTGGCGCTGGAGCGCAGGGCCGCACGCAAGGAAAACGCCATCGCTTTCCGCGTGCGTGAAGACAGCGTGCGAGAAGCGCTAAAACGCATTTTGCCGTTCAAGCCAACGGCGGCGCAGAAGCGCGTGCTCGCGGAGATCGCCGCGGACCTTGAAAAGCCTGCGCCGATGAACCGCCTGCTGCAAGGTGATGTGGGCAGCGGAAAAACTATCATCGCGCTGCAGGCCGCGGTTATTGCCATGGAGAACGGCTGCCAGGCCGCGCTCATGGCGCCGACGGAAATTCTCGCCGTGCAGCACTTTCTGTCCGCGCGGCGCATTCTGCAGCCTGGGGGTTACCGCGTCGAGCTGCTCATCAGCGGCCTTAAGTTTTCCGAGAAAACTGCGGCGCTGGAACGCATTCGATCCGGGGAAGCGCAACTCGTCGTCGGCACGCACGCCTTGATTGAAGACAATGTGGAATTTGCCCGTCTGGGCTTCGTGACCATCGACGAACAGCACCGCTTCGGCGTCTTGCAGCGCAAGCGGCTGATGGACAAAGCCGCCTCGCAGGGTCACGCGCCGCACGTTCTCGTCCTTACCGCCACGCCGATTCCCCGCACGCTTTCTCTTACGCTCTACGGCGACCTGGACGTTTCCGTCCTCGACGAGCTGCCGCCGGGACGCACGCCCATCGCGACGCGCATCACCATGGAGCCGCATCTGTCTGGAGTATGGGAATTTCTCCGCCGCGAAGTTCAAGCCGGGCATCAGGCCTACATCGTTTATCCCGTGATTGAAGAATCGAAGCTCGAGCTGAAAGCGGCCATGGAGGAATATCAGCGGCTCTCGAAAGAAGTGTTTCCGAAGATGAAGCTCGGGCTGCTGCATGGGCGGCTCTCCAGCGACGAAAAAGAAGAGGTCATGCAGCGCTTCCGCAAAAACGAAGCGCAGATACTGGTCGCGACAACCGTCGTGGAAGTCGGCGTGGATGTGCCCAACGCGACCGTGATGGTGATCGAGCACGCCGAGCGCTTTGGTCTCTCGCAGCTCCACCAGCTTCGCGGGCGCATCGGCCGCGGAGCGCAGAAATCGCACTGCATTTTGGTCGCGCCCGTGCGCGTGACGGACGAAGCGCAAGTGCGGCTCGATACGATGGTGCGCACCGCCAACGGATTTGAAATTGCCGAGACCGACCTGCAGCTCCGCGGCCCGGGCGAATTCTTCGGCACGCGTCAATCCGGCGATCTTGGCTTCCATGTAGCCAACCCGCTGCGCGACCGCGAGCTGCTGGAGCGAGCGCGGCGCGAAGCGTTTTCGCTTGCGGACGATTCGGCGCGTGTGCAAGAGTTCAAATGCGCGTCATCGCTGGAACCTATCGCAGCCGCATTTTGAAAAGCCTCAAAGGCCTCGCTCTGCGCCCCACAAGCGACCGTTTGCGGGAAACCCTTTTCAATGTGCTGGGTCCGGCAGTCGTGGGCGCGCGATTTGTTGATGTTTTTGCCGGTACGGGTGCCGTGGGCATTGAAGCGCTCAGCCGCGGCGCCGCGGAAGTCGTCTTCATCGAAAATCATTCGCCCGCCGTGGCGCTGATTCGCAAAAACCTGGAATCGCTCGGTGTGCGTTCCGGTGCGACCGTGTTCGGCGCCGACGCCCTCCGCGGTCTGGAGATGCTGGCCGCAAAGCGGAAAGCGGACCGTGCCGCATTTGATTTTGTTTTTCTCGACCCGCCTTACGCGGCGGCTGAAGAGTACGAGCGCGTGTTGCGAGTTCTTGGATCGGCTTCTTTCCTTGCGCCCGGCAGCGTCGTCATCGCGGAGCACCACAAAAAGTTTGACCTCCCCGTTTACGCGGGATCGCTCGCCCGCTTTCGCGTCCTGAAACAGGGCGATGCTGCCCTCGCTTTCTACCGCTTTACCCCCGCCGCCTGATGTTCGTCCGCCGCCCCGCCCTCGTTGGCTAAAATAGGCACCCCCTCCCCCCTCCCCCCTATTTCTTGTAAGTGCGGATTCTAAAGGAGTTGCAGGCGCATTCTTCGTAAGTGCGGATTCTAAAAGGATTATAAGTCCTGTGTTTCCCACACTTCGGAGGGGGGTTCGTAAGTGTTGATTACAAAAGAGTTGTCGATGAATTCTTGGGCTCGTAAGTCCTTTGTTTCCCACACATCCGAGTGGACTGCGGAAGTGCGGATTATAAAGAGGTTGTGGGAGGGAGTTCTTGGAAGTGCGGATTCTTAAGAAGTTAAAGGGCAGCGGATTCCAGGTTGAGACCGGCGCCAAGCCGGGAACGGGAGACTGGCGAGGATGAGCTTCTTCGGTATACACGATGAAACATAGCATAAAATATACGTCGTGTCAATTACTTTATTGGTACCGTTCGAATGGGATGTGGAAAATTGTTCGAAAAACCCCAAAATTCGTTTTGTGAACGTTAAGGGTATGCCACCCGCCCGAACAAAACCCATCGAAACATGCTTGACACGGTGAGTTCTCGGAGCGACACTGAATTTTCGATGCTGGATATCGACCAAGTCGTGCCCTCTGTGAACATCTGGAATGTTCTTAGAACTCCTGTGCTTCACGATTGGGATGGATGCACCGCGAACAACCTGCTTCGGCTGTTGTCTACCTTTGTGGACTTTACCAATAATAGAAATTTGAATCTGGCTTCTACTTTTGTGGCATATCTTCTGAACGAGGAAGCCCCGAATCTGGTTCAGTGGTCGCCTGCCTTTGATGCGGAATACCCCGTCAACGCTAGAGACCCGAACCTGCTTCAACTTACAACGCCTAAGTCTCGTTTCGACTTCGATTGCAGCGTACTTGTTAGCGCAGCGGAAGCACTAGCAGATTATATTTCGGAGTCTGGACGGAAGGCCCGCGAATATTGGAGAAGATTCTATCGAGAAAATATTTTATCGAGCGCCGTTTCTAAGGACGGCCATGTAGTGCTCCCCTCTAAAACTGGACACCTCAGTTAGGTAAGATCAGGGCCTCCAAACAGGAGGCAACATGGGCAGGAAACCACGCGTAGATCGATCCCCGGAAGAGAAGTGGCAGATCGTGCAGGAAGGCATCAAGAG
>WNFF01014596.1_pt1 | contig 11567 bp, 15 predicted proteins | sample 5400441 | NCBI WGS metagenome assembly WNFF01 (sample SAMN13153345, study PRJNA577476) | soil metagenome | isolation source: 120 cm saprolite under Douglas fir tree site 2 hole 3 replicate 1 | place: USA:California | collected 2015-04-18
GCCGCACAGTTGGTGACCGCCGAGGAGGTGCTGGCCATCGTGGCGGTGGCCGCGGCGGTTGGGCTACTGACGGCCGGCCTCCTGCATCGCGAAGTCATGTGGCCGCGCCTGCAACCGGCCCTGCCGGTGCTGGGGCTGGCGGCCGTCGTCATCCTCGTCGCGGCGGCCTTGCCTCTGGGCTTCCAGTTCTTCGGTCCGCAGCGGGTCTACGGGTCGCTCCAGCCCTCGAACTACTACGTGACCGACGTGCTCAATTTCCTCCTGCCGACCCGCGTTCAGCTGATCGCGCCGGCGGCGGTCACCCACATCTCCGATCACCTGGCGGGATTGGGATCGGAGCGGACGGCCTACGTCGGTCTTCCATTGCTCGCGCTGCTCGCGCTGGTGGTTCGCCGAAACTGGCGGCTGCCTGTCGTTCGGTGGGCGGCCATTACGGGCGGAGCTCTCGCGCTCCTCTCGCTGGGCAATACCCTGCACGTGGCCGGAGTGGACACCCGGATCCCGCTCCCGTGGGCGCTGACGAACCCCATTCCCCTCCTTCATGAGATCCTCCCCGTCCGCTTCAGCCTGGTCGTGTTCTTGCTGGTTGGGTTGCTGGTCGCGGTCTTCGTCGACGCGACCCTGGCCACACCGACATGGCGGACGCGGCTGGCGGGAGCGATGGCCGTTGGGCTGAGTGTCGCGGCCCTCTTTCCTGCGGTCCCCTTTCTGACGTCGCCAACGGCGGCGCCGGGATTCTTCACCCGGCCGTCCAAGCTGCACGCGCTGCCGGAAGGCAGCGTGATCCTGGTTGCGCCCTTTGCCGTCGTGGGGTCGGCAGACGCGATGTACTGGCAGGCGGAAGCCGCCATGTGGTTTCGGATGCCCGAAGGTGAGGCCTTCGTGCCGAGTCCCTACCCGCTCTATCCGCCGCCCTCGGCGACCGAGTTCGCCCTGGTCCGACTGGCCGACGGCACCGTTCCGCTAGCGGCCATCGACCCTGGCGTGGCCAGCGAGATCCGTGCTGACCTGCGCCGCTGGAATGTCAAGGCGGTCGTGGTGGGCCCGATGCCGCATCGGGACCAGGCGGTGGCGCTGCTGAGCGCAGTCCTGGGGCGGGCGCCCTCGGCGGGCGACGGGGTCGATATCTGGTGGGATGTGCCGGCAGCTTTGGCCGCCATCCCTTAGGCGTCGTTCATGGCTGGCGAGATGGCGAGCGGCCGACGATCAATGTCATGGCACCGAGTGCCCAGCGCTCGGCCGAGAGGACCTCGATCCCGGCGGCGCGTACCAGGTCCTCCGTGCGCTGGTTCAAGCGATCATGGATGGATCGGCTGAACACGTTGAGCAGATCCTGAGGCAGCGCGACCCACACCCGATTGCTGCGGACGTGCTCCAGGAAGGTCATTGGCGCGCCGGGGTTGGCGACTCGAATGGCCTCGCGGAGTGCACGTGCCGGGTCGGGGATCGTGCACAGACATAAGTTGAAGGCGACCGAGTCGAAGGAGTGTTCCGGGAAGTCGAGTGCCTGAGCATCCATTTCGCGCAAGTCGCCATGCCTTCCGAGCTGTTCCAGGCGGGTTCGTGCGATGGCGAGCATGCCGGTGCTGATGTCAATGCCGGTCACCTGAACCTCGGGCTTATACAGCGCCAGCGTGGAGCCTGAGCCGATCCCCACCTCGAGAAGACGACCCTTGGCGTACTGAGCTGCCTTTTCCCGACGACCTCGCAGTAGCCAGCGCCCGAACCGGCCTTCCAGCGCGCGGTCATATCTTTCGGCCTCGCGGTCGAACAGCCGACGGATGCCGGCGAGATCATCGTTTCCGCTCGCCCTGCTCCGCATCGAAACAGCCTACTTGGGTCCTCGGTTAGAGCCTCTGTTTGTCCTCGCGGATCACTTGTTCGGCATCCTCGAAGCCGGCAGGAAGGGGAACGCGGAGCAGCTTCGACCTCAGGCGAATCCGCCATGCCATTCCCGGCATCAGTGCGAGGTTTCTCATCGCCTGCCGAAAGGCCTCCGGCTTATCAAAGTAGATGCGATGGAAATAGCGAATTTGCTGCCCGATGATAAAAACGGGGGCCAGGATCGCGCCGAGGATTCCTAATAGGGGGGCGCCGATGAGCACGGCGACCAGCCACCACGGCATCGTCGTCGTCCTGCGTCCTGAGCTCCCAGGCGGGCATTCTGGAGCTGTAAACGCTGGGGAGCACGCATGCGCTGCGGTAAAAAACGAAGCGGCATACGTCGCAAGGGTCACACGCTGGTTTTTTGCCAGCACCGTTGCCACCGGTCCTGCCGTCTGATCGATCGTCGCCGTGGCCCCAGGGATCCATGAGGGGTTGGTAACGGTCGCTGAGCCGCCGCATGGAACCGTCACGAAGGAGCTGCTCCCGTTCGCCGTAACCTTGAACGTTCCCGTCCCGGCGGTCCCAATCTCGCAGGTCAGGGTGATCTGCACCCCTCCGGACGCGGCTGCGGCGAGCGCCTCAGCAGGGCTCATCGCGATCGCTGCCACGATGACCGAAATCAGTCCGATCCGCACCTACGTAGTGATCGCGATTCGTTCTCCAAACCCTGCGAAACTCACTCTGGCGACCCCCCACAATCGAAAGTAGCGGCCCTCGGACGCGTTGAGAAGGGCAGCAATGGATGCCGTGGTCGGACCACTTCTTTATCTGCTGTTCGTCATCGTCCTACCGGCCGCCGGCACCTGGGGCGCGGTTGTGTTTCTGGCCGGCGCGTTCAGGCGAGGCAGCCAACCCCGCCTGCTCCGGGTCCTGGGCGCGATCGGCCTCCTCCTGGTCGTGGGCCTGTTGGTTTTCGAGACGGCCAGCGGACGTGGCTACGCAGGCGTCGCGGCTCTCGAGGAGCTGATCGTCGCTTCGACAGCGGGGCTGGTCGGTGCGGTTGTCTTGATGTTGAAACCACCCACCGCCCGCCGAGTCGCGGCCGTTCTCCTCATCACGGCTTACCCGATGGTGCTTTTCGGGCTCGGATGGGCAGGGAGCCTGCTCTCCTCCGACGCGACGCGGTGGTTGCTAATTAACTAAGAGGTTCGACGAACGGCCGCAGATGACTCGCGCGCCTCGGCTTCGGCCAGGCCGGGCTGCTGGTAGATGCCGAACAGGTTTCCCGCGGGATCACGAAACGTTGCGACGACCTCGCGGGCGGTGGGATCGACGGGCTTCACGATCTCACCGCCGGCAGACACGACCGCTTCAACTGCGGCGGCAGCGCTCCCGACCATGATGTAGACCATCAATCCGGGCTTCGTCGCGATTGGCCGCCCGACCACCCACGTGCCGCTGACCTCGTTGACGGTGTCGTCGAAGGCCGTCGAGCCGTCACCTCGCTTTCGGATCTGCCAGCCGAAAGCGCGGTTGTAGAACTCGGCCGACTGCTGGACGTCCGTCGCGGGAATCTCGATGTAGCAGATCTTGCCCGTGCGGTAGGTGGGTGCCGTTTCTTGGGTCGCCATCACCCGAGCCTACACCCCGATGTCACGTACCATCTAAGGTCTTGGCCCAATGTCTTGGCGAGGGATTGACACATGCCAAAGGTGAAACAACTGACGGTCTGGGTTGCAAATCGACCCGGAATGCTGGGAGAGGTAGGCTCCGCGCTGGGCGTTAAGCAGGTCAACATCGTCGCCTTCATGGCAACAGTCGCTGACAATCAGGGCATTATCCGGATGATCGTGGATAAGCGCGCGGCGGCAAGAAGGGTCTTTGCGGAGCATCGCTGGGAAACGACCGAAGAGGAAGTTTTGGAAGTCGCGCTTGAAGACAAACCTGGAAGCCTGGGGAGGATCGCGCACAAGCTGCGCGAGGCCAGCGTCAATATCGACTACGCATACGCGGGTTTGGGGCCGAGCGCTCGGCGGGTCAGCGTGTATTTTGGCGTGTCGGATCTGAAGGTTGCGTTGATCGCCGTCCGCTGAACGCGAAATAAGTTTTCTGTAAAGCCAGCGTGCTCCCCAGAAGCACGCCGTCGGCCCAGTACTCTCCGGTGGAGCTGAGCGGCAGCAGGTCCCAGGTATCGCCGGCGTACGGAAGGGACTCCGTGGTCAGGACGCGACTCCCGTCGAGAAGGTCGCCGGGGTTGAGGTCGCCGACCCGCCGGCCGTCGGCTGTGGGATGGCCGGGCGACGCGACAACGGCCCTACCGCCGGCGAGGACCACCCGGATCACGCGGTGACCGAATGGTGCGCGAGTGTGGCCAACAACTGATATGGGGGCGGCGACTCGATGGCCGGCGTCGATGGTCCAGACGAGCATGCCGGGATGCAGTTCGGCGACGGGGATCTCCCCATTGGGGGTCGCAATGCGGGCTGTGGCCGCGAGGCAGATCGGGCAACCGCCCCGGCCGGGAAACTGCGTCGGATCGTGGCTCTCGAGCGAGATCGTGCCATGACCATCAATCGTGCCCACCACGTGTTCGGGCGACGGCCTGCCGGCGATGTAATCGAAGCGAAACAGTTGTCCCTCAGCCGTTAGCCCCAGCGCCTGGAGCACGTCAGCTTGCTCCAGGATGCGGCGCTCATCGTTCGCGGTCAGATGCGCGGCGTCGAGTTTCTCGTGACGAACGATCGCGTCAAAGGTGTCGGAGTCTCGAGACCGCAATGCCTCGACCTCCTGCGCCGCCTCGCCGTCCGACGGCATCCGGACCACCGGCGGTCCGCAGAAGAGGGGCGCGCCAATGGTGTCGATCAAGCGGTATTTCAGCTCCGGCGTCGTCAGCGGCTGCGTGCCCCCGCCGTACTTGACCGAACCGCACGCGGTCAGGGACAGCAACACAAGAGCGACGATCAGACGGCGCACATGATTAAGACGTCGCGCATCCAAAAAGGTTCCGGCTGGCTTCACGAGCCAACCGAGAGCCGTCAGGCCTTTCGCTCCCAGTTCGAGCCGGTCCAGATCCAGGTTTGCGGGGGCTGCGGAGACGTTACGATGTCGAAGAGGACCAGCTGCGCCGTCGCTTCGTCCCACGCCATCTGGTACTGGATGGTCGCGAGGGGAAACGCCGATGGATGTTGCGGCGTCCAGTTCTGCCCGTCCCACGTCCACGTCTCGACGTCGTACTTGCCCGATCGGAACAGCAGGACGATGTTCTTGTGCAGGCCGTCGTAAGCGATCGCCGCGTTGGCGAGGTCGGGCGGAGGCGCGCCGTAGCGATCGGTCGGCATCGTCTTCGGCTGAAGGCGGCTCCAGGTACTTCCATCCCAGCTCCAGGTCTGGCTCGGTAGCACGTCTTGCGCGCAGCACCCCCCGAATGCCAGCACCCGCTTCGTCCGGGCGTCGGACGCGAGGGTGAACGAGTAGTGGCCCGCTCCCGAAGGCTGGGCCGTCGGGTGGAGCTGGATCCAGTCCCCGTCTTTCCAGGCCCACGTCTGGATTTCTTCGGCCGGGTATGTCGTCCCAAAGAGGATGAGTGATGAGCTCACCCAGTCATAAGCCAACTCTCCGCGCAGGTTGGTAGGGGACGATCGGGGATGTTGCCGCGTCCACGCACGGCCGTCCCAGGTCCAGGTCGTCGCCTTCCTGTCCTCCTCCGTGGTCCCGAACAACACGACCAGCCGGCTGCCCGGGTCATAGGCCATCGACATGCCGCCCATCCGCGGCACGCCCGTGCCGGACGCAGATACGGAGGCGGAGGATGTGGTCGGAGAAACCGCAGCGCTGTCACATGCGGCCGCCACCAACATCAGCGCCACGGCGACGAACCGGATCGAGGTCGCCCCCACCATTCGTTGAGAGCCTAACCGAGCGCATGTTTCCTTGGCCACCTGTTGGCAAACTCCGAAAACTTCAATATCATGGCGCCATGGAAGGTGTGAACTGGCTCTGGTGGATCATCATCGGCGGCATCGCGGGGGCGCTCGCGGGGCGTGTGGTGAGAGGGCGCGGGTTCGGGATCATCGTGGACGTCATCGTCGGGATTGTCGGGGCGTTCATCGGCGGATGGATCATCTCCGGTCTCCTCAACATCAAGGGGAGCGGGATCATCTTCAGTTTCATCGTCGCCTTTCTCGGCGCCGTCCTCTTGCTCTGGGTCCTGCGCCTGGTGGCTAAGCGTGGGTAATTCCTGATGCGACCTGGGGGCTGTCCAGACCACGAGGGGTGCAATGCCACGCTGTCGCAGAGCCTCCCCTGGCCGCTCACGCCTGGCCGCACCTCAACGCACTAGCGTGGGGTGAAGGTGACCGACCAGGAGCACCCCCGGATTGAGCTTGCCCGGCCGTTATGCAGCGCGTTGCGCGGCGCGAAACAGAAGGCGTTGCCGGATGCCGTAGACCGCCACCGTGCAGCCGCCCGCGCCTAGCGCGGCAGCGATTAGTCCCCCAAAACTGATAAGGAGCTGTCGGCTGAAAACCCCATACGCGATCGCGCCCAATCCCGGAACCCCGACGGCGACGACAACTGCGAGTCCGAGCCAGATGGTGGCGGGCGTCACCCAGGACGTGCGCAAGGAGAGCCCGCCGGGTCGAGACCACATCAAGGCCATGAAGCGATCCGCCACGGGCAGCAACCGCAGCTGCCACGAATCGAGCGGGGGTGCGTCCTTCGGGACTCGCGTCCAGGGATAGCTGATGAGAGAGCAACGCAGCGCGTGCCCGCAGCCTTCTCAACCGGTGGCAGCGTGCGGAAACGTTAGTACCCGCCTGGTTGATTGCGCCATCCGGCGCTCATAGAATCCGCGCGCAACGATGCGGACTTCATGTATTCGACTGATCGCGCCGATTCTGGCCATAGCGATGAGCGCATGCGGCACCGCTCAGGCGGTGGCACCTGCACACTCGGCCACTCCCCATCCAGCGCCGAGCCCGGTCAGCTCACCCACGGCGACACCCGCGCCGCACGTCACCGTCGTCGACGCGGCCTATGTGGCCGCCGAGCTGAGCGGCGTCGAGCAGGGAATCCGCCTGCCGGATACCCCCGCCCAGGAATACCTCAGCCTTGGACGGCGCCAGCAAAGCGCCTACCACCTCCTTGCGTCCCACCCGGATTGGGTACCGGCGGTGCTCAACGCCCTGCCCGCGTCGGTTCGCTCCGTGGTCCAGGCCAACATCAGCGCCGCGCAGCAGATCGATAGCCTCAACGGCGCCAGCACGGCGCTGCCACACTGGCGGATCGTCGCCCCGCCCGCGCCCGACGTCCTGCTCGGCTATTACCGCGAAGCCCAGCAGACCTACGGGATCCAGTGGCAGTATCTCGCCGCCATCAACTTGATCGAGACCAACATGGGCCGCATCCAGGGACTGAGCTCGGCGGGCGCGCAGGGGCCGATGCAGTTCATGCCGGCGACCTGGGCCAGCTACGGCCGCGGCGATGTCAACAATCCGCACGACGCGATCCTCGCCGCTGGTCGGTACCTGCAGGCGCACGGCGCGCCGTCGAACATGAGCCGGGCAATCTACGCGTACAACCCGAGCATGCTCTACGTGCGAGCCGTGCAGCTGTATGCGCAGCAGATGTTTGCCAGCGAGCGGACCTTCCTCGCCTATTACAACTGGGAGGTCTACGTCCAGACGACGAATGGTGAGGTGCTCTTGCCGGAAGGCTTCAGCGGCTAACGCCCGTTCGCCGGAGTGGTCAGGACCCGCGAAAAGAACTGGTACGTCCGTAGCAAGGCATCATCGATGGCGCCTTTGTGCTCGGTCGCCCCATATCGGAGGAATCCATGCGGCGCGCCAGGATAGGTGACGATTTCCTTGTCCGTTTTCAGCGCGTTCTGAAACGCCGCGATCTGATCGGCCGGGATGCCCGGGTCCGCGCCACCGAAAATGCCTAAGACCGGGATCCGGATCTCGGCGGCGAGCTGCAGCGGCGAGAGACGCCCCGGCTCCGCTTGAAGATGGCCGTAATAGGCCACCGCGCCAACCAGCCCCCGCACCCGCGCCGCCGACACGTCAGCGAGGCGGCCTCCCATACAGAATCCCCAGCACGCCACGCGGGCCGCACCACGCGCCTGCAAGTCGTCGACGGCGGCCTGCATGTCGGCCAGGAATCGCTCGTCGGATAGCTGCTGAGCTCGCTGCACCGCGCGGGCCATCGCCTCCGGCTTGGTGCCGGTCCGCTCCGGTGCTCGCATCGACTCCGGCAGATCGCCTTGACGCCCGAAGAAATCGACGAGCGACGCGGCGTGGCCGTGCTCGGTGATGCGCCGGGCAAGGTCTTTGTAGAAGTCGGTGTAACCCCAGATGTCGTGGATGATGAGAACCGCGCCGCGACGGAAGCCGGTCGCCGGCTGCGCTACGAATTCTCGCAAGGCCGCGCCGTCGCCGGCGCGCAAGCTTCGTTCCTCCTCTTTAACCGAGGCCGCGGGACGCGGACCATCATCGTCGCCCGGCGGCGTACACATCGGCCCAGTCTAAGATCTCAGTCCGCGAACGAATTCGACGACCCGGTCCATCGCCGCATCGACCACCGGCTGAAGTCCATGGCCGACTCCCGGAAACGTCACGAGCTTCCCTTGCCGTAACAGCCGGACCGACGAGCGCAGGAGGTCAATCCGGGCGAATGGATCCGATTCTCCCGACAGCAGCAGCACCGGGCAATCGATCTTCGGCCAATGCTCGGTGCGAAGGTCGTCCGGATGGCCAGGCCGATGCAGCGGGTAACTCAGGAGGATCAGCGCCGCGTAGCGCACCTCGACCGCCGCCATGCTGGCCACGCGACCACCGTAGGAATGCCCACCCGCGATCGCACCCGCCGGGACCTTCTCGATGAAAACCGGCACGGCGCGCTCGGCTTTGGATTTGGGTAAATCGATCGCCGTCGCGGTCAATTTGCGCGCCTGCAGCGCTTTGACGTACGGCCGCATGCTCGTCGCGTCGCCCGAGGCGCCGTGGGCCAGGTAGATGGCGGGAATGTTGGATACTTTAGGCGGCACCCGCTAACATTAGTGCCGCGCTCATGGCACGCGTGCTGCTCGTCGAGGACGAGCCCAACATCGCGTCGATCATTGTCTTCAAGCTGGAGCGGGAAGGGCACCAGGTGCGCTGGGAGGCGAACGCCCCCGCCGTGCCGGGCGCCGCTGATGCGCTGCAGCCTGAACTGGTCCTGCTGGACTCGAGCCTGCCCGATGGCGATTCGTTTACCCTCCTCACCGCGCTCGCCAGGCACAGCCCGGTCGTGATGATGACCGAGTTCCGTGACACCGTCACCCCACAGCGTGCCCGGGCGGCCGGCGCCGTGGCAACGGTGGAGAAGCCCTTCAAGCCGACGCAGCTGGCCCGTCTCGTCGCGCAGCTTGTCCCGGCCGCGGCCGCGGGCCGGCCATGATGACGGTCCTAGCGCGCAAGCACGGCGCGGCCATCGTGATCCGGGACCGGGCCCTGGGCATCTTCACCGACAAAGGGTTCACCCCGGTCGATTTCAAGGTCGAGCTCGCCATGAAGCTCGCCACCCGCTTGAAGTACACGCCGGTGCTTCCGGCCCAGGAGATGGAGGAGCCCGAGCTGCTGCGGTTCCTTACCGAATAGGCCGAGCGTAAGAGCGGTCGGCGCGCAACGTTGTTCTCATAACGATGACCCCCGAAATCGAGCGCCTGCTCGACAGCGGCAGGCTGGCGGAGACGGAGGGGAACGTCCGCGAGGCGCTGGTCCGGTTCGAGGCTGCGGTCAAGCTGGCCGGCGATGAGGCGCTGCCACGGCTGCGGCTGGGGACGCTCTGCCATCGGATCCGCGACTATGCCCGGGCTCGCGAGGCGCTGGAGGAAGCGAGTCGCCTCGACCCGGAGAATTCGGAGGTGGCCTTCCGCCTGGGCTTGACCTGCGATGCGATGGGTGATCGAGAGCAGGCTCGCACGGCATTCACGCGCTCCATGATGCTCGCGCCCAGTGCCTGGCAAACCTGGTTTCTGATCGGCCGGGACCACCGTCAACTGGGACACGCCGAGGTTGCGCGGCTCGCCTACCGGCGCGCCCTCGAGGCGGGGCCCGACGAGCCGGAGCTCCTCTTCGAGCTCGGCACGCTGCTCTGGGAGATGGGGATGCGTGACGACGGGTTCGCCCTGCTGGAGCGAGCGGTGCTCGTCTGTCCGGTCGACCCAGGGTTCATGTTGCAGCTCGGCCTGGCGGAGGTAGAGCGGGATAACCTGACGGCGGCGCGAAGACTGCTGACGACGGCCAAGCATCTCGATCCCTCGGAACGGCGCATCGACATCGCCCTTCAGGACCTCGCCCTCAAAAGGAAGACGCCGCCCCGCAAACGCAAGCGCGCCGCGTAAGGGCGACAGGAAAAACAAAAGGCCGCTTTTGAGGGCGGCCTATTGTGGGGAGGAGGGGGGCGGGAGAATTTCGAACCTGATCGCAGCCTAGCAGCGCCGCATTACGGCGCCGCTAACCGTTACGCGCCCTGGCGGGCTCCCGCGTCGGCCCAGCGCGGGGTCGCAACGTCGGCCGTAAGAACCTGCTCCTGCGCGAGGATTCTCCGCAGGATGGCCACCGACGAGGCGTAGGTGGAATCCAGACCGTAGTAGGAGAGACCGCGCGCGCCCAGTGTGCGGGCCTGGGTGTACGGCGTGTCAGAGGCGTAGTGAAGCACCCCGAAGTCGAACGGGAGCTTCGTGAAGTTGATGTTCTCGCGCATCGGATAGCGTGACGATTCGGCCGCTTCGTAGAGGGCGTTGAGGTAGGGACCGGCCTCCATTTCGACCACGGTAAAGCTCTCCCGCTGATAGAAGTCGAGGTAGCCGCGGTTCTGCAGGAAGGTGCCACGGACCGTCACCGCTCGCTGGTTGTCGAGCGCCGAGCCATAGACGAGGAAGGGCGCCACGCTGCTGAAACTGAAACAGTTGTCCAGCCAGTAGGTGTTCTCGGAGTGTTCTTCGTAGACGACGTTCGAGATCATGATGTCGCCGATGCTCCCGTTGAGGGTGGCCGCCTTGCCGAGCACGTAGACGCCGCGCAGCGTCCCCACACTCTCCGCCACCTCGCGCAGGACGTTGTAGGCGCCCAGCCCGAGCGGGTAGTTGACGTTGATCAGCACGGCCGGGCTGCGCTCCAACCGATCGGGCGGCGGGCTCCCCAATCGAGGATCGAGGTCTGCCGCGACCAGCCGGTCCAGGATGATCACCTGCGCGGCCACGTCGAGACCGGCCTGGCTCGGAAGGAAATAGATGCCGCGCTCCTCCTCTTCACTGGTGCGGAGCGCCCGGCGCTCCCCCGAGTCCGGCGACTGCCCGTAATAGGAGCGTGCCGCGTAGTAGAGGAAGTTGTCCCAGTTGCCGCGCGACTGACCCTGGCGGAGCTTGCGGAGCTCGGGGACCAGCTCCAGGTTATTGCTCCGTTCGATGTACTCCACGATCTCGTGTTGGTGCCGGCGCGCGGAGCCGCTCAGCAGGTTGACGAGGCTATGCGTGTTGCTCGAGACGAAGTAGACGGGGCGGTCGCGCACACCTTCGCGCTGCATCAGCGATTCGATCGGCTGCCACCAGCGACGCGTCGCCTTGATGTAGCCGATCTGGGTGCCGCCCAGCATCCGGACCCGGAAGTCCTTTTCCTCGGCCTGGATTCGGCGCAACGGCTCGAGCAGGTCGCCCCAGATTTCCACCAGCCGCAGCGCGTCGTCCTCCGAAATCCCCA
>WNFF01022549.1_pt1 | contig 11566 bp, 10 predicted proteins | sample 5400441 | NCBI WGS metagenome assembly WNFF01 (sample SAMN13153345, study PRJNA577476) | soil metagenome | isolation source: 120 cm saprolite under Douglas fir tree site 2 hole 3 replicate 1 | place: USA:California | collected 2015-04-18
TGGGACTGCTTACCGTGAGGAGGTAATTGGCGAGCTCAGCAGGGCGCGACAGTGCGTTCAGGTGACCGCCCGGCAGCAGGTCGGGCTCGGTGCCGAGCCGATCCCGTGCCACGGCCTGCTGGAAGCTGGCCGGAAGGAACCTGTCGTCCGCTCCGGTCACGACCTTGATCGGGATTGACGGCCATCCGCCGAAGTCGCAGACCGATGCGAAGACCGCGTCGGACTCTGACCGCGGCTCGCCGGCCGCGGCGATCTCGGGCGGGACGTCGTGCAGGAAGTAGACGGCCGGATCGAACTCTGCTCCGTAGCCGCCGCGTTCAGCCGCGGCCAGCCTGGCCTGGTCCCAGCCGGTGTCGTCCCACCATTGCCCTGCCGTCTCACCCGGCACGGGGATCATCGCATTGACGAACACCAAGGCCAGAACGCCCAGCTTGGCGGCGACGAGCGGCGCGGTAAATCCGCCGAGGGACTGCGCCACGAGCACGATCCCGGTCGCGCCGTCGGCCGCCCTGGTCACGAGGCTGGCGTACTCGGGCAGGCCGACGGCCGGGTCGTCGCCCGGCAGGTCCACGGCGATGGCCTGATGGCCGGCCTCCTGCAGCAGCGGTACCACCAGATCCCAGTACGACGCCGCGCCGCCAGCGCCTGGGATGAGGACATATGTGCGCTGCGCGTCACGGCCATCCGCGACCTTGTCATCCTGCGTGTGGTTCATACTCCTACTCTAGGATTGATCGATACTAAAAAACAACCAGTTGCGCTAGACTCGTTGACATGCCGGGCACGAGGAGCTACGACGACCCGTGCGGGATAGCCCGAGCGCTTGATGGCGTCGGCGACCGTTGGGCAATTCTTGTGATCCGCGAGCTGATCTTCGGGCCGAAGCGGTTCCTCCAGCTGCGCAGCGGCCTGCGCTCGGTCAGCCCGAACGTCTTGTCGCAGCGGCTAGCGCCGATGCCTTGCTGCTCGCGCTGAAGACCGCCTTCGACCCGGCCGCCGCGGCGGATGCCACCTTCGCCATGGACGTCGACGGTGGCTGGTTCACCGTGATCGTGTCGGCCGGCGCGGTGCAGGTCACCCGGGGCCGCGCCGCACAGCCAGCCGTGACCTTTCACGCTGACGTCGCCACGCTGCGCTCGGTCGCCTTCGGCCGGGAGCCGATCGGTGCCGCCGAGGACGCCGGCAGGCTGACCGTCACGGGGGATCGCGCGCTGGCCGAGCGATTCGCGCGGATGTTTCCTGCGCCGCGCTCTGGCTAGGCCCCCGGGCTAGGCGCGCGCGATCACGAGGAACTCGCCATCGCCGGCCCCGGCCGGCTCACGGTTCCAGCCGCCGTAGATCTGCTCGACGGCATACCCTGCCGCCAGCAGCGACGAGCGCAATTCGTCTTCGCTACGGAAGCGCAGGTCGCCGGTGCTCAGCAGGTGCATGCCGTCGGCGAACGCGTAGTAGATCGTGAAGCTGACGACGCCGTCCGCCACGGCGTTGACCTCGGTGGTTGCCGTGACATGGCGGCCGTCCGGCAGGTTGACCTCGCGGCGCGAGTCGGCCGGATTCCAGCGCTCCCAGCCGCGCGCCCGCGGATCGCGGGTGTCGAATGTCAGCCTGCCGCCGGGGACTAGCGCCCGGTGCAGATCGGCGAGTGCCTGCCGCCACTCCTCGTCGGTGACGAAGAACTGCGCCACATGACTGGTCATGACTGAGACGTCGAATGCCGCGCGGGGAAGCACCGCCGACGTGCCCTCCATCCAGGTCACCCGATCGGCCCCTGGCTTGGCCCGGGCAGCGTCGAGCGAGGCACGGGCAGGGTCGACGCCGGTCACCGTATGACCTGCCGCCGCCAAACCGAGCGCCAGGCGCCCCGTCCCGCAGCCGAGGTCGACTACCCGCGCCGCAGGCGTCTCGTTGACCACGGAGAGGAAGAAATCGTCAGCGCGCGACCAGCCGAACGCGGCGTCATACACCATCACCAGGGCTGGATCGTTGAACTCGGCGTGCCGCATGCGCGGGAAGCTACCAATCGCGCCCGCGAGCCGTCGATCCGATTTCCGCTCATTGCCAGCCCGGTCCGTGCGCTACAACGCTGAACCCCTGCTGTCGCCAGAACAGCATCAGGGGTTCAGCGTTGCTGCTCGGCCTCGGTCAGGCGGCGGGCTAGGTAGCGGCGCTCGGCGGTATTGACGGCTAGGTCGAGCGCTTCCCGGTACCTGGCTGCCGCTTCGGCGTGCTGGCCGAGGCGGCGCAGCAAGTCGGCGCGGGTCGCGGCCAGCAGGTAGTAGCCGGCCAGCGCGCCGGACGCGGCCAGATTGTCGACGAGCCGCAGCCCGGCCGCCGGGCCGTCGGCCATGCCGACGGCCACCGCCCGGTTCAGCTCGATGACGGGCGACGGGATCAGATGGGCGAGCGAGTCGTACAGGTCGGCGATCAGCGCCCATTTGGTGTCGGCGGCTATGTGCGCGGTGGCGTGGCAACGCGCGATCGCGGCCTGGATCAGGTAAGGCCCCCGCTGGCCGCGCCGCGCCGCAGCATCGAGCAGGCCGACTCCTTCGGCGATCTCGGCCTGGTTCCAGCGCGAACGGTCCTGATCTTCCAGCGTGACCAGGTCGCCGGCCTCGGTCACGCGGCTGGCTCGCCTGGAGTGATGGAACAGCATGAGCGCGAGCAGCGCCTTGGCCTCAGGCTCATCGGGCATCAGGTCGGCTAGGGCGCGGGCCAGCCTGATGGCTTCGGCACACAGATCATGGCGGAGTAGTTCGGTGCCAGCGGTTGCCGCATAGCCCTCGTTGAAAAGGAGATAGAGCACGCCGAGCACACCGCTAGTCCGCTCGGGCAACAGGTGTCCGGGCGGCACGCGATAGGGAATGCCCGCGTTGCGGATCTTCTGTTTTGCCCGAACCAGCCGCTTGGCCATGGTCGGCTCGGCGGTCAGGAAGGCGCGTCCGATTTCGGCGGTTGTCAGCCCGGCGAGCGTCCGCAGGGTGAGGGCAACCCGCGACTCGAGTGGTAGCGCCGGATGGCAACAGGTGAAGATCAGCCGGAGCCGGTCGTCGGGAATGTCCTCGTCGTCCATGTCACCTCCTGCCGGTTGCTCCGGCGGCGACAGGATCGCCGCCTGCTGAAGCTTTGCCGCCTCTGACGCTTGGCGGCGGAGCCGGTCGAGGGCCCGGTTGCGCGCCACCGTCGTGAGCCAGGCCCCCGGCCGCCGGGGAATCCCGTCGCGTGGCCAGACCCTGAGCGCCTGGGCGAACGCGTCTTGCGCGCACTCCTCGGCGAGGTCCCAATCGCCAGTCATGCCGATGAGCGCGGCGACGACCTTGCCCCATTCGGCCTGGAACGCGCCGGCCAGCGCGGCGTGTACGTCTGCTGTCACTGCTGCCAGAACGGCCGCACATCGATGGTGCCGAACCGGGCAACCGGATGCTTGGCTGCCACGTCGATGGCCTGATCGAGATCGGCGCACTCGATGATGTCGAAGCCCGCGATCTGCTCTTTGGTCTCGGCGAAAGGACCGTCGGCTACGAGCACCTCCATATCGCGCACGCGGACGGTGGTGGCATCGCTCACCGGTTGAAGGCGGTCCCCCGTGAGGCGGACTCCGCTGCCGTCCATCTCGGTGACCCATGCCTGCGTGGCCGCTGGAAGGCCGGTCACCTCGGCAGGGCTGAGTACAACGGACTCGTCCGCGCAGATCAGCATCAGGTACTTCATTGTCTCCTCCGTAGTCTCATTGTCTTCAAGACCAGATTGTCTTCCTGACCCGACGACGAACGGGAGGCGCTCAGATGGACGGCCTGACCGATCTTGCATGCTCACGGTGTGGCCGCGAACTCACCAGTATCGGCCTGGTCCGGCGTCGCGTAGGCCTCAGCGACTGCTGCACGGCTGAACACCCGCCAGGTGATGACCGAGACCGCGACTGCTACGCCGAAGCCCGCCCAGTACGGCGCCGTGATCCCGAGCGTTGAGGCAAGCCCGCCGGCGATGAGCGCGCCCACGCAGTTGCCGCCCGCGGCGATGAAGAGGGTGGTGCTGCCGACCCGGCCAAGCATGGCGGGCGGGGTCAGGCGCTGGCGCAGTGACGTGCCGACGATGGTCCACAACGCGCCATGCACGCCAAACGCGAACCAGGCAATGCCGACCAAGTACGGGCTGCGGGACGTCGCCAGCGTCAGGTGCAGCCCGGCCTCGATTATGAGGCCGACCCTGATTGTCCAGGTGGCGGTCACCCAGGCGATCAGCCGGTCGCCGATGACCGACCCGAGCAGCCCCCCAGCCGCTGCGCACGTGAAGAGCAGGCCGTAGCCCACCGAGCCCAGGTGCAGCCGCTCCCTGGCGAGCAAGACTAGGACTGCCAGCGCGCCGGTCAATGTCAGGTTCAGCAACCCGATCAGCACGGCCATCGTGCGGAGCAGTCGCTGCCTGATGAGCCAGCGGAACCCTTCGGCGACATCTGCCCAGACCGAAGCTGGCCGCGAGGAAGTCTCGCCGGCCTCCCGATGCGGGCGGTAAGTGCCGGCCATACAGCCGATCAGGATCGCGCTCGCCGCATACGTGCCGACGTTGACCAGGAACGGCAGGCCAGCTGCGATGCCGAAGAGGAGGCCGCCGAGCGGGCCAGCGACGAGATTCTCCATCAGCGTGTCGCCGCCCGTGAGCCAGCCGTTGGCCCGCTCGAGCCTGGACGGCGGCACGACCGCCGGAAGCATCGCCTGGCTGGCTGACCGGAATACGATCTCGCCCGCGTTCACGATGAACAGCACCGCGTACAGCAAGGGGATGCTCGCCCACCCGGTCAGGATCGCCGCGGCCAGCACGCCCATTGCCGCGACCCTGGACCAGTCCACGGCGATCATGAGCCGGCGCCTATCGACCCGGTCGACGAGCACGCCGCCGGGGAGTGCGAACAGCAGCCATGGCAGCCAGGCAACGCCGAAAGCCGCCGAGACGATGACCGGGTCGCTGGTACGCGACGCGACGAACAGGGGAGTGGCAATCGTCGCGAGACCGCTGCCGAGGGCAGAGGTCGTGCCCGCCGCCCACAGCTGCGCGAACCGCCTGCCGAGCCGCGCTTCGCCCGTTGACATCGCCAGCGAACGTACCATGCCCGGAATGTGCACAGGCCCGACATGTGCTCGGATGTGCCTGTTCAGGCCACGTGGCGCTGTTACCGTCTTGCCGTGCACTCCTCGCGCGGACGGCCCAGGTCGAGGCTCAGGCGCCAGTTCCAGGTAGCCTTCGCTGCCGTGATAGTGGCGGTCCTCGCTGCGGCCCTCCTGGTCGCCAGGCACTCCGGCCGTCCTGGTCGCCAGGCACTCGATCGATCCTGGGCGTGGCAGCGCAGGTAATGCGGGCAGCGCGGGCGGCCGGCCGCATCCGTCATCCACGCGGCCGACGACGCCGTCAGGGCCGATCAGTGGCGGCACGGGCTCCCCGCTGTCGCCCGGCTGGAGGGGCAGCGGCCAGGCCGTGACCCTCGCCTTTGGCGGAGACGTGCATTTCGAGGGCCCCCTGGCCGTGCGGCTCGCGGATGACCCAGCCACGGCTCTCGACGGCGGCCTTTCCAGGCTCATCGCCGGAGCCGACCTGTCGATGACGAACTTCGAGTCGGCCTTGATCTCGGAGCGATGCACGGACCCCCAGCCCAAGCAGTACGTCTTTCACGCGCCGGCCGCCGCCATCACTGCGTTCAAGGCCGCGGGCGTCACCCTGGTCACCGAGGCCAACAACCACGGCGAGGACTGCGGCCGCCCAGGGCTCGCCCAGTCACTGTCGATTGCCAAAGCGCGGCACTACCCGATCGTCGGGATCGGCGCGAACGTGGCGCAGGCTTTCGCGCCGTACCGAGCTGTCATCAACGGCCAGCGCATCGCGGTCATCGGCGCCACCGAGGTACTCGACACGGACTTGATGACCTCGTGGACGGCGACCCGCACCCAGGCCGGGCTGGTCCCAACTCTGTCCAGAAGCCGCTGGCGAAAGCTCTGGTCAAGGCGGGCGCCGACATCGTGATCGGCAGCCATGCGCACGTTCAACTTGGCGCGGGCTACCTCGGGACGGCACTGGTCGACTACGGCCTGGGGAATCTGGCGTTCTACGCCACGTCACCGCCGTCGACTTACAGCGGCGCGCTGCATGTCACGATCACCGGTCGGCACGTAGACAGATACAGCTGGCGGCCGGCCGAGATTTCCGGCGGCCGGCCGGTCCCGCTGAGCGGTGCCGCGGCGACCGCTGCCGTGCACCGGTGGAACGGGCTGCGCGCCTGCACTGGCCTGTCCGCCGCGCCCGAGCAAAGCACCGCTACGGTCCGCAGCGAGACTCACCCCTTCGCGGGTCCCTCGATAACGCCGCTTCCCGGCTAGGCCAACTCCGCCAGCTGTCGCGCGAGGAACCGCCGGTCCGCTTCCGTCGGCGCGAGCCCGGCAGCACGTGCGAATGCGGTTCTGGCGGCGTCTGGTCGTCCAAGCCGGCGCAGCAGCGTGCCGCGTGCCGCGTGCATGAGGTGATAGCTGTCCAGGTCCGCATTCCTCCGGCGGCACCGCACAAGTAGCCGCTCCCTACAATCGGCAATCATGAGCACTCAGCCCCACGAGACAATGGACACAGCCGCGCCGCCGGCCGCCAAGCGGATCCCTGCCGAGCGCACTCACCACGGCGATACGTTCGTCGACGAATACGCGTGGCTCGCGGACAAGGAGAGCCCGGACACCATCGCGTTCCTCGAGGCGCAGAACGCCTACACCGGGGCGATGACGGCCGGGCAGGCAGGCCTGCGCGATGCGATCTTCGGCGAGATCAAGGGCCGGACCAAGGAGACTGACCTGTCCGTGCCGACCCGCCGGCGGGGCTGGTGGTACTACTCCCGTACCGTCGAGGGCCAGCAATATGCCGTGCACTGCCGCCGCGTCGTGCGGGACGAGAACGAGCGGCCGCCGATGACCGAGGACGGCTCACCGCTCGACGGCGAAGAGGTACTGCTGGATGGCAACGAACTTGCCGGCGACCGGCCGTACTTTTCGCTCGGCGCGTTCAGCATCAGCCCCGACGGCACCAAGCTCGCCTACTCCACCGACTACTCGGGCGACGAGCGTTACACGATGCGGTTCAAGGACCTGGCGACCGGGGAGGTCGCCGACGACGAGATTCCCGGTACCTACTATGGCTCGGCCTGGTCCCGCGACGGCTCGGCGCTCTTCTACGTCACGGTCGACGACGCCTGGCGGCCGTACCGTATCTGGCGGCACCTTCTCGGAACGCCTGTCGCCGATGACGTGATCGTGTTCGAGGAGACCGACGAGCGGTTCTTCGCCGGGGTGTGGCTCACCCGGAGCGAGCAATACGTGGTTATCTCGACCTCATCGAAGCTGACCAGCGAGGAATGGCTGCTGGATGCCAGCGATCCGGCCGGGCAGCTGCGGATCGTGGCGCCGCGCCGGCAGGGCGTCGAGTACAGCGTCGATCACCAGGTCGGCTCCGATGGCACCGAACGCCTGCTCATCCTGCACAATGACGGCGCCGAGAACTTCGAGATCGCCGCCGCGACGGTGGACAGTCCGTCCGTCTGGGAGGCGCTGGTGCCGCATAGCGCGGACACGCGGCTGGTGGATGTCAGCGCGTTCCGTGACCACCTGGTCGTGTACTTCCGCAGGAACGGCCTGACCGGCCTGCGGGTGCTGCGTTCGGACGGCACCGACTATGAGGTCGGATTCGGCGAGCCGGTCTATACCGTCACGCCGGGCGCCAACCCGGAGTACGACTCGCGGCTGTTCCGGCTCGGCTTCGTCTCGCTGGTAACGCCGGACTCCGTCTACGACTGCGACACGGCCACCGGTCAGCTAACCCTGCTGCGGCGCCGGCCGGTGCTCGAGTTGCCCGGCACCGGGCAGTACCGCGCCGAGGATTACGAGCAGCACAGGCAATGGGCGACCGCACCGGACGGCAGCCGCATTCCCATCTCGATCGTCTGCCGGAAAGGCGCGCCGCGGGACGGCTCGTCCCCGTTCCTGCTGTACGGCTACGGCAGCTACGAGCACTCAAGTGATCCGGCGTTCTCGATCCCCAGGCTCTCCCTGCTCGACCGCGGCTTCGGGTACGCCATCGCCCACGTCAGGGGCGGCGGCGAGCTAGGAAGGCACTGGTACGACGACGGGAAGCTGCAGAACAAGACCAACAGCTTCACGGACTTCGTCGCCTGCGCCAGGCACCTCGTGGCGGCGGGCTGGACCAGCCCGGCCAGGATGGTGGCGCGCGGCGGCTCAGCGGGTGGCCTGCTCGTTGGTGCCGCGGTGAACATGGCGCCGGATGCCTTCGGCGGCATCGCCGCTCAGGTTCCCTTCGTCGATGCGCTGACTTCGATCCTTGATCCATCGCTGCCGCTTACGGTCACCGAGTGGGAAGAGTGGGGCGATCCGCTGCACGACGCGGCCGTCTACGCCTACATGAAGTCTTACAGCCCGTACGAGAACATCAAGCCGGACGCCGTCTACCCACCGATCCTGGCGATCACCAGCCTGAACGACACCCGGGTGCTGTACACCGAGCCAGCGAAATGGATCGCGAAACTGCAGGCGACCGCCTCAGGCGGGCCGTTTCTGCTGAAAACCGAGATGGTCGCCGGACACGGCGGCCGCAGCGGGCGGTACGACGCGTGGCACGAAGAGGCCATCGTCCTGGCCTGGATCGTCACGACGGCAGCCTCGCCCGCGGTCCGCGCTGCCTGAGCCACTATCCGCTGGGTAATGGGGTCCGCTGGGTAATGGGGTCCGACGGGTAATGGGGTCCGGCGGGCTGCTGTCACACCAACGGTCACAGTTGGCCGGCCATCTTGCTCACGTGCTGGTGCGGCCTGCGCGGTACCGCTCCCGCTCATCCAGGACTCGGCAGGAAGGCAGGTGCCCGATGCGCCCGCTAAGCGGCGACTGCCCACTGGCACGGTCGGAACGGCAAAGACGCCTAAGGCGGCTAGGACAGTCAAATGACATCATTCGGCCATATCTATGCAGGTCAACGCCGCTGAATCGAGGAATCAGCGCCGCCGGATTAGTTCTGGCCCGGGGAATCTTCTGGCAGGTCATCGGCGCGTCGGAGACCGCAAATACCACTGAGGCAGGGCGTATTGCCGCAGGATGGTGCCCGAGACAAGGAATGGTGCGCCGCAGCTCTTGGCCGGGTAGGCGCAGAAGAGCGGGCGGAGGTGTGATGGCTACGGGCAACCGGGTGCTGCCCGGAGCCCCGGTGACGGGCGAGCACACGGCGACCGGGCGCCAGATGGCAGCCGAGCACGTGCGGGCGGGCCAGCCGCTTGCGGCCGGGCCGCAGGATGCTGGCCAGCCAGGGGCAGGCGGCTACGCGATGCCAGCCGGGTACCCGGCGTCAGGACAGCAGGTCGCTGGCCAGGGCGCGCCGAAAACGCGGCGAGCGTGGTCAGGCGCGGGCGGGCGTTGGCTGGTCTGGATGCTACGGATCGTGCTCTGGGCGGTCGCGCTGCTGATCGGCTACCGAGGTGTTGCAGCGATCGTGATGGGCGAACCCGGCCCAGGCGCCGGCGCGACCTCGGCGGCTTCGCCGGGCAGTCAGGGTCGCGGGTTTCCCTCGGCACTGGCTCAGGCGTACGCGCTTGAGTTCGGGCAGGTCTACCTGAGATTCAGCCCGGCGACAGCGGTCCAGCGGGCGCGCAGCCTGTCGGCGTTCCTGGCGCCAGGAGTCGATCCTGAACTGGGCTGGAACGGTGCCGCCAGCAGGACACTCCAGTCCGAGCAGGTCGCTGGCATCAATGTTGTGAGCTCGCACCGGGCGGTCATCACGCTGCTGGCCCGGGTAAGCGGCAATCTAGTCGAGCTCGGCGTTCCGATCTACGCGAGCCACGGCGCGCTAGTCGTCTCCGGGTATCCGGCCCTGCTTCCTGCGCCCCAGCAGGCCGTGCCGCCAGCCCCGGCCTCCGTTCGGCAGGACCGGGCAGCGATGCGGTCACTGTCCCGGGTGCTTCCCTCCTTCTTCCGCGCCTTTGCCAGCGGGGACGCCATCCGGCTCGGCAAGTTCACCGTACGCGCCGGTTCGGTCACGGGCCTGGGCGGCGCCGTACGGTTCGGCGGCATCAGCCGGCTCAGCGTGCCCGCCGCCGCAGGCGCGACCAGACAGGTCACTGTCACGGTCGTGTGGCGGCTCGGCTCGGCGCAGGCAGCCGCCGGCCGGGTCCGCCAGACGCACCTGGCCAGCTCACAGGCGCAGCTGACCATGAGCTATGCGGTGGCCGTCGTCCAGCATCGTGGCGGCTGGCTGGTCAGGTCGATTGGCGCCGCAGCCACGCAACACTGGCCCTCGCCATGACCCCGTCCACCGAAGGGCTGACCGCCTGCAATTCGCGCTCATCACACCCGGAGTAACGATGTCCATGCACATACTCGCCATGACACCTCCTGTTGCGCTGAGCAGCTCGGGGCTTGTGACGTATCTGCAGACCCTCTTCGGGCCGTTGTTTCTCGGGATCGTCGGGATCGTCGCGATCTTCTTTCTTTTCACCCGCGAGATTCTCCGGTTCGTTCAGTTCTTTGTGCTTGCCGTGGCTATCGGGGTGATCTTCTACGTCCCCGGCATCGTGCGATCACTCGCGATGGGAATCGCGCATGCTCTCGGCGTCCATTAGCTCAGCAGTAACACCGAGGATCGCAGCGCTTGCAGCAGGCGGAAGGAGACCGGCAGGTGGATCTGCCCACCTACACCAGCATCTGGCGAATCGAGAAGCGGCTCTACAAGCTGTATGACTTCCGGCTGCCCATGCCGCTGCCGATTGGCCAGGTCACGGTTTTCGCGGCCATGGCCGTGCCGTACGTTCTGCTCCTCACGCTGCTCAGGGTTCCGTTCAACCACACTCTGATCTGGCTGTACATACTTCCGCCAGGCGTGGCGACCTGGCTGGTCACCCGGCCCGTGCTAGAGAGCAAGCGGTTGCCCGAGCTGATCAAATCGCAATTGCGCTACGTTGCCGAGCCGCGCATCCTGTGCCGGATGGCTCCGCTGGCAGAGCCGGATGTCATGATCGTGTCCGGCAGCGTGTGGCGGCCGAGGGCCGGTCGCCGGAGTGTCGCAACCCCGGCCGCGGAGGTGCCCGCCGTGGCCCGGTCGGCCAGCGTTCCGCCGACGGCGCCGCCTGCCAGGGCGGGCCGGCGGCCGCTGCGCCCCGGGCGATCGCGCGCGCTGGCCAGCTCAGCCGCGGCCGGTGTTACCAACCCCGGCGCCCTGCCAGCCTGGGTCGTCGGCGGGCCCGATGGCCGCCAGCCTGCCAGATTGCCGTCGGCTTGGACGCCAGGTCCGCTCCCGGCCGCGCGGCCTGGCTATGAGGCGCGGCCAGCCGGCCCGCTGTCAAGCTGGCCGTCGGCGTCGTCGGGCTGGACCCCCAACGCCACCGCCGCCGAGCAGGCCGCCAGCGCGAGCCAGGGTCTGGCCGCCACCGCCACGCCAGTGAAGCGGGCTGAGATGCGGCTGGCTGCGTCCGGCCCGCGCGCTCAAGCTCGTCAGGCGCCGCCCGTGGCGGATGCTAGGTCCCCGGCTAGCGAAATCCCTGTGCCTG
>WNFF01004356.1_pt1 | contig 11560 bp, 10 predicted proteins | sample 5400441 | NCBI WGS metagenome assembly WNFF01 (sample SAMN13153345, study PRJNA577476) | soil metagenome | isolation source: 120 cm saprolite under Douglas fir tree site 2 hole 3 replicate 1 | place: USA:California | collected 2015-04-18
GATTTTTGCCGCGCCCGAGGAGATCAGCAAGCTGATCGAACCGCGATGTTGAGGGGGACGGGCCTGGCTCGCTGATCAACAGCGTCTACATGCTGTACTCCCGACAAACATCAAGGTGGTCCGATGTCTTTCTATAATGATGTTATCCTGCCGAAGCTCTGCGATCTTGCGATGCGTAACAAGCGCCTCGTGCCTTATCGGGAGCGGGTGATAGGGGCGGCCGAGGGATGCGTGCTCGAGATCGGAACCGGCTCGGGCCGTAACCTGCCGTTCTATCGACCCTCCGCGAAACAAATACTGGCGCTCGAGCCTTCTCCGAAGCTTGTGGCCATGGCGCGCAGCGTTCCGCATCCGGGGACACCCGTTAGCTTCCTTGAGGCTTCCGCTGAAACCATTCCACTCGACGATCGCACCGTCGATACCGTTGTCACGACCTGGACTTTGTGCAGCATTCCTCAGGCCGCCACAGCCCTCCTCGAAATGCGTCGTGTGCTTCGGCCCGGCGGCAGGTTGCTCTTTGTGGAGCACGGGCTGGCGCCGGACGAAGGCGTGCGTTGGTGGCAGGACCGGCTGACACCGGTATGGAGATCGATCAGCGGCGGTTGCCATCTCAACCGGCCGATCCAGGCGATGATCGAAGCGGCGGGTTTCCGGGTCGATCGAATAGAGACTGGCTATATGCCCGGGCTGAAGCCGATGACGTTCATGTACGAAGGCAGCGCGCGGTGCTGAGCGACGAGGCGTCTGGCGCATCCGGGGACGCCAGCTTATCTTGTCCGGATGGATGAATGCTGCGCCCCGCCGCCTCTCAACCTCGGCGGTTCAAAAAAGCAGGATGACGTCTATCGCCGCGTGCTCTGGGCGGTGCTGGCGATCAACGCTGCAATGTTCGCCGTCGAGGTCATCGCCGGACTGGCCGCAGGATCGGCGGCGCTTCAGGCCGATGCGCTGGATTTTTTCGGTGACGCGGCGAATTACGCGATCAGCTTGCTGGTGGTCGGTATGGCGCTGCGCTATCGGGCCGCGGCTGCTTTGGCGAAGGGCGCAACGATGGCTGCCTTTGGCCTGTGGGTTATCGGGACCGTAGTCTGGCACGCTCTGCATGGAACGCTGCCGAGCGCATTCACTATGGGCACCGTCGGCGTCGCGGCGCTGGTAGCAAATGCCGCGTCGTTCGGACTGCTTTGGGCCTATCGTCATGGTGACGCCAATATGCGCTCCGCGTGGATTTGCACCCGCAACGATGTCCTCGGCAATCTGGCGGTGTTGCTTGCCGCGCTCGGCGTCTTTGGCACCGGCACTGGATGGCCTGATACTATTGTGGCGGCGATCATGGCTGCGCTGGCCATACAGGGAGCGGCGCTCGTGATCCGGCAGGCCCGCGCTGAATTGCGATCCGGCAAGTTGGCGGCTGGCGAACATCGGCGGGTTACGCTTCGCTAACCCGCACTATGACGGCGCGATTTGTCGAACCGGTCAACTGATTTGCCCGACGGGCTGTTTGCGGATTTGCCTGTCCAGCCCTGTTTGCAAAAATATTTCCGTTCTCGCTTGACCCAAATCACTTCTATATCCCTCGACGTCCCGTCCCACAGAGGGGCGTTTCGCGATCGTCACGGACGTAGGGCGGGATGCGGTGGACGCGGCAGCGTCAGGCGATGCCAGGGGATGGCAGGGCGGGTCGATCAGGCCCGTGAGCTGACGAATGGTACGCAGACGGACGATGCTTTCCGCGGACGGCGAAGTCGTGTGGTCCTGACGCCTCGACGCCGGCGTCAAGTTTGCGGAGGTGCGCAAGCCCAACCGGGTTTTGACGTGCCATATCCGCGGATGACGGTGACAAACAAGCCCGATCACCGGGGAGAGCACGAAGGAAACCGTTAAAACCATTGCGCGGGGAATGCCGGGTGAATCCGGTGTGACCGTGGTGACTAACTCGTGTGTTTGTTTTTTTACACACGAGGCTGCGGGTGCATTGGGCACCCGGCATTCCCTGCGCCCTCTGTTTTATGAGGCGAGCGGATCATGCAACTCGGGCGCGTCGCGCCGCGGGATCGCGGAGGCGCATCTGGAAGTCGCACAGGGATGATTTGGGTGTGCCGCGTCGATCGAATGAAAGCGCCTTATGCCGCAATCTCCGGCTCGCGCGCCGGCGGTTCGGCGGGGCACTCCGGCGGGCGCACGGCGACGTATTCGACGGCCATAAAATGCTCTGACACGGTGATGCGCTCGACCAGCGTCGCCTCTTCGCCGGCCAATGCTATTTCTTCAGCCGGAAGCGGCGCCTCTTCGTCAATCTCCTCAGGAACAAGCGGCGGCGACTCGATCGCTTGTGGAAACACGGCGAATTCGCCCGCTACCTCCTGGAGCGGCTTTTGCTTGTCGGCCCAGTGCAAGGCGGTGTAGTCGAAGCCGTGCACGATGGTGGGTTTGACGATTTCGAAATAGGGCGAGATGTCGAAATCGCGCGGCATGTAGAGCGACGAATCGCGGATGTGCAGGATTTCGCGGCGGGCCTGCCTGGAGCCGGCGCGTGTGATCTTGGGCAATATCGGGTAGCGCACGGCATCGAACGCCTGCGCGATCAGCGCCGAGCAGATGATCTTGGTGGGATCGCCCGAGCCGAACGCGATCATCCGCCGCCGCCAGCGCTGCGGGATCGGTAGCGGAAAGAGATAGCGCATCAAATCGAGGATGTTCTTGGTGTCGTAGCCGAAGCCGATCCGGTTGATGGCGTAGCGGCACACCGTGGTGCGGTCTTCGAACGACAGGCCGACCGGCCGGCACAGCCTCGTATGGTAGGGGTAATATTTCGAAAGCGGCGCCGAAGCCACGCCCTCGCCGATATTGGCCTCGATCAAAACATGCGGTTCGCCATTGAACTCGGATGCCCCGTCGATCGGACCGACATAGAGCGCGGCGTGCGACCATGTGGATTGCGTGAGATATTTGATGATGCCGGAAACCCGGTTGTTGCCCTCGACCAGCAATACGTCGCCCTGCTCGATGACGCCGCGCAAATGCTCCGGGTCGCTCGGCGTGAACGGCTCATAGCCCGGCACTTCCTTCTGAAGGTAGCCCGCGATCAGCTTGCCGACGGTATCGAGCACGAGGCCCATGATCTTTTCCCCCCAGCGGTCTTCCTGACCGCTTTTTTCGCTTTCCTTATCATGGTCGAAAGCCGTTGCAATTTAGTTCATGCATGGGGCCGATCAATCATGATTGATTCACCATGACGGTTGCCGCCCACGCCCGGATGCGGCAAGTTCGCTAGACGTTCCCCTTCTTTTAAAAGTTCCGGAAACCATGACATGACAATGACGCGCCGCGATTTCCTGTCGGCGTCCGCGGCACTTGCGGCGGCACCGGCGCTCGGCGCCGGCGCCTGGGGGGCGCCATTGCCGCGCGAGGCTGACATTGTCGTGATCGGCGCCGGCGCAGCCGGCATCGCCGCGGCGCGGCGCATCATGGCGGCGAACCGCAGGGTCATCGTGGTGGAGGCGGCCGGCCAGATCGGCGGCCGCTGCCTCACCGATGGCTCGACATTCGAGGTGCCGTTCGATCGCGGCGCGCGCTGGGTGTATAATCCCGACACCAACCCGATGATCAGGCTGGCCCGCAATGCGGGGCTCGACATCTCCGCGGCGCCTTTGGGCCAGAAAATCCGTATCGGCCGCCGCAACGCGCGGGCCGGTGAAACCGAGGAATTCCTCGCAGCCATGGTGCGCGCCAACCGCACCATCGACGAGGCCTCGCGCGGCAGGACTGACGTGTCCTGCGCCTCGATGCTGCCGAAGGACCTCGGCGACTGGGCGGGAACGGTGGAATTCGTGCTCGGCGCCAATGCCACGGGCAAGGATTTGAAAGATGTCTCCGCGATCGACAAGGCCCGCGCACAGGAGCGCAATGCCGCGATCGCATGCCGCCAGGGCCTCGGCACGCTGATTGCGAAGCTGGGCGAACAGGTCCCGTTGGCGCTGTCGACGCCCGCCAGCCGCATTGCCTGGAGTAACCGCGATGTCACGGTGGAGACGCCTTCGGGCAAGATCGCCGCGCGCGCCGCTGTCATCACGGTGTCGAGCAACGTGTTGACCGCGGGTAACATCAAATTCACGCCCGATCTCCCGAAGCGCCAGCTCGATGCCGCGGCAAAATTGAGCCTCGGCAGCTACGATCACATCGCCCTGCAACTGCCGGGCAATCCGTTGGGGCTCGCCCGCGACGACATCATCGTCGAGCAGAGCAATTCGACGCGGACGGCGCTCTTGTTCGCCAACATGGGATCGTCGTCGCTGTGCTCGATCGATGTCGCAGGCTCTTTCGGCCGCGATCTCTCCGCGCAGGGCGAGCGGGCAATGATAGCCTTTGCGGTGGAATGGCTGGCCAAACTGTTCGGCAGCGAGATCGCTGTTGCGGTCAAGAAATCGAGCGCGACGCGCTGGAATGCCGCGCCGTTTGCGCTCGGCGCGATGTCAGCCGCGGTGCCGGGCGGGCAGCCGTCGCGAAAAGTCTTGGCCGAGCCGATCGGCTGCATGTTCCTTGCCGGCGAGGCGACCCACGAAAGCCTGTGGGGAACGGTCGACGGCGCGTGGGAAAGCGGCGAGCGCGCGGCGGAGGCGGCGCTGCGAAGGATCGGCGCGCTGAGGGATGAACCGGCGGCGCCGGCGCCGGTGGCGAAGCGCCGCCGCGCACCGCCGGCCCGGTCCGCGGCGCCGGGAAGGCCACTCAATTGAAACAAACGCGACCGAAGGCGCTGATCTCATGGTCGAGCGGCAAGGACAGCGCGTTCGCGCTCCATGAGGTCAGGCGCGCGGGTGAATTCGATGTTGTCGGCGCGGTGACGACGGTGACCGAGACGTTCGGACGGGTCTCGATCCACGGCGTGCGGCAGGAGATCCTGCAGGCGCAGTGTGAGGCCGCGGGTTTGCCGCTGCGCACCGTGCCTATTCCCTATCCCTGTCCGAACGCGATTTACGAAGCGCGCATGGCGGAAGCCGTCGCCAGGGCGGTGCAGGAAGGCATCACCCACATGATCTTCGGCGATCTGTTCCTGGCTGACATCAAGGCCTACCGTGAGCAGAAGCTGGCCGGCACCGGCATCACACCGGTGTTTCCGCTGTGGCTAAGGCCAACCTTGCCGCTGGCGCATGCGATGATCGCGAGCGGGATGGAGGCTCATCTCGCCACCGTCGATTTGAAAAAACTGCCGGCGCAATTCGCGGGACGCAAATTCGATTCGAGATTGCTGGACGATTTGCCCGAGGGCGTCGATCCCTGCGGCGAGAACGGCGAGTTTCACACCTGCGTGGTGGCGGGGCCGATCTTTTCGCACCGGATTCCGGTTACGTGCGGCGAGCGCGTCGAACGGGACGGCTATGGCTACTGCGATCTGGTGCTTAACGACAATCGTAGGGTGGGCAAAGCCAACGGGTCGCGCGAATGCGCGCCCGATGATAAACTCCGCGTGCCCACCAAACCGTCCAGATTTTTTGGAATGGTGGGCACGGCGCAAAGAGCGCCTTTGCCCACCCTACGCGATACGGCAGATTCTACACCGGCAGCGCCAGTTGCATCAGATCCTTGGCGACAATGATCCGGCCGGAAAAATTCTTCTTCACGTCCTCGGTCCAGTTGTCGTCGGTAACATCAGGATCGCCGCCGGGCACGAAATGGCTGAGCACCAGCACCTTCACGCCGGCGGCCGCAGCGATGCGGCCGACGTCTTCGGTTGTGGTGTGGCTCTCCAGCAGATGTTTCTTCAGCGTCGCGCCGTTTTTGGTTTTGAGCACGAGGCGGTCGACCGCGGGCACGTAAAGGCATTCGTGCACGAGCACGTCGGCGCCTTTGGCAAATTCCGCAAGCTTCGGATTATAATTGGTGTCGCTGGAGAACACGATGGTGCCGTCCGGCGTCTCGAACTTGTAGGCGAAATTGTCCGTGATCGGCGGATGCGGCGTGCGGAACGCCGTCACTTTCACGTCCGATGTCTGCAGCACCACGCCGTCGTCGGTGATGTCCCTGGCGATCAAGAGCTTGCGCGGATCGGGGCGGCCTTCGTCTTCGATCCGGGTCTCGACGTCGAACTTGTTCAGTTCCCAATAGGTTTTGGTCATCGCCTCGATGCCTTTGGGGCCGAACGACTGGATCGGCGTCGACAGGCCGGCGGCCCAGGCGTTGTAGAACAGATTGCCGTATTCCAGATTGTGATCGGAATGGTGGTGGCTGATGAAAATATATTTCACCGACGGGATCGGCACGCCGGCCGCCACCAGTTGACGGCTGACCCCTGCACCGCAATCAATCACGAACGGCGTATCGTTCACGACAACGAGATTGGCGGGATTGGATGCGCCGATGGCGATGCGCGGTCCGCCCTTGGTGCCCAGAAATACGATCCGCGTGCGGGGTTTTGCGGGGGATTGCGCCAGCGCGGGCGAGGCAAGTGCCGCGGCACTGCCCAGCGCAAGCTTCAGCACATCGCGGCGGTCGATCATGGCGTTCTTCCAGGGAGTCTTTTTCAGTTGAGATCAGCCTAGCGTTGAATCCGCGCGACGCGCAAGCCTCTGCAATCTTGACATTAATATCGCGATATGCGATATTTTCGCATGAAACCGATCGCCTTCACCGCCACGAGCGCGCGTCAGTGGGCGAAGCTGTCTCCCGATGTGCGCCGTCGGATCGACAGGCGGTTAACGGAATTTGCGACTACCGGGCATGGCGATGTGAAGCGCCTCAAAGGGCGTGAGGGGTCGCGGCTTCGCGTCGGCGATTGGCGGGTGATCTTCTATGAAGATCAAGCAACAATCGCTGTGGCTGCGGTAGGACATCGGCGAGAGATATATGACTGAGAGGACGTCATGAGTGTTCGATTTCAGAAGACGCCACGTGGCGAAGTCGCAATCCTTCCGAGAAAAGACTACGAGCTTCTGGTCGCCAAGGCTTCCGAAGCGGAAGAGGATGCGGGCACCGCGCGTGTTGTCGCGCGTGCACGCAAGGAAATTGCCCGTGGTGGTCCGTTGCTGCCGAAAGACATCGTCGATCGCATGGCCGACGGCGAGAACCCGGTGCGCGTTCTGCGCGAGTGGCGCGAGCGGGAATGGCCCGGGGGCATGACCCAGATGCATCTGTCGCACAAAACAAACCTCAGCCAAGGCTATATTTCGGACATTGAGAACGGCCGCCGAAAGGGTACCGCAGCAGCGCTTCGCCTCATCGCCAATGCGCTGAAGGTGCCGCTCGATCTTCTCGTTCAAGACGTATAGATAAGGCGGAAGCCTTGCACCGGCAGCGCCAGGAGATCCGCGACGCGCAAGCCTCTAGCGCAGCACGCCGTCGAGCGCAGGCAAACCGATGATGACCGCAGCCGCGATCAAGACGTAGCAGATGCCGCGGAACAGCGTCTGGCTGGCGCGGCCGAACAACGCCGCGCCGAACCAGACGCCGATGCCATAGACCGGACCGACCAGGAGCGAAAATCGTATCGCGTCGGCGGTGATAAGCCCGGTCAATGCATAGCTTACGGCGGAAAAGAAGTCGGAGGCCGCAAAAAACAGCAGGATGTTGGCGCGCGCAATGACTGAAGTGATCGGTCGGCCGAGCCAATAGCCCACGATTGGCGGCCCGCCGGTCTGCGCCAGGCCGCTGCAAAAGCCGGACAGTCCACCGATGCCGATGGAGATCGGAGCGTAGTCTTTGTCTCGATAGCGCCAGCCCGATAGCAGCAGCATCAACAGCGCGAACACGAAGGCGGAGATGATCCAGCGCGTTGTCACCGGATCGAGCCGGCTCAGGAACCAGGTTCCAATCGGCACCCCGACCAGTGCGCCCGATACCATGACCGCGGTTGCCTTGCGGTCCGCATGCTGCCACGCATTCGGAACCAGCGGCGCCGCGGCGACGAAATCGATGATGAGCAGCAGTGCCGCGACAAGCCGCGGCGCCGCCATGCTGCTTGCCAGCGGCATGAAAATCAGCGCCGAGCCGAAACCGGAGAATCCACGCGCCGTTCCCGACACCAAAGCAATGGCGCAGATGGCGATGGCAATACTGACGCTGACATCGGCGGGGATGAGGCCTGCCAGGCTCATCCGCGTAACGTGCCGCCGGTTTTCTTGTTTACTTCAGTCACGATCTTCGCGGCCACCGCGTCGATCTCCTGATCGGTCAGGGTTTTCTCGCGCGGCTGGATCGTGACCGCGATGGCGATGGACTTCTTGCCGTCGTCGATGCCCTTGCCTTCGTAGACGTCGAACACGGTCACATCCGTGATCAGCTTCTTGTCGGCGCCCTGAGCTGCGCGAACGATGTCGCTCGCCCTGACGCTGCGATCGACAATGAAGGCGAAATCGCGCGACACCGGCTGGAACGGAGAGAGCTCAAGCACCGGCTTGGCGCGGGTCGGCTTCTGTTTGGCGTCGGGAATGCGATCGAGGATCACCTCGAAGGCAATCATGGGGCCGTCGGCGCGGAGCAGATCCAGCGCGCGCGGATGCAGCTTGCCGAAATACCCCAGCACGTTTTGCGGACCGATCTGGATGGTGCCGGAACGCCCGGGATGCAGCCATTCAGGCCCGCCCGACACGACCTGCAGCGCCTGCATCGGCGCGCCTGCGGCTGACAGCACCGCGAACGCATCGGCCTTGGCGTCGAATGCGTCGGCGGTCGCCGTGCCCGACCAATGTCGCCCGATGCCTTTTGAGGACGCAAAGCCGTGGCGAACGCCTGCTGCTGCGATCAGTTGATCCTCCGGCCGGTCGCCCTTGAAGATTTGGCCTACTTCGAACAACGCCAGATCCGGAAAGCCGCGATCGGCATTCGCCTGTGCCGCCGCGGCCAGACCCGGCAGCAGGCTCGGCCGCATGTCGGACAAATCGGACGCGATCGGATTGGCGAGTGTGAGCTCGGGCTGGCCGCCGCCGAACAATTCGGCCGCCGGCTTTGCAATGAACGACCACGTCACCGCCTCAACCAGGCCGCACGCGGCGAGGGCGCGCTTGGCGCGGCGGGTGCGCAGCTGGATCGCGGTGAGGATCGGCTTGCGCGGCGCGTCGCCACGCTCGAACGGCGTCATCGGCACCTTGTCGACGCCGACAATGCGCACGATCTCCTCGACGATATCGGCCTTGCCGTGCACGTCCGTGCGCCAGGAGGGCACCGCCACCTTCACCACCGGGCCGCTGCCGGCCATCATGAAGCCGAGATGGCCAAGGATTCGTTTCATCTCCGGCAGCGGCACGTCGATGCCGGCGAGGCGCTTGACCTCAGTCAGCGGAAAATCGATCACGCGATCCTCGCCAAAGGCGTTGCCGACCACGACGTTTTCGGAAGGCACGCCGCCGCAGATCTCCATGACCAGTTTGGTCGCCATCTCGAGCCCCGGCACCATGAAGGCGGGGTCGACGCCGCGCTCGAAGCGGTAGCGCGCATCCGAATTGATGCCGAGCTTGCGGCCGGTCTGCGCGATGTTGATCTCGTTCCACAGCGCCGATTCGATCAGCACGTCAGTGGTTTGTTCCGAGCAGCCGGAGGCTTCGCCGCCCATGATGCCCGCGAGCGATTCGACGCCATTTTCGTCAGCGATCACGCAGACTCCGCTGTCGAGGGTGTAGGTGCGGCCGTCGAGCGCCAGCAGCGTCTCGCCGTCGCGGGCGCGGCGCACGGTGAGATTGCCTTTCACTTTCGCCGCATCGAACACATGCAGCGGCCGGGCGCGGTCGTAGGTCATGAAGTTGGTGATATCGACCAGCGCATTGATCGGCCGCAGGCCGATCGAGGTCAGACGCTTCTGCAGCCATTCCGGCGACGGGCCATTCTTGACGCCCCGCACCAGGCGCAAGGCAAAACCCGGACACAGCGTCGCGTCCTCGATCGTGACCTTCACCGGGCAGGGGAATTCGCCCTTGATCGGGCGGATGGCCGGATCCCTGAACTTGCCCATGTCGGCGGCGGAAAGATCGCGGGCGATGCCGTGCACGCCGGTGCAGTCCGGCCGGTTCGGCGTCAGGTTGATTTCGAGCAGGGGATCGCCGAGCCCGGCCCATTCGGCGTAAGCCGCGCCGATCGGCGCGTCGGCCGGCAGCTCCATGATGCCGTCGTGATTTTCCGACAGCTGCAGCTCGGCCTCCGAGCACAGCATGCCACGGCTCTCGACGCCCCTGATGGTGCCGACGCCGAGCGTAATGTTCTTGCCGGGAATGAAGGTGCCGGGAGCCGAAAACACACTGACGAGGCCGGCGCGGGCGTTGGGCGCGCCGCAGACGACCTGCACCGGTGCCCCGCCATCGCCGGTGTCGACCATGCAGACCCGCAAGCGGTCCGCATTGGGATGCTGTTCGGCAGAGATCACGCGCGCGATGGTGAAGGGCGCCAGCGCCTTCGCCTTGTCGTCGATGCTCTCGACCTCAAGCCCGATCATGGTGAGCTTGTCGGCGAGTTTTTCAACGGGCTCGTCGGTGTCGAGGTGTTCCTTCAGCCAGGCCAGGGTGAATTTCATGACGATCGCTTCCCTGCCGGCACATCATGTTCCCTCTCCCGCTTGCGGGGGAGGGTTAGGGTAGGGGCTCTCGCCGCAATCGCCGCTGCAATTGTTTCAAGCACACCAGCGCGATTGGTCATCACGTCGTGATTGCTGAAACGAAGAACCCGAAACCCTTTCAACTCAATCACCGCCGAACGTGCAGCGTCTGCCTGCTCAGCATGGTTGGAAAAATGCTGTCCACCATCGAGCTCGATCACCAGTTTGGCCGCATGACAAATGAAATCGGCGATGTAGTTTTCGATCGGGACCTGGCGTCGGAAGCCGGCGCCGTTCAGGCGGTGATCCCGTAGTTCCGACCAGAGGATTCGTTCTGCATCGGTCGAATGTTTTCGGAGCGAGCGCGCGTTGGCGCGCAGCCTCGAAGGCACTTTCCAGGTTGGCTTTTTCGGTTCGTCCATCGCGACCTCCGATACCTTGCTGCCCCCACCCCAACCCTCCCCCGCAAGCGGGAGAGGGGGCGCACTCCGCCGGATGGATGGACTGCCGGCATCCTCAGGTGCACCTGATGCCGATACCGTGCGATAAAAAATGCCAGTCCCGAAATCAGTCTGTTCCCTCTCCCGCTTGCGGGGGAGGGCTAGGGTGGGGGCTCTTGCCTCGACGGCAGTCTCGACGAAATTCACGAACTCAATCCTCCCGCCAGGGTCGGGACGTCGAGTGGTTTGAAGCCGTAATGATTGAGCCAGCGCACGTCGCTCTCGAACAGCTGGCGCAGATCGGACATGCCGTATTTCAGCATCGCGATGCGGTCGATGCCCATGCCCCAGGCAAAACCCTGATAGACGTCGGGATCGATGCCGCAGGCGCGCAGCACATTCGGATGCACCATGCCGCAGCCGAGAATCTCCAGCCAGTCCTCGCCTTCGCCGAAACGGATTTCGCCCTTGTCGCGCCGGCACTGGATGTCGACCTCGAGCGACGGCTCGGTGAAGGGAAAGAACGACGGCCGGAATCGCATGTTGATGTGATCGACCTCGAAGAACGCCTTGCAGAATTCGTGCAGGATCCATTTGAGGTGGCCGA